>Ga0315905_10009001_pt1 | contig 10110 bp, 4 predicted proteins | sample LakEriMetagenome_5_FD_203522 | JGI IMG/M metagenome (GOLD analysis project Ga0315905, IMG submission 203522) | Freshwater fungal communities from buoy surface, Lake Erie, Ohio, United States - Buoy 4 MA121 | ecosystem: Environmental > Aquatic > Freshwater > Lake | place: USA: Lake Erie, Ohio... | reverse complement strand
CGTCGGTAAAACCTCTATGATCGTCGGAATCAGGGTTGAAGCCCTAAACCCAAAAACGGGTGTTGTAAGACACACCAATTCATGTTATTTCACGATGGTGGCCAAAGACGAGCACGGCAAGCCAACAGTAGTACCTGGTCTACTGATTACCGATGAAGAAAGCCTCAGACGCTTCGCCGAAGGAAAAGCCCTGAAAAGCCTCGCTAAGCAAAAACATCAGTTGTTAAAAGAAGAGTTTCATAAGATGCCGATATCTGAAATTAAGAAAAGTATTGAAGGGGAGCGGGTAGAAATTCAAAATAATGAATCCAATTAACCTCGATCCTGCCTACCTGCGCTACATCTACGATGGCCTCCTTAAAGGTAGTATTCATCCTGAAAACGCAGCGGAATTACCCGAGGGTTTAATCGGCCTCTACGAAGAAGCATTTGACGAAAAACAACCCGTCCACCTGCGCCAACAGTTACTCGAACGCTTCGCCATTTGGGCCCTACTCAAAAAGGAAGTTTCCGCACAGTTTGTTGCTGAAGTCCTCAATCAACCAACGGCAGAAATCCAAGATTTCATTTTCACCTATAGCTCCTGGTTTAATAGCCCAGAAAGTGGTAAATACCAGTTGTACCATGAGCGTTTGAAAGTGTATTTGTTGCAGAAGTTGAGTGAGGGGGAGGTGCATATACTGCATGAGATATTAATCTCAAGATTAGAGCGAGCAATTGAGGAACAAAAAGCTGATGAGTTTGAGTTGTATGGGTTGGAGTTTTTAACTCAGCATTATGCGGTAAACGCCATGCTCAATGGTGATGGAAGTAAACTGCTAGATCTCGCCTACAACCAAGACCACTGGCTACGGCAACAAAAAATTAGCAAAGGCTTCCTCTGGACTAAATCAGGATTGCATTCGGTAATGAACTGGGCTTCAAAATATAACGATGACGAAGTTATTGAATGCGGATTGCAATTGGTTGATTTACGTCATCAGGAACAGAATGCAGCGCCTCAAATTGTGGCTTTAGTTGCTGAAGGAGATTTTGATTCAGCGCTCAAGAGAATAGAACAGTTTGGAGGAAATGATAAAGAAGGCCTCCAACGAAAGTTCATTTTGTACATGCTTTGTTTGATGGAGCTCACATTGCTTGAAAGTAAGAATAAATCGTTTAGAAAGGAAGGGATTGAGAAGATATTGAAACATTTGGATGAGCAGTTGCCGGTTGATCATTCTGTTTTAAATTGGAGGGAATTTTTGCCAACTAATTTGATGTTTAAAATAGAATGTGAAATTCGCCTTATTCATTCATATACTTTCACATTATTTAAGTATACAGATCAATGGGATTTAGATTGGATAACTGAAAAGTCAAGATTATCATTTGACGAGGTTGAATTACTCATTGAATTGGCTGAACATATAACAGATGTTTTTTGGTCTGCAATGAGATTAATTGAGCTAGGAAAATATTGCTTGAAATCCATTGAACAAATAGAAATCGCCAATCGATTATTTACCAAGGCTGTCGGTTTGGCCGAAGACTATCATGGTGATTTAAGAGACAACCTTTTAAAATCAATAGTTCATTCCTTTATTGAAATTGGCGATGAAAAATTAGCCATAAGCGTAATGCTATTATTTGAAAGAGGAAGTAAAGATCAAATGGACGTAGCCATAAAGTTTGTTACCGCTTTTTCAGAGCCTGAAAATCTTGTTGAATTAATTAATACGTATAACATAGAAGAAAAGATTTCAAAGATAAATAATGAGTATGAGAAGTATCTTGCAATCTCAGATTTAGCGGTGACTTTGTCAAAATCAAACTTACTAGACGAAGCAATTAAACTAAGCGAACAAATTCTTGATTTTCCTAGAATTAAAATAAACACTTTAAACGGAATTGCTTTTAGTGCAATAAAAAATAATCAATTATCGTATTTCAATCAATTACAAGATGAGATTCTAAATGAATTGATTCAAATCGATGATCAATGGGAATTAGATATTACATATAGTGAACTGATCGATACATATTTAACTCATAACGATCCAGATAGAAGTAGAGATTTAATTGACAAAATTCAAGATGATTATTGGAAAAATCAGGCCATATTAAAAATAGCTAATTACCAGTTATTGAAAGCATTTGAACTCGAATCTGCTCAAGCACTTCTATCAAAATTACCGGTCAATAGTGATGAACAAATAGAGGGAGTCTTCAACATATCAGCATATTTGGTTACTATTAATAAACTTGATTTAGCGGAGGCAGAACTTTCAAAGTTATGGTTTCAAATCTCAAAATTAGAGGATCATTTTAGCAAGAATGCATCACAATCAAAATGTCTTCAATTCTTATTTACCTTCGCTCCTTCAAATTTAACCCCATATTTAAATCAAAAACTCATTATTAATAAAGGGATTGCTGATTTCAGTTTCAAGCGTAGTATTCTTCATGGAGTACTACAGCAAAGCAATGATCAACAAAAAGAAGTTATAATAGATATTTTATTGTCTTTGCATCTAGAAAAAATCAATTTTAGAGAAGAAACTTTCTTTGAAGAAGTCCGATGGCTTAAAGCGTGGAATGTTGAAGATTGGCTCTTGAATTTTTCAGAAACAATTTCAGATTTTCAGTTAAGGTCTGACTTCTTGAGAATTCTTTTAAAGTCTAGATCTTTTATGCCTTCAAAACAAAAAGAACTTGAATCCAATCTTATAAGTTTATCAAATCAAATCCAGAATACTTATTGGAAGCTCCACTCAAAAATTCAAAATCTTGAGTATTATAATCAATTCAGGATGGATGATCTCGTGCAAATTGAGTTATCCAATATTGAGAACGCAATTCCTGATTTACCAAAGTTATTACAAGCACAGATTAAGATAAATTTGGCATTTCAGTTCATTCGTGAAAATCAAAAAGACAAGGGTGATTATATCCTAGATGAAATTAAAAACGTTTTGCCTGAATTTAGTAAGGAGGATCAAAATAGAATAAATCAACAATTAAGTTTGGCATTTTTAGACTTGGGATTTGATAATGCTGCATTTGAAACTTTAGATAAGGTAGCTGAACAAGCAGATCAATTTGTATCGCTGAGTCTCAATTCAAAAAACGAAACACGATTTGAGTTTGTGAAAATCCTGATTTCGACCAAATCTATTCAGACAGTGCGTGATTTTATAAATGAAATTAGCAATCCTAATTGGAAAGATAAATCTCTTGCTCTAGTCTTGAAACATTACTTACAAAATGAAGATTTATCGAATGCATTTACATTGAGCAATGAATTCAATACCCGAAATCATATGCTCAAAACTTGGTGGGATTCTGGCTATCAATTACATGAAAATAATTCAACACCAATAAGTTCTTTTGAAAACTATGACAACCAGGAATTGATACCATTACAATACTATATTTCTGGGGCGGCTCATCGTATTAATTTCAATGAGTTAACTTTCGAAAATTTGAAATTTTGGATGATGAGTCAATTAAATAATCCGGAACAATACAAAGTCCTATTAACCAAATATGCTATTAAAAAACTCTTCAGCTCCCAGGGTAGTGAACATATTTCAAGGTACAATCATGTATTAAATTTTCAGTGGGCAATCGACATTAAAAACCAATTATCCAACTAATCAATGCCCCACCTCGAACCCACCTACCTCCGCTACATCTACGATGGCCTTGTTAAAGGAAGCATCCATCCGGAGAATGCCGCCGAATTACCTGACGGCTTGATTGGTCTGTACGAAGAAGCTTTTGATGATCGAACTTCTGTTATTGAACGCCAAAAACTACTTAAACGCTTCGCCATTTGGTCCCTATTCAAAAAGGAAGTTTCCGCCCAATTTGTAGCTGAGATTTTAAACCAACCGGAAGAAGAAATTCAAGAATTCATTGCTGCCTATAGCGCCTGGTTCAACAGCCCCGAAAGTGGTAAATACCAGTTGTATCATGAGCGTTTGAAAGTGTATTTACTGCAGAAGTTGAGTGAGGGGGAGGTGCATGCACTACACGAGAAACTTATTTCAAGACTAGAACAAGCAATCGAGGAACAAAAAGCTGATGAGTTTGAGTGGTATGGGTTGGAGTTTTTAACTCAGCATTATGCCGTAAACGCCATGCTTAATGGTGATGGAAGTAAACTGCTAGACCTAGCCTACAAACAAAAACACTGGCAAAGGCAGATAAAAATCAGCAAAGGCTACATCTGGACTAAGTCAGGATTACATTTTGTAATGAACTGGGCTTCAAAATATAATGATGACGAAGTTATTGAATGTGGATTACAATTGGTTGATTTACATCATCAAGAACAGAATGCAGCTCCGCAAATTGTGGCTTTAGTTGCTGAAGGAGATTTTGATTCAGCACTCAAGAGAATCGAACAGTTTGGAGGAAATGATAAAGAAGGCCTCCAACGAAAGTTCATATTGTACATGCTTTGTTTGATGGAGCTTACATTGTTAGAAAGCAAGAATAAACCATTTAGAATAGAAGGGATTGAAAAATTATTGAAGCATTTGGATGAGCAATTGCCGGTTGATCATTCGGTGTTGAATTGGAGTGAGTTTTTCCCAAGTAATTTAATATTTACAATGCTTATAGAGTTGGAAAAAAACAATTTTATATATAATCAAATTCTTAACAAAACTTCAGTTTTTGAATATGAATGGATGGAATTTAAAAAGCTTTTTTGCAATGATGAAATACGTGTCCTTAAAATGCTCAGAGATTACTATCAAAATCGAGGCATTGAAAATATTGTTTTATTCAACGAAAAATTAAATGGCAATGAACCAATTCTTTTTTCGAGTATAAATATTAAAATGGATAAATATTGGTTTACGAACTTACTTGTTTTTAACGCTAAATTTTTATTTGAAAATAATTACCCAGAGGAAGCATTAATTGAATTAAAAGAATCATCAAGAATAACACAATCATTCCTAAATAAATCAAACATTTTTCTATCACTTAAGAACATTTTTAATGCAGCTCTAGATTGTAGTTTTGTAGAAATACTGGACTCAATTTTAGTTGATTTTTTAGATTGTGCAAAGACTATTGAAGATGAATTGGAAAGAGAACATCGACTTGTTGAATTAATTGAATTATCCTTAAAGGCACAAGAATTTTTACTAGCATCCAAAGTGTTAATGTGGATTGAAACGCCTTACTATAGATGCTGTGGACTTATAGCAATTACAAATTTTATGTTGAAGAACCCAACCGAAGATTTAATCGGTTTATATATTAAGGAGGTAATTATTCTGATAGACCAAATAAATAATGAATTTGAAAAAGGCGATGTTCAAAAACAATATTGTAAACTTTTACTAAACTACAAAGGTTTGCCAGATGCCGTCATTTTTGCTGAAGAAATCAAAGGTGGAGGAGGGTTTTTTAGAGACGATGCATTGGGAGATATAGCTATTGAATTGATTAATAAATCAATGATAACATCGTCATTAGAGTTAGTCCAAACAAAAAGTCTTATTTTTTTTATAGAAGCAAAAGTTTATACGGAGCTATGTAAATATTATATAAAACACGATCAAATAGATGAAGCAATCAGAAATTTATATTTAGTTACTGATGATGAAGAATTTGATGACAGAAATTGTTTATTACGATATCTAATTTCTGCCATTCATGATAATAAAAATGAAAATAAAATATATGACATATTGGTTGATTATATTTCGCAAGGTCCTGAAGAATTGAATAAAATTCATAATGATCAAACAAGATCTGATTTATTATTCGAATTATATAAAGAAAAATCACAATCAATGTTATCTGATATAGATTATTTATTGAGTGATTATGATAAAGCAGATCTATTTGGAAAGATTTCAATTTTTCATAAAAAGAATCAGGAAAACAACAAGTTTAGAAGATATCTGAATAAAGCAATATCGGCATATGATTTATTCGAATCCGAATTGATTAGAGATTATATGTATGAAAAATTAATTGAACATTTAATTGAAGAGAAGGAGTTGGATTTAGCGGAGAAATTAATAGAAAAATTGACATATAAACATACATATGTTTCTGGAAAATATAGATTATTAAGTAAGCTGAAGTCTAGTTATCAAATACAAAATAAAAAAGTTGAACAACGAAGAATTATTAAAAAGCAAACTTCCATTTTAAAAAATATTCATCTTTTGGAAGATACATTGGAAATACAATTACAATACAGTTCAGTAAACGAAAAAAATCACAAGGAAATTGAAGCCCTTTGCAATATGGCACTTACAAATGCAATTAAAACAAACGATATTGAAAAAAGAATTCTATTAATTTCAAAAGTTTCGACATTACTTTTCAAAATATCCAGATTTGAGGAGAGTAATTCAATACTGAAAGATCTTATTGAACAAACAATTCAATTAAAAGATGATATAAAGAAGAATTCGGCACTTAAATATATTTGTTTAGAATTATTGAATCAGCTTAAAATGGATAGAGCAATTTCTGTTGCTATGCTTATTACATCTGTATCCGATAGAAATTTCATTCTAAAGGAAATTGGTGTATGTTCTGTTATAGAAGGAACAATTGATAAGGCATTAATAATTGAAAACCTAATTACCGATCAACAAATACGTCAACAATTATGGTCAACAATTGAGGATGAGCGTATTGTTGAGCTTAGAAACAATGAATTATTTAGTATATTCGATAAACTACATGATTTAGAATCTAAATACCCTTATTTTAAGGGCTGGGTTAAAAATCAAAAAGTAAAAAAAATGGATATTCAAATCACCAGAAATTCAATTCTTAGAGTGAAATCAGACTTATCTCAAATGGAGCCGATTATAAATAAATTTCTGCTTAATCAACTTTTTTTTAATCAGATAAAATACAAACATTTTCAGAGAATTCTCAATACTCCTAGCCTCCATTGGGCCATTGATATTAACAACCATCTTCTCAACTAATGATCCTCAAATCCATCCCCAACCTCCCCAACCCCCTCCAACTCAAAATCCAAGCGTTGCAATCCGAAGAAGATGCCTACGCTGCAGATGAACTTGTTGAGCTTGGTGAGGAGATTCTGTCGCAACTCGCTGCGATGGGAATTGCTGCTTACTTAAAGCAGGCTAAACAGAAAGAAGTTTTTAATGACTTTTTGATTTCGTTGTTTTTGTCGAATGGGCATGCGTATAATGCGGGGCCGTTGTACAGGTGGGCGGCGAATATGATCAAAGATGCTGAAGGGGAAGAAGCGGCGCGTTTGATGCCTTTTTTCTGGGAGCAGAAGGAAGATGGTGCGGTGGTGTTGAATGAAAAAATTCATCATTTTGCTGGCTTGAGAAATGCGGTGATGCATGGGTTTTTTGTGTTGCCACCAGAAAGGAACAGGGAAGAGGCCAAGCGGATGGAAGAGGCTTTGAAGCAGATTGCTAAAGCACAGTTGTTTGAAACCAATTGGGGAGCATTTCACTTTTTGGATCAAACGCATTTCAATGGTCATTGGAATATTCAAGATGCTGCAGCTTGGAAGGTTTTTGAGGGTTGTGCTGCATTTGGTGAATTGGCTTCTCGGATCCAGCATGAATATGCGGCTTCATTCCAAGAGGAAGAAGCGGCATATGCTAAATTGCCTATCATAAATAATGCAAAGATTTCGGAGCAGCTGAACATGTTTTTAAGTACCAAAAAGAAAGGTGCTTTTGTCATTTGGTCTGATGATGAGGAGCAGGGCGCTAATGCCTACAGAGTAGCTATCCATACAGTTGAACTTGCAGGGTATCAACCTTTGTTTTTTGCTTTACATGAAAAAGGTGCAAGCTTTACCAGTAGTTTCTTGCTGTATCAATTGGGTGCTTTTTTAGTACAACAAACCAACGACGACAAGGCTAGTAAAGACCCATTAAAATACCTGAAAAACAATAAAGATAAACTAGCATTCAAACTGGCTATTGTCTTGCATCAGTTACATATTGCATTATTTAACCCTGGGCATCTCACTACGCTTTTCAATGAACTCTATGCACTTGGAGTTCCTATAATTGCGACAAGTATGCATTATAGTTACTTAAAGAAGTTTGCCAACCAAACCTCTGATGCGCGTTTGTTTTCAAAGGCAGCAACCCAAGAGCAAATTGAATGGTCATTGCATAATTACCTCCGTTTCAAAGGCCCGAATAAAGAGCAGACGCAAGAATTGGACGCCTATAATCTTTTAAGAAAGGTTTTGGATCAATTATTTGATGCCTTACAAAAAGACAAGAAAGTGGTCGCACGTCGTTTTGCCGATCTGTATCAGTACCCCATTGAATACGTGCATGAAGCTTTTGCTATTTTAGCGCCATATTTTCAAGAGGGGAAGGATGAGTTTATCAAAGATGAGGTCGATGAACTTTATGGTTTCCCGAAAACCATTGAAGAAAGTTCACATATCTTTTTAACTTTAGGTAGACGCGACGTCAAGCTGGAGTATCAGCATAAAGTACTTTTGAATCAAGAATAGCCAAATGAACCCACTCCATAAATACCACGAACGTTATCAGCAAATCAAAGCGGAAAAAAGTATCAGTCCTGATTCAGCTCAAATATTGATTTTGATTGAGACTGATCCGGCGGGTTTGAATAACTATTTCATGGCAGCTTTTGGTATGAGTACCTTGATGCTGCGTTTAGGTGCTGTGATTCAAATGTGTCAGAAATTTGAGCGCCTCGACGAAGCTGGCGATGCCTTGTTTTTAAAGCAAATCCTTGATAATCTCAGAGAAACTTTGCCATCGGATACCAGTTGGAAAAACCTATGGACGCTTTCAGCAGAATCAGCAGAATGGCTGGCGCCAACAATTAAGCCTAAAAATGCGGAGTCTTTATTGAATCGCTTTGTTACTTTTCGAAATCGTTTTGTGCATCAGCAAATAAAAATTGATGCAACATTCTTGAATCAATTGAATACAGCTGTTGAGCTGTTTGATGAAATGGCGGCACTGATTGCCTTATTTAATCAAGGAGAAATTGTTCTGATTGACAAGAAATATTATTGGCAGGAAAACGGTTCAAAGGTTTGTTTATACCCATACCTACAAGCATCGGGTGATGATCTGGATGCTTATATTTTCCAAGGTCTTTACCTTAATAAAACCCAAGCACAGCTTTTAAACCTTCGTTTTGGCGATGAAATAGAGCAAGACGCTCAAGATCATATCGAACCTAATTTTGAGCCCATTAAAGATCAACTCAGGGGCGGAGCAGGACAAGTTTTTGACCACAGTGAACGCATTGCTTATTACCAGTCATGTTTTGTTGGTCGTGAGCGCGAACAGGCTGCAGTTCATCAATTTTGCACTAATAATGATGAGCAGAATGTACTTTGTGTGAAATCACCTGCCGGTATGGGCAAAGGAGCGTTAATTGCCAATGTCATTGAGCAACTCAAAGCCGAAAAAACACAGGTGCTATATCATTACTGTGGTGCTGGAATTCAAAATAGCTTACACGCAACGATATACCATTTTATTCTGCAGGGTTTAAGAAATCAATACTGGCTCAAAACAGATGATGCCATCTCGCGCAAGCTTGATAGGCTGCCTTCAAAGTACATTGATGTCATTCACTTTTTTCAGAACTTACTCAATGATAACCTAGCCGTTCAAAAAGCAAATGCAAGCGGTAATTTGGTCATCATTTTAGATGGCCTTGACGAAGCACAAGTGGCTTTTCCACAACTCAAAATTTCTGATTGGTTCTACACTTATAATGACAAAGAAGAACCAGAAACCGATTGGCGTTCTAATTCAAATATCCGCTGGGTTTTAACTTATCGTTGTTCAGAGGATGGAAGCGAGCCCTTCTATCAGTTTCCTAAAATGAAAGAACTAGCTGAATCGCCTATTTTACAACCCCTCAGCGGCTTATCTCCAGAGGCGGTAGATGAAGCATTCAAAGACTTCAGTGTGTCTGAAGAATTCAAAACTGCCGTCATTGAGAAGGCGGAGATTATTTAATTAAAAACTAACTGTTATGATTGCCAATATTATCCAAAGTCTATTAAAAATGAGCATGGCCTTTATAAAGGTTCTTATTGTATTCGCTGTTTTTGCTTATGGTTTCGCATTCTTTGATAAG
>Ga0315905_10009000_pt1 | contig 10111 bp, 8 predicted proteins | sample LakEriMetagenome_5_FD_203522 | JGI IMG/M metagenome (GOLD analysis project Ga0315905, IMG submission 203522) | Freshwater fungal communities from buoy surface, Lake Erie, Ohio, United States - Buoy 4 MA121 | ecosystem: Environmental > Aquatic > Freshwater > Lake | place: USA: Lake Erie, Ohio... | reverse complement strand
CCCAATTTCTGTGAAGGCTGACATCACAATCATAGTCCAAATTTCAACAGAAGATCCCACATGGGTGGATGTGTTTTACTGCGGGTGGTACAAGCCCAGCCCGGAGTTTCTGCATGCAAATGGCATAGACACTTTATTCTCCTCCGCTTATACACACACTTTGATTGGATAACTGTTTGCATAGGAATAAACTCATGCGACCAGCCACTGTTCTTGTGTGTGAAAGACAATGTGCTTTGTGAGCTGCGAGGCGGCGAGCTGCGCGCATATGCACCGCAGCACGTCGTCCTGCAAGGCGAGCAGCGGACAGTGCTGGCCCAGGCGCGGGTGCAAACCCATGCACAGAGCGAGGACGAGTGCGCAGAACTGCCCGTGCGTGAAAGCGGTGAAGTCGCGGTTGTCGTAGAACGTGAAATTTTTGACGATGAGGGTGGAGACGAAGCCGGAGCACAGAGTGTAGATGCTGAAAGGCATGGCGCCTGAGAAGGTGTGGCGCACCTTCTTCTGCATCACGTCGATGAGGGGCTCGATGGTCCTGGCGCCGACAAGGCCCTCGTCGTCCCCCTGCGCCAGCGTGGCCGCCTATTGAAGATGGCTGCGGCCCGCGCGACGCGGGTGTGCAGAAGATGAGCCACCATCTTGCACCAGAAGACGCCCTTGTTCTTGGTGAGCCGCAGGTTGATGCCGGGTCCGCGCGCTTGCAAGTGAGGCAGCTCTGGCAAGAAGCCGTAGACTCGGCCGAGGACGAGCGAAAACTGCTGCTGTTCACACACACACACACACAGCTCGAAAGCAGCAAGGGATGCACGGCGCCAGAGAAAGAGGGAAAGCCGATGAAGATTCTAGACAAGCTCGCACGCGGAGTTGTTCAAGAAGCGGGAAGCCGCTTCACAAACTCAAAGTTAAACTGGTCTTGCACGGGCACTGCACTTTCAGATGGGTCAACGCCGCGGATGTCAATCAAGTCGCCCACACCATCTTCGGCCGGCGGCACAGTGTCGGTCTCAAGGACGCCGCGGTAGGGGCAGAGTACATTGTTCTGCATGGCAGCCTGGTCAGCCGGCACCTGCTTCTCAGTCCACACGCCCAGGTAGCCGTCGGACCCGGTGATGCGCAAGATGATGGGCTTGGTGCGCATGGGTCCAGTCCATTTCGGGCCTTCGTCCATCAAGTCTTCATCGTCGTCCTCTTTCCTCTTTTTGGCGGCCACCATCCGCACGTCAGAGTAGCGGATGCGTAGGCGATAGGCGCCAGCAAAGCTGTCGGCGGACTCGATAAATTTGCACTGACCCTCGGCTGGGATCACCTGGACCGTGAAAAAGCGCATGACCCTCGTGTCGGCGATGCGGGGGAAGGCTTCACCGCGCAAGGTCTTCAGCAGCCGCGGCACTTTAACTTTCGAACGCCGGCTTCCTATGAGCACTGTCGTTGGCTGACTGGCGCGCCGAATGCGGATGCCATAGTCGCGCATGTTTTCTACGGCGCCGACCTGCTCGATGAGTGTCATGCCGAAATTGGCGCGAAGCCGCTCTTGATGCACCTGCTCGCGCTTCTTCAACTCTTCTGCCGCCGCCTCGTCGCGGCGTTGGCGGCGCTGCTCGCGGAGTTCGTGCAGCTCCTGCTTGCGCTGGGCGTCTGCCTTGGCTGCCTCTTTCTCCACGAACAAGAGGTCAAAGATGTCGCGCGACTCGATCGCCTCGCGCACGAGCTTCTCAAACTCTCTCCGATCCGCGTCGTAGTCTGGTGCTGACCGCGTGGTGCTCACATGCGTAATATAGTCCTGTGAGTGAGTGAGTGAGTGATAGAGTGTGTGTGTGACAGAGAGAGAGAGAGAGAGAGGAGAGAGAGAGGAGAGAGAGAGGAGAGAGAGAGAGAGAGAAGCAGGGAGAGAATACCTCGGCAATCGTTGGGCATACACACATGGCGTACGGCACCGTACGGCACCAGGATTTAACATGCGCAGTACGCTAGAACAGCGCACAAACGCCCACCACAAGCGCGGCAAGCCCCATGGTGTTCTCTGATTGGCATGTGTTCTATTATTCGAATGTGTTCTCCTATTAGAGTGGTTTTTGGTACCTCTAGGTCCTGCTTGCGCTGTTTGGCTTTGCGAGTGATTTGCTGGCGCATCAATTTGCGCTCCTGCAGGACTTCCTCCCTCACCTCCAGCCCCTCATACAGAATTCTCCCAGCCTGCACACACCACACAGACACACTCAAACACGCACACGCATCACCGGCATCCCGGCAGTTCGCCAGCAGTATCACGCATCTGGGATCACTCATCTCTTATCACTCATCTGTCGCTCGCCGGGCTCAATACGCACACACGTGTGCGTGCACACGTACACACGAGAACGGACAGACGTGCGCCAGACACGCCAGACAGACAGACACGCAGACGCGAAGGGCAACAGCCCCAGAGACTTACAGACACAGACTGGCACAGACAGACACAGACATGGGGACACCTGCCCGTCATGTGTCCGCATAATGCGGCCGGCGCGTTCGAGGTCGAATAACCCTCCCCGCCGCGCGGCCGACGAGCCCGTCCCCCTGTACTGCCACGGTCCCTCGTCGCAGACGACAAAGGGCTTCCTCTCGCGTGCATGAACGCGCTCTTGCTTCTCGCGGATGAGCGCATTCTGCTGGGCAAGGTGTGCGTGCCGTTGCTCCCACGCCAGCTGCTGCCGCTTGCGCACCTCACATGCCTGCGCCAACTGCCGCCCTCTCTCCTCCTGCTTCCTCCGCCGCATGGCCTGCTCCGCCTGCCACGTGTCTCTCCTCTTCCCCACCGTGCCCCGCGCCCACATGCTTGGAGATGCCGAGACTGGTCTCACCACGCGTCCCCCCCTAATCCCCTTCTCCGCGCTCCCATGGTCAAGATGGGATGCTGCAGATTGGGGGCGGCTCGGGCTGTCAGTGAGAAAGAGCTCGGCCTCTTCCTCCTCGAGCAACTCCTGCGCCAAATCTGCCAGCCCTTCGGCAGCCGCCGCAATATTGCTCAGCCGTTCCCGACGCACCCCACGAGGCAGCGCGTCTGCCTCCCGCGCGTTGGCGAGAGCGTAACCAACCTCCCCTGCCAAAATTTCTCAAAAGTCGATGTCCTATAATGTTTACTATATAGAACTCGCTGCACAGAGTACTTTTCAGAGTTTGTGCCCCCTCCATCTCGCGTGTACTCCGACTCCACTCTGCTGAGGGCTGGTGATGAGGGCTTGTTGGGTGCCGGCGACATGGACGTGCTCGAGCGTCTGGCCCTGTGCTTGCCAAACATTGGTGACTTCTGGATGGGGAATGCTTGGGGATCCAGTTCTATCCAATTCTCCTCAAGCCGCTGCGGTCTCATTGGGCTCGATCGGAGTTTGAGAAAGGGGCGAGCCGTCTCGTCCATCGTGTTGTAAAGGGCCTCGCTTTCTTCCCCCTCCCACCCTCGTATGAGCGCTCCCGCATAGCCAAAGCCAGGCATTGGCATGCGCAGGACGGGACCAGCACTCTTTGGGCGGCACGGAACTTCCGGGGAATCACGATAGGGCATGGCGCTGGAGGGCCGGACTCCCTGCAGCAAGTCCCTGGCGCCGGGTGACATCGAAGAGGCAGACGAAAACTCAACATTGTCCAAGTCGGAGGCGCTGAAGGCTTTCTGACTGGTGAGCATCATTTCCTCCATCATCTTGCTGATAATCTGCTCGTCACGGTCCTCCCCGCGTATGTCGCGTAGATACGACAACGCCTGCGCGCTGTCCTCCAATGACCCGCTCCTCCGGCCCGCACCCTCTCCCCCGAATCCCGAAGGCAATGACATGCTCGAATTGACGCTTGATGAATTTGCCGTGCGGCCATGCCCCAGCTTGCTGCTGCTTTTTTGTTTATGAAAGAGAGTGAAGCGGCGCCTGTCGTCAACGAACGCCTCTTCTTCCAGCCTGGCCCAGTAAGAGGTCAACCGCACTCCAAGATTCTCCGGCAGATCAACGGCAAGCCCAGCCCTTGCGGCGCCGTTGCCTTCCCCAGCGCTGAGGTGTTGAGCATGAGGCGGCAGCTGGGCATGTGCACGCGTACGGCACAAAGAGGCCACAGATTGCTGTGCAAGCATGTCTAGGGTGCGCTGATCAAGACAGTCGAGCTGCGGGATGACGAACTTGGCGATGATGACGGGCCAGCAATCTTGGGCCAGCATCACCGTCCTGTCTCGGCACATTTCCTCCTCCACCATGTATGCCTCCAGCAGCTGCATAATACTTGCAAAATGTTCGTGCGATAGCTTTCCGTTGGGCTTGCAGTGTCGAATGCACAGCTCGGAGTTAAGGGAGCCAGGGGCGGACAAGAGGGAGCAGAGGAGGGTGCCCACAGGCAGCGCACCATACATCTCGCTCAACGCATCCAGCAACTTATCAAATGCGAGAGCGCGCGTGGGAGGCATGGCATCAAGTGCCTGCGTCCACAGGGCGCCAGAGGTGCAGCGGATAGTCTGCACGAGGCAGCGAATGTACCCCGGGCGCCAAATCTCCCGCTTTCGCACGACATGTTGACGGCAGATGTGCATCACGGCCTCTGGGTCTTGGTGCGTATGCGTCAGCATGTTGGTGGCCACCTGGAGCGCCTCCGCCTCGGACAGGCGCGGCATTGCCACGACGCGCGAGTGCAGGTGCGACTTGATCATGCGGCGTCGGTTCAGCACGACCAGCGCCTCTGCCTCATGCTGCGCGACGCCTGCGAGGTTGTGCGCCGAGTTGGTAGCGACTATGCATGTGACCAGCGGGAAAAGGCGCGGCCGGGCCAGGAGGTGTTCGCAGACATCGAGCTGTTCCGCGTCATCGAAGCCGTCCAAGATGAGCACTACCCTGCGATACGTTGAGCTTGCATCGTGGCAAGACTGCGCCGAGCAGCGTTGCACTACGTCGAACAACTCCGAAAGCGTCCACTTGAATTTGTGCGTCTCCATGTGCAGGTGCTTGCCGCCCACCAGCTGCAGCCAGAGCTGGGACACGATTGCAGGCAGGGCTTTCCCCAATGTGGTGCCCTGCGGCTTGCTGTAGTAGACAAGATAGCGCTTGCCGGCAGGAGGCGCCAGCAATGAAGAAACTTGCGCAAGCAGCGCCGAGCGCCCACTGCCGCTCACGCCATCCACCAACACAAGTGTAGGCGCAGTCATGTCCATGCTGGTTGCAATTGATACAAGCTCCTCCACTGCCGCCTGCAGCTGGCCACCAGGCTCGGCGAAAAAAATCTCTTGGTGACGTTGCTGCACACACTGCTGCAGCTCCAGCTCGCGCAGCTGCCACGGGTACGGGCGCCTACACACCACAGGCGCCTGCGCCGCCATAATGCTCGTGACCGCGTGCTCATAGGCGCGGAGCGCAAAGGCCTCAATGCCAGTCTGCTGCACGCTTTTTGACGCTCCCACACGCCTGCAGCCCGCCGCGTCGCCCGGGCCATACGCGTTGAACCCCACCCGGTACTCTGATGCGCGCTCCGGCCCCAGTTTCTCGTAGACGCGCGAGATGACGTGCTGGACCGCCGCTTGTGTTTCGGGCACCGGCTTGAAGGCGGCGCGCAACTTGCCAGGGACCTGCTTGATAACCTCGCCGGCATCGTCATGCTCGCCAAACTCCTGGCGGCGCACCATTGCGAGCACAGCCTCCCCGCCCTGCCGTGGTACGCTTGCGTCCTGCTGCTCCTCACCATTCCCCGGCACATCTATCGTGTGCGCGCCTGGCGCTGGAATTATGCGAACCATCATCTGGGCACCGACATCAGGATGCTCGTGTGCATGCGCATGGACACGAAACGCGTTCTTGCAGCCGCTCGCTGTCAGCCAATCCACCACCGCCTGTGCGCGCGCCTGCGACAGCGCCATGCCGTCGCTGGCGCTCTCGCAGTGCCCATGGATGTCTACGCCCATGGTGCCCAGCCCCTTAAGTACAGATGACACGAGTGCCAGCACCTCTTGGCTTCCATCATCCAGCTGCGCACTGTTCGCGGTGAATGAGATCTTGCGTGCAGAGAGCGCCCGCCTGATGCCCTGTGCTGCTGCGCTCGCGGCTACTTGCCGGTCGCCGGCCCCATGCAGCGACAAGGCAGTGTACACGTGCAGCAGGGGAGTGGACATGCTCACGAAGGGCGGCGCGCTAACCCACGCCCAGTTATTTTCACTGTCTTGCCGAAGCACCTCGGCATCAATCTCCGCCTCAATCCGCTGCACCCCTCCCACCACCCCCAACTTGACCACCGTGCTACCATCCTGCCGCTCTGCCAAGTGGTTGCGAAGGAGACGCGTCCTGTTGACAAGTGACTGGCTCTTACTCTTGCCGTCCCCTTGCCCCCTCTGCTGGCTCTGGGCAGAGCCATCAAAGAGGAGGCAGTCGAGATGCACATCGCGAAACCTGCACTCCATTGCCAGCGCAGGAAACACAAGCCCCGACAGGATGGCGCGCTCAGCCTCGAGATCGCTAGACTCTGCAAGCACGTAGAGCAACGCTCTGCCATCCTGACCCCACGCGCGGTCCGGGGGCTTGGAGAAGTGGCAGCTCATCCAGGAGACATGCAGCGATATCAAGCGCTCCCCACGCAAGAGCTCCGGCGTCGTCATCGCCGCGCTGGCTTCGAGCTGTTGCATCCAGTCCTTGGCGATGTCGACTGTGGAGACACGCGGCGGTAGCAGCGCCTCGCGCACCACCACCAGAGCACCCCATCGCGACAACTGCAAGACCTCTATGCACTGTGTATCCAGCTGGTACCCGCTGCTCGCCACCAGATCGTCTCGCAGCAGCTCTTTGTACCTGTGCATGTCGTTTTCGCTGCACGGCATGCTGGTGGGCAGACACATCTTTAGCACTAGGAATGCGTCGCGCTCGCGCCCGATGTATCGGAGGGTGGTCCTGTTTGGTAGCATCGCCATGAGCTCAGGGCCCTGATCCTCGAGAACGCTCCGCACAAACGACTCCACACTCTCCAGCCTCGCGTTGGGCAGGGTCTCACCCTGCGCGTGCGCACCAGGCGTCATGTGCAGTCCCGCAGTGACATAATAGACAAAGAGGTCGGCGGATGCCATCGTCAGCTGCTCCGACTCCCGCACCACGTCGGCTTCCACAGACACGATGCCCTGATCTGCCAACAGCTCACGCAGCACCGTCTGCACCCGCTCATAGCCTTCTTGGGCCGAGATGGGCTCCTGCGAACAGTATTCGAGGCGCATGGTGCAGTCGAAGGGCTTGGTTGTGAGGGAGCGGGCGAGCATCATCAAGCGCCTGGCGCCGCTCAAATGGCCCAGCACCTCGTCGTCTGCCTGCTCCTCAAAAAGAGCACGAGCACCATCCGCTTCAGAGACCAGCATCTCGCGAATCCACTGTCTGCGCACGGTGATGCGCGCCTGGAAGTCTTGCTGGCAGTAGCTCATCCAGCGCTTGTCCGTCTCAGAAAAGGCATCCAGGAAGCCCGAGCGCTCCGCCCATCGCATCAACGTCAGGCCGTAGGACAGCTGCAAGAGCTCCACGCCCGTACTTTCCCGCTCCTCGGCGTCGGTGTTCTGCGCGAGCATCTGGAGGCGCTGGAGGACGGCCACGAAGCGCTGTTTGAGCGTCGTGAGCGCCGGAAGCGAGTAGGCTTGCGCGCGCGCGTAAATGCATGCCGGGTTTGCCAGCAGGGCCGAGGCGTTTTTGGTGATAAAGCGCAGACACGTGTCTACGTCAGAGTGCAGCTGGCGCTGCAGCGACGCAGCAGCAGTCGACAGGTGCTTGCTCTCCACACCGTGGTCACTGTCCTGGTGGGGCGCCGAAGTGCTCTGCTTGATCAGCGCCTGCGCGGCTTGCAAATCGCCCACGACGGCGTTGACCCCGCACTTGGCAAGCTTGGCCGCGAGGAAGTGCAGGCTGCAAGCGACATTGTGCAGCAAGCGCCACGACTTGCTGCGCAGCAGCAAGCGCGGCAGCATGTCGAGCTCGCGCACACTGGCCGCCTCCCATGTCTCGATCTGCAGCGCCACCGCCCACTCGTCGACCCCTTGCGCTGACGGCGGCTGTGCAGCCTCCTGACCAATCTCCTGCGTAAACGTGTACTGCAGCAGCGAGTGCACCAGCTTGTTGGTGAAGCCGTGCTGCTGGGAGTCGATGCTTTTTAGGGCTAGTCGCTGCACGTTGTCGACGACCGTGCTGAGGATAAGCTGCACCACGCGCCGCAGATCCGGAAATTTTTTGCTGCTGAGCTTGGAGGTGATCGGAGCGAGTACGGCAACCTGATTGCCCTTGAGGCCGTCCCAAAAGCTGAGCTCTAAGAAGACCTCAAACGACCCGAGACGCGGGCCCCTGCGCTTGGCCCGCAGCGGCTGGTAGTCGCGGCCGAGGCTGCGCTGTTCCTGCTCGTCATGCAGCTGGAAGAGATGGTCCGAGTTTGCGGCCACGGGCACGCCCGGCAGCTCGAGCGCCAGGAGCTGCTCGAGCTCGGCCAGCTTGGCGACGTAGACGGCCTTGTCGCCCTTGAGCGAGAGGCTCGGCCGCAGGCCTTCATCGCGCTCCGCAGTGCAGTGCTCGACCAGAATCTGCAGTGGCGTCGTCGCGGGGTGGGACATCGCCCTGGTAGATGCGACGCAGAGCCTCAGCGGCTCTGATGATGCTTGTCAACAACCTTCATCTCGGCCGTTGTGTGTTCGTGACTGCGTCTACAAAACCCATAGGAGGCCGTACAAGTGGCTGGGACGGGAGACGGGAGAGGGGGGGGGTGCAGTGCAGCACTGCCCAGCACTGGCAGCGGGTGTCGCGACGCCGGCGGTGGTCTGGGCAGTGCTGCGGATTGGCGGCAGATAGAGCCGCCCGTTGAATGCACAAGGCGCTCGTCGCTTCTGCTCTTGTGCTGGCCCTGAGCGTCTCCGCCGTCGTCTCACACGCGCAGCCCCCAGGACCCGCACCCTCGCTCTGGCTGCGCGGAGGAGGGGCAATGGTCGCGGCGGCCGATGGCTGCGGCCGCACGAGTTTTCCCGTGGTCGCCTGCGGCGGGAGCGTTAGCGATGGCAGCGGCTTCAGCGCCACGGTAGTTGAGGGTGGCAAGGTCTTCATGTGGGGCGAGGGCGGCAGCGGCGCGCTGGGGGCCGCAGACGGCAGCATGGAACAGCAGAGCACACCGGCCCTGGTCGCGGGGCTGGGCTGCGAGACGGTCGCGTCGGTAGCCTGTGGAGGTAAACACTGTGCGGCAGTCACACACGACGGCAAGGTCTACACGTGGGGAACGGGCTTCTGTGGACAGCTCGGTCACGGCAATGGCGAGAGCAAAGCAGCGCCAACGCTTGTTGAGGGCCTTGCAGGCGTGGCGGTGAAGGAGGTGAGCTGCGGCGAGACGCACAACGTGGCCCTCTCTGCCGATGGCAGCGTCTATGTATGGGGCCTTGATGTCGAAGGCCAGCTGGGATTGGGGGCAAGTGGACACAGGGCGGCCCCCGCAAAGGTGGGCGGACCGCTGGCGGAGCAGAAAGCCACGGCGGTCTCCTGCAGCATTGGCCCAGGTGGCCCTGGGCACTCGGCGGCAATCACAAGCGGTGGAAACTTGTACACGTGGGGCATGGGGCGCGATGGTCAGCTGGGTCATGGGGACACTGAACCACGCCTGGAGCCTACCCTAGTATCTGCCCTCGCCGACAAGAAGGTGGTGGCGGTGTCGTGCGGCGCGACGCACACGGCAGCGCTCACAGATGAGGGGCGCGTATACACGTGGGGCGGTGGAGTCAGTGGGCAGCTGGGACACGGCGACAAGCAACAACAGTTGGAGCCGAAGCTGGTAGGAGGCGTGCTGGAGCACAAGAAGGTGGTGGCAGTGTCGTGCGGCGGGTTTCACACGATGGGGCTCTTGAAGGACGGTAGCGTTTTTTCTTGGGGTGAGGGTCTCAATGGCCAGGTCTCACGAACTCCCCCTTCCGACAGCACGTGCACAGCGCACAGCAACTTGTCTTGTGAAGCAGCGGCGATACCGCTTGGTGTGTGTGTGTCACGCTGCTGTTGGCACCTCACGCACGCGGCCTAGGCTGGCGTATGCACTGCGGTGCAGAGGTTACTGAATCAAGTACCAATAAACAACATCATCTCTCTCTCTCGTCTCTCTCTCTCAGTACTCGACTCTGGATGCGTGT
>Ga0315905_10008999_pt1 | contig 10112 bp, 13 predicted proteins | sample LakEriMetagenome_5_FD_203522 | JGI IMG/M metagenome (GOLD analysis project Ga0315905, IMG submission 203522) | Freshwater fungal communities from buoy surface, Lake Erie, Ohio, United States - Buoy 4 MA121 | ecosystem: Environmental > Aquatic > Freshwater > Lake | place: USA: Lake Erie, Ohio... | reverse complement strand
GGTGAGTTCGCACGCGCGCGCGCGCGCGCACACACACACACACACGTACACACACACACACACGTACATATGTATACAGTGCAAGAGCACAGCGCAAACACTCACAAGCGCCCGCCGAAAAAAAAAAAGTTATCGCGGCTGGCGCTGTCTCTTATGTCAGCACGGCGTGGTCACGTCCCCCCTTTCATATCTGTCGACGGTTACGCGTGGGGGCGTCATGCGCAGGTACAAAGTAAACTGGTGTGTGTGTGTGTGTGTGTGTGTGTGTGTGTGTGTGTGCGTGTGTGCGTACGTGCGCGAGTGTACACGCATATGTATATGTATACATGTATACACTACGTACATATGAACATGTTTGTGCGAGTGTGCGAGCATCTCTGCCCCTCCCACCCCCCCCTATCCCCTTCGCTTCTCTTTGTGCACGGGAAGAGAAGAAGTCAGAGGTTCTCGCTGTCGCCCTCTCTCCCTGTCTTTCTCTCTATCTTTCTCTTTCTCTAAGTGCGTGCGCCTCCCCAGCGCTCTCTCTCTTTCTTCCTGATTGTGTGTGTGCACGTGTAGGAGGAGATGTCAGAGATCCCTAAATTAAGCTAAACTAAACCCTAAACTAAACTAAACTAAACGTGTAGGAGGAGATCTCAGAGGTCCTGTCGGAGTTGCTGCAAGCCGCCGCGGCGTCGGAGTAGGCCAATCACCAGGCTTCCTACTTGAGCTTTTTGGGGGGAGGGGTTTATTGACGGAGGAGGCAATTAAATTACTTGTATTGATTGACACCGCTGAGCTACCGTACTCTACAGAGAGAGCCACCCATCAGAACCCAAGCGAAACCGACAAAAGAAAACTCCGAGTCGGCGTTTCCGGGGTAGGGAGTGGGCGAGCAAGTCTGTGTATCAGACACATGCTATCGACGCACCATACTGGTTGAACCATACTGTACGGACACCTAATGTTTAGACTGTTTCATTTGCTACCGGTTTTCGACTTACCGCTTTTTTAGAAACCTGATATTCAGACTGAACTGTTTCATTTGCTACCGGCCCGGGTTTTTACATTGCCGCTTTTTTTACCGCTTTTTCAGCCTCACACTCGACTTGACCAAGGCGCCCAGGCTCTTCAGCTTACCTGAACGCATGGGGTCGGGGGAAAGAGGCGCAGTCGGGGAAGGTGCGTCAGAGACCAGACGTGCAGCGCTGATCCTGCACCGTTGTCAGTGGTGTGGAATGCTCTGGACGACACGCACACGCACACGCACACGCACACGCACACGCACACGCACACGCACACGCAGCATTCCCATGCACGTAAGACACGTGACGGGCAAAACTGGAGAATCTATTGACATCTAGAAGCGTCTTGACCGCCTTACCTTGCAGCGGAAAGGATTTCTTCTCAGCTTTTGTGGCAACTTTCGGCAGAACAGGGACGGGCTTTACATATCCGTCGTAGTCACCGTATAAGTAAATATATCCACTCCCTGCTTCAAGAGCGCTGTCAACGGGAATATCTGCAGTGCAGCATCAATTCATATTCTGACTTGAGTAGACAGCACCAACCTCTCGGGGGGCCATGGAGAAACACGGGAGGGGGGCAGGGGGGACGAGAGACACACACTTGAGGAGCGGGGCATGGAGAGACACACGCACAGGAAATAGTACGCACCCGAGGCAGACGATTCTCCCCGGGGTTTTGACATGCTTGTTGGACTTGTAGGGTTGCCCCTGGGATTGTCTGTACCATCAGATCTGCCTCGCTCCCCGCCTCTCTCCCAGTCGTTCAGGGTGGAATGCTGGGGAAACGTTGCGAGTTGGCTGCGGCGGAGACCTTGTGGATCGTATGGCCCTACTTCCGATACATCTTCCCCGTCTGCGTGTCTCCCAAGAAGCGTGTGCGGTAGATGCTGCGGCATCTCTAGTCGGCTTCCGCCCTTCTGCTCCAAGAAAGCCGCTGCTTCCTCGTACGTGGCAAAGCCCTTGAAGTCGCTTGGGTACCCCTTGACGCTCGCCTCGCACTCGGCCCAGCTCCAGAATATTCCTGTCTGCCGGCCCTTGGCCACGGCGTAGAAGCTTTTCTCAAATCCTCCTGGTGGCAGGAAAATCGAGTCGTCGGAGTCGTCGTTGGCGTGTGCTCGCGTGCTAGGCGAAATGCTTTCTCCTGCGCATTCCCGCTGTCCCGGTGCATCATCATTGGGAACAGACTCATTGGGAACAGACCACAAGCACCATGCCACACCCTCACTAGCTGCTGAGTGTGTCCAATAGGGACGCGGCGGCTTCTGCTCAACGTCTGTCTGCTCCGTCCACCTGCTCAACGCGCACCCTCGATCATGAGCTTCTGTGCGTCCCCGCATACGATTGCATGCATGAAACACATCATAGCACATACCCGGCCTCCAGACGGCGGATGCTGCGAACCTCATCGGAGGCTGCCCCTGATTCCTCAGCTATCAGCCGTATCGCCGTGTGGAACCGTAGTGTCTCTGCCTTCAACATTTGCTCCCTCATCTCCTTGACCTGTAGGTATGCGCATCGTGCGTATTTTTGAGAGCGTGATGATAAATGGATTTTATTCATAGAACGGCAGGTGGCCAGAGCCCGCGCGTTGACGGTTACCAAAGAATCCTGTTCCATTACTCATCTGTTCAACCGGCCCGGCGGCATAATTAAGCGTACGTCATACCTTCTCAATTAGGTCTCTCAGGCTGTTGACGCTAATCACTTGTCAAGGTAATTAAAACTTGAATCCTGAACAACAACAACTGGCAGGTCTCTTTTGACACTAATTAAGTGCGTCATACCTTCTCAATCGCAATCATCACTGCTTGCTGTTCGACTATATTCAGCCTGTCCGTGAGCATGGAATTCTCTGATTTCAGTCTTATGTTTTCTGCAAGAAGAATCTTCAGCTGTTGCTCGGGTGATTTCCCTCTGCCCGACACAGACAGACGCAGGCAGGCACATATAAGTCAAGCTCTTTGTTCGACGCATCAACGGCAGCCGCAAAAAAATCATACATCCACAAATGACATTTCAGCATATCTGCCATGAAAGCAGGATTCTAGTGAGGACGATCTTACGAGAGAGAGAGAGAGAGAGCGAGAAAGAGAGAGAGAGAGAGAGAGAGAGAGAGAGAGAGACAGAGAGAGAGTCACTGATTTTCGTGAGAACGATCTCTTACGAGAGAGAGACGGATACGTCGACCACAGGATGCTGTGCTGCTGCGGTGGCGTCCTTATCAACACGAATTTCCTGCTGTCCTGCTGACCCAGGAATGAGCTCCCCGGCCGAATGAGCCGCGTGTTTCCCGCCAAAATTTGGAGAAGTGAGTAAGCTATTGCTGAAGCTACTGCTGAGCGCATCCTGCAACATGGACTTGGCGGCGTGCAATTGTGACTGCAACTCCCGAACTTGATTTTTCAGAAGTTGAAACTGAGCTGTCGAAATGCGTTCATCATCTGTTAGGGTTTAGGGTTAAGGGTTCAGGATTTGCATCTGTCAGGGTTTATGGTTTAGGGTTCAGGGTTTAGGGTAAATGAGCAGTCGAAATGCGCTCATCATCTATTGCGCGCGCATGCCAGCAGTGTCAGGGACAAGAATGGTCACAAAACAAAGTTGACGGAAAGATTTGGGTTATAAATCAACTCTTTGATTTTATACGACATAAATCAGCTCATTGATTTTATGATTTCCTACACGCAAGTATTACAGAGTCTGAAAGAAGTCGGCATCGTTTCCATCAGCCTTCCCAATTAGGTCTCTTCTGACACTAATTAAGAGCGTCATACCTTCTGCATCACTTCCATCAGCCGCATCGTATCCTTCTGTGCCGATGCCGCTCTCCACTCCTGTCGTCGTTTGAACCACATGCCTGGCCAGCGCGCTCTGGTCGCCAGAATTCATGCCTGTTTGCGTGTGTACGGGTGTTTCAGTCCGACTGCAACACCATCCATCCAGCCGTCTGTAGCAATGTACAGAGCGTTTTTCCACCTTTTTTTTAAAAACACTCTTTACATTACTACTGCCGTCGCTGCCATGCATTCCTGCATTTGAATCTGCTTATGTCTGCATCGCTCTTGTCTGCGTGTGTCTTTTTGCGCACCTATTGGTGAATCTCCCTCGAGTGTCCACGAACTGTTTGGCGACCCGGAGTAGTCTTGTTCACGCTGCATTCGCAAGCCACAGGTCAGCAATATAATTCAGGCAAACTTGCCGGGTCATGACTTTTGGGTGATGTCAAAGGCAACGTCAGTACCAGTAAAGCCGATTGAGTATCGTGAGAAGATGCAGACACCGAAAGTCGTGACCCCTAAACCCTAAACCCCAAACCGATTGAGTATCGCGAGAAGATGCAGACTCAGACAATCGACCACCGCCTTCATCACGAAAATCGTCGACACCGCCACCATCTTCGACATCGACATCAGGCAAAAGCCCCGCACTGTGTATTGCATGCGTATCAGTGCGATACGCAAAAGAAACAGACTGGGGCATGCCTCTGACCTTCACGAACTCATAACAGAGACAGTGTCGTTTGTTGCCGTACCTGTGCTTTGTGAAGAGAGAGCCTCCTCGAGGACCCATAATGTTTGTAGTACTGCATTTCTTTGCAAGCGGATGCGCATTTATCTCTGCATGCAATGTGCCCACATCTCGAGGACGAATGTTGTCGTCAAATTCTCTTGCCGCTGTTCGTCGCCACCAAGTCGCCGTATCCTCCTGAAGCAGATCGCTTACATTGGCACGTGGTTCCGGTGCCGTGCTAGCTCGTGCGCCGGGGGCAGAGTTCGCGTATGATGTTGACCTCGACGGCAGTTTGTATGCAGGTCGATTGGTGCTCCCTAGTGCTGCTTCTCTAGGGCCGGGCATGTCGATATTGAACCTGAGTGTTGGCTAGCTGTCAAGATGCGGACGCTGGAGCTTGGTGGCACGCAGGTGAAAAATCGCGCAGGTGTGTTCGCGTGCCAAGAGAGCACGGAGCTCGGGGTGTGAGACTACACAGTACCTTGGAACAGGGCTAACGTTGGAGATATACCAACCGTCTACTGCAGCGCTTCTGTTCGCGGTCGAAGTGTAGGAGGGAGGACTATCGCTCAGGAGCGGAGTGTCGCCCCTGACGCTGCCTGCAAACCCCTGAGAAAGAGCACAAGCTCAGCGGCAGCGGCGGCAGCAGCAGCGGCAGCGGCGGCATCGGCTACTGGCCTACCGACCAGACATGTCGCTCAGCCTCAAATATTGAAGGCAGACCAGGCTTGTCAAGGTTGCTGTCCGCAGGGGCGGGCGAGGACCAGCGTGGCTGCTCGGTGCGAGGGATGCGTGCACATATACAACTGTGCCTGCGCGCACGCATGTTGCACGGTTGCTACGCGCGGCACGCACAGACCTCGAGTGTACTTGCAGTGCTTGCGCTCCCAGAAGGCACTGCCCACGGGTCCTTGGCGAGCTGAGCCGAGGGCGGTGCATGATTGACCTGCGAACCAGCATGTCGCGCGCAAGCCCCGCACTCAGCACCCCGCACGCGCTCGTCTTTGCCGCGTAAACGCGGCCCGCGCGCACACGCCGTGCCGGCCGCTCACCGAATGGGCGTGCGAAGCAGGGCGCGCAAAGCGCTCCTGCGTCTTTTTCAAATACTCGCGCAGGTCCGGTTTGGCCACCATTTTTCCTGTTCCGGCGGCCCGCGCGGGCTGCTAGCAGCACGCCCTACGCAAATTTTCCGGCGGCCGGCTTGCAGCAGTTTGCCCTGCGGAGCAGCAATGCAGCGACGGTCAAGTCCAGATCCAGAGAAGTGCGCAAAAACCGTTATTTGTTCGTGGAACCACTAAGGGTCCGCTCCATGGGGCATCCCCGGGCACCTCGGAGCATGGGGTCGGTGGCGATCATGAGGGTCGAACGCCTGGTCTCTTCCGTCCCGAGCCCATCGCGAAAGCGCACGCACAATGCGGTGGTGCAGCCGGCCGGCGGCGGCGGCGGCGACGCCGATGCGGGCACGCAGGGCGCAGGCGCTAATGAGCTGGAAGGCCTGGACGGTGGAGAGGAGGGGGAGGAGCGCCTAGAACGCCCGATCTCTTCCGTCTCGAGCCCATTGCGGGGGCATGCGACGCCGCTGCGCACCAGCTCCTTTGAGGCAACCGATGCCGAGAGCCTCCACATTCTGCAGCACGGTTACAAGCAGGGCTTCAGGACCCTGTCGCGCACGTCCTCGCTCGACGATCGCGAGGCAGTCGTTGCCGACCATGCAAAGATGCACAAGTGGTCCGTGCCTGCCAGCCAGGCCGCTGCCAGCAAGTTCGCATTCGCGAGTGCTTCACGGGCGCGTGTCTCGGCTCCTTGAATGCTTTCCGCCGGACCTGCCAGTTTGCGCTCTGCCCCCTTTTTTCTCTTGTCTCCCCCCGTCGTCCTGAAGTGTGTTGTGCCCTGTTTCCAGCTTCCACCTTTGGTGGCGCGTTACATTCGCGCCCTATAGTTGGAAAACGGAAAGCCCGGTTTTAGCATGGGGAATCAAGACCACGGATCTGCGGTAGCAACACTTGCTCATCCGAGCGTCAAATTGCGTTTGCATGTTGTCTGCGCTGCCCAAACGCCACCCCGGAACTCATTGATCCCACGACATTCGCGTACAGCCGCAGCCCGGATTCTGCCTGGCGATTGCCTTCGCCATCGGTGCTGGGCGTGCAAAGGCTAGCCAGTGAGCCAAGCCACAACGAAACCACCATTCGGCTTTCCCGGCCGAAGCAAGTACGATTTAAATAGGCGAGGGTTGCAGAGCGTGGGGTACATATCGCACGACACTTGCATGCAGCGCCCCGCACGTGTTTTCATAGCAATAGGTGCTTGCATAGTTACGCTCATCCACGCATTCACGCAACAGGAGCTGGTAGAATTGAGTCCAAGTCATTCTATGCGCGTTCTGCTGGAAGACAATGTGGTATTGGGCAACCCAAGCATGCAACGCTCTCATGACTACTGGAGCGCACAGGTAATGTGCACGTGAGCGAACGCGAGATGAGAGACAGAGTAGCTTCGAGAGAGGAGCGGTGGCCGAACGCCTGGGAGCGGAAATGCGTGGCCGTGCGAACATGCGTCGCCAGTGCCATTATCTAATAGTTATTGCATTCGCGCAGCCGGTCATGACGAATGTGCACGGGTGGCACACGCGCACTTCAAAATCGATTGACGGCCCAACGAGGTTTGCCCTCAAGAGCCGTCGTAATCAACAGCGCAAGCAGGTCCAATCATGCCTGCTGCAGCGTTAAGCTTGCTCCGTTGCATGTGCATGTGTGTGCTCACATTCTATAGTGAACATGCGCACACGTTTATACACACACACACACACTAACACGCACAGACGGGCCAAATGCACAATCTTCTCGAGCTTCGGGCTGCGCATAACAGGCGCAAAATACTGAAATTGCTGCTGCAAGAGCACATCCAACGAGAAACCGTGGGTCTGAACCCCCAACGCTTCACCTCTCATGACGTCGACTACCATGAACTCACCGACATAGAGCGGTACCTGCATTCGTGGCGCAATGCTCATGCTGACGGCGGCAGAAGTCTAAGAGCAATGTTGAACATTTCTGTGTTTCAAGATGCCAAAGAAGATAATGCTCCAGGCCTAGGGAGCACAGCTGTGCGGGAAACGGGAGGTGGTCAAACGCCTGGGAACGGCGCAGTGTCGCCCATGATTTCGAAGTGTGGGACACTTACGAAGTGTGGGAGTGATATGAGCATGGGTGGACAAGACGAGGCGGCGCAAGACCTGCAGCGTAGACGTTCAGAAGAAATGAATCGGTTGCGACAGGAGCGTGGGGGAGAGCGACAGGAGCGGGCGAGGCAGCGGAGAAACTATTTGAAGAGTCAAGCGCATCAATTACGCAAGTGCGAGAGACGCCTAAATGCCGGTGAGGGGCGAACCCACGTTCGAATTCAGCAATGATGTCGCAATTTCTTCGTGACATACACTAGTGTGTCCGTGCGATCGCACATATTTGCGCGCGCGCAAGTGCTCTTCTGTGAGTATCTGCATCCAAGTTGCTCTATGCGCGCATCTGCGTTAACGCTTGACACACGCCGAATCCTCTTGCGATGTCGGTAGCACTGTAGGCTTAGCGGTATCCTTTCTCTGCATGAAAAAAAAGCCCGGAGCAGGCAGAAAGAGGGAACCCTCACGTATTGTTTCGGTCACACTACAGCGGCCTTTGCGGTGCGAGAGAGCGACTCGCGATTAAGGCGATGCTGGCGGGCGTATCTTGACACCGGGAACACGCTCCATGAACGACAACAGGTGCGCAGAAACGATGCTGGCGTACCTCGATACACCAGTATCATGTGTACACATAAACAGCATCACGTGATACTGTTTAGGTCCTCTCTTATCTCATGTCCTCTCTTATCTGACCACGTCCGTCGGCATCTTCTCCATCCTGTGTCGCAGGCGCTGAAAGGCATCGAGCGCGCCCTTGCTAGCAGCCAGTGGTTGGAGGAAGAAGAGAGGGCAGCGCGCGAACTGCACCGAGAGTGCGTGGAGGCATCAGGGATATACGAACAGCTTCTCGACACGGCTGCTAAGGTGTACGACGATAGCATTGTTGACGGCTCAGCCCCACAGCACCGATGGGTCTAATGTTCATGCCGCAGGGCAGGGATAGTGGTGCGAGCTCTGGCAGGATCAGCCCGAGCTAGCAGAGTGCACTTAAACAATTGGCTATGCACACACAAACAGCCGCGTGAAAGAGAGGAAGTGCATGCGTACAGTTGCGGAATGTGCAGGTTCTCAGCAATGCAAAGTTCATGACGGATGTTCGCTTTTGCAAATATGTTAACATATAACATAACGCAGATCGATCTGCTTTTGCAAATATGTTAACATATAATATAACACAGATTGCAAATATGTGACGATCTGACGATCTGCTTTTGCAAACATGTTAACATATAACATAACGCATGTTAACATATTTGCAAAAGCAGATCGTTAACATATTTGCAAACGCAGATCGTCGCCAAATTTTTCCGACAGTACGTTTTGCGGGAGGCTTTATCCCAAGCCGACGAATCGCGACCTCCTGGGTCGCCGATGATGTTAGATCGTTCGTTCACTTTCACAGATCTCATCACGTCTTCTACGATTAAGGTATGCACGTTTGCTTTCTACCCGAGGCTATATTTGCGTTTGTAGTCTTTCTATAGTCCTGATTGCTGGAAAGATCTGTAGTGGTTTCTTTTGCGGAAAGAAACGCCAACGCGTGCTCGCGTGTTCCTTAATTTGTGAAACTTCTTCCCAAATTTCTGAATCACCACTCTCCAACCCTGGCAGGAGGCTGTTCGTGAGGAGCTAGAGACGAAGGAGCACAAAAAGGCTGTGGCCAAAACGGTGTTGAATCTTTCATTAGGCGAAAAGAGCGAGGTGCAAAAACGCTGGACTGAACTTTCGCATGGAATCATCAACGAAAACAATCTCAGGCATGCACACGCGCGCACGCACGCTGGCACAGGCACGCGAGCATAAATACACGAGTATCTCTTCTTTTTCGGTCAACTACGCTTCTTTTCCGGTCAAACTACATCTGGCATCGACAGCAAAGGGATCATTTCACACAGCCTGGTTTGAACGTCACTCTAGGTTTGAACGTCACTCACGTCACTCACGTCACGTGCGTCCTCTCACAGGACCTTTATCAAGATCTCGTTCCGAAGCGTGAGTCGCTCCCTCGAGGAGGCTTGCAAAGATTGGACGCTTGGGAGGGTGCGGCGAGCGCGTCGCGCGCTTGATTTAGCAAAGGAGACTAACACGCGTACGGTCGAAAACTGTACGTACGTGCTGCACCTACAAGTTCGAACGCAATTTCTGCAGCAGGTGTGCTCGTGTCCGTATGGCGTGTGGTATTTGATTTATGCGTGGCTGTGCGTGTGTACATGCAAGTGAATGCGCACGGGCGAAAAAAAAGCTTGCAACCACTCATGACAAACCTGTCTACACAAAATGCAGGCCGCGATGGACGAAGAGAGACTTTCCGACCTCGAGTCTTACCTCAACGCCTCCACAACTGGGGACTCGAACGCCTCCGCCGATCTCACATCTTCATTTGCTACCGACGGGACAAGCTCGCTTACTTTCCTTAC
>Ga0315905_10008998_pt1 | contig 10113 bp, 6 predicted proteins | sample LakEriMetagenome_5_FD_203522 | JGI IMG/M metagenome (GOLD analysis project Ga0315905, IMG submission 203522) | Freshwater fungal communities from buoy surface, Lake Erie, Ohio, United States - Buoy 4 MA121 | ecosystem: Environmental > Aquatic > Freshwater > Lake | place: USA: Lake Erie, Ohio... | reverse complement strand
TGAAGAACTACTTTTACTACGAAAGACTTCTCTGCTTTGTGTAATTTGCCCTCCGATGTAACATCTGACATCTCTTTCCGGCTGACAATTGAGGTGACAGGGCCTTCGAATCTCAAGATTGTCTCTTTGACAGCATCTTCGTTGGCGCCAGACGCTGTGTTTGGCTCGTCTGATCAGGTGATGCAGCAATGTAAAACTAACCTGCATCAATTCATCATCCGAATTCAAATACGCCGTCACAACATTTGAAGTTACCTTTCATGCATGCTCCCTATGGCATCCCACTGCAATCAATCGGTGAAGGGTAGAAGATAGGGCATGATCTAGCGGTCAAATAATATTGTGGCAAGGAATCGAGAATTGAAGCCCATAAAGACACGCACAAAGATGCAGAGACAGGCTGTACATGCGAGTTTTGTCGAAGCATGCGTGGAGAAACATCGTATAAAGTCGCTGATGGATTGTTGACATCACCACAAATGCATATACACACTTCCAGATCACGATCACTTTTAGTGAAGAAACAAACATGGGTGGTGCTTATCTGGGCCAACTTTTCAGTGCAACAGAAGTCAAGAAGAGCTTCAACTTTTCGCAGTCGCTTGGGGAGGCCTTTAGAGGTCTCTTGGGTAGTGTTCTTGGGATGATTAAAACTTTCAAATGTTCAGCATGTTGATGAGGAATTTGATTTTCGTTTTTTTGCCACAGGCTCATGGACGTCCCCGTCAACGTTTCAAATTAGCGTTCAAGGCAGCATTGGAGCCAGACCACCGGAAATTGGTCATCTGCGCATTGTGACCTTGGAAGCGGGCAATATTCGAAATCGCCCACCTCAGTCGTCAGCAACTGTGGGGGTCTACTCTCCACCACTCGATGGAAACTTTGGCCCGTCTCCAATTCGTATCCTTGCATTGACGGCCCATGATCCCTTGAACAGCGCCAATGTGGTAAGGTGTTTGATGTCTTTTTTGTTGTGAGAGGCCAAGAGCAAACCCTCCCTCGTTTACGACGATCTGACCCGATGTGTCTGTCTATCTCGGCAGTATCATGCTGGCGTGAACATAGCTGTTATCATCAGCGAAAGACCTACGTGGAAAAAGCAGCCAGTTTATGACGGCATGCCGATTTCGATGCCTGAAATCGTTGATATGTTTGCATTCAGTGAAGGACTCGGCCAAGCTTACACAGGCCAGTGGTTGGTCAAAGACAGATGCCCTTGGAGAATCTACTCTACCTCAAGATTTGTGGACGGACCACCATGCTTTGGCGTCCTGATTGAAGTTATGGATGCCACCGGAAATGAGAACCCCGAGATTGGGGTGCTCACCGTAAGATTTTTGGCGACAGGAGATGTGCGCAATTCACCTTGCCAGAGTGCGCCCACTACCGCAAGTTCTGAGCCCATCACAGGGGACTGGGGCATTACGATCCCATTTGTTAAAATGTTTTTTGCTGAGGATGGAGCTGGTAATGAAGTTTATGGCAACTTGGATCGAATGTTTTTGCAATTTAGCGAGCTGACAGATCGTGCTGGTATTGTCTCTGACAACATGGACAAAGCGACCTTGGATAAGCTCTTGTACTTCGATCAGAGCCTTGGTCAGGATTATGAGGGAAGATGGCTGGCCGCTGACCTGATCAGGGTATAAATAGAATAGGCGATTTGAGCATATTTGAATATTCAACAGGGGGCAGTGCGTAAATCTGCAGAGTTAGTACCCTATCTATTTGATGTACGTCTAATGCGGACTTGTTGGTTTTGGGCAGATCACGATCTTTGATGATACAAATGCTGCGCCACCAGAAATTGGGGTACTGACCGTCACAATTCGGCATGATGCGGGATTTCAGCTGAAGAACAAAGATTCCTCCTCGTTTGCATCAGAAGCAAGATACACTTTCAGCGCTGACGGGACCGAGTATGGACTCCAGGGCAGCTTTGGTACGAAATCCATTAATCTGCTCGCTATCGTTGCTGTCAGCGCCGAACCTCCCCCGGTAATTCTTGAGTTTTTGCATTCTGCTCTCTCTTGCCCTCGTGTCTACATTACTAACCATGCATCTAAACATCCAAACCACTGTTGACATGCCGGTCGCTGACTTGTCCTTAATAGGATGATCGCTGGGGAATGGGTGATGTTATAACCGTTGAGTTCAGTGAAGTAGTGAACAAGGGATGTTATCAAGGCTGTCCTGACTTTGGGCTTAAAGATGACTACCTTAAAGCGATGATTTCATTTGAGGATTCTCTCTGGGCTCCGACGGCGCCGATCATGGGCACTTTGACTGGCCGATGGATGAGCGACGGTGCGGAGAGATGTTCAAGTTGCCAAAATGGCACGGCAGGCGTATGCAAGAAGGATGCAGTGCTTGACTCGAAGACTGGGTTGTATCTTGATGTAACGAATCGGCCATGCGTGGGTTTGGTTGGTGTTGGGGTGTGTCCAACAGGATACTCTCTTTGCAATTCAAAGTATTTGCAAATTATAGGAAATCAGACTGGCGCTAGTGAGCGTCCACCAACAATCGATGGACTTCAGATGCAGCTCAAGATAACAGGCAAAATGCGTAATTATCCTGCATCAATTGGCGTGATTTCAGGGGCGACAACCAAGTCTGCTATTCTGCGCGGCAACTTTGGTCCACCTTGTGTTACCATCGACACGTTGACGGCATACGATCCGATCGGGTACAATGGAGATTTTACAAATGGCGACACGATTACAATTCGTTTCAATCAACCTACAAACAGAGCGAATGGTCCCGTTAACTTGAATCAAAATCAGGTTTTGGATATGGTAGACTTCTTCTGCAATAATGGTCAGTCTTGTTCTAAATTTGCCAACAGTTTCCAGGGTACTTGGATGTCGCGTCAGGAGCTTCGGATCACAGTCACAGATGTCAGTAACTCGTATCCGTACGATGTAAATGCCGACCCTCTCCGTACTCCAATACCAGGAGATTTTTATGTCAAGGTGAAGGAAGGAATCTACCTTCTAAATTTTCCGCCGGCGTGCCTGCCGAACTCGCCTAATTCAAGCAAAATGGTTGGAACATTTGGTCCATCAAACATTGCCATCACAAGCATCGAAGCGGATGATCCTCGTAACATCGACAAGGTTTGGAGCGTGGATGATACTCTGCGAATCACACTGAGTCGCGACACAGACTATGCTGGTCGAGGCCAGGGGCCCTGGTCAAAAGCTACTATAGATCAAGTTTTTCAGTCATCCTGTCCTGTTTTCGACCCCAATTGTAAACCTGTGCCCTTTGGAGAAGACTACATTGGAATCTGGTGGGACCGACGAACCTTTCAGATCACTGTGGTCAAACCAAACAAAAACATGACTCAACTTGATGGAGCTTGCCCTTACTGCGAAGGTAACTTTGAGGTGAAGATCCTAGCATCCGGAAATTTGCGGCATTTTCCCCCAACGTCAGACAGTGCGAGCACCTGTGGTGGACCCAATGCATGTCCTGAAGTAGGAAGTCCTACTAGCCTGTTCTGGGGTCCTCCGAGAGGGCCGGGATGTACATCGGCTGGTTTGGACTTATCCACATACTGCGAAAAGCTCATTGGCGATTACGGCACTCCTTTCCCCAGATTTGAGTCATTGATAGGCCGTGGACCATCCAACGCTATATCTAAGTATGTTGCTGGGTCCACTATCAAAATTGCGTTCACAGAGTATGCAAATTTGGGTGCCTGTCAAGCGCTGGACATTGCACAACTGGTTGCCCCATATCCTTCATGCTCTGTCGAGATTGGTACCTGCTCGATAACCATTAGCTGGATTTCAGAAGATGACTCTGCTTCGCTCAAGCTGGCCTGTACCGCAGAATCTGGAGTGTGGGTTTCCAAGCGGGTGACCGGAACTTTCGATAATTGTCAACTGCCTCAACGTACCACGAGGGCAGCGTGCAACGCTCATGCTGACTCAAGCCCGACAAGTTCAGCTGCAACCTGGACACCAGGTCTTGCTCCGCACCAAAGCTGTTCTGTTGCCACGATTACTACCTTCCAGGCCTGTACAAGTGCAGGCGGTACATGGAGAGTGCATGAGACAGATATCCCGCAGTCAAATATTCTACTTGCAATGGATTTTTCAGAGAGACTTGGCAGCTCTTTCAGCGGCAGATGGTTGGATTTCGGTCCTATTCAAGCGGGTATATGTACGGTACCCTGTGCGAAGGTTTTTGAATTGACTGTTCATGATGTCAGTACTGCTTCGCCACCAGAGTTTGATCTATTCAAAATTAGGATGAATCCGAACCGAGGTATCGCAATTCGAAGGTCCTTTGAGTTTTCACCGGGTTCTGATGATCCATCAAACGGTATGCAAGGCGATTTTGGACCCCCAACTGTATCCATGATCTCGCTTGTGGCAGGAGCCAATCCAACGCCCCAAAGGAGCAATGCAAGAGGCCCACTCACTGGACTCTATGAAGAGGGTAGTACCATTTCGATTGGATTTGATCAATATACAAATCGTGGGAACTTTTCGCAAACTGGCCTATCAAAGCAAATTGTTGATACGATTTTCAGGTTCACGAAAAATCTGGGATCTGATTATACAGGTCACTGGACCAATTGCTCTGTTTATCCTGGGAAAACTCTTCCTGGTTGTCAAACCTTTGTCATTACGATCAAGAATGCAACAGGAGCTAGCCCTCCTACTGTTTTCGGTCTTGAAGCTACTTTACTGAAGACTGGAAACATTCGCAATTATCCATCAGCATCTGCTCCCGCAAATGGAACAGGACCCATCATGCAAGGCCATTTCGGACCATCAAGCGTCTACGTCGAACAACTTATTGCAAGTGATCCCCAGAATCTCCACTCAAGATTTGATGTCGGCGATCGAATTTCGCTCCTCTTCAACATGCCAACCAATAAAGCAGATATGGTGCTTAATCGTCCTTACATCAAAAATACCGTGGACAAGATACTCAAGTTCTCTTCAGATCTTGCAGTCAACTACACAGGAACATGGAAAGACAATTCCACTTTTATGATCGACATCACTGAAATTAACTCTCTCACACCTCTTCCCTTTATTGGCACCTTCAAGCTTGAACTGCTGAAGTCCGGAAATCTCAGGAATTACCCGCCCACCTGTGATCAGAGTGATACGGTATCTGCACCACTGAGCGGTGGCTTTGGGTTATCGACTCTATTCATTTTAACATCCATTGCATCCGACCCTGAGCCCATGGACACACTTTACAGTGATGGTGATAAGATTACTATAACTTTTAGCCAGCGTACGAACAAGGCAGGCCTACCAGACGGCATCATAACAAAGGAGCAGTTGAACAATCTCTTCCACTTTTCGATGCCCTTAGGTGACAGCTACCAAGGATCATGGATAAGCGATAGCGTACTAGAAATTGACATTCTAAACAGCACAAAACCAGCTGGAAATTTTTGGTGCGAAGCAAAGGAAGGCTGCAGCCATCCAAGATGTTCCCTCTGCGCCTTACAAACTGAGTGGCATACGTGTGTCCGCCAGCTGTCAGACTCTTCGCTCCCGGATGCCATAACAAACTTGGGCTCTCCAGAGTGTCCTAGTTGTGACAGCCCTCTTGTGTTCAGATCAAGACTTACAAACAATGGAACGGCAAATTGTCGCTTTTGCCCAAACCCTATTTTCCAGTGGATGAAGACTGGATTATGTATTTACACGAGCGATGGCGGATACGACCCGCCCCTCTTGGACACTACACTAATCACAGTCAAGGCAGCTGCAGAACTCAGGGAAGTGCCGCCTATTTTGAACCCTTCAACAGGCATAGATGAAACCGGACAATATCCTCCTGCGTATCTCAAGGGTGGATTCGGTTATTCCGTACTGCAACTTACTTCGCTCATTGCTTCGGATCCGGACAGTGCAGATTCTGTTTTCAGTGCTGGTGATGTCATTGTCTTTACATTCAGTGAGCCTACTAATCGGGGCAACATGCCCGAGACTGGCGCAACAAAAGGCCAGATTGATCAAATGTTTGAGTTCTCACACAGGCTTGGGAATGACTATGTCGGTCATTGGCCGAATCGATCAACATTTGTGCTCACCATCATCGATAGTACGCAAAATGGAGGGCCAACAATAGGGGGATTCTATGTAAGAAGCAGGGCAGATGGGAAACTCAGGAATTATCCGGCTATCTCGGAGGCGGCCGTCATCTCAGGAAACGCCCAGGAGCCGTTGTTGATGCTCCAAGGAGAATTTGGGCCATCTACCATCTACATCAAGCAATTTCGCGCGAGTTTTCCAGGTAGCAGGTCAGACGTGTACAACGTCGGGGCAGCCTTTACAATATTCTTCAACGAGATGACTAATCTAGGAGGTCTGCGTGCAAGTCAATGGACAAAAGCTCAGATTGACAACGCCTTTTATTTTAACTCTGACCTGCATGATCCCCACCCACTTGGATCAGACTACAGCGGTCGTTGGATTGACAACGCAACATTTATGATTACTATCTTGGCGCTGGATAGAGACGAGCCCAAAGGACCGCCTCCCTTGTCAGGTGGAAATTTCAGGGTTTCTGTCAGGGCAGAAGGTAACCTTAGAAACATTCCACCCCAATGCGCTGCTACTGTCATCAACGCGTTCGTGCGAGCCCAGAAAGGACTCGGAGGGCCGTCGAACCCGGGTATAAATTGTGACTGCTGCAGTCCTTGTGATACCTGCGAGGTTTGTGATGCATATAGCTGCAATCCTGTCCTGGTAGATGATCAGATCCAATCAACCTGCAGCAACTGCTGCGGATCTATAGACGGTAACCATTGCTGTCGTATACTATCTGGTAATTATGGCAAGCTAGTGTCTCTATATGACATTGATCCTGCGCGAATTGCCGTGACTGGACAATTGATTACGATTAATGGACATGGCTTCGATGGCCGCTCGCAATACAACAAGGCCAGCGTCGGTGGGCGCGACTGTCCTGTACTGACGTCCAAGATGGACGAGAAGACAAAGGATGGCTTTCTTGTTTGCAAAGCTCCCGATGGAATCGGATCTGATGTTAAAGCTATCGAGGTAGAAGTTTTCGACTACTCCAGCCAGCCACCGAGCTCTGTCAAAGGTTTCTGTTGCAAGGTAATATTATTCATACGCTGCTGAGCTCTTATTTCATTCGCTTTTTTTTCGTGCGTAAAAAGCAACAAATTACAGCAAAACGTTGAATATCGGCTTTTGTTTTGCATTTGAAATTTACGAGAAAACTCTGTAACTTGTTTTTTGAAAACAGCTGCTTGACGAGCAAGGCTTCGTTATCATGCCAGTAGATATGATCGGTCGTGGCGGTGTTATATATCTGCCTCCCATTGTCACAGCGATCGCACCTATTTCCGTGCCCTACCAACGAGGAATGAGCATTACTCTTCTGGGCACAAATTTTGGGACGACAAGGCTTTTTGACAAAGATGGTAGGTATATTGGTCCGCTTGGAGAGACTCCTGCAGACGAATACAAGCCACCTTCCGCCTTCGTCGTTATGGAGGGCGGCTCGCACGTGCCGTGTTCTCAGACAGCTCATATTTCGAATAATGAGCTTGTGTGTGAAACGCCAGAAATGACGAGCATGAAGGTAAGCATAGTTTCTCATGTCATGGACCAGCGGAGTAGGGCGTGGATGCCTGGGAGCATTGTTGAAGTTGAATCGTTGCCACGGTACAAGTACGACTGCCCGGTGGAACTATCCGGAAGATGCTTCGATTGTTGCGAGGCTGAATGTCAGTTTCAGGTGTTGTTTGCGTGATTGCGTATCGCGTGCGTGAGTGCTATACGCACGCTTTGCATATACGTTTCCGGATGAACTGCTCTTCATAGATGTCATGTCAAATGGTGCATGTGAAACGGTTGAATCCAACTGTCTTGGCCGTCGCTGAATGCTGATTCGGGGAGTCCTTTCAGTTTGAATTGGGGCAGGGTGTGAATGATCCTACATTATTGATCGAAGGTTATCAACGGTGAGCAACATTTTCACTTTTATTGAGTTTGATCGATGTCTCCTCCTCGCTCTTGCATGCGCTACACAAAGGCAATGTAATCTGTACAACACGTACACAAGTGATGCACACAACATGGTTGAAGTGCACGCACTTGGTATTGTACGCACTGCCTTTTGCACCCCCATGTCATTACGCATACTTGTGCTGCTACGCCTTGCCGTTGCTCTAATCGTTGACAGCCGACGCACGATTGCATCAGGTTTTGCAAGACGGAGTGTTTCAGATTTTGTGGCTACGACACGACAGACACTCATTGGATCACATGAGTTTTGTTCACGGCCCTTGCCAGTTTTTCACCCTTCCTTTGGGCTTCGTCTGTTCCTTTTGTCTCGTAACTTAATGTTCTCCAAGTGTTGTTCGCAAAAACATGATGGCACGCGCACCAAAATCACGCAACATGCTCCGCTTTCCTTCAGAGCATCTCTCAAGCTCCATTCTGTATGCTCGTCCTAACAGGCAACTCTGTCGAGTGTCATGCGCAATTGCCTTTGGTGTCGAAGCGATGTCACGAGAACATGCTGAATCGATCGATCCTCGATGCTTCTCAGCTTTCGTGTGCGATAATATACGATCAAACTACGCAGGTCACATCTCCCACGTCACCACCAAGCCGCGTGACGTGCAACTACGCTGCAGGCCGTAAGCTAGGTGATGACGCTAGGTATCCACCGCAAGTAGCACCCGCTGCGCGCTAAGGCGCACAATTGCTCATTGTCCCTGTATCACGTACGGGACCACATCATGATGACATCACGAGCCACGTCGGCGTTAACACTTGCAGCGGTATACGATACCAGGTGTTATAACTTGCAAACGTGCATACCATACGTATTGCCAGAGCAAGAGTCTTGCCGTACAGGCATCCTGCACGGGAAGACCTTGCTCTGGCAACATGGTCATTCACAGGGAGGTGGGGGGCAGTGCATTTCGCACACTCGATCACCAGGCCCACCGCCACCATGCACCGCGTTGCAAGACGTGTATTAAGAACATATGCAGCAGCAGAGCGCATCCAGCTTTATCTAATAGCAGACCCAGCCAGGGGTCCACAAAAGCTCAATGGTTTTGATCAGGTTTGGAGAGTACATCGTCAACCAAATGCTACAGGATCACCAGGCAGAGAATTAGCAGGTGCCGGCCGCGCCAAGGTCCATGGAACCAGTGGCCGGTGTGTACTTGGCCAGATTCATCACGTACGGCTGCGCACAAGCAGATTTTAGCACGCCACGCCAAACGGTGAAACGAACACAGCGTACGAGAGCCATCACAAACAGTGGCTCTCAAAGCATTCAAGTCGTGGAGAAATACCTGGCACAGGCCAACGCCGGTGCTGGAGGTGTCGACACCGACCTGCTCGGGAGCGCACACGGGAGAGGTGACAACCAGGACGCAAGCGCTCCTAGTAGCAAACCCATGCCGGATCTAGCATGACTCGCTGAACACGGGAGAATGCGCAAGTAGAGGAAAATCACGAGAACGCAAATTTTTCACCGCGTTGCCAGCGGCGTTTTGGTCGGCGGGGAAGCGGTAGGTGGTGCCTCCGAAGGTGGAGACGGCGGTGACCTTCTGCTCACAACCAGACACGCAGGACAGCACACGTGCGCGCATGAGGTGTGTTCAGGCAGCCGGCAATTTCGAACGCGCCTGCGTCATCCTTTTCTCGTGCTCCCAAATGCACAGGGGGTCGGGCACGTCGCGGCTCACGAAATCCTTTATTGAGAACTTGCACCAGCGGCTTCGCGCTAGGCCCTTTCCTTGCCCGCCATCGCATCGGACCGCAGAACGACGTGATGTCTCTATCCACTTGGGGGGCGGGGACTCACCAGGGCCTCAAACTCGCGCATGGTCTGGAACCTGGCGATTGGGGAATTGCCACAGACGGACAGAACAGAGGCACCGCAGAGGAAAGATTACGTTAAAATATTGCGGCTTGCGATGTAGCAGCAAAATAATTATGTTGCGCCAGCAGCACGCATGCTATCACGCCCGTGATGCGTGAACATGGTCCGCCGCCACACGTACATTGCTGCTTTGGATTTTGATCTAAATCCGGGTTGGCATTCTTTTTTAATTCTTTTTACAGCCTTATCTGA
>Ga0315905_10008996_pt1 | contig 10114 bp, 8 predicted proteins | sample LakEriMetagenome_5_FD_203522 | JGI IMG/M metagenome (GOLD analysis project Ga0315905, IMG submission 203522) | Freshwater fungal communities from buoy surface, Lake Erie, Ohio, United States - Buoy 4 MA121 | ecosystem: Environmental > Aquatic > Freshwater > Lake | place: USA: Lake Erie, Ohio... | reverse complement strand
TGCCTCGCCTGGCCTATCCATCCCCCACCACCCTGGCCGGGCTCAGAGAGAGCGCCGTGGCGGTGTGGGACTGGCTGGGCGACCGTCTCGATAAGCGGCTCGCCGCCCTCGGGGGCACCCTCCTGCAGCCCGCGGCGGTGGCCGTGAGATCCCAGTTCGACCTGCCCCCCGGCAGCCCCGCGGGGCTGCAACTCGACTTCGGCCTCCGCGAGGAGGCCCTGGTGTTTGGTGAGGCGGCCCTGGCCGCGCCGGAACGGTTGCGGCTGGTGATCGCCCTGGCGGGATCCCAGCCCGGTAGCGAGGGCCTAACCCTCTCCCTTCGCTGCCAGGAGAGGGGCGTGCCCTTGCCAGACGGCCTGCGGCTCAGCCTCCGCCAGGGCGACCGCGAGCACACCCTCACCAGCCAGGACAGCCTGGCGCTGGAGCTGAGCGTGCCCGGCGGAGAGGAGTTGATCACCCTCTCTCTCTCCTTTCAAAGCGGCAGCCCCATGTCGCTTCCCGCGTTCACCCTCCTGCCCCCCAATCAGCCATGAGCAGCCCGAAGCGGTCCCCTGTCCCTGTCTGTCGTCACTGGCGGCGAACCCTCCTGGTTGCCCTGCTCTGCGGGGGCCTGGCAGCCGCTCCCACCCCAGGCAAAACCAGCCCCAGGCTGGTGGAGTGGATCAAGCGCTGGCTGGGCAATCCGCCCATCGCCACCGGGGGAACCCGGGGGAGTCCTCCTCCGCTCTCCATCTGCCTGCTGCATCCCTGGCTGCTGCCCCAAGCTCCTCCCCGGGATGAGCTGGCTGTGCCTCTCCCGCTTCCCCGGGCTGATCTGGCTGTGCCTCGGCCCGTGCTGGCCACCTCCACCCCGCTGAGCAAGATCACGTTGAGCGATGGCAGCGGCCGCTACTTCAACGAGGCTGCGCCACCCCTCTCCACCAAGGCCGATGGCACCCAGATGGCCTGGCCCCCCCACTGGCCCTCCCTGGAGCCTGCTCGTCGCTATGAGCTGAGCCTTGTAGCCGCCTCCACCGGCGATGGGGTGACCATCGAGCTCCAGACCAGCAGCGCGGAGACGTTTGAGCAATTCCGCAGGCTCCAGCAGCGCCTAGGCAGCGATCCCTCCGCCTGGGAAGAGCAGATCCGGGCGTTGCTCACCTCTGGCAACCCCCCCAGCCATCCAAGCCGGGCCCTAGCCGCCCAGCTGCTGTTTTCCCAGCAAGCCCCCACGAGCCCAGCGCTGGAGCAGCTTCGCCAAACCCTGCGGCGCGGTCGCTGCTCCACACCATCGGCTGCCAGCAATCAAGGAAGCCCGCCATGAGCCCCACCGCCTCCGCAAGCGCGGCGGGGCCCGGTTCCACACTGCCTCCAGGAAGCGAGCACCCCTGGCCGAGTGCAGATCAGCTCCAGCAGGATCTCTGCCTGTTGGAGGGAGAGGTGGCCTTGATCGGGGTGCGGAGCGACCCCACGGGGTTGGTGCTGGAACGCCGCACCCACGCCTGCCTCACCGCACCCTGCAGGTTGCCCCGCCTGCCGCTGTTGCCTGTGGGCGTCGAGCTGCGCCTCAAGGTGGTGCAGCGCGCCCGCCTGGCCCCGCCGCCGGAGGGGGAGGGCCCGGCCGATGCCATTCACTCGCCGGCGCTGGCGGCCGATCTCAACGCCTGGCTGCAGTCGCTCGCTCCCATACCGACCTCCGCACTCCCACCGACTTCCCGGGCCCCGGCAGCTGCTGCCCCGGCACAGCCCGATCCCCTCACCACCCTGGCGCGCTGGCTCGCCGAACGACACGGCACCACCGCCGTGCCCCTGCTTGATCCCCCGGCCGATCCGCTCGACCATCTGCGTGCGCTGCTCGATCGGGCAGGCCTGATTGCGCTTCCCCTCCAGCTCGAACCCGCCGACCTGCGTCGCGACTGCGGTGATCTGATCCTGCTGCTTGAGCGCGGCCCCCTTCTGCTTCTCTGCGAACCCGACGGCTACCGCTGGCGCGATCCCGCCGCACCGCAGCGGGCTCCCCGCCGCCTGCGCCGCGGCGTTCTCCCCCGCGCCGCTGCGCCCTGGACCGCCCTCGGCGTCTCTCCCGGCCTGACCGGGACGGACGTCTCCCCCACGGCCTTGGTGCGTTTCAGCTACGGCCCCGCCCGCCACCAGGCCGGCGTGCTGATCGCCGCCACCACCCTCGGCCTGGCCATCGGCTTCCTTCTCGCCATCGGCAAGGAGGTGGGCGCCGCCCGCTGGATCGCCGGCCTCGGCGGTGTTGGTGCCCTGCTGGGCGTCGGCCTTGCGCTGCTCAGCAATCCGCTCCGACCCGCCTTGATCACGGCATTGCTGAGCACCCTGCTCGGCCTGCTCGTTCCCACGTTCAACACCCTGCTCACCAACCAGGCGCTGCCCGAAAAGGATGTGTCCTTGATGCTGCAGATGGGCGGCCTGCTGCTGGCCGCCGCCTTCGCCGACGTGGGCCTGGGCTGGAGCGAGGCCAGCACCCTGCTCTCGGTGCAGCAACGGGGGGCGCATCGCCTCCAACTGGCGGCGCTTCATCGCCTGCTGCAGCTTCCCGCTTCCTTCTTTCAGCGCTACCGGGCCGGTGAGCTCAGCCTCCGCTTCGGTGCGATCGAGGCGGTCCAGCAGGAGGTGCAGTCGATCCTCAGCGGCGGCGCTCTCCAGGCCCTGCTCAGCGCTGTGTTCCTGCTGTTCATGCTGCGCATCAGCGCCGTACTCACGGCTCTGGCGCTGGTGCTCGCTCTATTACTGGTGGCGCCCACGGTGTGGATCGGGCGGCGCAGCCTGCGCCTGGAAAGACAGCGTGAGGAACGGCTGGCGGAAGCGGGCAGCCGCAACCTCGAACTGATCCACGCTGTCTCCAAGCTGCGCCTGGCGGGGGTGGAGGCCGCCGCCGCTCGCTACTGGTGGGAGCCCTACCAGGAGGCGATCCAGCGGGGCTACCTCGTCCAGACCCGCGCCGCTCTCTCCTCGCTGCTGCAGACCGTGGTGCCCAACCTCGGCGTGCTGCTGCTGTTCATCCTCATCACCCGCCTGGTCGCCGACGCCGCCCTGCAGCCGGCCCAGCGGGCGCCGAATGTGGGCGAACTGCTGGGCTTCTTCTCCGCCTTCACCGCCTTCATCGGCGCCGTGGTGAGCACGGCTGCTCTGATCGTGCAGGCCTTCGAGCTGCCAGTGCTTCTGGAGCGCGCCCGGCCGATCCTGGCCGCCCAACCGGAATCGAGCGATCCCGATCGCCAGGATCCTGGTCGCCTGCGCGGCGGTGTGGCCTTCGAAGGCGTGCGCTTCCGCTACGACGACCAAGGCCCCTGGGTGATTGAAGACCTCAACCTGCACATCCAGAGCGGCGACTACGTGGCGGTGGTCGGACCCTCCGGCAGCGGCAAATCCACCTTGGTGCGCCTGCTGCTCGGCCTGGAGCGTCCCCAGCAGGGCGAAATCCTGCTCGATGGACGCCCCCTGCACCGGCTTCGGGTTGATCTGGTGCGCCGTCAGATCGGCGTGGTGCCCCAGAACGCCGCCCTGCTGGCGGGCACTGTTCAGGAAGTGATCGCCGGCGGCGCCCAAGTCACCACGGAAGAGGTGTGGCGCGCCGCCGAGCAGGCGGCGGTTGCCGCCGACATCCAGGCGATGCCGATGGGGCTACACACGATCGTCTCCGAAGGTGGCGGCAACCTCTCGGGCGGCCAGCGCCAGCGCCTGGCCATCGCCCGAGCCCTGGTTCGTCAGCCCGCGCTGCTGATCCTCGATGAGGCCACCAGCGCCCTCGACAACCTCAGCCAGGCGGAGGTGAGCCGCAACCTGCGCCCGCTGGGGCTCACCCGCCTCGTGATCGCCCACCGGCTCAGCACCATCCGCCACGCCGATCGCATCGTGGTGCTTGAGGCCGGGCGGATCGTGCAGGAGGGCCGCTTCGAGGATCTGATCCGTGAGAGCGGACCGTTTGCCGCCCTGATGCGTCGTCAGTGGGGCCAGGAGGTTGCGTCATGATCCAGTTCCGTCAGGAGGCCCTGCAGGCCCACACCTCCCCGGAGAAGCTCGATCAGCCCCTGCCGCTGCTTCGCCCCAGCCTCTGGGCCCTGCTGCTCGGCCTGCTCTCCTTCACTGCGGCCATCGGGGTCTGGTCGGTGCTGGGGCGGGTACCAGTGCGCATCCAGGGCCGGGGCGTGCTGCTCCTGCCCGAGTCCTTGGTGCCGGTGCAGAGCCCGAGCGGTGGCCCGCTGCTGCAGATCCTGGTGCGGGAGGGGCAGTGTGTGCAGGCCCGCCAGCCCCTGGCCCGCATCGATCTGGTGCCCCTGCGCGGCGCGATTGAGGCCGCCGAGCGCCGGATCCAGCAGCTGCGGCGCCAGAACCAGCTCGCCGCCCTCCAGGCCCAGCGTGAGCGGGCGCTGGCCGCAGCCGATCTCGAGCGGTTGCTGCCATACCGCGGCACCGGCGCCATCGCTGAGGAGACCTTCATCGATAAGGAGCGCCAGCTGCAGCGCATCGACAGCCAGCAGCTGGCCGAGTCGCAGCAGCGGCTGCAGGGAATCAACGACGAGGCACTGGCGCTCAGACGCCAGCAGCAGGAGTATCAGCTCAGTTCGCTCGTGCTTTCCCCCGTGGCCGGCTGCCTGGTGGAGCAGCTGGTGCAGCCGGGCGCTGTGGTCACGGCGGGCACCACGATCTTCTCCTTAGACCGCCGTGATCGCCGCCAGCAGCTGGTGAGCCTCGTCTACTTCCCCAGCCAGGACGGCAAGCGCCTCAAGCCCGGTCAGAGCGTGCGCATCACCCCCACCACCACCAAGGCGCAGCGCCATGGCGGCATCCGCGGCCGCATCCTGAGCCTGCGCACCCTGCCGGTGAGCCGCGAAGGGCTGCGGCAGCGCCTCGGCCTGGAGTCGCTGGTGCAGACAGTGCAGCCACCGGGCAGCGCCGGCAACGAGCCGCTGATTGAGGCGCTCACCAGCCTGCAGCGCGATCCCCACACCCGCAGCGGCTTCGACTGGGGCGGCGGTCCCGGGCCCGACCTTCGCCTCACCCCGGGCACCGGCACCGAGGTGTCGGTGCTGGTGGAGCACCGCCAGCCGATCTCCTACGTGATTCCCCTGCTGCGGGACATCACAGGCATCTACTGAGGCGACCCCATGCTCGGCAGGATCCGCACCCCAACCGTTCTGCAAATGGAGGCCGCCGAATGCGGAGCGGCCAGCCTGGCGATCGTGCTGCGCCACTTCGGCCGTGTCGTACCCCTGCTGGAGCTGCGCCAGGTGTGCGGTGTCAGCCGCGACGGCAGCGACGCCGCCAGCCTGCTGCGCGCCGCCCGGCTCTACGGCCTTGACGGCAAGGGCTTCCGCATGGATCTCGCCGCCCTACGCCGCCAACGGCTGCCGCTGATTCTGTTTTGGGAGTTCAATCACTTCCTGGTGCTGGAGGGCTTCCGCGGCAATCGCGTCGCCCTCAACGACCCGGCCACCGGCCCCCGCTGGGTGAGCCTGGCCGCCTTCAGCGCCGGCTTCACCGGCGTGGTGCTGCAGCTGCGGCCCGGGCCGGAGTTCCGCCGCGGGGGGCGGGTGCCCAACCCCTGGGGGCTGGTGCTGCGCCGCCTCGCCACGGAGTGGCGGGGAGCGCTGTTCACCCTGCTGGCTGGGTTGCTGCTGATCCTGCCCCAGCTGGCGATGCCGGTATTCACCCAGATCTACATCGATGATGTCTGGGGAGCATCACTGCGGCAATGGCTCAAGCCGATGCTCTGGGCCATGGCCCTCTCGATCGGTCTGCAGGCGATCGGCGCCCAGCTGCAGCAGCTGGGCATCCGCCACCTCCGCCAGCGGTTGGAGAGCCGCGGCGCCCTGGCGTTCGAAACCCATGTGCTCGCCCTGCCGGATGGTTTCTTCCGCCAGCGCTACGCCGGTGACATCAGCCAGCGAATGACGCTGAACGGCGAGGTGGCGGAGTTCATCGCCCAGCGTCTGCTACCCCTGCTCAACGGCGGCCTGCTGCTCGTGCTCTATCTGCTGCTCACCCTGGCCTACAGCCCCAAACTGGGTCTGGTGGTGGCGGTGAGCACCGCGCTCAACGCCCTGATGGTGGTGATCAGCCTGCGCCAGCAGCGCGACGCCACCCTGCAGCTCCAGAAGGACGCGGGCAAGGCGGAGGGCACGTTGATGGCCGCCCTGCTCGAGATCGAGATGGTCAAGAGCACCGCCACCGAGGGCGATGTGCTTCAGCGCTTCGCCGGCTATCAGCGGCGGGTGCAGAGCTTTCTGCATCGCCTCTCCCGGCGTCAGGCCGCCCTGGGCCTGCTGCCCACCCTGCTCAGCCAGCTCAACACCGTGGGGGTGCTGCTCGTGGGTTTCCTGCTGGTGCTGCAGGGTCAGCTCACCCTGGGCATGCTCCTGGCGGCGCAGCAGGTGGCGGCCGGCCTGAAGGGGGAGGTGGACCGGCTGGTGGGGTTCGTGGCCGATCTGCCGCGTCTGGAGACGGCGGTGCTGCGCCTTCAGGACGTGCTCGACCATCCCCGTGATCCCCTGCTCCACACCACAACGCCGGAGGGTCTGACCCCCTGGCCCGAGCAGGGCCGCCGCCTCTCAGGCCAGGTGGAGATCGAGGATCTCTCCTATCGCTTCGCGCCGGTGAGGCCGCCGCTGATTGATGGGCTGAGCGTCTCGATCGCGCCGGGTATGCGCGTTGCCCTGGTGGGCGCCAGCGGCTCGGGCAAGAGCACCTTGGTGCGGCTGATCGCCGGCCTGCTGCCCGCCAGCGAGGGCGCGATTCGCTTCGACGGCTATCCGCTCACCGCGATCCCCCGCCCGGTGGCCGTGGCCTCGCTGGCGATGATGCAGCAGGAGATCTACGGCATGAGCATTCGCGACAACCTCTGCCTCTGGCGCAACGATCGGAGCGATGCCCAGCTGCTCGAAGCCTGTCGCGACGCCCAGCTGCTGGATCTGATCGAAGCCCTGCCCGGCGGTCTCAACACCCCGCTGGCGGAGGGCGGCCGCAACCTGTCGGGTGGACAACGGCAGCGGCTGGAGCTGGCCCGCGCCCTGCTGCAGGATCCGGCGATCCTGATCCTCGATGAAGCCACCAGCGCCCTTGACGCCGAAACAGAACAACGGGTGGAGGAGGCCCTGCGCCGCCGCGCCTGCACCCAAATCGTGGTGGCCCATCGCCTGAGCACGATCCGCGACGCCGACCTGATCCTGGTGCTCGAAAACGGCCGGGTGGTGCAGCGGGGGTGCCATGACCAGCTGATCGCCGAAGCCGAGGGCGTCTACGCGCGGTTGCTGGCGGAGGGGGCGGCATAAGCCCCACCCCACGAAACCGATCCACCGAGATCTCCCGCAAGCAAGGACCAGCTACGGATGGACATGGCGCTAAGCCTGGCGCGCTTCCCGTAGGTGCGGACGTTCGTGGCGTTCGATGGCGAGGCCCAGCCCTTGATTGACCCGGACCCAGATCCACGAACTGGCCACCTGCCGCTGGACCGCATCCAATCGATGGGCGACAGCGAGTCCGACCCGCGTACCAGCCGAGTTGCCGCTCCGCGAAGGTATCGTTGATTCCGCCGCTCCATGGGGTGGATGGCGATGGGGAGGCGATCAGTGCCGCCAACTCCACGACCATCGAGAGCGGCCGCCTGGTCGGCCATAACAACGACGGCAAGGGGGGCCTTATCAACCTTGCTCACCCCTGCCGATACACCCCTGTAATGCTAGGGCGTCTGCAGCTTTAATACGTTTAAATAATCTGCGTCAAAGCTGCATAACTGGAGGGGGGTAGCGAGGGGTCAGAGCTGTTGGGTAGGGAGCCAAGACTGGCCTCATCCCAAACCGAGGAGGCGAAGCGGTTGTACCCAGGCGGGTTGTCAAAGGTGATCCAGGAAGCTTCAGCACTGAAGCCTCCATTCTTTTGCCGCTTCACAATTGCCAAGCCTGAAACGCTTAGATCATTGGGTCCAAAGGCCCAAAATGGAAGCTTGTAGAGCCCCTTCCCGTCAGACCAAATTCCTTCGAAATGGGTTTCGTAGCTGGTGCCACCCTGGCCGGGATAGCGGTAGGTGTGAGTATTGGTCACCTTGCCCGTGATGGAATCGTAATCAGCCAGGGTGGCATCGCCTATTGCCCTTGGCGAAGAGAATCAAGGACCGGTATTATTCCCAGCTTTAAGCGAACCGAACACATCCGATTCGCCCCCGGCCACGGTGTAGCTACGATTCGTATTAGACCAGATCCCGTAAACACTATGAGAACGGGAAAAGTCGTTGTACTTGAGATTGGTTTGCTTGCCGGTCTTGATGTCAACGACAAAGGCTGTACCTGTGCCCCTGCCTTCACCAAAGAAATCATAGTTGCCAGCAGCCAAGCCGCCACTTACGCTATGAAGATAGGTTTCGTTAGCGAGGCGTCCGGTAATCGGGTCGCGAGCCTGAAAGCTCTTGAAGTCTTTGTCCTTGGGGGTGCTTGTAATCTTGCCTGTATAGCAGAAGCCAAGGGTATTATTAATAATCGTCCCTCCCACATTGGTGGTTTGACTGGCTGACACGTAAGTGCCAACCTAATTGAAATTGCCATTACCGTTTTTATGCACTCCATAGATGCTGATGCCCAGGGATCCAAAGCTTGTGGGCACAACCATCGTGGTCCAGGTGCCAGGCCCTGAACCTTGCGTAGTATTGGTGCCGTTGATCGCCCCTTGATAGACAACCCCCACGGCCCCATTATTGAGCTGGCCGTAGGTGCCAACGATGGTGTAGGTGTTTTGTCTGGTTCCTTCCCCTATACCCTGAACGAAATTGAGCGAGCTCGTGACGCCGTCAGGGGCATAGACCCATGGGGAATAAAACGTTGTCGTGGACTGCAAAGGCTTGGACTCGAACTCGTTCTTTGGTGGAAGCTTTGTTTGAAGCTTGGGTTGAAGTTGGGTCACTACCATGATGAGAATGCATGCGTTCAACACCCTTCATACACGGCTCGGCTGACCAGAAAAGCTTGATGGGCTGACCCCCCCTTAGGGGGTGTATAAGAGATCCTGACCTTCAAGGTTATACTCTTGTCTTGGCTTCTGCTGCGATGGCCGCCGCATACCCAGTTTCCTCGGGCCCGACTTACCCGCCAGATATGTTCGACTACCAATATTGCGAGGTTCTTCTGGATGTCCCGACCTCTGCATCTGGTTTCCCAGTTTTTCAGTACTACGGGCTATGATGATTGCCCTAATTATTCAACTTTGACGGGCAAGGCTGTAATAGCTAGCTACAACGCTACATATTATCCTGGAAATCCGTATGAGTTGCCTTCGGGCGCCACTGGATTCATCTTGGATTGGCCGCGTAATTGGATTTACGATGAAGCAGTCGAGGGCATCCCTCCTGGAACGGGAACGAGTACGTATCTTATCCTAGATGTACCCAGTAGCTCACAAGGTGTCCCTGATACTACCTTTGGCTTCGTGGGCTTCAATCCAGATATTAGTGGGCTGGCTTATATTCCTTCGAGCGTGGCATGGGATACAACGTGGACTTATTATGCAAACAAACAGATCTTTCAATTGCTAGATCCATCGGGGAATCCCTACGTGATGCAGTCCTACGCGAGGTTCACAAACCCAGGCCTGACATATGAGAATCTCCAAGACGTGGATTATATGACCAGCGTGATGGGTCTGCCAACGGGCTGGAGTTATAGCTCTGCGCAGTTGGCACAGCAATTTGACAATATCTCGGAAGGTAATGCCGTCCTAGTGCAGGATGCATTGGGCAACAGCTACATGCAGGTAGATCCTACACTTTCTAAGTATCCTGTTGTTACCACCCCCGGCCCTATGCCCATCTTCGGCGCAGGCATGGCCTTAGGTTTCTCCCGCCGCCTGCGTGCCCGGATCAAGAAAGCCGCTGTTTGACTGATCTATCTTTGCTCTTCAGACTCCCCTTACGGGGAGGCCTTTGATTGGGCTACCCCGTAACGGCCGTAGCCAGGTCATCAACCCAGGCATCAACATCTTGCCCCGCCCTCAGTGAGGACCGCCACAACGCTGGCCACCGACCCCAGAATGCCCCCAGCAGACCCCACGCCCCATGAACCAGCACCCCCTGCAGCCCTCGTTGCTGAACCGCATCGCCCGGGTGCTGCTGTGCCTGGTGTTCATC
>Ga0315905_10008995_pt1 | contig 10114 bp, 10 predicted proteins | sample LakEriMetagenome_5_FD_203522 | JGI IMG/M metagenome (GOLD analysis project Ga0315905, IMG submission 203522) | Freshwater fungal communities from buoy surface, Lake Erie, Ohio, United States - Buoy 4 MA121 | ecosystem: Environmental > Aquatic > Freshwater > Lake | place: USA: Lake Erie, Ohio... | reverse complement strand
GAATGAGTTCTTCGCGAAGCACTTCGAGCCATTCCACGCCCTGGGCTGGAAGCCTGCGCGACTGATCCGCGACAACAAGATCAGCTACGGCGCGCTGCTGGAGGATGGAGCGAACGGTTTCGACGAGTTCGAGGTCATCCTGAGCGGCAAGGTGTATCACGAGGCCGAAACGGATGCCGAATTGCCTGCCGTGGGTGATTGGGTGGCGCTGGAAGTCGGCGGCGAGAACGGCGACAACATCATCCGCGCCCGTTTGCCCCGACAGACCTGCTTTTCACGCAAAGCCGCTGGCGAGAGCGCCGAAGAGCAGGTGATCGCCGCGAATGTGAACGCCGTGGTCGTCGTCACCGATGCCGGGCCGGACTACAGCCTGCGGCGCATGGAGCGCTATTTCACGGTCATCGGCCGCAGTGGTGCCAAGGCGGTGGTGTTGATCAACAAGAGCGATCTTTACCCCGACAAGCAGAATCAAGAGGCCGCAGAAGCGATCCGTGCCCTGAACGCCGATGCGGAGGTGCATGTGACCAGCGTGAAGAAGCGCAAGGGCCTCAAGGTGCTCAAGGATTACCTCAAGCGCGGCCAGAGCGTGGCCTTCATCGGCTCCAGCGGCGTCGGCAAGTCGGCGATGATCAATCTGCTGCTGGGCGACGATTGGCAGTGGGTCGATGAAGTGAATGAAGTCACCGGCAAAGGCCGCCACACCACCACCGCCCGCGAACTGCTCGTGCTCGAGAAAGGCGGCATCCTCATCGACAATCCTGGCATCAAGGAGGTGCAGATGTGGACGAACGAGACCACGCTGCGCGAACGCTTTGCCGACATCGAAGAACTGGCTAGGCAGTGCAAATTTAACGACTGCAAACACGGCACCGACGCTGGCTGCGCCATCCGCACGGCGGCGGAGGCCGGAAAGCTCGACGCCGAGCGCTACGAAGGCTATTTGAAGCTCGAAGACGAGATCGCCAAGCTCCGCAAACAGCGCAAAAAGCGCCAGATGACCGTCGAGCGCCGCAATAAACGCGATCACAAGATCAAGGCGCGCAATCGCGTCGATCGCGAGGACATCGAGCGGGATTTGAAGCCACGAGCATAGTCCGCGAGAAATGCGCGGCACAGTGCCGCGACTTGCGCTAAGCCTGACTCATGTCTCAGCCCCCACCTACCCGCACTGGCCTTGCCCGCGCCATGTCCAAGCTCGGTTTCTGCTCGCGCAGCCGCGCCACGGAGCTGATCCGCATGGGCAAGGTCAAGGTAAACCTCGTGGTGCGGAAGAACCCCGAGTTTCCCGTGGTTCTCAAAAAAGACGTCATCATCATGGACGACGTCAGCATCAACCAGGCCCCGCGCATCTACGTCATGCTCAACAAGCCGCGCGGCCTCGTCACCAGCGCTTCCGACGAACTCGGCCGCGAGACGGTGTTCTCCTGCTTTGAAAACTCGAAGCTGCCGCATCTCTCGCCCGTCGGCCGGCTCGACAAGGCCAGCGAGGGCATGCTGCTCTTCACCAACGACAATGTCTGGGCGGACACGATCACCAATCCCGACACCCACCTCGACAAAACCTACCACGTCCAGATCAGCGGTGACGTGGATGCGCAGCGGATCGCGCAGATCAAACACGGTGTTCTCGACGAGGAGCAGGGCGATCACCTCTCCGCTAAGGACGTGAAAATCCTCCGCACCGGCGAAAAGAACACCTGGCTCGAAGTCGTCCTCGATGAAGGCCGCAACCGCCACATCCGCCGCCTCTTGGAGGCCTTCAACATCGAAGTCCTGCGCCTCGTACGGGTGAAAATCGGCATGCTCGTGCTCGGCAATCTCGTGAAAGGCGAGTGGCGTGAACTGACCAAGTACGAGGTCTTGAAATCGCGGGAGCCGCAGGCAGCGCCGCGCCCGTGATTATTTCAGCGCCGCATCGGCTGCGCCATCGGCCTGACGATACAAACTCGTCGGGATGAGCATCTGCGGCGGTAGTTCCTCGCCTTTCGAGTGGCGCAGAAAGGCGCGCACGACTTCCACGCCCATCTTATCGGGAAACTGGATCGGGTCGGCGTAGATCTTGCCGTCCTTGATCGCTTGCTTGCCCTCCGGCTGGCCGTCGAAGCCGATGATGACGACGTTGCCGGCCTTGCCCGCTTTTTCCAAGGCCCCACGCGCACCGAGCGCGGAGGGATCGTTGATGGCGAAGATGCCGACGAGGTCAGGATGCGCCTGGAGCATGTCCTCGGCGGCCTTGTAGCCCTTGTCCTTCGCGCCGCCACCGTCGAGTTCGCTGGCGATCTCGATCTTCTGCGTAGTTTTCGCGTTGTGCGCGGCGAGCACCTCCTTGAAACCCTTCACGCGTAGGATGCAGGACTCGACCTGCTTCAAATCGAGCACGCCGATCTTGCCGCCCTGCCCTTTCAGCGCCTCGATCATCGCCTGCGCGGCCTCCTTGCCGCCGCCGAAGTTGTCCGTGGCCACCTGCGTCACGATTTTCACGCCGGGCTCGTTGCACGGCACATCGACCGTGAAGACCGGGATGCCCGCCGCGTTCGCCTCCTGGATCACGGGCACGATGGCCTTCGAGTCCGCCGGGCTGAGCACGATGGCCGCCGCCTTTTTCACGATGAAGTCCTTCACCTGATTGCTCTGCCGCGCCACATCGTTGTCCGCGCTCACCACCAGCGTGTCATAACCATGCTTCGCCGCTTCAGCGGTGATATTGTCACCGATGACCTTGAAAAAGGGGTTCTGCAAGGTCAGCAGCGAGACACCGATCGTGCCCTTCGCCGATGGGGCGACCGGTTGGTCTGAGTTTTTGCCGCAAGCGGCGATCAAGGCGATGCAGGCGAGGAGGAGGCAGCGGAATTTCATTTTCGTATGCTAACACAGAAACGCCCCGTTCACGCAAGCGCTCAGATGCGCGCAGGCGATGACATGCGGGCACAAAAAAGCGGGGCCTGGAAGGCCCCGCTCCTTGTGGATGGCTGGCGATTACTTCGCTGGCTTCCAGTTCTTCACGAACTCGAGGCACTGGGTGATCTCGGGCACGCTGGTCTCCCAGTTGTGCTCGTATTCGCAGTGCAGCGGGCCGGGGTAGCCCTGGGCAGCGTATTCGGCGAGGATGCCGGCGATGTTGCTCTTGCCCTGGCCGAAGGGAAGGTCGTGGGCTTTGACGTTGCCGAACTCGGTGAGGTCCTTCATGTGGCTGTCAAAGATGCGGCCTTTGAGCTTCTTGATGCACTCGACGGGATCGAGGCCGCTGCGGACCCAGTGGCCGACATCGGCGCAGGCACCCATGCGGGGATCGCGATCTTTGACGAGGCTGAGGACGTAATCGGGGTCCCAGAACAGGTAGGCGCGATCGAGCGGGCGCTTGGGATGGTTGTGGATGGCCATCTTGATGTCGAATTCCTTCACGAGCGCCTCGATGCCGTCGAGTCCGGCCACATCAGGCTCGGTGACGACGATGCTGATGCCGACCTTTTTGCAGAACTCGAACACCTTGCGGTCTTGAGCGGCGTCTTTGCCAAGTTTGACGACGCCGTAGCCGACGGCGGTAAGGCCTTTGGCTTCGAGGTGTTTCATCACCTGATCGATCATCTCCGGCGTGGCGCTGTGGTCCCACTTCGAGGTGTCGTCAAATTTCTGGCCGGGATAGAACTCGATGGTCTTGCCGCCGGCCTGGGCGGTTTTGTCGATGGCTTCGAACACGCTGTACATGCGGAAGCTGTAGGCCTGACAGCCGGCGTAGAACTGGCCGACTTTGGCGGTGTCAGGAATGGTGGCCGCGAAGGAGGACGCGGCGAACAACAAGGATAGAAGGAGTGTCTTCATGGTGGAGAGCGTGAAACGTAGCGGGAGGATCCGCGAAGGGAAGAACGGAAAATGGAAAATTGCGCAGGGAAAATGGCCGAAAGCGGGCGTTTGAGGTGGGATGAAAGTTCTCTGTCTTCTGTTTGCCTCCGCCGCATTCGTTTTGGCGCAATTGCCTTCGGCGAAGCCGGTTCCGCGCGTGCAAGCGGTGCCGCTGCCGCATCACATCACCTCGTTTCAACTCGAAGGGCGGGAGCTGACGGCGATGCACTACGATCCGCAGGACATGCGGCCGTTCTGGCATCCGATCCGGGCTTCACGCGACGTGAGTCTGACGCGCATGGGGCATCCGCATGATCCGCTGACGCATTCGCATCACAACAGCGTGTGGGTGACGCACAACATGGTGAACGACCTCGATTTCTGGGGTGATTACGCGAAGAAGCAGGGCCGCATCGTGAATGTGGAGGTGTCACGTGAAGGCTACGAGGACACGGATGAGTTCGCTTCAATGCGGATGGTGAACCACTGGATCAGCGAGGCCGACAAGTCGATCCAGCTCACGGAAGTGCGGCGCACGGAGATCCGACCGCTGGATGGCGCGAAGAGCTGGTTCATGATCGTGGATCTGGAGTTTTCGCCACCGAAGGGCAAGACGGCGACGTTTGGAGCCACCGGCTTCGGCTTGATCGCCGTGCGGGTGGCAAAGAGCATCGGCGTGCATGACGGCGGCGGCCGCATTTTAAATTCGGAGGGCCTGCTCAATGAGGAGGCGGTGTTTCGAAAGCCGGCGCGGTGGTGCGACTATAGCGGGCGCATCACGAATGACGCGGACGGCTACGGCGGCATCACGTTGATGAATCACCCGATGAACCCGCACAACCCAACGGCCTTTCATGTGCGGAATGACGGCTGGATGGGCTGCTGCCTCAGTCTGGACACGCCGATGGAGGTCACGGAGGCGAACCAGCTGCGCGTGCGCTACGCACTGTGGGTCCACGACGGCGTGGCGACGCAGGAGCAGAGCGAGACGCACTGGAAAAAGTTCACCGAGATGCCGGTGGTGGATTTGTGGGCCAAACCAGCGAAGAAGTGAGCATGGCCGAATATCCCGCCGCCCTGAGCGAATTGATCGCGTTCTTCGAATCGCTGCCGGAAGGTGAGCGGCGGGAGAATTTGATCGATCTAGCGGCCCAGGCAGCCAAACACGCGCCCAAAGAAGGCGAGGCGTTTGATTTGGAGGACGTACGGAAGGACGCGGAATGCACGGACACGGTCGGGGTGCATGTGCGGCTCGAACAAGACGGTGGCGTCCACTTTGCGGTTAGCCTTGGTCCCAAAGTTCAGACACTGACGCGGGCGCTAACGGTCATTTTGTGCCGTGGGCTGAATGGATCGACCACGCAGGCGGTTTTGGACGTTCCGCAGGATTTTGTGCCGCGCATCATCGGCACGGAGCTGGTGCGGCTGCGTAGCCAGACGGTGTATTATGTGCTCAATCGCATGAAGGAGTCTGTGCAGGCACTCCTGGGAAGGCAGCCCTGATCTCAGACAAGACGAACGGTGTTGCCGCTACGCAGTTCTTCGGGAATCTGGCCGACAAAGCGCGGCTGGAGGTCGATGGCGTCGAAAATCTGATGAATCTCCTGCTGGCTGATGTCGCCGGGCTTGTCGATCTCGAAATAGACCAGATCGTGGCGGGAGTCGATCTTGTAGCGAACGCGGGGGAACTGGTCCATTTGGTTGCGCAGCTGCAGCATGCTGGAGTCCGAACGCAGGCCGGGGGCATAGATTTCAATTTCGATCATGACTGGAATAAGGTCGTTTTACCGGATCAGGCCCGCATAGCCAAGGAAAAACCGGCGGCGGGACAGGAACAGGATTCCAGTTTGACAGGCCGGGGCTGGCATCCTATTCTCGCCGCCCTTTCCCTCCGACCCTTTTATGGCCAACATTCGCTCCGCAGAAAAAGACATCCGCAAAACCGCGGTCCGCACCGCCCACAACCAGACGGTGAAAAACCGCATCCGCACCCTGCGCAAGAAGGTGCTCGCCGCCGTGGAAAAGAAAGATGCCGCCGCCGCCGCCGCCAGCTTGAGCGAATTCTCCGCCGCCTCTGACAAAGCCGCCAAGACCAAGGTGCTCAAGAAGAATACCTCCTCCCGCTTCAAGAGCCGTCTCGCGCTCAAAGTGGGTGCGCTGACCAAGCCCGCCTGATTTTAAAGGCAAGAACATTTTCTGAACGGCATCTCGTGAGAGATGCCGTTTTTTGTTTGTCGAAAGGGCAGCCACCGACAAAGATCGCGCCCCATGATCACCCGCCACCGCATCGCCCCCAACGGACCCGAATTCTCCCGCCTCGCCTATGGCACCTGGCGCATCCTGGATGAGGAGGACAAGGCCAACTGCTCGCCCCAGGCGCTTCTGAGCCGGTTCAAAGCCTGCGCCGACCTGGGCGTCACCACGCTGGACACCGCCGAGATTTACGGCGGTTATCTCGTCGAGGAGGCCATTGGCGGGGCTTTGAAGCTCGATCCCGCCTTCCGCAGCAAAATCGAGATCGTGACCAAGTGCGGGATCTATGTGCCGTGCCAGTTCCATCCCGACCGCAAGGTCGCCCACTACAACGTCACCGCCGCCCGCATCATCAAGAGCGCTGAGAAATCTCTGCGCTTCCTGGGCACTGATCACATCGACCTGCTGCTCGTTCATCGCCCAGACTGGCTGACCAGCGCCGATGAAACAGCTGAGGGACTGAACAAGCTGCTCAAGGAAGGCAAAATCCGCAGCGCCGGCGTCTCGAACTACAACGTGCCTCAGTTTGACCTGCTGAATTCGCGTATGGACCAGCCGCTCGTCACGAACCAGATCGAGTTCAGCCTGCTGCATATGGACCCGATCTATGACGGCACGGCCGACCAGTGCCAGCGGCTGAAAATCCTGCCCATGGCCTGGTCCCCGCTCGCCAAGGGTGCCTTGATGAACCAAGACGATCCCGCCGCCGCAAGGTTGCACGCGAAGGCCGCCGAGCTTTCCGCCAAATACGACGGTGCCACGCTGGACCAACTCGCCTACGCCTGGATCATGGCACATCCCTCGACGCCGTTGCCGATCATCGGCACCAACAAGCTGGAGCGCATCCAGGCCGTGGTGAAAGCGGCGGAGATCAAGCTGGAGCGCGAGGATTGGTACGGTTTGTGGCAGGCAGCGAAGGGTCACGGCGTGCCGTAAAGTGGTCCGCACCTCGCGAAGCGCGCCGAAGGCCATCCTCTGTGCGGGCCCCTTTCTCACCTCACCTGATCGTGTGGATCATGTTCACCTGCCAGTCCCAGGGCCAACGTCCGGGATTGCTCCAGTGAAAAGTCCACGGCTCGGTGAGCTGGTTGACGTGGCCGAGCACGAGCTGGCTGTAGCCGATGCCGTTGCCTTCGAGGCGGATCATCATCGTTACCATCCCCTGCCCTTTCGCGGCTCTGACGGTCGTTTGATCGGTCTTTAAAGTCAGGGTGTAAAAGCCGCTGAGGTATTTTTTGCCATCCTGAATCGCCGACTCACGCGTGTGGCCGTAGGCGTCGGTGTAATTGGCCGCGAGAAACTCCTGCACCTCGTCCCAGTCAAGCCCTTCGACGGCCTCGATCAGCGCCACCTGGGCCGCACACACCTGGGCCTCCGGAGAACGCCCGAAAACCCACCACGCCAGCCAGAGACAGGCCATGAGCACGAGGGCAAGAATGCTGCGAACGATGTGGCGGGTGTCCATGGGATCAAAACAGGGCCAACTGGCCGGTTTCATCTGCGGCGGCGAAGCAGAAGCTCACGCTGGCGCTGCGGCGTGGGCGCACGACTTCGAGGGTCGGGGTGGGTTTGTGGCGCTCGGCACAGACAACGCGGGCCTCTTTGGCCCCGACGGCATCGAGCGCCTGACGAATGTGGCGGGCGGCGGTGGCGGGATCGTTGCAATCGTCGCTCAAATGCCCCAGCACCACATGGCTGAGCCCGGGATGCGCCACTTCGCGGACGAGTTCGGCGGCCTGCTCATTCGACAGATGCCCGTGGCGTGAGCTGATGCGCTGTTTCGTGGCCCAGGGGCGCTTCGTGTCGTTTTCGAGCAGTTGGGTGTCGTAATTGGCCTCAATGAAGAGGCTGTCAGAGTTGCGGAGGCGGTCCTTGATCAGATTCGTCACGAAACCCACATCGCTGAGCACTCCGAGACGGGATTCTTCGTCGGCGATGACAAATCCGACCGGATCGACGGCGTCATGCGGCACGGGGAAGGATTCGATGCGCAGATCCTGGAACTCGAAGGCCGATCCAGTGGTTATGAGCCGCCAGGAAGGCGGGGTGCGAAATTGCAGGCTGCCCGCGAGGGTTTCCTGGGTCAAAGCAGTGCAAAATAGCGGAACTTGCTTTTTTCGACTCAGCACCTCAATCCCGCCGACGTGGTCCTGATGCTCGTGGGTGAGCAGGATGCCGTCGAGCATGTCGAGCGAGAAACCGCAGGCGTCGAGGCGCAGGCAAATCTGCTTGGCGCTGAGTCCGGCATCCAGCAACAGCGTGGTGCGCTCGGTCGAGATCACAGCGCAGTTCCCCGAACTGCCGCTGCCGAGAATCGTGAGACGTACCATGCGATTGTTTTAGCGGTCTGGGGCGGACGATGCAAGCGGTCTTGCCAATGCCAAGCCGTCTGGAAAATAGAGGCCGGACTGGCAGGCAGAATGCTGGTTGATTTGCCCACTTGATTGCGCCTAAATGCGTCCCCCTTTCGTACCAAAAAATAATGAGAAATCACGGACTCCCCCAGAAACAAGGCCTGTATGATCCGCAATTCGAGCACGACGCGTGTGGCGTCGGCTTTGTTTGCCACATGAAGGGGAAGAAATCTCACAGCATCGTGGCGAATGCGCTGCAGATCCTCGAGAACCTCGATCATCGTGGTGCCTGCGTGGAAGAGAATACTGGCGACGGGGCAGGCATCCTGCTGCAGGTGCCGCACACATTCCTCGCGAAGGCGGCGCAGGCCGCTGGTTTTGAGCTTCCGGCTCAGGGGCAGTATGGCGTGGCGAATGTGTTCACCACCCGCGGTGGCGATTCGTGGGCCAAGACGAAGGCTGAATTTGAAAAAGTAGCTGCGGCAGAAGGCATGCCGGTCCTGGGTTGGCGTGAACTGCCAGTGGATAACTCGACGCTGGGCAAATCCGCGAAGGCGAGCGAACCGCTGGTGCGCCAAGTGTTTGTGAAGCGTCATGCGTTGGCGGTGGATGATCTTTCCTTTGAGCGGAAGCTTTATGTGCTGCGCAAGGTGGCACACAACGCCATCCGCGTGACCAAGGTGGACCCGGTGTGGTATGTGCCGAGCTTTTCCTGCCGCACGCTGGTCTATAAAGGCATGCTCACGCCGATGCAGGTGGGTGGCTACTTCCTCGACCTTAGCGATGCGGACATGGAGTCGGCGCTGGCGCTGGTGCACAGCCGGTTCTCGACGAATACCTTCCCGAACTGGGAGCGTTCGCATCCTTACCGCTACATCGCCCACAATGGCGAAATCAACACGCTGCGTGGGAACATCAGTTGGATGCTCGCCCGTCAGTCGCTGTTCGCTTCGGAGCTGTTTGGCGATGACATCAACAAGATCAAGCCTGTCATCAATGTGGATGGCTCGGACTCGACCATTTTTGACAATGCGCTGGAACTGCTCGTGCTGAGCGGCCGCTCGTTGCCACACGCGATGATGATGATGATTCCTGAGCCGTGGAGCGGCCATGAGTCGATGAGCGAGGCGAAAAAGGCCTTCTACGAGTATCATTCCTGCCTGATGGAGCCGTGGGACGGCCCTGCATCCGTGGCGTTCACCGATGGCACGATGATGGGCGCGACGTTGGATCGCAATGGTCTGCGTCCTTCGCGCTACTACGTGACGCATGATGATTTGGTCATCATGGGCTCGGAAGCGGGCGTTTTGCCGGTCGATCCGGCCAATGTGAAGCTCAAAGGCCGTTTGCAGCCGGGCAAGATGTTCATCGTGAACATGGAAGAAGGCCGCATCGTGCCGGACGACGAGATCAAAGAGAAGATCGCCACCGAGAAGCCTTACCTTGAGTGGCTCGACAAGAATCTCGTGAAGCTCGCGGACATCGCCGAAGGTGCTCCTGCCCCGTTGCCGGACCATGAGACGATGCTGAAGCGCCAGCAAGCCTTTGGTTACACCTGGGAAGACCTCCGCATGCTGATGACGCCGATGGCCCGCGATGGCGTGGAGGCGATTGGCTCCATGGGCACGGACATTCCCATCGCCGCGCTGTCGAACAAGGCCAAGTTA
>Ga0315905_10008994_pt1 | contig 10114 bp, 9 predicted proteins | sample LakEriMetagenome_5_FD_203522 | JGI IMG/M metagenome (GOLD analysis project Ga0315905, IMG submission 203522) | Freshwater fungal communities from buoy surface, Lake Erie, Ohio, United States - Buoy 4 MA121 | ecosystem: Environmental > Aquatic > Freshwater > Lake | place: USA: Lake Erie, Ohio... | reverse complement strand
AGCACCGCAATCTGCTCGGTCCCGGGTTGGAAATCGGTCACCGTCAGCCGCGCCGCGCCGTCCGAGGCATCGTCATGTGCCAAATCCGCGACAAAGGCGTCATTGCCGCCGCCGCCGCTGACCAGCGCCCGGCCCGAGACGATCAGCTGGTCAAACCCCGCCCCACCGGCCCCGAACCCCTCGCCAATCGTCTCACCGCGCAGGAACAGAGTATCGCCACCGTCGCCGCCATAAGCGCGCGCATCGCCGCTGGCGGTCAGCATGTCATTGCCATCGCCACCATAGACCGCCGCATCGCCCGTGGCGGTCAGCTGATCATCGCCCGCCCCGCCATAGGCCGCGGCCTCATCCGCGGCCAAAAGCGCGTCATCCCCGGACCCGCCTTGCAGGGTGGCGTTTTCATCGCCGCTCAGCCAGTCATCGCCACCCAGTCCATAGCCGACCGCGCCATTGGTGGCCGTCAGCCGATCATTGCCCTCGCCGCCCAAACCCTGCGCCGTGCCGGACAGATCAATGCGGTCCGCACCCGCCCCGCCAAAGGCTTGGGCGCGATCTTCGGCGATCAGGTGGTCATCCCCTGACCCGCCCCAGCCCACAGCCTCACCTGCAAGCGACAACAGGTCATTGCCCGCCCCGCCCGCGATCTGGTCATTGCCAGCGCCTTGCAGGCTGTCATCACCGCCCCGGTCATCGTCGCCCCCACCATCCCCGCCGCTGCCGCCATCGGCGGAGGTGGCAAGACCGGCAACCAGCAACAACGACAACAGAACAAATTCCACGGTGGCACCTTTTGAAAAGACTACTAAAATGAAAACCTTATCCCTGACCCTGACGAGGGGACGCGACCGCTGTCAATCGCGGTGACGGTGCGGGCCGGGTTTATCCCCCGAAATCACCGCAAGACCGCGCCCGCGTGGCCGGATTGTTTCCCCACGCTCCACAATGCCCCAATCCCAACGTGACGTTGCGTCACACGCGCCCCGGCTCACAGCGCCACATCGGTCTGCTGGCTCGGCAGGCAAAGCCCCCCTCTGCCGCCTCGAATCGAGCGTCTGCGACCACAGGGAATCGCCCCCGCGCCCCGCGCGCTGCCAAAGCCCCGCATCCAGCCAAGACCCCCGCCAAATGCGCGGAAGGGGCCAAAACACCGGATGTTAGCGCCGATCCCCGACCGCCAAACCTCTGCCCAGCCCATGTGCGGGCCATCTGCACCCCATCTGCCCGGCCATGTCGCAGCGAAATGCCTCATTTGCCGCATGCTTTTCCGCACAAAACCCACCTCTGCCCGGTTGCGGGGTGGGGAAGGCTCTGCTAGAGACGCGCCCAATCGAAAGACGCATGCACCTCGCCTGCGCCATGGTCGGGTTCTGCCCGACCCGGGACAGAAGCGGGTCAAAGACAGCGGAAGGGATGACGTGTCCGAACCAGTTTCGATCTCGCAAGGTATCGCCGGGCGCTATGCCCAGGCCTTGTTTGAACTCGCCAAAGAAGCCAATGGCCTGAAATCGCTTGAGGCAGATGCCGATGCGCTGCAATCGGCACTGGCCGCCAGCGCCGATCTGTCGGCGATGATCGCCTCGCCGGTGATCGTGCGCGCCGAACAGGCCGCCGCCATTGCCGCCGTGGCCGCTAAGATGGGCCTGTCGGATTTGATGGCCAACACGCTGGCGCTGATGGCGCGCAACCGCCGCCTTTTCGTGCTGCCGCATCTGGTCACCAACCTGAAAGCGCGCATCGCGGTTGAAAACGGCGAGATGACTGCCGATGTCACTTCGGCCACCAAACTCTCGGCGGCACAGGCCAAGAAACTGGCTGAAACGCTGAAAGCCTCGGTCGGCAAGACCGTGAAACTGAACACCACCGTGGATGAAAGCCTCATCGGCGGTCTTATCGTCAAGCTCGGCTCGACCATGATCGACACCTCGGTCAAATCGAAGCTCGCGGCTCTCCAGAATGCAATGAAAGAGGTTGGGTGATGGGAATTCAGGCTGCTGAGATCTCTGCGATCCTTAAGGACCAGATCAAGAACTTTGGCAAAGACGCACAGGTGGCCGAAGTTGGCCGCGTGCTGTCGGTCGGCGACGGTATCGCCCGTGTGCACGGGCTGGACAATGTCCAAGCCGGTGAAATGGTGGAATTCCCCGGCGGGATCCGCGGCATGGCGCTGAACCTCGAAGTCGACAACGTCGGCGTCGTGATCTTCGGCTCTGACCAGGACATCAAAGAAGGCGACACCGTCAAGCGCACCAAGTCCATCGTGGACGTGCCCGCTGGCAACGCCCTTCTGGGCCGCGTTGTGGACGGTCTTGGCAACCCGATCGACGGCAAAGGCCCGATCGCGGCAACCGAGCGTCGCGTGGCTGACCAAAAAGCCCCGGGCATCATTCCCCGCAAATCGGTGCACGAGCCGATGGCAACCGGCCTCAAGGCCGTCGACGCGATGATCCCCGTTGGCCGTGGCCAGCGCGAACTGATCATCGGTGACCGTCAGACCGGCAAAACCGCTGTGGCACTCGACACCATCCTGAACCAGAAGTCCTACAATGAGGCTGCTGGCGACGATGAGTCGAAGAAGCTGTATTGCATCTACGTCGCTGTCGGCCAAAAGCGTTCGACCGTGGCACAGCTGGTGAAGAAGCTCGAAGAAACCGGCGCCATCGACTATACCATCGTTGTGGCTGCCACCGCGTCGGACCCGGCTCCGATGCAGTTCTTGGCCCCCTATTCGGCCACCGCTATGGCAGAATTCTTCCGCGACAATGGCCGCCATGCGCTGATCATCTATGATGATCTCTCCAAGCAGGCCGTCGCTTACCGCCAGATGTCGCTTCTGCTGCGCCGCCCGCCGGGCCGCGAAGCCTATCCGGGCGACGTGTTCTATCTCCACTCTCGCCTGCTCGAGCGTTCGTCGAAGCTGAACGAAGATTTCGGCGCAGGTTCTTTGACGGCTCTGCCGATCATCGAAACCCAAGGCGGCGACGTGTCGGCCTTTATCCCGACCAACGTGATCTCGATCACCGATGGCCAGATCTTCTTGGAAACCGAACTCTTCTATCAGGGTATCCGTCCGGCTGTGAACACCGGTCTGTCGGTGTCTCGCGTGGGCTCCTCGGCTCAGACCAACGCCATGAAGTCGGTGGCGGGTAAGGTGAAGCTGGAACTCGCCCAGTACCGCGAAATGGCGGCCTTTGCGCAGTTCGGTTCCGACCTTGACGCCTCGACCCAGGCTTTGCTGAACCGTGGCGCGCGTCTGACCGAGCTGATGAAGCAAAACCAGTACTCGCCGATGACCAACGCCGAGATTGTCTGTGTGATCTACGCGGGTACCTCGGGTGCGCTCGACAAGATCGCCGTCAAGGACATCGGTCGTTTCGAGGCTGGCCTCCTGAAGCACCTGCGCACCACCGGCAAGGCGCTTTTGGAAGACATCACCAAGAACGACCGCAAAGTCGCGGGCGATCTGGAGAAAGCCATCAAAGCCGAAATCGCTGCTTTCGCCAAAGATTTCGCGTAACCGGCCCTGAAGGAGAAGGCACATGCCCAGCCTTAAGGACCTAAAAAACAAGATCGCGAGTGTCAAAAACACGCGTAAGATCACCAAAGCGATGCAGATGGTCTCTGCGGCAAAACTGCGCCGTGCGCAGGACGCCGCCGAGGCTGCCCGCCCCTACGCTGAACGCATGTCCGCCGTCATGGCGGGCCTTGCGGCGGGCGTTGGCAAATCGGAAAGCGCCCCGAAACTTCTGGTCGGCAACGGCTCGGACAAGGTGCATCTTCTGGTCGTTATGACCGCGGAACGCGGGCTGTGCGGTGGCTTCAACTCGACCATCGTCCGCCTTGCCCGCGCCAAAGCGATTGAGCTTCTGGCCGCTGGCAAGACGGTGAAAATCCTGACCGTCGGCAAAAAAGGCCGCGAACAGCTGCGCCGCGATCTTGGCGCGCATTTCGTGGGCCATGTCGACCTGAGCGAAGTGAAGCGCGTTGGCTATGTCAACGCCCAGACCATCGCTCGCGACATCCTCGCCCGCTTTGAAGCTGGCGAATGTGATGTGGTCACGCTGTTCTTCAACCGCTTCCAGTCGGTCATCGCCCAGATCCCGACCGCACAGCAGGTCATCCCTGCGGTGTTCGAAGATGCGGGTGCGGCGGCGCAGTACGACTATGAACCCAGCGAAGAAGCCATCCTGATGGACCTTCTGCCGCGGGGTGTGGCCACGCAGGTCTTCACGGCTCTGTTGGAAAATGGCGCCTCCGAGCAGGGCGCGCGGATGTCCGCCATGGACAACGCGACCCGCAACGCAGGCGAAATGATCACCAAGTACACGACGATCTACAACCGCTCGCGTCAGGCTGCGATCACCAAAGAGCTTATCGAAATCATTTCGGGCGCGGAAGCGCTCTGACGAACCGGAGAAACGTAAATGGCAAGAGCAACGAAAGCGACTGCTGCAGCGGCCACCGCCGCCGGTAAGGTCACTCAGATCATCGGCGCCGTGGTTGACGTGCAGTTCGAAGGCGCGCTTCCCGCGATTCTGAACGCACTGATCACCGACAACAACGGCAAGAAGCTGGTGCTCGAAGTGGCCCAGCACCTTGGCGAAAACACCGTGCGCACCATCGCCATGGACGCGACCGAAGGTCTCGTGCGTGGGGCAGGCGTGTCCGACACCGGCGCACCGATCTCGGTTCCGGTGGGCGACGCGACCCTCGGCCGCATCCTGAACGTCATCGGCGAGCCGGTGGACGAAAAAGGCCCGGTCGTTGCCACCGAGCACCGCTCGATCCACCAAAAGGCCCCGTCCTTCGCCGATCAGGCCACCGAATCTCAGGTTCTGGTGACCGGCATCAAAGTGATCGACCTGCTGGCACCCTACGCCAAGGGCGGTAAGATCGGCCTCTTCGGCGGCGCCGGTGTGGGCAAGACCGTTCTCATCATGGAACTCATCAACAACATCGCCAAAGTGCACTCGGGCTTCTCCGTGTTCGCCGGCGTGGGTGAGCGGACCCGTGAAGGCAACGACCTGTATCACGAAATGATCGAATCCGGCGTTATCAACCTGGAAGACCTGACCAAGTCCAAAGTGGCGCTTGTGTACGGTCAGATGAACGAACCGCCAGGCGCACGTCTGCGCGTCGCCCTCTCGGGTCTGACCTTGGCGGAACAGTTCCGCGACCAGTCCGGGACCGACGTTCTGTTCTTCGTCGACAACATCTTCCGCTTCACCCAAGCCGGTTCCGAAGTGTCGGCCCTTCTGGGTCGTATCCCCTCCGCCGTGGGCTATCAGCCGACGCTGGCCACCGACATGGGTGCGCTGCAGGAACGCATCACCTCGACCAAAGCTGGCTCGATCACCTCGGTGCAGGCCATCTACGTTCCGGCCGACGACTTGACCGACCCCGCTCCGGCCACCTCGTTCGCCCACCTCGACGCCACCACCGTTCTGTCGCGTGCGATCTCGGAACTCGGCATCTACCCGGCCGTGGACCCGCTCGACTCGACCTCGCGTCTGTTGGACCCGGCCGTCATCGGTCAGGACCACTATGACGTGGCCCGTTCGGTTCAGGGTGTGCTTCAGCGCTACAAGTCGCTGCAGGACATCATCGCCATCCTCGGCATGGACGAACTGAGCGAAGAAGACAAACTGACGGTGGCCCGCGCTCGTAAGATCCAGCGCTTCCTGTCGCAGCCCTTCGACGTGGCAAAGGTCTTCACCGGCTCGGACGGTGTGCAGGTTCCCTTGGATGTCACCATCGCCTCGTTCAAGGCGGTTGTGGCCGGTGAATACGACCACCTGCCCGAAGCGGCCTTCTACATGGTCGGCGGCATCGAAGACGTGAAAGCCAAGGCTGCCAAACTCGCCGCAGCAGCGGCATAAGGGGGGATCATGGCAGGCACCCTGCAATTCGATCTCGTCTCGCCGGAACGTCGCTTGGCTTCGGTCAAGGCGTCCGAGGTGCAGATCCCGGGCGCCGACGGCGACCTGACGGCGATGGAGGGGCATGCCCCCACCATCACCACGCTGCGCCCCGGTATCCTAAAGGCGGTCTCGTCCGAAGGCACCAAGGCCTATGTCGTGACCGGCGGTTTCGCGGAAATCTCTGCCGGCGGTGTGTCGGTTCTGGCTGAACGCGCCGTGGCGATGGAGGACATGACGCCTGCGCTGATGGAGCAGCTGATCGCTGACGCCAGCGAGGCGACCGCTGTCGCCTCGGACAAGGACGCCGCCGACAAGGCGATGGCCGATCTGGTCGCCCTGCGCGCCGCTGTCGCGTCGTAAGCGCGGTTTTTTGTCTGTTCAAAAGGCCCCGGTTCGTCCGGGGCCTTTTCATTTTCTGGCTTCTTTCGGCTGTTTTGTGCATAGACTGGCCGAAAGGACGATGAGGCATTCTATGAAACGCATTTCCGCAGGCCGAGTTGGCATCCTGCAAGGCAGCCGCGTGCTGTTTTCCGATTATGCCGATGGTGGTGTGATGTGGACGGGGCAGGGCGACCGCGAAAGCCGCCACGTCATCACCTTCAAGCCCCCCTTCACCGAGCCGCCCGCCGTGATGGTGGCGATTTCGATGTGGGACACCGACCACGCCCACAACGCCCGCGCCGACCTCACGGCGGAAAAGATCACCGCCAAGGGCTTCCATCTGGTGTTCCGCACCTGGGCCGACACCCGCGTCGCCCGCATCCGCGCCGACTGGACCGCGATTGGCGCGGTCCGGGATGAAGAGGATTGGGATGTGATGTGAGGGGGAAATGGCAGGTTTGAGCCCCATTGTGGACGTCAGTCCGCGCCTTACTTCTTGCCCGGAATCAAGGGCGAAGCCCGCCGGGCCGCGCCCGACCTCCCCCCGGGAGGGCGCGTTTGCAACGGGTGCCAGCAGAAATTCGGGGGAAGAAGTTGAGCCATAAAGTGCTTAGAACCAGCGTTGGCGCGTCCTCCCGAGGTCGGGCGCGGCCCTCCGGTCGGCTCTACGGCAAAGGGTGCTTCGTCCGCGAATCTGCCGGTCGCCACACCTCTCCGAACGTGCTTTGGCACAGGCGGCTTGCCCCATAGCCAACTGCCCGGAGAACCCGTGCAAACCTTAACAATTCCTTAATTCGTTCAGGCCAACCCCTTGAAAAGGTGGCCCTAAAAAATGCCCCAGCGTGGGACACCTCTCACCCCCGCGGGTAAAACCCTTCATAAATCGGCACCAGCGTGTCCGTCTCAAACAGGCTCGACACCGACATGCCGCCCCAGATGTTCAAGATCGCCTGACCAAAGATCGGCGCGGTGGGCACGATGCGGATGTTGGGGCAGTTTTTCACCGCCTCTGTCGGCTCAATCGAATCCGTGATGACCAGCGATTTCATCACCGAATTCGTCACCCGCTCCACCGCAGGGCCGGACAGCACACCATGGGTGATATAGGAATGCACCTCGGTCGCGCCGTTTTCCAACAAGACCTCAGCCGCCTTGCACAGCGTGCCGGCGGTGTCGCAGATGTCGTCCACGATGATGCACTTCTTGCCGCTCACATCGCCGATCACCGTCATGCCGGCCACTTCGCCCGCCTTCTCGCGGCGCTTGTCCACAATGGCCAAAGGCGCGTTGATCCGGTTGGCCAGTTCCCGCGCCCGCGCCACACCGCCGACATCGGGGGAGACCACCATCAGATCGTGCATCTGGTCCTTGAAATGGTGCTCAATGTCCAAGGCAAAGACCGGGCTGGCGTAAAGGTTGTCCACCGGAATATCAAAGAACCCTTGGATCTGCGCCGCGTGCAGGTCCAGAGTCAGCACCCGGTCAACGCCCGCCTCGGTCAGCAAGTTTGCCACCAGCTTGGCCGAAATCGGCGTGCGCGCCTTGGCGCGGCGGTCTTGGCGGGCATAACCGAAATAGGGGATCACGGCGGTGATGCGGTCCGCGCTTGACCGGCGCAGGGCGTCACACATGATGAGAAGCTCCATCAGGTTGTCATTCGCCGGCGACGAGGTGGGCTGGATGATATACATATCCTCCCCCCGCACGTTTTCGAACACCTCGACGAAGACCTCGCCATCGTTGAAACGCTCCACCCTTGCATCCACCAGATTGACGCTCATCCCCCGATGCATCGACATGCGCCGGGCGATGCCCTTGGCCAATGAAAGGTTGGCATTGCCCGAGATAAGCTTCGGTTCGTTGATCGGCGGCATGGGGCACCTTCGGCAAGGGATTCGCACGGGAATCGTGGCGTTGACACGGCTTACCACCGGGTTAGGTTTTGGGAAAGTTCACCGCACGAAAGGGTATGGAATTGCCACATATTGATTACTTCTTGGCGCTCCAATCGCCGTATGTCTATCTTGCGGGCACAAGACCGGCCGAAATTGCGGCCCGCCACGGCGCGACCTTGGCCTACAAGCCCTTGGATGTGTCCCAGCTTTTCCCCCGCACGGGCGGCAAGGTCAGGGCCGAACGCCACCCCGCGCGCAATGACTATTCCGCGATGGACCGCGCGCGGCAGGCGCGCAAGCTTGGCCTGCCCTTTGACCCCCAACCGATGTTTGCGGCATCCAATCCCGCGCCTGCGGCCTATGCGGTGATCGCGGCCCAAGCCGCCGGAGGCGGCGATCTGGCCGGGCTGGTCGTCGCCCTCTCCCGCGCCATGTGGGCCGAGGGGCGTGATATCTCGGACGATGAGGTGATCCGCGCCGCTTTGGTGGCCCACGGCTTTGCCGCCAACACCGCCGACCGGGGCATGCTGATGGCGGCCGAAGCCTATGCCGCCAATCTCGAAGATGCCGTCTCACGCGGGGTTTTCGGCGTGCCCTTTTTCGTGATAGGCGAGCAGAAATTCTGGGGTCAGGACCGGCTGGACGACCTCGATCTGCACCTCGCTGGAAAGCTCTGAATGTTCGACGCCTCTCGCCCCTTGACGCCCTTTGCCGACAACGCCCACCCGCTGCCGCCGCACCGGCACTGGCCGCGTGGCGGCGACCGCCCGATCTTGGCGCTGCATTGCAGTCTGGCCCATGCCGGGGCGTGGTCGGGTCTGGCCGAGCGGCTGACGAACCTGACCCTCACCGGCTTTGACCAGATCGGCCACGGCCGCGCAGCCGATTGGGACGGGGTGATCGATCTCCACGACGCCGCCACCGCCGACGCCATCGCCATGGCCGAGGCTTTGGGGCAGGGCGCGCCCATCGACATCTTTGGCCATTCCTTCGGCGGCACGGTGGCCTTGCGCGTGGCGCTGACCCGCCCCGATCTCGTGCGCAGCCTGATGCTGGTGGAACCCGTGATCTTCGCCGCCGCCCGCGCCGCCGGGGCCGAGGCTTGGACGACGTTTCAAGATGAACATCTTGGTGTTGCCCGGCTTATGGGCTCAGGGGATCGTCTGGGTGCAGCACGGCTCTTTCATGGGCTTTGGGGCACCGGCGAGCCTTTGGAAAGCTTGCCCGACCGCGCCCGCGACTATATCATCGACCGCATCCACCTGATCCCGGCGCAAAACGCCGTACTTTTGGACGACAGTAAGGACCTTTTGCGCGCAGGCGGGCTTGAGGCGCTGCGCGTGCCGGTGCTTTTGGTCGAAGGTGCGCTCAGCCCCGCGATCATCGCGGCCAATCATGCTGAACTCGCCCGCCGCCTGCCGCAGGCCCGCCGTGCCAGCGTGGCCGGGGCCGGGCATATGCTGCCCCTGACCCATGCGGACGATCTGGCGCAGCTGACCACCGCCCATCTCGCGCTCAGCTGACCCTCCTCGGACGTCTTCGGCGTCTCGTCGTGCCACCACACGACGCGCGACAAAGTCGTTGAGGAGGTCCGCCTTACCCGCGCAGCGCCGCCAAGAACTGATCCACATCGGCCTCGGTCGTCGACCAACTGGCCACCAACCGCGCCCGCTCGCGCCCCATGGGGGCCGGGAACGGGTAATAGGCGGCGCCTGCCGCCTCCAGCTTTGCATGGGTGCCCGTTGCCCATTCCGGAAACAGGATATTGGCCTCTGCCGGATGCACCATCGTCACATCGGGCATCTGCGCCAGCCCGCGCGCCAGCCGCGCGCCCATCGCATTGGCATGGGCCGCGAGCCGCAGCCACAGCCCGTCTTCCAGATACCCGACCATCTGCGCCGACAAGAACCGGTGCTTTGA
>Ga0315905_10008993_pt1 | contig 10115 bp, 12 predicted proteins | sample LakEriMetagenome_5_FD_203522 | JGI IMG/M metagenome (GOLD analysis project Ga0315905, IMG submission 203522) | Freshwater fungal communities from buoy surface, Lake Erie, Ohio, United States - Buoy 4 MA121 | ecosystem: Environmental > Aquatic > Freshwater > Lake | place: USA: Lake Erie, Ohio... | reverse complement strand
ACACACACACACACACACACACACACGCACACACACACACAAGCACACACACACATACGTATCATACATACGTATGTACATACATACACACACACACACACACACACACACACACACACACACACACACACACACACCACGTATATACACACACACAAAAACATACACCCACCCGTCCACACCCACACACACCCACACACACACCTCTTCCACGTCGCCATCGAACTCGAGGAGCATCTTAAGGCCGCGCGCAAGCTGGGGGTTGGAGAGCTCAAGATCTTCGAGCGTGGGCTTTCCACCCATGAGCTTCTTGTACACCACCTGCAGTCCATTGATACATTTTAGGTGAGTGTGCTGTTTGAGTGATCCATTTTAGGTGAGTGTGTTGTCTGATCCCTTTCAGGTCAGTGTCTTCTTTCAGTGTCTTCTTTCAGTGTCTTCTTTGAGTGTGTTCTTTGAGTGTCTTCTTTGAGCATGCCCCCCAATCTTGTACACCCCATTTAGGCCAGTGTGTTGTGTCTGTGTGCTCCACCATGCCAAAGTGCTCGTCAAGAATCCCGCTGCTGTGTGTGTGTGTGCGCGCGCGAGTGTGTGTGTGTGTGTGTGTGTGTGTGTGCGTGTGTGTGTGTGTGTGTGTACACACCATAGGAAAGTGCACGTCAAGAATGACGCTGTTGTAGATGGCCAAGCCGAACACTTTGCCAATCAAGTTGAACTCTCGCGCATTCTCCAGCGCGGTGGCACTGAACCAGAAGCAGCGAGACTCCTCGTCGCAGGTAAACATGCCATAGTTGAGGTCGAACATCTGCCGCACTATTAGCTGGAAAAACTCCTTCTGCACCCCACCCTCATCGATGCCCTCCTCGCCCTTGAAGATCACCTTGAGAGGCTTCTTCAGGTCCTCCTGCTGGCTATGGAGGGCGGATATCTGGAGGAGAGTATCCCGGATGAGGTTGTCGCGGCGGACGCGGAGAATGAGGTACGGGCACTCGTTGCCACCGAAGATGCTCCTGAACAGCGCGCCCCGGATTTGCGATCGCATTTGGTTGTTGGCATCCAGCTGGAGCAGCTTCGACTTGGTGCCAGGATCGAGGACAAAGGGGTGGGCGCAGAAGGAGAAGCTGCTGCGCTGCGTGTCCTTCCATCGCGAAAAGTCTTCTGTAAAGTCCACGAGCTCGTTGATGGCGTCGTTGTAGAACTCCTTGCCACGCATTCTTTAAAGTCAGCGCCCCAGAGTATTTCCTATAGAAAGGCACTATAGAGCCTACTTTTTGAGAGTCTGTGCCTTGTAGCACACGCGCTTGCAGTCGCGATTGCTGTGCCACAGAATCCCGAGGACCTTGGTGGCGGAGGCGACATGGTCGTCAATACACCGGTACTCGTTGACATAGATGGTAATGAACTGCTGGAACGCCACGATGGCGTCGCGCAGCATGGGTGTCTTGACCTACATGCATGTCATATGAGGAAGAGGAAACATGCATGTCATATGAGGAGGAGGATACATGCATGTCATGAGGAAGAGGATACATGCATGTCATATATGAGGAGGAGGACACATGCATGTCATATGAGGAGGAGGATACATGCATGTGGCAGGACCTCTTTAAGCCATTGCTGCAGGGTTTCGCGTTGCTCCGCAGTCAGGCAATTCATGCCGCTGCAGAGCTTTTTGAAAATTGTGTTGTGGTACTCGGGCTCCATGAGCCCTGGCCACATGAGAACGAGCAGGAAGAGGCGGAGCGGCTCATATCTGTGCGGAGTCCTGCATGCGCAAGAGGGAGAGAGCACGAGAAAAACAGAGAAAGAGCCAGGAGCGGGAAGCAAGCGAGAGCCCCGCGGCCATGCAAATGTCGAAATGCAAGTGTCGAAAGTCAGTCACTCACAGGCATGCAGCAAGCACAGCGCACCCACGGACCAGCGCACGCAGGCACGCACCCGGAGCCGAAGCCGGGCATGACGGCGCCTTTGAAAAGCTGCTCGAAGGAAGACGCCACGACGTCTGTGAGGGTGCTGTCGGTAAGCTCGCCCTGCGCATTCACGATCGCAAGGGGTGTGCGGGAGCGAATGAGCGTGGTGTAGGCTTGATCTAAGGCGTCGAAGTCGATTCCAGACGACTGCTCGGTGGCTCGGCATGGCCTCCCGTCGCGTAGGAAGGACCAGCTGAGACACTCTGGGTTCGATAGGCACCGTTTAAGCGTGGCCGCCACCTCCACCTGTGCCTGCACGTTGGAGCGCTCGCTTGCGGCTTCAAACAGGCGCTTCAGCGGGATGATGTCATTGTTGGCGGGCAGCTGCACCCACTGCAACGACTCCGGAATTGTAATGGCTGCACCTGTGCGCACGACAGGCATCTGTCAGATGAGATGGTGTTTTGCAGCAGTGCACACGCAGGTCCCAATCTTTGACCAAACCCGAACCCGTTGGCACCATATCCCCAACCCACCTGCGCAGAGAAAATGCGTGGTGCTCTGCGCTAGCTTTACTGCTAAGAGGGCCGCAGATGTGGGGTCGAGGCGCGGGCCGTCTGGCGAGGAAAAGCAGTTTCGGTTTGTGCAGTGCACGGTTCCGCACCCCATTGTAATCTGGTAAAAATAACTGCAGTCCACCAGAGGTACGAGCCAGTTAGCGGCCATGCGCGTCTGCATGCTGGCATCATCGTACGTGGTTGGGACGCAAAGAGCCATCGACAGACAGAAAACCTGTTGATGAGACTCCGGCAGGACTCGTAGTCTGGGCTGGGCGAATATGCCGCGGCCTGGGATGGTTGCGGCGACTCAATGGGGCTGGGTGGCGGGTGCTCAGGCGTCAGTGGCGTACCCATGGCCGGCAGGCGCGTGCCGGCGGATGGGATGCTGCGTCCGGAACACACAGCTGCCACTCTGTTCCTCTCACCTGTCATGCGCTAGCGTGGTGGTGCTGGAGCGGAGGGCCGAGCCCGCAGGCGTATATGAAGATGAAGCTGCAGCTCCATCTCCGGTGGACCGGTTGCTCGCTTGCCCTGCGTCGTCGCCCAGAAGCGCTTCCTTGCCCCTGCCCTCCATTACTTGCTTTGATGTCGGTCCACGAACTAATCATGTACGGTGGATACTGGCTCAGTACAGAACGGGACTGTCATGAGCAGCCCGCCCACTCGCGCGCTGCCTCCGGCGCCTCCGCCGCGCCCTGCACACCTGGGCGGCGCGGCCGGGTCCGGGGACGCCTCGCCCGCCGCGGTGAGCACCTGCCCTCGCCCGTGCGCGCGCCGTGGCGCCGCCGACAGTCACGCCCGATCGCGTCTGCTTGCAGGCGACGTGTCGAGGCGACGCCGACGGCCCAGAGGGCAAGATGGGCGCGATGGCTCTTGGCCCGGGCGACGGCTACAATGCTGGCGCCAAGGTGTCCGTGCAAGAGCTGCTGGCGAAGGATGCAGAGGATGAGTCGCTGCGGCGCTACAAGGAGCAGCTGCTGGGTGCGGCAGCCAAGGTGCTCTAGCGCGCGCGAACGCAAGCTCGACGCGTGCGCGCGCACACACAAAACCCACATCCGTGTGTGTGTGTGCGCGCGCGCGGGCAGGGGCACACGGCAGTAGACCCAAAAGACAAGCGCCGCGTTGTAATCACCGAACTCAGAATCATATTTGAGGACCGACCGGACGGGGACGTAAGCTATACTCTTAACACTCAGGTGTGTGTGCACAGTGATCAGACACACGCACATATACGTACACTCACGCGCACGCACACACATCAATCGCGTCAACTCTCGTATGCTTGGGGTGATGCTTATTATTATTGTTATTGTTTTTACAGGAGGATGTGCTGCAAGAAAAAGAAACGCCTCTTTGTGATGACACAAACACACACACATTGACACAAACGTCCTCGGGTGTACGTCGCAGGAGAATGCACTGATAATAATAATGCGAATAATAATGTAAAGAGAACAATAATGATAGTAATATTGAGAGTAATATTGAGAAAAATAATTTAATGCGCTGGCGTGTGTATGCGTGCATGTGTGTGTTTAGGTGTGTAGGGTTTAGGCGTGGAAGGTTTAGGTGTGTAGGGTTTAGGGTCTCCGTCTCGGGTGATGCGCTGGCGATGACAGATATACCGTGTGTGTATGTGTGTATGTTGTATACGTGTATATGTGTGTATGTGTGAGCTATGGGTCATAACACAGGGGTTCCTCTTCATCACACACACACACACACAACTCACAGGAGGATGTGCGGGCAATTTTAACACACGTACACACAAAAACCCACCCACCCAACCCCCCCACCCCCCCCCCCCCCCCACCCACACACACACACGCACATACACACAAACACTGCGCAGGAGGATGTGCTGGCGATGAAGAAGAAGCCCTTCGTGATGAAGGAAAAGTGCCACTACCAGATCCAAATCACCTTCCGCGTGCAGCATGAGGTCACCTTGTTCTGTGTACTAGACTAAAGTAAACTAAACCAAACGTGTGTATGTGGTGTTTACTAGACTGAACTAAACTACCAAATCCAAATCAAATTCCGAGTGCAGCATGAGGTAAGGCCTATTTTTGTTTTTTCCATCTCTTGTTTTTTAACATCACATGTGTTCTGTGTACTAAATTAAAATAAACTAAACTAAAAGTGGAGCATGGCGTGTGTTTCGGTGTGGATTTTTTCTTCTTTGATTTTTCTCTTTTGTTCCTTTATCATTTTGCCTGCGGGGTCTGTGTGCAGATAGTGTCAGGGCTGAAATACGTTAACAAGTTTTACAAGGCGGGGATCCGAGTAGCTAATGAGGAGACGATGCTCGGCAGTTACGCTCCGCGCCCTGAGCCCTATAGTGTCACTGTGCCCCGGAACGCCTGGGTGATTTTTTTTAATTTTTTTTTAGCTAATGAGGCGACTATGCTCGGCAGTTGCGCCCCGCGCCCTGAGCCTCGTAGGGTCACTGTGCCACGGAATGCCTCTCTCTGTGTGTGTGTGTGTGTTTGTGTGTGTGCGTGCGTGCGTTTGTGTGTGTTTGTGTGTGTGTAGACACGTGTGTATGTGTGTGTGTGTGTGTGTGTGTGTGTGTGTGTGTGTGTCTATATACCTTTAGTGTCACTGTGCCGCGGAACGCCTGGATATGTGTGTGGGTGTGTATGTGTATTATATTAAATTATATTTGACGCGTGTCATCAAACACACGCTCACACAGTAAAGATAGATATATCACATGCACGTACACGTCCAGGCACGTAAATAGATATTTATGTATTATACTCGTGCATCTAGATCTTTGTGTGTGATACTCGAAAAGCTGTGTCTCTGCCTTTGCTCTTGGTTGGAATCCGTACAAAAGATGAGCAGGTTGAGGGTTAGGGTTTAGGGTTTAGGGTTTAGGGTTCAGTCTCTGCTTTGCTCTTGCCTGACATGCACAAAGGATGAGCAGCTTCAGGACTGTCCTGAAGTACCGAGACACAGAGGGAGAGAGAGCGCGCGCGCGCGAGCGAGCGAGCGAGCGAGCGCGCGAGCGAGAGAAAGAGAGGTAATGCCTAAGAGAGAGAGAGAGAGAGAGAGAGAGAGAGAGAGAGAGAGAGAGAGAGAGAGAGAGAGAGAGAGAGAGAGAGAGAGAGAGAGAGACGCTCGCGCTCGCGCTCTGCAACGAGTACAATCCTTGTATGGCATCGAGTACAATCCTTGTACACAGCGGCCAGTGGGTTCGTGGCATGCAGACAGGACGAGGCGCCTAAACCATAGACCCTGAACCCTAAACTATAAACCGTTCACCGTCAAACGTAAAACCGTGTATGGCATGTATGGCATGCACATTTTCATGCACATAGAATGAGGCGCCTTAGGGCTTTCTTTGCGCGCCGACACTTCTTTACACTTTCCCGCCTTTTCCCTTTTTTTTAAAAAAACACTTTTTTAGGATGAGGCGCCTTCGGGGTTTCTTGCGCGCGGAAACTTCGGGGCCAAGTCCCTGTTCCTTGACGACGACAATGTGACGTGAGTAGTGGGTTGTGGGGGATGGGAAGGGGAGAGGAGGAGAGAGGAGGAGAGAGGAGGAGGAGAAGAGGACGTGGAAGGACGAGGGTTTGGTGAGAGAGGAGGGGGAGGAGGAACAAGAAAAAGAGGAGGAGGAGCCCCCCCTGCCCGCGCGCGCACACGCACGCATTCCCCGCACTCCTTGTACTGCGCCCCCTTGCTCTCACCTACTACATGCACCCTCCCCTCTCTCCTTTTACCTCTCTCCCTCTCTCACTCCCTCTCTCCCTCTCTCCTTCCCTCGCCTTCTTGTGCCCGTCCAGGCACCTAGAGTACGAATATAGCTTCGACTTGAAGTCCGGCTGGCAGTGAGGAGGCCCTCCTCCCCCGTACAAGTAAACTGAACCCGGTTTAGTTTATTTCAAAGATACTGGGGAACCAAGACTAAACACTGGTGACTGGGTACTTTGTTGGGGTGGAAGAGGAAGGGTTTATTAATTTACAAACAACGAAAGAAGAGGGGGGAAGGGGAAAGGGGTTGAATGGGATTGCTTCCCTCCACTACCGCAATCAAGTGCGGATTTATTGAAAAGAGGCGAAAACTGTTGTCTATAGGCGTGAACAGTATGGATCTGAAGTGTATGGAATTCAACTGTGTGGTGATGACGACTTGCTGTTTTTGATTGTTTGGATGGGGGGAGGGCAATGGTAGGTCTTGTCGGGCCGCGTATCATGGTTTATTGGAGCTTGAATGCAAAAAATGCATGGGTTACTACTAGTATTGGATCCACTTCCACAGTCTTTGTCCACGGCCGCGACCGCCGGAGCCTCCGGGCCTGCCGGTTGGCCTCAGTCAGTCGGTGATTCCGAGTCTGTGCGCGGGCGACGCTTGCCCTAGCGTCGCCCTAGACCCCCCGTTGGAAAATTCCTAAAAAAGCTCTCTCTCTCTCCCGGTGTGTGTTGAGTGTTTAATTGGAAAACAAAGAAACCAATTCTCTTTAAGGTCACCGAGCCGAGCTCCCGGTAGGGCCCCGTGTCACAACATTCACGGCGAGTGAGTGATTCTGAAAGGGGCGTTACAAGCAACGTCTTGCACTTCGCGGCGAGTCAGTGTCTCAGGCATTTGATCCTGCCAGTGGCCCCGTAGCAGTGGGGCTCCGTCACGAACACGGTCTTGCGCCGTCTTTTCAACTTCCAATGCCTCCGGGAGCCTGAGTGCTAGTGTGGTGTCACGGTCACTGTCATGGCCCTTTCAAGTTGGCCGGCGGCGGGTCCGGGCGAGTCCGCCAGCGATTTTGGACTTTGGAGTCGGGTGTTTCTGGATTACTTGGGCATCCGGAAGGCCCCGACGGTCGGGACGGGAGTCATCCCTCGCTACTCCCACAATGCAGTCAATGCAGCGGCAGGACTCGTGTGTGTGTGTGTTTATTACTGCAGAACCTATTACAAAGCTGTTCGCGTGCCAGCGTCACGGTGTACGATATCGTCACGGTGTGCGATACCGTCACGGTGACGTACTAGTACATATTAAGGTGTGTGTGTGTTCATGTTTATTACTGCAGTACCTATTACAAAGCAGTTCGCGTGGGAGGGGGATAGGGAGGACATGTGCTGCGAGAGACGACGAGCCAAGGCCTGTGTGGACTAGTCTGCCCATCACGCACTAACTTTGCTCTTTAAGGACTCGGACTCGGACGGCGTGTGTGTACGTGTTTATTACTGCAGGACTTATTATAAAGCTGCATGCGGGTTTTTTTCAATATGTCCTGCAGTAAAAAACACGCTTTATATTATAATAGGTTCTGCAGCAACAAACACGCTTTACATACTACAGTGCTACAGCGTGTTTATTATACTGCAGGACCTAATGAGTGTGTTTATTACTGCAGTACCTATCATAAAGTTGTTCGTGTTGGGACCCGTGAGGAACCCGGTACTTTTACACAGGGTGGCGCTCTGTTTTCCCTGGTTCCTCTCGTCTGGGAATCAAACCCAAAACTCCAGGGTGGCTGGTGCAAGACCCAACCACCAGCCCATCGGTCTGATCCCAACCATCAGGGGATCTGTTTTTTTTTCCTCGGAACCACGCATTTATTCATTCGAAGAAGCTCGACACACGGGTTTTCCATTCCCCTGCCCGCACATTCGGAACGTGACACGTGACGTCGAGCTTCTCTCTCTCCCCCCCCAGACATTGTGCCCTCCCTCCCCTCCCTGGAAGGGGCTCAACCCTCGGCCGGGTCTTGCATTATGCATGTTGTCGCAGACTGACGTTGCTGCGGTGACGACAGTCACAGGGTCTGCTGTGGTACACGTGACATTGAAGTGTTGACAGTTCAACGGCGAGTCACTGACTCTGTGGGAGACGTGTTGGGGGTGCGACGTGGAGAACCGACAGGCTCGAAAGAGCCGGGGGCTCCCCGGCCCCATCGGCCTTAAGTGTAAACGTCTTTCAAATCTGTTCTGCCCTTGAGTTTCTCAGCTCCACCTTGATGAGAGGTGTGGACTGGACGGTTGGATGTTACATGCTCGGTGGGTGACCACCTTGAGACTTTCTGCCTACCACAGGCTACCCTGAGGTCCCAGCTGGAGAGCTGGAGAACGGGAAGGTGATAGACCCCTGAAACCCAAAACAGGGACGCACAACATGAGATGGGTCAGCCCGGCACACGGTGTTCTCCACTGACCTGTCCGGCAACGGGACCCCCCTCTGGAACGCCACCAAGCCCGAGGCTGAAAACAACCACCGGTGGATTGCCGAGGGATGGTCCTGGGACCCCTATAGAGGTCAACGCAAGCCTCCATCTCACTCCTAACCTGAACTCCGCCCCTGGCACCTGAGGCTGGTACGGCCCAATGTGGTCAGTAACATGCTGACCTGGCCTGAGTGCAGACTGATATAACGACCAAAGGCCTCCGAGACTCTGATGAGAGCTAGGAGGAGCGCGGCGAGCCACAGAGGTTCAGATTCCTCTGCCAAAATATTGGCGACATTGTCACACAGAGCTCACCTGTTACCTAACTTTGAGCAGACACTACGCCACTGCGGCATGATGCAGGACGGGCTGCAGATTGCTGGCACCCGTGGGGGAAGGAGGCGGGATGCCTCTCCCCCCCGCACACACATGCATCCACTTGAGTGTGTGACTTGCCAGTGGGCTGATTATAACAGCCCAGTGCAAGACCCTTCATTTTTTTTAGCCCGGTGTAGACTGACGGGCATCCCGAGAGAACTGGCAATGTCGCTCAATCGCGCCACGCAGCCAGGTCCAGCGTCTCCTGGCGGTGGCAAACAGGCTCAACGGCACAAGCCGGCGAGCCTCTCATCAGAGTCCGGGGAAAGTCTTCGCCATGTAGGATACTACCCCACCGTTCACACGTTGTAGGCGGGGAGCAGGATAGAGCATGGTGATGCGGAGTCCGGGCTGCGGGTGCCCCCCTAGACCCTCCGTTATGGACTGTTGTTCCTAATAAAGCTCTCTCTCTCTCTCTCTCTCTCTCTCTCTCTCTGTCAGGCTCTCCGAGTCACCCGGGCCGGCCGTGCTTTGGACTTTGGAGTGCGGCTTTCCTGATACTTTGTGACTTTGTGACTTTGTGTCCGTGGTAACGGAATCATCCACAGGGCCCAGAAAGCGATTCAGGGAGATGAATGTCGCCCACGTCGGAGTTCATGGCTGGGTCTCCCCTGGCTCTCTCCTATCCGGAACTCGTGTGAGTTACGGGGCCTCTTTTTTGGACTTTGGAGTGTTTATTTCGCGGTAACGTTGGCATCCACAGGGCCCCTAAAGCTATTCAGGTAGATGGCAGCCGGCCACGTCGGGTGTCATGGCAAGGTTTCCCAGGCTCTCTGCCGTCGCTCGTACTTCGGGCCGAGGACATGTGGCAGAGGTATAACCTATGTCTCGAAGTTGACGGGGCTCTCAATCAGGGTTTCCCCTTCTCATCCCTAATGTCCCATTTCAGGGGTTTGCGAGACGGTGTGGAATACAAGTTTTTAGATTGTATATAGTAACCAATGCATGATGAGTAGTGGAATGCCAGTGCATCCGAGTCGAAGCTGGCTATATACGGTTGTGACTTGTGACTTGTGACTGCAATTGCGCGGTAGCGGTGTCATCCACAGGGGCCAAAAACCTGCTTCAAGGGGTTGACAACGGCCACGTCGGGCGTCCTT
>Ga0315905_10008992_pt1 | contig 10115 bp, 13 predicted proteins | sample LakEriMetagenome_5_FD_203522 | JGI IMG/M metagenome (GOLD analysis project Ga0315905, IMG submission 203522) | Freshwater fungal communities from buoy surface, Lake Erie, Ohio, United States - Buoy 4 MA121 | ecosystem: Environmental > Aquatic > Freshwater > Lake | place: USA: Lake Erie, Ohio... | reverse complement strand
ACATACATATATTTATATATATGGGCGCAGGGGTTTGCAGTCGGTGGATGAGGACGACGCCAAAGCCGCTGCCATGCTGCGCTCTGGAGGTATATATAGATATGTAGATATATAGATGTGTGAGTGAGTGTGTGTGTGTGTGTGTGTCCCTCTCTCTCACTCTCTCCCTCTCTGCCTAGTTACACACGTTATTCTCAATGGCAGCGCTGGCTGTATCAACGGGGTTGTAAATGAGACTAGTGTATCCTCCTCCTCATATGACAATTTATCCTCCTCCTCATATGACAATGGCAGGCTGGCTGTATCAACGGATTGTAAATGAAACTAGGGATCAACCGAGAGGAGTTGTAGCCGCGGGCGGGAGGACATCCCCTACATCTTGATTTTGGATCCCATTTCTGGGTCTCTCTATAATGAATCGTCCGTCCTCCTCCTCCATTCGTAGCTGAGACAACATGCTGTATCTCTTCCTCATATGACATGCATGTATCCTCCTCCATTCATAGCTGAGTGCATGTATCCTCCTCCATTCATAGCGGAGTCAACATAGGTCTTGCAGCCATATATATGACGAATATGACGAGGATGTACACTTTGACTGCAAGAGCTCGCTCACTCCTTGACCAGGCCCCACCCGCACAGGACCTTTTTCACTGAAAATTCCTTCCTTCCTTCCTCCTCCTCCTCCTCCACCTAGCGGCTCGCGTACAGTAGCATGGCGAGATAGGGGTGAGAAGCTCGTCCACAGGTGTTTTGTTAACGCTAGTGATGGTCTGCTTTGCACATCGGCGCCTTGTGGACTCTGCTCGGGCGAGGGAGAGGGGGAGGAGTATTCGTTGGGTGGTGTGGTGTTCCTCTCTCCTCCACCTCCACTGCGCTAATGGTAGGCCACGGAAAAGTTGCATGCCCACTGCACCCTTAGATTTTCGCGAGGCACAAGCGCGGCGGAGCCGCGCTTTTTTGCTCCGCGAAAATCGTGGTACAGCTACGGTTTGGGTGGGTTGGTTCTTGTCTTCATTCTGGAATCGAATTTGGGGGAGAAGGACCGGAGAGGGTCTTTTGGGGGGAGCAAGCAGGGGTGGCGTGAGGAGTTGTCCAGGAGCGGCTAGGACCATGCTACGTTTTTATACCACTAGTGCTAGGCCTCTAAACAGACTCTATGGTACGTACCTTCCTAAAGGTATACAGAGCCAGTCCCCGATTTTGGTTTCTGCAAGACCACTTGAAAGGCATCATCGTCCACAGTAGTCGCGGCCGCGGAACTGGCAGGAGCAAGCCTGAGTGGAAGGACTTTGTGCCAGCTTGAGCCCCCGCCGCCGGCGCTAACTCAGGCTTTTCAAGTTGAAGATGTGGACCTTCAAAATGTTTTCTTAAGGTCCGGGTTTGATGCCGAGCGTGCGCGAGAGCGAAAGAGTTTATTATGACGTGTCTACCAAAAGAGAGAAAGAGCGTTTATTATGAACTGTCTCAAGGGGAAAAGCCACTGATCGCTTCAGTCAACATCAGTGTTCAAGGTTCGCGCACCTCGTACATCACACTGTGCGTGAACCTGTTCACGGCACAATGAGTGGCCATGATTCCCATTCTGGATACCAATGCTAGTCAACATACAGTAAACAAATCTTTGTTTAAAGCCCATTTTTTTTTCCACTATGAATGCTGACAACTCACACTGTTTTTGTTTTTTTTTGCAGCAACGCCGGCCAGCTTGATGTGTCATTGTAGGTTCCAAATCTCAGGCTCGTCTTGGAACTCCGAGAAATCGGCCAAATGTTTGTCAAAAAAACATCGGCAGTCTTAGTGTGCTCTTAGTAGGCCCCTCTGAATGGGGTGCCGCCGTTGGTGAGAGACTTGTCAGCATCAAAGCGAGACTTGACATCAGGCCAACGACCTTCATCCACCATGTCCATGTGCTCAGGACTCACGGCACAGTGCTCGGCTCCCCAGGCTCCACGTTTGAGCACAACAGTGTACTCAGTCCCGTCCTCGGTGCGTCTGAAAGTCATCCGGATTCGCGTGCCGCGCTTGCCGGAGATGAGACTTTTCAGCTGTTCAGCAGTCCTGCCTGCGGCCGACATGCCGTCGATTTCAAGGACTTGGTCGCCGATTGAAATCACGCCAGAATTTCCCGCGGCCATGCCCTGTGTGCATGCGCGCACACGTACGTGGAGTGACGGCCGCCAGTGCGCGTGCTTCAGGTGAAGAAATCATGCGCGCGCACCGCAAGAACAGCACACAATATCGCGAACAAAATTGATGACGCACATATGCATGCGCACATGAACACACACACACACACACACACACATGCGGGCACACACACCGGCTGCACGTCAATGACTTCGACGCTTGAGCTGGCTTTTGAATCTAGCATCTCCGTACACTTCAGGGCCAGACCAACGCCGCATGGGTTGGGCAGCGAATAGAAGTGGTCAAGCTCGCTCTTGTATGCGTTACGCTCGTCTATCAGATCGAAGATTTGGTCCTGCAGATTACGTTCAGTAGCAGCGTACTTGGACAAAATCTCCGTCTTGAATGCCCGCAACTTTTTGATGTCTGCCTTAGAGATCTCCACTGCAGCACTAAGGCTTTCATTCTCTGATTTGAGTATAGCACCAAGGTCCTCAAGGTCCTTGATAGTCCTGCGGCTAGCCAAAATGCCTTTCTCCAGCTCACGCATCATCTCCAGCTTGGATTTGAGTTCCGGCAACTCAAGACATTCGACTTTGAGCTTTTCATTCAGAGCCGCCGTCTTGGCGGCCGCGTCCTGCGCCGCTTGGACCTGGCCCTCAAGTTCCTTGCGTTCCCGCGCCCACTGCTTGTTTTCCTGCTCTAGCACCCCCAGTTTCTCGCGCGTGCTTTCTGCATCGGCCTGGGCCTCTTTCGCGGCTTTCTTCGCTGCTTCGAGTTCCTTCCTGTCGCGCTGGTAGCCTACGATCTCCGTCTGAAGATCTCGCACCTTGTCCAATGCTGATTGTGCTTGAGCCTGGGCCTCTTTAAGGTCTTTCTGCGCTGCTTCCATCTCCTTCCTGTCGCGCCGGTAGACTAGAATCTCCGCCTGCAGCTCTCGCAATTTCTCCGACTCGGATTGTGCCTCCTTGCGATAAGCCTCGGCCTCCGACTCGGCCTTGTCCAAGCGCCGTGCCAGTGCGTCAAGCTCATCCTTCGCGCGCTGAAGCTCGTTTGTGACTGGTACCACATTGGCTTCAGCAGTCGATGCGCGCTGCTCGGCCTTGGACAGAGCTTCACGCAGCTTGCCGTTTTCGGTCTTGAGCTGCATCAATGAATCCTGTCCCACACTTTGCCGTTATTTATTATTATTATTATTATTATTATTATTATTATTATTATTATATATATATACATGTATATGACCATTTTACTGATAGATTTTCTTGTGCATCTTGTGAAACCTGGTGCGCCTTCATCTGATCGCGCATTTCGTTTTCGTGCTTCGACGCCATATCTGCCAGCCCTTTGCTGTGCTGCATCATTTCCTTCTTGTGCTGCTCAACATGCACGCAATTGTGAGTTGATGAATGAGGTGGGTACACTCCGGAAAGTCAGTGCCCTAGTACATTTACTAAATAAAGTCATTTTCGAGAGTACTTTTGAGAATGCATCCCATGAGGTGGGCAAGCAAGCGTGACTGTGAGATCGCTGTCAGACCTGCTCAGCCTGTTGCTGCAGCATTTTCACTTGGTCCTCCATGTCTTTCTGATGCTTTTGCGACGCCTTCAGCATTGCCTCCTTGTGTTCTTGTAGCTGCGCACCCCAACATCAGCTCCCAATTCCAAGTGAACACGCAGAAGCTCGGTGAATAACACAGCTCTGCCATTTACTGTCGAAACCTACTGTGCCGCGCCCAACTTGCACCACAAAGAACACTGCAGCAACAGTGTGTGAACGCGAACGCTCGTGCGTATATTTTGCGCGTCTACATGAATCTCAGACCTGCTTCAACAGAGCATCGTGGTGGTCCTTCTGCATCTGCGAAATGGCTTCAGCATGCTCTTTCTTGAGTGCTGCCAGCGCTTCCTGGTAGTCGAGATCCTTTTGCGCCAGCGCAGACTCTTTTTCAGCCAGCTGTTTCTTGAGCGCTGCCAGTGCTGCCTGGAAATCGCGATCCTTTTGCGCCAGCGCAGACTCTTTTTCAGCCAGCTGTTTCTTGAGCGCTGCCAGTGCTGCCTGGAAATCGCGATCTTTTTGCGCCATCGCAGCATCCTTTTCGGCGGGTGCGGGCGGCGGGTGGTGCGTGTGCGTGTGCGCGTTTTAGTCACGTTTCATTGCGCGTAGCGAGACGAGGCATATGTATGCAAACCTCATATGCACAGTTTAGTGAGTATACAAGGCAGGCGATTATCGTACGCACCCAATCGCGCATGAGATTGGCTTCACGATCTTCGTACTCGCGCATGCGCTCCAGCAATTTGGCATTCTCATCGTAGAAGTACCAATAAACAGGACTGCCGCGAACCAGTGGCACATCGACATTCGCGTTTGAACCTTGCTTCTTCCAGGTCAGCACAACTTGCGTGCCGTAGGGCCCTGACCACACAGACACAGACACAGACACACACACGCATACGCGAGCGCGCACACACACATCAGTGATTGTTTCAAATCAAACACGTGTTCAAGGCAGGTGACAATGGACACGGCGGAGCCGACCGGCAATGGCGTTGACTAGATCGTCATGTGACCAGCCAATGACGCTTTTGCTGTCTACTGCAACAACTTGATCCCCCACCTTGATCTGGCCATCGCGCCACGCCGACCCATCCTTGCTGCAAGTATGAAAGAGCACGGTAAGTACGCGGATAGGGCTTATCTTTCGCATAAATTGCAAGCAGCTCGATCTCAAGGGCCCCGGAATGAGTAGGCCGCGTGCAGAATACAGGACAGACTGAGCATAGCATGGTGCTGAAAAAAAAGAGCACAGGATGGCCTGAACGACAGCATTCGCATCCTTCTTTTTGTCCCAGGTGATACCAACGCCAGCATGCAATAGATCGTCTGGCTGACGCATCAGCCGCGCGGCCTCGTCCCTGAGGCCGTCAATAATGTCCATGAAGTGCCTGCAACGCACGTGAACTATTCATGTCACCAGCCTTCTTGTATGTGGACTCGTAAGCTTCAGTCTCTTTCCAAGATTTCCCATTCCAGCCGCTATTCAGCACAGGGCACGCATCACGAGTCCACCGAGACATCGTACAGTAAAGCTGGGTGGGCGCTCGGGCACGTGCAGTACCAGTAGATAGGGGTGCCACGCTGCAGCGTGACCTCAACAGGTGTTTGAGCGTTTTGGTGAATGACTCTGAATGTTATCTCAGTGCCACACTCCCCGATGATCTTCTCTAACGTTTCTGAAATTGGCAGCTCCTGTTTTGTTTTTTGTGCGCAAGCCAAGTCAGGCGCTACGGGCGGCGCTTGCCTTTGGTTTCTCCACGCCTCAGCAGCCTTGCACTGCTATATAGCATCGGCCCTCGATGTCCCCTCTCCTTGTTCTTCCTATCTGCCCAGCGCATCGCGAACCCACCTCGCAGGCTTGACCGTCTATGTGAGTGATGCGGTCACCAACTCGAATCCGGTTGTCACGAAAAACTGAGTTGTCCTTGACTATTGAGGACACGGTAATCGTGTGACGGCCGGCATTCCCATGCCGGTCCAGACCCATCCCCACTCCCGCCTGCGCGTGTCCACGCGCATGGACTGATTAGAATGCACCTGACCAGGCACTTGCATATTCGCATCGAAAGAGGGCATTTAGGGAGGTTGCTACGTGCAGGGAGGGCGCCCACTTGACGACATACAAACACATGCACTTACACACTACTCACGTGTTTGAGGTCAGGAGTGATGAGTCCACTCTTCTGCGCTTGGCCAAGTCCGTGCTTGAATGCCAGTGTAAACTCTTGCAGGTCCTGCGCACGGGCACGTATGCGGGAATCACGACAGCCCAGTAAAGGCGATTGGGGCGAAAGGCCTCGGAGAGTCACTCACCAGGCTTCCGTTGCCATCGGCGTCAAACCTGCGGAAGGCCTCTTCCGCTTTGTTTTCAATCTGTCCAGAAGCACGCCACCATCAGACCCCGGCCCCGCTTGTACCGTTGCCACGCGCATAAGGTGCATGTGAGGGCCCTCCAGCTCCCGCACGTTTCTGTTGCTGTTCGTGTGTATGAGCTCGGCGGGACCGGGGACAAGACGCACCGAATCAACGCGGTGCTGCGAGGCAAAAGCTCCCGCGCCATGCCTTGGCGAGGGCAACGACATCCGAGCGAGGGGGGCACACGCGATGCTTTCCAGCGTGTGGCGCGCTTGTTCTCGTTGGTTTCCGCTTTTCTAGTTTTTATCCTCTGGATTCTGGACGCTCCGACATGAATAATTGAACCAGTGTTCGTGCGCACTGCTTTGTGCGGCAAAGCTTTGTCGGGCGACGCACCGAACGGCTGGAAGCCCTGAAAACAGCACTGTCTGAGGCATACCCTTGTCTATTTGAGGTGTGCTGCGTCACATTCGACGTGCAGGAGATTGCGAGGATCGCAGAGCTGCCGACCGAGCTGCCCGAGAGCCATCGCTTCGTGGACCTTCTCGTCAACAACGCAGGTCTGGCACTTGGCGTCGCGGGCGTTGCGGAGAATGACATGGTGCAGGTGCGGCAGATGATGGATACCAACGTGACCGCCGTCATCGCTTTTGCCCGCGCGTTCATTCTCGGCATGCGAAGCCGGGGACGCGGCCACCTGATCAATATCGGGAGCATCGCCGCCACGAGGGCTACGCGGGGGGCTCTGTTTACTGCGCGACCAAGTTCGCGATTTACCAAGACAACGCGGCAACGCGCCCCAAACACGTGCAAATCGCAGATATGGTCGTGTTGGTGACCAATCATGGATTGGCGAAGTGGGCGACGAAAGCATGGTGGTTTGTAAGCCCCCAGACCAGGTATTTCCCTCTGGAATGAGAGTCCATGTGGCCGCAGTCTGCGGCCAAGTCCTTTGCACGTGTCGGTGCGTCACTGGGAGGGCCAAGTAGCAAGCGCGGTTGAAGAGAAACCAGACGATCGAATCTTGAGAAAGAAGCAACACAACAGCTGGATTTTAAAAACCGGAAAAAAATTTCACCATCACGGCAAGCCCAAAAAGACAAAAGAATAAAAATCATCGGATCGTAAGGATAAACTTTTATTTTGTTATTCGGGTCAACGCCGCTGCATATCACTGAGTCATGATTCAACTACTTTGGCCTCTGACCGTTAGTGGTAATTTTTGTGCCCGGGTTTGGAAATTTAGTGACAATGACATTAGTGTTGTCCAAATTAGTTGCGTGTTTCTCAAGATTCGATAGCGGCCCCTGTACAGGCACCTCCCGGAAGTTGCCTGACTGCATGCTGCGCCGATGTCAGACATGTGTGCCTTATATGTGTGCCTTACATGTGTGCCTTATATGTGTAATGCCAAGTGCCGAGTTCGTGGGTGTCCGCCTCTTAATTTGATGCGAGTTACACGTGCATACTTTTTTCAGATGAGTGCAGCGGCTGTATTTATTACGTGGACGACTAAACGTTGGCGGTGAATGCCTGCTGTAGGAAAGCTGTACATGATCTATCAAGAAGTCGTGTGTGGGTGTGTGTGGGTGTGCATCCGTGTGACTTGGCACAGTTAAAGGTGTGGAGGAGGAGGAGGGGAGGAGGAGGAGGAGGAGGAGGGCCAAAGTGCAATGAATGAGGTGGACCGCGACGCCGACATCGGTAAGACGACATCGGTTAGACGCATGGGAGGGCGGGGTTGATTCAAAGAGCAAAAAAAACAGTGAACGAGGTGGACCGGTGGATACCTGACACAAGTTCTCAAACGTCAGTTCCTGATTTCCTTAGTATAAGACCGAGTGAGCGTGGGTACGGGGCCACGTTTTCGACCGATGATGTTGTTTGCTGCGGGACCGTGACCTAAAAGTACCTTTTAGGTCAGGTACTCACTGAGTCCGGTATAGGACGTATGCCGCGTAGAGGGGAAGAAAGAACCTAGAATAGGGCGTCCTATCAGACTAAACCTAGGCTCCACAAACAATAGTTTAGTTTAGGTAATACCTCCAGAGGTACCTGGAATAGGACCCCCTATCCTAAACCTAGAATACGCTAATATATATATTCATTAGCGTGTGTGTGTATATATAGGGCGTACGCCGCGTAGAGGGCCCGCGGGGAACAAAGTCATCGGTGCTGGACGTCACGGTTGTCAAGTTATGTTTGTGGGCGAGGTACGGTGTAAACCAGATATGTGTCTGGGCGGGAGACGGTACCGTCTGTTTGTTGCCAAAAAGCAAGTTCGAACGTAAACTCAAAAAAGAAACTCCCTAGTTCGTGGCTGCGTGACGGGAGATGGTACTGTCGGTTTGCCAAAATGCAAATGACCAACAGCTCCATCCCAAGGGCCCCGGAAGAAGGAGGAGGATGCGTGCAGAATACAGGACAGAGTGGCTGGGAGACGATCGACCTTATCTACAGTTGAAACGCCCTCCTCCAATTCGAACTCTTGTACAGCTCTCCCAGTGCACTCTAAATCAGTTTGTGTGTGTGTGTGTGTGTGTGTGTGTGTGTGTGTGTGTGTGTGTGTGTGTGTGTGTGTGTGTGTGAGTGCGTGAGTGTGTGTGTGTATGTGTGTGTGTGGCCTGGTCTAGCAAAAAAAAAAATTCTTCTGGGTCATCTCCAAGATGAATTCATCCTTTACACCTCCTGATTCACCTGTTTTGAGCGTTTGCTTGCACTTTTCGATTGTGTCGCACAAGTCCGCGAGGAGAGGTCCTGATCTGATGGTACCGTCTGTTTGCCAAAAAGCAAATGGCGTCTCGTATAGTGGGTCTCTTTCACTCATATAGTAGGTCTCTTTTACTCATTGATAGAGAGCTGTCGCCAGTGTGAGGAGCGATTCTCAGCACTTCAAAGGCCTCAAGCGAGGGGTTTTAAGGGCATTTTGGGACCTTAAAACAGAAAACGGGGTTTTTTTCGGACAGAAGTCTTTCTTGACTCAATTTTCTCTTTTTTCTCTTGATTTTTGAAACGACACTTTCTTGCTCGCTCGAGACCCTAGAAAAGGGGAGAAGCCAGGAAGGTGAGTTACCGCGTTTCGTTCCGAATAAACCCATGTGTTGAGCGAGAAAAAAAAAACACACACCCCCACACACGACTTGATTTTGGGCGGGGTGAAGTAAAACGGCAGAAATGATTCCCTCCAGTACCGCTAACCACACAAATAGAGCGGAACGTTGCACAAACGCAGCGGCCGACGGGGGATTGCGTGTACTACAAAGACGCAGAAGCACTTTTTCTCTCACCAACTCTCTGGCGCTCTTTTTTTGTTTTTTCGGGGGCCCCCTTGCTGTATTGCCCTCTTTCACTTCTCACTTCCGCTCTCCTCTCTCTCAACCTCTGGCCACGTCAAAAGAGGAAGATTTATTTGCTGCCTGATTAAACGCAGGATCTTGCTCGGCCCCTAGAGGCATCAGAGAGGAGACTGGTCTGGTCCAGACTCCTTGCGTTAAAACATGTACACACACACACACACACACACACACACAGTCTCTTACAAGGCCCCATGCACTCCTCCTCCACTCCTCCACCTAACACGCTGTTCTCGTGCCATGAGCCGATGCTTCTTTTTGCTATACTTTTGCTGTATGCTATTATACATTTATACACACGTATATGTATATGTATGTGTGTATATATATATGTATTTATTATACACACAGACATACACACACACGCACACACACACACACACATTCGCTACTGGTACAAAATCTCAACTCGCTACTGGTACACAAATCTCCATTCAGTACAACAAAGGTTCACAGTGCTCCTATACAATTTTCCTACCGAGGACAAACGACTTACACAAGTGACACACGCAGGCGCATTGGTCCCAATGCACTTGGTAGGTCTCTTTTGTCATGAAATTTGGTCTCTTTTGTGATCGACATGCACGTCTCCCGCCCCGCCATATCACGTGCCACGGCCCGTCCCCGGATGCCCCCCGCGGACGAGGTCACTATCATCGCCTGCCACGAAACTCCCGCCAGCTCCCATCATTGCCAAAACATCTTCGCCCCTGCCCG
>Ga0315905_10008988_pt1 | contig 10116 bp, 8 predicted proteins | sample LakEriMetagenome_5_FD_203522 | JGI IMG/M metagenome (GOLD analysis project Ga0315905, IMG submission 203522) | Freshwater fungal communities from buoy surface, Lake Erie, Ohio, United States - Buoy 4 MA121 | ecosystem: Environmental > Aquatic > Freshwater > Lake | place: USA: Lake Erie, Ohio... | reverse complement strand
TTGTTATTTCTAGTGAAATAGTAAGCAGAACCAGAAAATTCGTTAGTACCTGAACGAGTTACAGTGTTTACACCAGCACCTGTAAAGTTACCTTGTCTCACGTCATAAGGAGCAACGTTTACAGAGATTTGCTCGATCGCATCCAAAGAGATTGGAGATACACCAGTTCTACCACCTGGGTTAGAACCTGAACCCAAACCGAATGAGTTGTTGAAGTAAGAACCGTCAACAGTGATGTTGTTCAATCGAGAATCCTGACCTGCGAAAGACTGGCCATTGGATTGTGGGGACAATCTGGTGAAGTCGTTGATACTTCTAGAAATGGTTGGAAGCTTGCTTAACGCTCTGTTGTCGATGGCAGTATTAGCACCGGTACGCTCGCTAGAGAAAAGGCTGTTTTGATCTGCAGTGATCAACACTTCAGAAAGCTCCTGACCATCTTCTTTCAAGGTTACGTTTACATTGGAGAACGTACCGAGAGAAAGGATCAAACCGTCCACATCTTGTGTAGAAAATCCGATGAAGGACACAGAAAGTCTGTATGGACCTCCAATACGCATCCCTGGAATAGAATATTTACCTTCTACGTTAGATACAGCGCCATAGCGAGTACCTGAAGGAAGGTGTGTAGCAACCACGTTCGCTCCTGGAAGAGCCTGTCCGTTGGCCTCAGTTACAGTTCCGGTAATACCAGAAGTCGTAACTCCCTGTGACATTGCTAGGCCAGTACTCATCACGAGTAAAAATAGGGCAAGCAAATTCTTCAGTAAATTTTGCTTCATAAGATTTTTGTTTGGTAAAGTTGGTTTTTGTTTAATTTAAACCCTGCAAAGTTAAACTCGCTTTACTCGGGGTACTAGGAATGTAGGTTAATTTTTGCTTGCCAAATTTCACATTTTTTAACAAAAACTTAACATTGAAACGAAATTAAGTTTAAGTTTTTGGTTGAAAATCTTCTTTTTAAGATGTTTTGGTCAGCTCAAAACCTCCATTTCCAAACAAACCAAAAACTAAAGCCAATTGTTTGGTACAACTTATTTTTCTAAAAGACCCGATTTTTCCTTCGGATTACGGCTATTCTCATTTTATTTTTAGCTTACGTAAAAATCCCGCCGAACCCTTGAGAGACAAACACATCATCTGGCTTTACCTGTTTTTGTTGGCCACCTTAGTAGACCTAGGCTTCGTAATGGAGCAAAACGATGAAATGCGGTTTTTCTCCAAACCCCTTATCCTAGCGGGCTTGATCCTGTATTTCTATTTTATCAGCAAACCCATTCGATCCACGCTCCTCGCCAAAACCATCCTAGCGGCACTGCTGTTTTCTTGGCTTGGAGATGTCTTGCTCCTTTGGCCACAGCTATTTATCTATGGATTAGGTGCGTTTTTGATGGCACATCTTTGCTACATTTTTGGATTTCGACTTGCACAGCAGCCTGAAGGCCGTCTAGATTCCTGGCATTTTATCCGCTCCTTTTTTTACAACTTGCCCATTTACCTCCTCGCTGGGTTCGCATTTTATTTGATTTATCCCAATTTGGGAGGCTTAAAAATTCCTGTAATTGCCTACATCCTGGTAATTGTTGGCATGGTCACCACCGCCAGAGCCCGTTTTAAAAAGACGAATGCCGCCTCTTTTTGGCAGGTATTTGTGGGAGCTCTCCTCTTTTTAATTTCAGATGGAATCCTAGCCATAGCACGGTTTTTCAATGACTTTCAAGATGCTGGAATTCTGGTCATGGGTACCTATGCCACCGCACAGCTCTTACTCGTCATGGGAATCCGTTCCTACCTCGTAGGTTCTAAAAAATAAGGTCTTTTAGTCAACAGTCCACGGACGACGGGCCACAGTACAATGTACCAGGTACCAAGTATGGATTCTAAATCAAGTCAGACTAGGACTAGGCTGTCGCCTGTTGACGGTCGACTGTTGACTATTTGACTATTTTTTCAAAGCAACCTGGATAGACAATTCCTCCAGCTGTGCATCTGCCAAGGTGCTCGGTGAATCAATCATCACGTCTCTGCCTGAATTGTTTTTAGGGAAGGCAATGTAATCGCGAATGGAATCAGACCCTCCAAAAATGGCACATAGTCGGTCGAAGCCAAATGCAATCCCTCCGTGTGGGGGAGCTCCGTATTCAAAGGCTTCCAACAAAAATCCAAATTGCTTTTGCGCTTCCTCCTCGGTAAATCCAAGGTGGGTGAACATCAGCTGCTGAGTAGCGCGATCGTGGATACGGATGGATCCTCCACCTACTTCTACCCCGTTGATGACTAAATCATACGCATTGGCTCTAACAGCTCCTGGATCAGACTCTAGCAAGGGGATATCTTCTCGCTTGGGAGAGGTGAACGGATGGTGCATGGCATGGAAACGCTGAGATTCCTCATCCCACTCCAAAAGAGGGAAGTCGACTACCCAAAGTGGTACAAACACGGATCGGTCTCTCAAACCTAGCTCTTCTCCCATTTTTAAGCGTAACTCAGAGAGCTGCTTTCTCGTAGATTTTTCATCTCCACTAAGAACCAAAATCAAATCTCCAGGAGCAGCGCCACAGGAATCTGCCCAAGACTTCAATTGTTCTTGAGAATAAAATTTATCTACACTGGACTTGAGTACACCATCTTGCTGGTAGCGCACATAAATCAAGCCTTTGGCACCAATTTGTGGTCGCTTTACCCATTCAGTCAACTCATCCAACTGCTTGCGGGTATATTCTCCAGCACCTTTGGCGCAGATCCCTAGCGCAATTTCCGCTTGATCCATGACCGCAAAGCCAGCACCTTTGGCAAGAGCAGTTAAGTCCACAAATTTCATGTCAAACCGCAAATCGGGTTTGTCATTGCCATAGAATTTCATGGCATCGGCATAAGTCAGGTGTGGAACATGGCCTAGATCCACTCCTTTTACGGATTGAAATAGGTGTTTTACGAGTCCTTCAAAGGTATGGAGGATGTCTTCCTGGTTGACAAAGGCCATTTCACAGTCAATCTGCGTAAACTCCGGCTGTCTGTCTGCACGCAAATCCTCGTCGCGGAAGCATTTGACAATTTGAAAATAACGGTCAAAGCCGCTGACCATCAAGAGCTGCTTGAAGGTCTGTGGAGATTGTGGCAAGGCGTAAAATTCCCCTGGATTCACTCGGCTAGGCACCACAAAGTCACGGGCTCCTTCTGGAGTTGATTTGATTAGGACAGGAGTCTCTACTTCAATAAACTGTTGCTTATCCATGTAGCTCCTAGTTTCCTGCATCATGCGGTGACGGAGCTGTAGCTTTTCGCGGATTACATTTCTACGAAGATCTAGGTAGCGGTAGCGCATGCGGAGCTCATCTCCACCGTCCGTATCGTCTTCAATGATAAATGGTGGCACCTTAGCGGCATTCAATACCGTAAGTTCCTCCACCTTGATTTCAATATCCCCAGTTGGCAGTTTATCATTCTTGGCAGTTCGCTCCACCACCGTGCCTTTGGCTTGCACCACAAATTCTCTTCCGAGTTGGGCTGCCTTTTCAAGCAGGCTTTTGTCGGTAGAGCCTTCTTCAAAAATCAACTGAATGAGCCCATAGCGGTCCCTCAAGTCTACCCAAATCAAGCCTCCTTTATTTCTTACGCGCTGTACCCAGCCGGCCAAAGTGATTTGTTGATGGACATGATGAAGGCGTAGTTCGCCACAGGTATGCGTTCTTAACATGACTTATTCCTAATTTTTGGGAGTTCAAAGATAAATAAATGCGAGAGAGAACGATAGCTATATCCCAAGATTCACCGGTTGAAGTCCATTTTTCTTTTCTTTTTTGGCATAAATCCACAAAACCGCTGTGCTCAGCATCCATTAATTTGATCCATCCCTAATTTCGAAAAATGTCAATAATGGTTAAAAAAAGGCATTTACTGGGTGATTTGTTTCTGTTTTCTAGGAAAAAAGACATCTTTTGGCTTGTTTGGTAGTCCAAAAAATAGGGGTCAGCTGCTGCCCTCGATTCCCTTCGAATGAAAAAAAATTGGATCGGTTCCATTGCTCTACTCCTTTCGATTGTCCTCATCCTGGTGTACCAAAAGGATCTGGGGCTCTTTCCTGGACTTTTCCCCGCTCAGGATCAATCCAACAGCGATAGCGTCGCTTCCAACCCAGACAAATTTCTCTATGGCATCAATGTCAGTGGGCTAAAGATTGTGGAAGGCACGGTTGCCAAGAATCAAACCCTTGCCACCCTGCTCACGCCCTTCAATGTTCCCTACCAAATCATTGATGAACTGGCAAAAAAATCTACGGAAGTGTTTGATGTGCGCAGAATTGCCGCCGACAAAAAGTTTACGGTGATCACTCCACCCAACTCATCCAAGGCACAATTTTTTATTTACGAGCCCAATCCCGCTGAGTTTATAGTCTTCAACTTGGACTCCGCTACCCTCTATCGGGCAGAAAAGCCTGCCCTAACTCGCAAGCGAGAAGTGGGAGGCATTATTACAAGCTCCTTGTACAATGCCATGGTGGACAAGGGCATCTCTCCAGAACTGATTGATGAGTTTGCAGATCTTTACGGATGGTCGGTGGATTTTCAGTCCTTGCAAAAAGGGGATGTATACAAAGTAGTTTTTGAAGAAAAAGTGATCGAAGACCAGGTCGTCTCCATCTCTAGAATTCATTTCGCTTATTTTAACCACAAAGGAGAGGAGATGCATGCCATTCCTTTTGAGCAAAATGGTCAACTTACCTTTTTTAATCAGGGCGGTCAAAGTTTCAAAAAAGCCTTTCTTCGGGACCCCTTAAAATACACCCGAATCAGTTCTCGCTACAATTTAAACCGCTTTCATCCCGTTCAAAAACGATACAAAGCACATTTGGGCACCGACTATGCCGCACCTACAGGAACCGAAATACGAACGGTAGGAGATGGAACCGTGCAAGAGGCCAGCTATTCCTCGGCCAACGGGAACTATGTAAAGATCAAGCACAACGAAACCTATACCACGCAGTACCTCCACCTATCTAAAATTAGTAGAAATCTAAGGAGAGGAGACCGCGTGAAGCAAGGTCAAGTGATTGGCTATGTAGGGAGCACCGGCCTAGCGACAGGACCTCACCTCTGCTTTCGTTTTTGGAAAAATGGAAAGCAAGAAGATTGGCTGAAGGAAACCATCCCTCCAACTGAGCCTGTTTCTCAAGCCAACCTGACCGCATTTAACCAAAAAAAGGTCGAGGTAATAAAGCTTCTGGCAGGGATAGACCCAACAGTGGATAACCGCTTGTTGGCAAGTGCAAACAAGACGCATCAGTAAGCCTTTTTTAATCTTAACTTGCTAGTTCAATTGCGTACTGCCTAGTTTTATGAGTCAAGAGCCCTCCATTCGGATCAATAAATACCTCAGCGAAGTAGGCTTTTGCTCTCGTAGAGCTGCGGATGGGCTATTGGAACAGAAACGAATCACCATCAATGGGAAGATCCCCGAATTGGGTACCCAAGTCTTTCCCCAGGATGAAGTACGCGTAGATGGCCAGCTTGTTGGGAAGCCCAAGCAACAACACGTTTACATTGCTTTCAACAAGCCTGTGGGTATTGTTTCTACCACAGATACGCTAGGCGAAAAAGACAACATCATCGATTTTATTGGCCATCCCGAACGCATATTCCCAATCGGAAGGCTGGATAAAGACAGCGAGGGGCTGATCCTGCTGACCAGTGAGGGGGATTTGGTGAATAAAATCCTACGGTCAAAGAACAACCACGAAAAGGAATATGTGGTGACCGTGGACAAACCGCTCCATCCCAGTTTCGTGCAGCGGATGAGTGCAGGAATTCCCATTTTGGATACCGTAACCGCCCCCTGTACGGTCATAGCCATCAACAAGTTTAAGTTTCGGATAATCCTCAAACAAGGGTTGAATCGACAGATTCGCCGAATGTGTAGCTACCTTGGATACCAAGTCACCCAGCTCAAGCGGATCCGTATCATGCACATTCAATTGGATCTCGCCGTTGGAAAATGGAGAGACCTGAGTGAAAAGGAGTTGGCCCAGCTCAATCTCCTGATTCAGGATAGTTCAAAAACGATTTAATCCGAAGGGATTATGTACCCAGGCGATCGTTAACTTTTCTACAAAACTGGCTAACTTAACCAGCGAAACACTTTCCAATCCTCTTGCCATGACGCAGCTTTCCGACTTTCGCCCTTCACCCGCTGAACTTTTTGCTAGCCAGCTCCCCACGGCTATTGCTTGGAGATCCTCCACGCTTGTGGAGAGGAAGGAACGCTTGCTCAAGGTTTTGAATTGGATCAATTCCCACCAGGAAGCCATCCGCGAGGCACTTTGGATGGATTTCAGCAAACCAGCACCTGAGGTAGACCTCAATGAGATCTTTCCTGTGACCTCGGAAATCAAGCATTGCTTAAAAAATTTAAATTCTTGGATGCGGCCGCAACCGCAACCGACTCCGCTTCCCATGCTCGGTACTTCGGCATTTATTGTCGCTGAACCCAAAGGTAGGGCCCTGCTAATTTCCCCTTGGAATTTTCCCTTCAACCTTGCCATTGGACCCTTGGTATCCGCACTTGCGGCTGGGTGTCCTGCGATTCTGAAACCGTCAGAATATGCCCCCCATACCGCTCAGCTTGTTCAAGACCTCGTGAGCGAACTCTTTGCTCCGCATGAGGTGGCGGTTTGCCTGGGAGAAAAAGAGGTCGCCTCGGAGCTTTTGGCCTTGCCTTTCGACCATATTTTCTTTACCGGCAGCCCACAAGTAGGTAAAATCGTGATGCACGCTGCGGCACAACACTTAACTTCAGTCACCCTAGAATTGGGAGGAAAATCTCCCGTCATTATAGACGCTTCAGCAGACTTAAAAGATGCTGCGGAAAAATTGATTTGGGGCAAGTTTGTCAACTGTGGTCAAACCTGCATCGCTCCTGATTACATCCTTGTTCCTGAGGAAAAAAAGGAGGCTTTTATCAATGAGGCGCAAATTGCTTTGACTCGCTACTACAATCCTGAAGGAAAAGGAGTCATGCAAAGTCCAGACTATGCACGACTGATCAATCGGAAACACTTTGATCGAATTCGGCAGATGCTGGATGACGCAATTCAAAAAGGTGCTAAGGTAGAAGCTGGTGGAGAGGTAGACGAGGAGACGAGGTACATTGCTCCTACTTTGATTTCCGGGATAAGTGAGGACATGTTGGTATTTCAAGAGGAAATTTTTGGGCCGATCCTTCCTATCCTCACGTACACCCAGCTCAACGATGCCTTGGCTTTAATCCATTCACAGTCCAAGCCCTTGGCTTTGTACTTTTTTGGAAAAGACGACTCTCGTGCCAAACGTGTCTTAACAGAGACCAGCTCTGGCAACCTGGTGATCAACGATTGTGTGCTCCATTTTTTACACAGCGAGCTCCCTTTTGGAGGAGTCAACAATAGCGGAATTGGAAAAGCCCATGGCAAGTTTGGGTTTTTGGCTTTTAGCAATGAAAAAGGAGTGTTGAAGCAGCGGATCGGATTTAACAACGTCAGTTTGCTACGCCCTCCGTATGGGATTCGTGTGAAGAAGTTGATCGTCACGATGATGAAGTGGTTTTAATTGGTATAGTGTTGACAGCAGACACGACTAAACTTCAACGCTGGATTACCAACTAATTCAATTTTAAAAAAGAGTGGGGTTGAGCCTAAGGAAAAAGAAAACCCCGCCAAAGCAGGGTTACCTTAGGTCAGACTTGTGGAAGTCCCGTAGACTGGGCCATTTTTTTAATGGCTTTCACTACTTTTTCGGAAGGTTGCAATTTTACTTGCTCCAAAAACTCCACGGTGCTCAGCAGTTCAATGTATTCTTGCATCAAAGCGTCGTCGCTGTGCAAGGCTTGCATTAAGAGTTCTTGTTCTACCTCCGACATTTCCTGATAGATATATCTAATCAGGTCATTTGGGGTAAATGATTTTATCATAGGCACTGTTTACTTGTTTCATTTTTTTTCGAATATGGTTGAGCGCATAGCGCATTCTACCCAAGGCTGTATTGATACTGACTCCAGTTTGTTCGGCGATTTCTTGGAAACTCATGTCTAAGTAATGCCGCATGATCACCACTTCCTTTTGAGCTTCTGGAAGCTCATCAATCAAATTGCGCACCCAGGCCAGGGTCTCCTCTTTGATGCGATGCTCCTCGGAGGAATCTTCCGCAAAAGATAGTGAATTGAGCAGATTGCTCCCATCTTCCAAAAGGATGGTGGGGTATCTTTTTGCCTTTCTAAAATGATCAATAGCTAGGTTGTGCGCAATGCGCATCACCCAAGGCTGAAATTTACCTTCTTCGTTGTACTTGTCTGAATTCAAGGTGTGGAGCACCTTTACAAATACATCTTGTAACAGATCTTCTGCTACATCCTGGTCTTTTACGATCAGAAAAATTGTGGTAAACACATTACTTTGATACCGATCTACTAAGAGATTAAAGGCAGCTTCATTACCATTACGATACAGGGTGATCAACACGCTGTCATCAGGACCTAATTGCTTACTCATTTTTAAGTTGGTTTATAAACAACGTAAAAGTCTAGGCCATAGTATCGGGTTAGGTGAAAAGATTTTTTTGAAGAGGTTGAAACTGCATTAAAAAGGATTCGAAGCTACAGCGAAATTTTCAAACTATGCAACATTAGTATTAAAATCAATAGTTTATTTTTTTATTATTCATTTTTAATATTTTTTATTCTTTTAAAAATAGGATTAATAGAATTTTATTTCTAAAGCCCAAATTGAACTGTCCTAGATTTACGAGATAGTGGAGTGTAGAAAGGGACTTCTAAAGTCAAAAAATCCAAGTGCAGAAGTCATTTAAAAAGTAAAAGGCAATGCTTACCTTCGTAACCTTACACAGAAAAAAACGAATCATGGATTTAAGCGGAAAAATTACCTCCCAGCTACCGGAAGTGAGTGGGAGCTCAAAAAGTGGCAATGCTTGGCGCAAGCAGGAATATATTTTAGAAACTGGAGGGCAGTATCCCAAAAAAGTGTGTGTGTCCATCTGGGGAGATAAGATCGACCAGTTTGGCTTAAAGGTGGGCGAGCAAGTCAACCTTGGGATAGAGGTAGAAAGCCGAGAATACAACGGCCGTTGGTATACGGAAGTGAAAGCCTACAAGGTAGACCGCAGCCAAGGCGGAGGAATGCCAGTGGGTCCACCAGATGTGGATACTTTTTACGAAGCAGCTGACGAGGACAAGCTTCCATTTTAAGATTGGGCCTAAGGGAAGCTCCTTTCCCAATTCACAACCAAAACGCAAAAAAAAAGCGAGACTTACTCAGTCTCGCTTTTTACTTTTAGTTCGATTTCTTCTCCAGATTCATCTTGGAATCTGTATTCCGTCACGGGTAGTGAAGAATCTTTGATCAGTTTTATCCATTTGTAATATTTAAAAAACCACTTTACTCGTCGGCTAATCAGGCCAGTGGTAAAGTAGGCATGCAGATACGGGTGCAAGCCGATGTGGATTTTTTCCACGTTTTGAATGGTTGCCATGTGCTCCAAATCTTTTTCCAACTTATCGGCGACCAGAATGGACGCTTGGATTTTGCCGGTACCGTTGCAAGCAGGGCAGGTTTCCTTGGTCACAATATTGACTTCAGGACGCACACGCTGTCGGGTAATTTGCATTAGCCCAAATTTGCTTAAGGGCAATACGGTATGTTTGGATCTGTCAAACTTCATCTCCAACATCATGGCATCGAAAATCGCCTTTTTATTCTCGGCTTTTTTCATGTCGATAAAATCGACTACGATGATTCCTCCCATATCTCGGAGGCGGAGTTGTCTAGCAATTTCTTTAGCAGCTACCAGGTTGGTTTTAAGCGCTGTAGATTCCTGGTCACTTTCTTGGTTGGACTTATTGCCACTGTTGACGTCGATGACGTGCAGGGCTTCGGTGTGCTCTATAATCACATAGCCCCCTTGAGGTAGGCTGACGGACTGTCCAAACAAGCTTTTGATTTGCTTTTCGATTCCAAAACTTTCAAATAGCTTAACTTTACCGTTGTAAAGTTTGACAATTTTTTCTTTTTCAGGCGCTATAGACCTGATGTAGGAACGGATCTGATCGTAAGTAGACTCTTCTTCTACGGTG
>Ga0315905_10008987_pt1 | contig 10116 bp, 10 predicted proteins | sample LakEriMetagenome_5_FD_203522 | JGI IMG/M metagenome (GOLD analysis project Ga0315905, IMG submission 203522) | Freshwater fungal communities from buoy surface, Lake Erie, Ohio, United States - Buoy 4 MA121 | ecosystem: Environmental > Aquatic > Freshwater > Lake | place: USA: Lake Erie, Ohio... | reverse complement strand
AAATACCCGATTTAGGCTTGTATCTATGCCTAACCCATCAGTTCAGAAGACCCTAAACATCCTCTCGGCAGCCTATTTGGTAGAAGCCCTGGCACTCTATTTAGCCGTTGCTGGAGCCATCATGGCTCTCTTCTCTGATGAACCTAAATCTGTCCCCACATTAGTTGCTCTTGCCGCTATGGCTCTTGGAGCAGGGTTATGGATGACCTTCGCAGCTAAGGGAATTAGGCAGGGAAGGCGCTGGGCTAGATCTGCAGGGATCTTCTGGCAGCTGATGCTAATTACTGTTTCATTTGGAATCTATGAAGTGAGCGTCTTGGGAGCCCTAGCCATAGCTCTGCCTGCAGGAGCAGTTCTAATTACTCTCTTTACTAAGGCGGTCTCTGAAGCAACAAGAGACAAAGAAGACTAGAGGCCTAAGACCTTACGCAACATAGCAACATGTCCGGTCGCCTTGACGTTATAAAGAGCATGTTCGATCTTGCCTTTTTCATCAATAACAAAAGTAGATCTAATCAAACCTTCGTAGATCTTCCCGTACATGCTCTTCTCTCCAAATGCACCATAGGCCTTGATGACCTTCATGTCTGGGTCGCTTAGAAGATCAAACTTTAGGCCCTCTGCCTTACGGAACTTAGTTATCTTGGCAGCTGAGTCAGGGGAGACACCCAAGACAACATAGCCAGCCTTCTTCAGAACATTCATGTTCTCTTGGAAATCACAAGCCTGCTTGGTGCAACCTGGGGTTGAAGCAGCTGGATAGAAGTAAACAATGACCTTCTGGCCCTTGTATGAAGACAAGGAAACTGGAGCCTCGTCTTGGTTAGACAGTTTGAATGCTGGGGCTTTAGAGCCGGTAGTTAGTTGATCCATGGCTCTAATCTAGCAAGTGTCCAACTTTGAATACCATGGCTTTAACTGCTATTCTTGGAAACTGTTGCCAATGGCAATACGCGCTTCTAGCTCAATCGGCAGAGCAACTGACTCTTAATCAGTGGGTTCCGGGTTCGATTCCCGGGGAGCGCACGAAACCCCAGTTCCTTCTCACGAGGACTGGGGTTTCTTGCTTTAATCCAATGGACATGGAATAAGGCGATTGCGAAGCACAAAAGGAGCGGGACGTAAATCACAGTTTTCATGCCTATTGTTGATCGAGCAAATAGCCTAGCTAAAGGCATGCCTAACAACACATAGTTTCGTCAGGCGGGACAAATCTAGAATCTAGAGAAAACCTGCGGGAGAATTAGCAATTCCAGAGAATGCATCTGACTGAAGCTTCGCTTCATTTAGCCTAGGTTAACTCAATCCACGCAAGCATCACTGCTCTCTGAGTAAATCATTTGTCTGTCCCAACAATATGCAAACTTTGCAGTTTGCTCTGACCACTTATCGGTCCAATCTTTCTCCCAAGGGTTATCCAATACGATAGGTCCAAAGTCCTCATCTTTTGGCTCGTAACTTTCTCTGGCACAGTTGTTCGAATCGTTAGGCGTTTCTAGAGTCCACTTATCCCCAGGCAGCCTACACGTTCTAATAGCCCACAAAGTTTCCTCTAACGTGGCAATCACATCTATCGCTTCTCCAAACACCCTAGAGGTGTCGTACCATTCATCAACATTTGCACAGCCTGAAGGCTGATCGGACGAACTGAATGAACCAATTGTTGATGTATAAAGATTCTTGAATTCAGGGACACTCCATCTAGATGTGCTAACTGAACCTGAAGAATTGTACAATTCCGTTTGAATAGCCTTTTGAAGACCTACTAGTTCTGAAGCACTTAAACTCCGCTCAAATTGAGTGCCTGCGATTGAATCTAGTAAAAGAAAGACCGCACCCATACCAGAGCCCTCATAGTTGCGCCCACCTTCTATTGAGTTTAGGTATGGGTATTCTCTAAGAATTAGCTTCTCCCAGTTGTTTCTTTCTTCAACTCCTGACAACAGAGACATATTTGAATCCGTGTCACCGAACTGAAGCTCACGGAACAGTCCATTTTCATCGAAATGCTTGGTGGTTTTCCTAAGTGAGCCTTTGATTTTCGCACAAGTCTTAATCAATTTAGCATTCTCAGTTTCGATGGCAGTTTGCTCCGTTGAGGCACAGCCACTTGCCAAAAGAGAATAGAGAATGAGTAATGGAACAAATTGCAACCTGATCCACTTTTTTGAGACAAGTTTTGCGCTACTTTGGTCTCCATGAATACGTGAATTTCTCATCTTGTTTTCTCACTGGATGTTTTGCGTAATTGTGCATTCAGACGCGTGTCTGGGCCGCTTTTTTCGACTATTTTTGAACTTTTTGATTTCAACCAATTGTCCAATGCCATCTCACAGGATTCGATTGTTTGGTTAGATAAATTAAGAACTAGGTCTCTGAGGGCCTTGGATTTTGCTAGGCCAGATTCGGTCGGGGAGAAAGATCCATGAAACATGTAATTTCTAAACTGAGAGACTAGGCCTGTCAGGTCTGTTTTGGCTGTTGCTGATTGCCACTTATTGAGTTGGTTTGGAGAACTCTTCGGGTATCGGCGAAGATGATCGGCTTCAATCCCTTGTAGCAGTTTGTCAAATCTTCCTTGATTTAGAGCTCTTGCGAAAGCTTCGCTTTTGATCCCCAAGCTATTCTTTTGACCAGTTACTGTGGACAAGAGCTCTGCTGCGGTGAACGCCAAACCCAGCTTAAGCATCACATCGTAAGCATCGCTTGTGCTTTTGGTCACTCCTGCTACATCTCCAGAGGTGAATCCAATCGCATAATTCCTTCTGGCGCGGTACTTGGCGAGAACTGCAAAGTCATCCTTGGAGATAATACTTTCGATGGCTTCAATCCTTCGCCAACTCACTCTCTTCACCTTCTGAGTTCCAGTCATGTGTCTCCCCGATCTCTTTTTTCTAGCGGTTATGGAAAGCCAGAACCTGCTTGGCAAAAGCTTCGGATAGATCCCAAGCTTGTTTGCGGTAGCTTGCCGCTAGTTCGTGTGATTTGGCTATTTGTTCATCAAGGTCGATGCCTTCTCTAAGGAATGCTCGACGGTATGTGCTGAGCCAAGCTAACTGTTGAGAAAGACCAACCTCTGGGTGGAATTGAGTTGCCCAGGCGCTTGAACCAACTCTGAAGGCTTCAATGGTGCCATTGCTCTCGCCAAGTAGAACAGCATTCTCTGGCAGTTCAAAAGTGTCGTAGTGAAATTGGAATGCGTCTGCGGTTTCACCTAAAGAACCAATTACTGGATCTTTAGCAGCTTCTGGAAGCATGTCAACTTTAGTCCAGGCAAATTCTCCAGCATCAGCTTTATAGACCCGAGCTCCTGCAGCGGAAGCAAGTAGTTGGGAACCGAAGCAAAGACCCAAGAGAGGGGTCTCGGTTTCTAAAGCCCACTCCATGATCTTGCGTTCATGACTCATCCAAGGATTTTCGGCTTCTTCCAAGACACCAGCGTGAGCGCCAAGGGAAATGATGCCTGAGTACTGCTCAAGTTCATCTAAGTTAGGAAGCCCTTCACCGTCATTCTGAACATCCCAAGTGTTCATGAGAATGCCGGCTTCAGCAATCGGGTTAGCCATCTCATTGAGGTGGTCATCAATGTCATGCACTATTACAAGAATCTTTGGCTGGGCACCCATGATGTCCTTTCGTTGACACAATTCTATTGGTCGGCTACTGCAACATCTTTAGGCATATGTTGAGTTTTGTAGGCCTCAAGAAACAGCGGGCCTTTGGTGGATAACTCCAACATCAAACACCTTTTGAGGGTTAGCCTGTCTTTGCGATGATTGCGACACTGACTAAACCAACTATGAGACTGAGCCGAGGCGGGCTTGAACTTGAGCCTGTTGGTGAGAGCATGTGGGCGGTTACAAGGTCCGGAGAGCCAGTTGCTGAACTGGGGTTTGCAGAGTTTAAGGAGCAAGGTCCCTCTGCTTCTTTGGTTATAGGGAAGAGCCAGCAGGGGAGTATGGCTTGGGTTGCTGAGGCTATTCGAATTCTTATGGATTATGCCTTTGATGAATACAAGCTTGGGAAAGTGACGGCTAGAGCGTCTGTTGAGCAATTGTCTCTACTGGCTGCTTTAGAAGACTTTGGTTTCGTTGAGAAATCCAGAAGCAATGAAGGTAAGAAGATTCGCCTGGTTGCTGATCGCTGGGACTACATCAGGGCATTAGCTGAAACAGAGATGCTTGAGAAGCTTGATGATCGTGAATGGTCTTTTGGATTTGATAGTGGTCGAAGACGAGCTGGCATGTGTTCTTATAACGATAAGAGGATAACTGTGAGCAAGTATCTTGCTCTAGTTCATTCTGTTGATGAGGTTATGCAAACTGTTCTGCACGAGATTGCTCATGCTCTATGCGGCCCTAAAGAAGGCCATAGCAAGAAGTGGTTGGCAACAGCAAAGAAGATTGGTTATCTGAACGATAAATACACCGGTCAAGAAATAGCTGCGGCTTATGCTCCTTATAAAGGACTATGCCCTAACGGTCATGAACACTTTAGATACAGAAAACCAGCTCGTCTTTATAGTTGTCAGCACTGCAGCAGTGGCTATAACAGTCGATACATGATCGACTGGTCAGCTAGATAATAATCAAAGAAACTAGAGCACCAGCAAAGAAGTTCAACCAAATGAACTGACGCCAAGCCCTGTTTGCTTTCTCGCATGTCTCATCTGTGATGTTTAGGTGAGGAATAAGAATCAAAAGGTATGGCACTGCTCCAATAGCAGCAAGAGGCCCAGGCCAAGTGGTGTTTAGAACTAATACTCCAGCTAGTGCATAGCTAAGGAATGCAAACCAAACAGTTGCTCTGGCACCAATCATGGTTGCAATGCTTGAGATGCCTGCTGCACGATCTGCTCTAACATCCTGCACGGCACCAAAGGCATGAGATGCAACTCCCCAAAGAGTGAAGGCAAAGATGATGGATAGAACCTGTGGTTGAGACATGTCTAGCCCAGTTAGGGACATGGCATAAATCATTGGACCAACGAAGTGGCTAGCTGAGGTTAGAGAGTCTAGGAACCCTCGCTCTTTGAAGCGAAGCTTAGGAGCGCTATAGGCAATGACTGTGAAGATGAACAAAGTCAGCCAAGCACTAGAGGTTGGGTCTGATACTGCATAGAGATAAACAAGGAATGGAACACAAAGAAGCACTGAAGACCAGATAGTTAGCTTGTGATACTTCTTGTTTAGAAGAGCTCCTTCAATTCCACCTTTTCTAGGGTTTCTAAGGTCGCTCTCGTAATCAAAAACATCATTGATTCCATACATCAAAAGGTTGTAGGGAATAAGGAAGAACAAGGTTCCAACAAAGAAAGTGAGATCCATTTCTTTGTTTAGAAGAAGATAGGTTGCTCCGAAAGGAAAAGCTGTGTTGATCCATGAGATAGGCCTTGATGACCAGAAGAGCTGGTTCAGAGCTTTCATTTGCTAACCTTTGTTGCTTTAGTCCAAATAATCGCCACAGCCATCACAGATACAACTGTGTAGGCAAAGTCTTCAATAGGAGCTAGACCTAGAAGTAAACCACTGATTTTAGATACGTCGTAGCCAACAATGCCTAAAGCAATAATCACGTTGTCAAAGACCAAGGTTATAAGCAACATCCAGAACATGGTGAAACCTATTGCTCGCCAAGGACTCTTTCTGCTTACCAAGTTAAGAATTACAAAAGCGATCAGCATGAAGACAATGTTTAGGGCAAGGTAGGTGAATTGATTCATTTAGTTGACCTCTTTGCGATTACTCTGCTGACGGTTGTGAAGATGGTTAGCGATGAGTAGTTCAAGAGAAGTAGGAAGAATAGTTCTTCAATAGGAAACTCTGGAGCTAGAAGTATTCCTGATAGGTGAGAGGTATCTCCTCTAAAGAAGATTCCTGTTGCAATACCCGCAACATCCCAAATGATGAAGAAAACCATTGGAATGGAAATAGCTAGGCTGGCTGCTTTCTTGTTTATAGAAAAAGCAGTCTTGTGACGCCAATCCATTAGAGCCAATCCCATCAGAGAGAGGATTAGTCCTGCTAGATAGGTATATCCTTGGGCCACTAGTTCAGGCCCTTCCAGCCACCTTCAGCAATAGGAGCGATTTCTTTCTCGGTAGGTCCAGATGACTTGTCATCAATAAGAAGCTTGTAGACAAGCTCTGCACCGATAAGACACATAGGCAAACCAATACCTGGAATTGAGTGGTGTCCTGCGTAGTAGAGACCCTTAACCTTCTTGCTCTGGTTCTTAGGTCTAAAGAATGCACTCTGTCGAAGAGTGTGTGCCATGCCTAGAGCAGTACCTGACCAAGCATTTAGTTCTTCAACGAAGTTAGCTGGACCCATGGTTCTTCTAACCACGATACGTTCGGCTAGATCTGGAATGTCACACCAGTCAGCTATCTGTTCAATGATGCGATCTGCTTCTGCTTCAAAAGCAGGATCTCCTGCTCTATCAATTCCACCTCTACCAATAGAAGGGTCAGCAGCTGCTGGCACTAGAACAAAGAGGTTCTCATAACCCTCAGGTGCAACAGATGGATCTGTCTTACTTGGAGCACAGATATACAAGCTGGCAGGATCAGCAACCTTGCTCTTGCCATCAGCCTTCTTGAATACTTGAGCAAAGTTAGTGCTCCAGTCATCTGTGTATAGAAGTGTGTGGTGATCTAAGTTCTCAACCTTGCCCTTGACACCTAAATACATAAGTAGAGCAGATGGTCCAGGGACTCTCTTGTCCCAGTACTTCTGAGGCATGCTCTGGTACTTAGGTTCTAGAAGTTGAGTTTCAACAAAGTGAAGATCAGCGTTAGCAACAACTACATCTGCTTCATAAAGTGCATTGCCGACTCTTACGCCCTTTACATGTCCGTCAGCATGGACTTCAATCTTGTTGACAGGGGAGTTGGTGTGTATTTCTACTCCATGCTTTTTAGCAAGAGCTTCAATAGCTTCAATGATCTTGTAGAGACCACCCTGTGGGTAGAACACTCCAACGTTCATGTCGATGTGAGTCATTAGGTGATACATGCTTGGTGTCTCGTAAGGAGATGCTCCTAGGAAAACCGCAGGGAAGTTTAGAACCTTACGTAATCTTTCATCCTTCACATGCTTTGAAGAGAAGTCATAGAGAGATGTGAGTAAGTGCTTTACAAACGTTCCAGCCTTCTTCACAACATCTGGATGAACGAAGGAGTTGATGTTCTGGAAGTTTGTGTAAAGGAAGTGCTTGTTTGCTAGTTCATAGGTTTCTTCAGCGCTGGCTAGATACTTCTGCACCTGCTTGGCAGAACCTGGTTCCACTGCTTCAAACTCAGCTAGGTTCATAGCCAAGTTCTCGTGCATAACCATAGGTTCTTTTTGACCTTCGAAGTAGGTCTTGTATGCAGGGTCTAGGCGAACTAGGTCTAGTTGTTCAGCTGCTGTTGTGCCCATTAGTTTGAAGAACTGATCAAAGGCATCTGGCATTAGATACCAGGAAGGACCCATGTCGAAGGTGAAGCCGTCTTTTTCCCAAATGTAAGCACGACCGCCAACTTTTTCTCTAGCTTCAAACAGCTGAACTTTCATTCCTGCTTTGGCAAGAATGGCTGCTGTTGCTAGCCCTGCGATGCCACCACCGACGATAATTGCGGTCTTTTGGGTCATTTAGGTGTTACTCCGATCATTGCTTTGAAGAGGATAAAGAGTTTGTGTAGGTCGTTGACTCTAATGCGAGCACGGATAAGAGTCTCTGCAGGAGTCTTCTCAATCTTTTTGTTTAGAGCGGTGAAGAGGAACTGAGCTGCTACTACTGCTCTTCTTGAAGATCTAGGAAGAAGGGGAATAGTTCTGGCTGAGTGAGCCAAGTCGTTGTTGATGTCTTTGACAAGCCTGACTTTGGTTTCTTCATTGAAGGTAGTTACGTTCACATCAGGGAAGTAACTTCTACCTAGTTGTTCAAAGTCTGCTGCTAGATCTCTCAGGAAGTTAACCTTTTGGAAAGCAGCTCCTAGAGCTTGAGCACCTTTTCGAAGAGTTTCTTGCTCTGAAGGAGCAAAGCTCTTTTCTTGAATGAAAGCCTGAAGGCACATCAAACCAATTACTTCAGCAGATCCATAAACATAAACATCAAATGCTTTTTGGTCATACTTGGTCTTCTGAAGATCTAGACGCATTGAGTAAAAGAAAGGTTCAACTATCTTTCTTGTAATTCCTGTTTCAATAGCTGTTGCTGCAAAGGCATGAACTACAAGGTTTGTGCTGAAACCGAGGTTCATAGCCTTATAGGTTTCTTGTTCTAAGTTGTTGAGCTGAGAACCAGCTTCTATTCTGCTGTTTGGTCCTAATGCTCCAGCTGCTGCACCATCCACAATCTCATCTGCTACGCGAACTAGAGCGTATATGTTCTGAACGTGGGTGCGGATTGGCTTAGCTAGCAGGTTGGTGGCTAGCCCAAATGAGGTTGAGTAGGACCGGATAACTTCACGGCTAGACACAATGGCAGCCTTGGTATATCTAGCAAGGCTCTCTTTGTCTAAGGTTTCTTGAGGAGTTGGCACATCTCTAGGCTAAACCACATAAAAGGCTCCCTTCTTATATGTATGGATATTCGCCTAAACTTAGTAAATGACTAGAGATATGAAGCCTAGAAGCCGCGTTGTTACTGAAGGTATCGAACGTGCAGCTGCCCGAGGAATGCTTAGAGCCGTTGGTATGGGCGATGATGACTGGGAAAAGCCTCAAATCGGTGTTGCATCCTCATGGAATGAAGTAACCCCCTGCAACCTTTCCCTTGATCGACTAGCTGATGCAGCCAAGATGGGTGTTCACGCAGCCCACGGTTACCCGCTTGAATTTGGAACAATTTCAGTATCTGACGGTATTTCTATGGGCCATGAGGGAATGCACTTCTCTCTAGTTTCTAGAGAAGTTATCGCCGACTCAGTTGAGACCGTAATGCAGGCAGAGCGACTAGATGGTTCTGTTCTATTGGCTGGTTGTGACAAGTCACTGCCAGGTATGTTGATGGCTGCTGCTCGTTTGGATCTGGCTTCAGTGTTCCTCTATGCAGGAACTATCGCTCCAGGCTGGGTAAAGCTTTCTGATGGTACTGAAAAAGAAGTAACAATCATTGATGCTTTCGAAGCAGTGGGTGCTTGCAAGGCAGGAACAATGAGCCTTGAAGATCTAGATCGTATTGAAAGAGCTATCTGTCCAGGTGAAGGTGCTTGTGGCGGTATGTATACAGCTAACACAATGGCTTGTGCTGCTGAAGCTATGGGAATGAGCCTTCCAGGTTCAGCATCGCCTCCTTCTGCTGATAGAAGAAGAGATGCTTGGGCTCACCGTTCAGGTGAAGCGGTTGTAAACCTAATTGCTAAGGGCATCACTGCTAGAGACATCATCACCAAGAAGGCTTTGGAGAACGCAATTGCTGTGACCATGGCTTTTGGTGGTTCTACTAACGCTGTTCTTCACTTCCTAGCTATTGCTAAAGAAGCAGAAGTAGATCTAACTCTGGATGACTTCAACAGAATTGCAGACAAGGTTCCACACCTAGGAGACCTAAAGCCTTTCGGTAGATACGTAATGGCTGATGTTGACCGTGTTGGTGGCGTCCCTGTTGTTATGAAGGCTCTTCTAGATGCGGGACTAATTCACGGAGATGCTCTAACCGTCACTGGTAAGACTGTTGCTGAGAACCTAGAGGGAATCAATCCTCCTGACCCAGACGGCAAGATCATTAGAGCCCTAAACAACCCAATCCATAAGACCGGTGGTATTTCAATCCTTAAGGGATCCATGGCTCCTCAGGGTGCTGTTGTGAAGACTGCTGGCTTTGACCTAGAGGACTTTACTGGTCCTGCTCGTGTCTTTGATAGAGAAGCAGCTGCTATGGAAGCTCTCTCTGAAGGCAAGATCTCTAAGGGCGATGTAGTGGTTATCCGCTATGAAGGACCTAAGGGTGGACCTGGTATGCGAGAGATGCTTGCCATCACAGCAGCTATCAAGGGTGCAGGTTTAGGTAAAGATGTATTACTCTTGACTGACGGACGATTCTCAGGCGGCACAACCGGCTTATGTATCGGACACATTGCACCAGAGGCGACCGATGGCGGTCCAATTGCTCTAGTGCGCGATTCAGACT
>Ga0315905_10008986_pt1 | contig 10116 bp, 8 predicted proteins | sample LakEriMetagenome_5_FD_203522 | JGI IMG/M metagenome (GOLD analysis project Ga0315905, IMG submission 203522) | Freshwater fungal communities from buoy surface, Lake Erie, Ohio, United States - Buoy 4 MA121 | ecosystem: Environmental > Aquatic > Freshwater > Lake | place: USA: Lake Erie, Ohio... | reverse complement strand
CGCAGGATGGAGCATCGAGCGATACTTTTGTAGGCCGCTTGCTGGCGCGGATCGGGTTACGCCAATCTGCTTCGATCCGGGGTGATATCGAAGAGGCGCTGGCGGAAGCGGGCACGACGGATGATTTTTCGCCGCGCGAGCGGGAAATGTTGAAGAACGTGCTGGGGCTGAGGGCGCAGCGGGTTTATGACGTCATGGTGCCGCGCGCCGATATTGTTTCCGTGCCGATTGATACGGGGCTTGGTGATCTGTTGCGGATCTTCCGGACGGCGGGGCATTCGCGGTTGCCGGTTTATTCGGAAACGCTGGACGATCCACGGGGGATGATCCATATCCGGGATTTTATCGATTTTATTGCAGCACGGGCGGAGAAGGTGCCGGGCGGGCGGCGGAAGAAAATTCCTGTCGGTGTGCCTGATCTCGGCAAGATCGACCTGACCATGCCGCTTTCAGCGGCGAAGATATTGCGACCGGTGCTGTTTGTACCGCCGTCGATGCCCGCGCTTGATCTTTTGGTCAAAATGCAGACGACGCGCACGCATATGGCGCTTGTGATCGACGAATATGGCGGAACGGACGGGTTGGTCTCCATTGAGGATCTGGTCGAGATTGTCGTCGGCAATATCGAGGACGAACATGATCTCGACGAGACGCCGATGATCATGCCGATGGCGGACGGCAGTTTTGTTATCGATGCGCGGGCCAATCTGGAAGATGTCTCGAAAGTGATCAATATCGAGCTGATGAACGAAGACATTGCCGAGGATGTCGAGACGATCGGCGGTTTGGTGGGTGCGCTGGCGGGGCGGGTGCCGATCCGCGGCGAGATCATCTCCAACCATGACATGCTGGAATTCGAAATTCTCGATGCTGATCCAAGGCGGTTGAAGCGTGTACGGGTGCACAAGCGTGTCGTCGTGATTGATGGCGAAGCCGTGATCAAAAAGACGAAATCTGTCGAGAAGACAGCGACAGCGGAGGAGCCGGCCACCGATGTTTCTGACGGGCCTTCGCCCGACCGGTCTTGATGAGCCGAGATGATCGAGATCATTGCGGGCAGACTGGCGGCGACGGGGCGGGCTGAACGGCAATTAATGGCGTGGATTGCCGGGTGTGTCGGTGCATTGGCGATGCCGCCATTTTCTGTAATTCCGGCCTTGCTTGTGCCGATGATGATGGCGGTATGGCTGATTGATCACTCCCGTTCCGTCAGGCAGGCGGCGATTTATGGCTGGTGGCTTGGTCTCGGGTATTTTGTCGGCGGACTTTGGTGGCTGGGTGCGGCTTTTCTGGTTGATCCCGATCAGTTCGCGTGGGCGCTGCCTCTGGGTGTTCTGGGATTGCCTGCCCTGCTTGCTATTTTTACGGCCATTGGATTCGGGATAGCGCGGAGCCTATGGGATTCGAGCGGGCGACGTATTCTGGCGCTTGCGTTCGGATTGGGTGTTTCCGAATGGTTGAGGGCGACTGTTCTGACCGGGTTTCCGTGGAACAGTTTCGGTATGACCTTGGGAGGAACGCTGGAGACGGCGCAAATTGCCTCGGTGATCGGTAGTCATGGCCTTGATTTTCTGGCCGTTGCCATTTTTGCAGCGCCGGTTTGTTTGTTTTCCGGACGTAGCGGGGGAGAGAAAATCGCGGCTCCGCTGATGGCGGTTCTCGTGTTGGCGGGAATTACGGGATTTGGCGTCCTGCGATTGTCCGTGCCGCCGTCGGCGCATGTGCCGGATGTGAAATTGCGCCTGATGCAGGCCAATATGCCGGAGGATGACCGCTTTCACCGATCCCATGCCGCGGCGATCATGGAGCAATATCTTCAGCTCAGTTCGAAGGGGAGCTACCCCGATCAGGAAGGAATGCAGGGGATTACGCATTTGATCTGGCCGGAGACGTCTTTTCCGTTTCTATTGGAGCGGGAGCCCGAGGCCTTGGCGCAAATTGCGACGCTGTTGGGCCCGGATGTAACCCTGCTGACCGGCGCTGTGCGCGCCGAAGATTCTTCCGACGGTTTTGAGCGGCTATTTTACAACGCAATACAGGTGGTGGACGGGGATGGTCGGATCACGGCGCGGGCCGACAAGGTGCATCTTGTGCCATTCGGGGAGTATTTGCCGTTTTCGGATCTGCTGACGCAATGGGGTGTCCGTCAGTTTGTGAGTGCGCCGGGCGGATTTACAGCGGCTTCCGAACGTTCGGTATTGAATATACCGGGATTGCCGCCGATTTCGCCTTTGATCTGTTACGAGGCGATATTTTCGGCCGAGATTTTGCCGAAAGACGGCACCCGACCGAGCGTCTTGCTCAATGTGACGAATGATGGCTGGTTCGGGAATACGCCGGGACCCTTCCAGCATTTCGCGCAGGCGCGGTTGCGGGCGATCGAGCAGGGCGTGCCGCTGATTCGCTCGGCGAATACGGGCATTTCTGCGATTGTTGACGGCTATGGTCGTGTGACAGGGCAGCTTTCACTCGGCGAGACCGGCGTTCTTGACGGGTATTTGCCGGTTTCTTTGCCACCAACCGTCTTATCCAAGCTTGATTCATCATTACCGCTAACCATAGCGGTGCTTTTTTTGGGAATATGCCTTTACGGAAGGTTTTGGAAATTGACTTAGCGTTTATTTTTTTATTAATTATACAACCGTAAGTCGTTAACTTAGATGTAAGAGTTGATTCTATTTTTAACGATTTTATGCAAAAATAAAAATAAATTATAACAATAAGTGTTTAATTTATTCGTATTTTATAAGGCGGTGTTTGTTTTAAGTTGTAAAATTTGATCATCACACGGGTGTTTATTTCTATAATTTGATCAGTTTTACGTTCTGTTGGGAGTTAGAGAGCTTAGCTGGGGATTAATATGCTTAAGAAAGTTCCAAATCCGATTGATCGTCATGTGGGAAGCCGTCTGCGGATGCGGCGGGTGCTCGTGGGGTTAAGTCAGGAAAAACTTGGCGATGCCCTGAAACTTACCTTTCAGCAAATCCAGAAATATGAAAAGGGCATGAACCGCATCGGCGCTAGCCGATTGCAGGAGATCTCCGGTCTGCTGGGGGTGCCAGTGGAGTTTTTCTTTGAAGGGGCACCTCAAAATGCGATGGCCCTTGAAGGGAACGGTTTTGAGGATGAAACGGCATCCTATGTGTCGGACTTTCTCGGTACAAACGAAGGCGTTCAACTGAACCGCGCTTTTGTCAGGATCAGGGATCCCAAATTGCGGCGCTGCGTTGTAGAATTGGTGACGGCTATTGCCGGGGACGAAATGGCGGCATAAAGCCTGAAATACGTAATGATCGCGTTCGTTGAACAGAACGAATTCGTTCTTTCGGCTTGACTTGGACGGTATCTCCTGCCACGAGAAACGGCGTTCCCGGAAAGCAGTTTCCGGGGTTGTCGGCGTTTTGGTCCGGCTGGTCCTATTCATCTCAAGAGGTTCCCGTGGCACGTTCTGATTATCTTTTTACGAGTGAATCGGTTTCCGAAGGTCATCCTGACAAGGTGTGTGACCGTATCTCGGATGAAATTGTCGATCTGTTCTTTCGGGAAGGCCCGAAGGCGGGCATTGACCCGTGGGATATCCGCGCGGCTTGCGAGACGCTTGCGACAACCAACAAGGTCGTGATTGCGGGCGAAACACGCGGTCCGAGCACGGTGACGAAGGACTGGATTGCGCATACGGCGCGTATGGCGATCCGTGATATCGGATATGAGCAGGACGGGTTCCATTGGGATACTTGCGATATTGATGTGCTTTTGCATGGGCAATCGGCCGATATTGCGCAGGGCGTTGATGCCAAGCAACCGACCAATCAGGAAGAGGGCGCGGGCGATCAGGGGATTATGTTCGGCTATGCTTGCCGCGACACTGAGGAACTCATGCCAGCGCCGATCTATTATGCGCACAAGATTTTGCGGCTGATTTCCGAGGCGCGCCACGCCGACACGGAAAAGGTGCTTGGTCCGGATTCGAAAAGCCAGGTTACGGTTCGTTACGTGAATGGCAAGCCGGTGGGCGTGACGCAGATTGTTGTTTCGCATCAGCATCTGATCGAGAATATGATATCACATCAGGTGCGTGAATTAGTCGAGCCCTATGTGCGCCGCGCATTGCCGGATGGCTGGATCAGCAAAGATACGGTCTGGCATATCAATCCGACCGGCAAGTTCTTCATTGGCGGTCCGGATGGCGACAGCGGCCTGACGGGTCGGAAGATTATTGTTGATACGTATGGTGGTGCTGCGCCGCATGGTGGTGGTGCGTTTTCGGGCAAGGACCCGACAAAGGTCGATCGTTCGGCGGCATATGCTGCGCGGTATCTTGCCAAGAACGTGGTGGCGGGTGGTTTTGCCGATCGTTGCACGATCCAGCTCTCCTATGCGATTGGCGTCGCGCGTCCATTATCGATCTATGCCGATTTGCATGGCACGGGGCAGGTGGATGAAGCCGAGCTTGAGGTAGCATTGATGGAGTCGATGGATCTGTCTCCGCGTGGTATCCGCAAACATCTCGATCTGAACAAGCCGATTTATGCGCGGACGTCATCTTACGGCCATTTTGGCCGCGCGCCCGATGCGGATGGCGGTTTCTCATGGGAAAAGACGGATCTGATCGCGGCAATCAAGTCGAAGCTGGGCTGAAATGGCTTTGAAAGAAGAGCCGGAAAGGCGGGAGACCGCCTTTTACGGCCGCCGGAAGGGGCACAAGTTGCGGGCGCGGCAGGCAGATGTGTTTGCCGAGCTTTTACCGCGATTACGAATTGACCCGTCAATGGTGACGGACCCGGCATTGCTGTTTCCGGGCAAGGTTACCGATGTCTGGCTGGAAATCGGTTTCGGCGGCGGGGAGCATTTGCTTGCGCAAGCGCTGGCCAATCCGACCATCGGGTTTATCGGATGCGAGCCGTTTATCAACGGAATGGCAAAGCTGCTGTCCGAGATTGAAACACGCGACATAACGAATATCCGCCTCTATGATAATGATGCCATGGACTTGCTTGGCGTGTTGCCCGAGAAGAGTATCGGGCGGGCCTTTTTGCTCTATCCCGACCCGTGGCCGAAGCGTCGGCACAATAAGCGGCGTTTCGTCTCGGATGAGAGCCTCACCTTGCTTGGCCGTTTGATCAGGCCGGGGGGCGTGTTCCGGTTTGCGAGCGATATCGACCATTATGTCGGGTGGACATTGGTGCGGGCGATGCGTTCGGGAGTTTTTCAATGGACAGCCAAAGAGGCCGATGATTGGCGTCTGCCTTGGCTAGATTGGCCGGGGACGCGTTACGAGGCCAAGGCGAAGCGCGAGGGCCGGACGCCGAGTTATCTGACATTCGAGCGTCAGATCACGGCTTCGTGAAGGCCTGATTATTCGCCGGTTGTGTTGACCGTGCCAATGATCGAGCGGGTGGCGATAAAGCGCATGACACGCGTCGCCGTGGCGTTCGTCAAAGCGTGGTAGCTAGAATGCGCGCTTTGGCGAAGTTTTTCGGGCAATTTGCCGCCATGTTTTGCGCTGAGCGCGTATTCGAATGTTTTCCAGTCAAAATTCAATGCTCGGAAGATGAACAGGAGAGGGTCGAATTGAGCGGCGCCATAGGCGATTAGAACGGTGCCCCGCGGCATTTCGGCAAGATGCGAGACAATGGCGAGGGCCTCGCCAATCTTTCCCAGTTTCAGGTAATCGATGACGGACTGCTCTGTGAATGTGGACCGTTGCTCCTGGATGGCCATGGAGTAATCAGCGTTTTCGAGCGCCTCTGAGACGGCCAGTACACCCGGATTTTCCAGTACCGCAACGGTACCCGTGGTGAGAGCGCTTTCCAGGGTATCATCATTGGCGGCCAAATCACGCATTTCCGCTTTGGCACGACGTTTCGCGGCTTCAAGAATGGCGCCTATATGGCGGGTTGCAAGATCGGGCCGTGTCTTGAGGACCCGATAGAGCCGGGTGTCCTGAACGGCCTTCTCGGCGAGAAGGCGCAAACCGTGATCAGAAAGGGACGATTGGCGGTTCTCGACCAGCGAGAGAATCAGCTCGTCATCGCCGCGTTCGATCAGCAAATCTGTTACCGGGCTTGAAATCATCCGGCGGCGCACGAGGGCTTTCAGGAATTCGAGCTTTCTCTCGCCAGCAACTGTCAACAACGCGTCTTCGCCGACGCACATGCTGCGTTCAAGAACCGGACGGGCAATGGCAATGTCCGTGTCGAGCGCCAGATTATTGATGGTTTTACGCGGCGCGCGGTCCAGATCGGCAAGCCGTTCGGAGAGTTCCACGCGGGCATGAAACTCGATTTCGAGGGCGAGGCAGAGAATCACATCGTCGAAAACGCCGATATGTTCCTCGTTCAGATCGGGCATTTGCTCGATGAACAGATTGGTGATCCGGTGCAGTAAAGCCACACGGCGATCCGACGTTTGATCGTCGATCGCCGCTTCAATATCTTTTACCAAAGATTGAATGGGACTCATTGCAACACTCCACACTGACGGAATGATTATCGGCAATGAGTGACCAAAACGTGTACGAAGAGGAGCGAGTTAGAATTTTTTTTCAAGGAGCGTCATGGCCATGAATGGCGATTGACAAGTGCACCTATCACCCTCATTGTTCATGAAATAAAGAAACGGCACGTTACAATAGTTCAGGTGGGTTGACCTTTTGGGCATATCATTGGGCGGTTGTGGTATCGGTTCTTTATGACAGCGTGTTAGGGGAGACTTTCGTTTGACTGAAGCGGCACTCAAGGGAGCAGGATCAACCCGGTTATTTGTTTTGCCGCGGTTTTTGACTGCGGAACACCCTTTTCCGTGGCTGTTTCCTGCAGCGGCGTTGATGACGATCTTCGGTATCTATCCGCTCGTCTATGCAATCGGGTTATCCTTCTTCAAAAAGAATGCTGCGACCCGTAAGATGGTGCTCGACTTCGACCATAACTGGACGAAGATGCTTTATGATGAGCGCGTCTGGAATGCGCTCTTCAACACCTTGGTCTACACCGGTTTGGCGCTGGCATTTCAATTGGTGCTGGGCATGCTGATTGCGCTTTTGCTGGACTCGGAGCGAAAGGGTTACGCACTGTTGCGCGCGCTGATGACGCTGCCGCTTGTTATCCCGCCGGCGGTGACCGCGATGATGTTTCTGCTGATGCTGAATGGCTCGTTTGGCGTTCTGAGCCGTGGCCTGATCGCCATGGGGCTTCTGCCGGTGGGCTTCTCGATCCTCGGTAACGCCGATACCGCGCTGGCCGGAGTGCTTCTTGCCGAGATTTGGCAATGGACGCCGTTTATGGTGCTGATCATGATGGCAGGGTTGCGGTCCTTGCCGAAGGAACCGTTCGAGGCCGCGGCGATTGATGGCGCAACCGCTTTTCAGGTGTTTTTCAAGCTGACCCTGCCGATGATGTCGAAGGTGATTGCGATTGCGGTGCTGATCCGCGGGATCGATCTTTTCCGCGCCTTCGATTACGTGAAGGTGATGACAGATTCCGGGCCGGGCACAGCGACGGAGACGCTCACTTCCTATGCCGGCCGGATCTATTTCGGTAATGCCGACTTCCCTTATGCCTCGACCATTGCCCTGATGACACTGATTATTGTGATCGTCGTGTCTTCGGTCTTCATGAAAATCTTCAAGGTGAAGCTCTGATGGAAATGTCCCGCCCGCTTAAAATTCTGCGTGACATCACTGCCGTTTTTGTGACCGCGCTCTTTATGTTCCCGATCTTCTGGTGGGCGTTGACCTCGATCAAGCCAATCTCGGCGGTGTTTGACAAGGACCGCGTGAATTTCTTCGATTTCACGCCAACTTTTATCAATTATGGCGTTACTCTTTTCGGCCAGTCGCGCTCGCAGATTGCGATCGACGAGGGGCTCGGAATGGGCGTCGCCGGCGCTGAAGCCTATGATTCCCGCATGTCGATTTTGGAATCGATCATTGTCTCGATCGGCGCGACGACGGTTACCATGAGCGTTGCAGTGTTTGCTGCCTATGCCATTTCCCGCATGACGTTTCGCGGTCGGGGTGCCTATCTCAACTGGGTGCTCGGCCAACGCTTCATGCCGCCGATTGCAATCCTCATCCCGCTGGTGTCGATCTACAAGGTCGCCGGTATGCGTGACACGGACAATCTCTATATGGGCTATCTCGGCCTGATGATGATCTATGCGCTGATGAACCTGCCGATTGCGGTGCTGTTGATGAAGTCCTTCCTCGATGACGTGCCGAAGGATGTCGACGAGGCGGCAATGATCGACGGTGCCACGCGCTGGCAGACCTTCTGCAAGGTGGTGTTGCCCATGGTGAAGGGTGGCGTGGCCGCCTCCGCTGTGCTGTGTTTCATCTTCTCCTGGACAGAGTTCCTTCTCTCCCTGTTTCTGACGACCGACATTCGTACGGTTCCGGTCAAGATTCAGACATTCGTTACGTCGACGGGCAACGAATGGGGTTTCATCGCGGCGCTTGGCACCACGGCGATTATCCCCAGTTTCGTGTTTATTCTGCTCGTCCAAAAGCATCTGGTGCGCGGTCTCACGCTTGGATCTCTTAAAGAGTGAACCGCACACGAGAAAACTGCTCAAACCCATGGGAGGATAATTATGAGCTTTAAAGACCACGACAAAAAAACCTACATCGTCGACTTGGCGAAGGACTTCGGTGCACGTCGTATCAGCAAGCGCGATTTCTTGCGCAAAGCTGGCATGGCGGGAATTGGCTTCTCGGCGTTCAATACCGCGCTGCTGGGCAACACCCGTCCATTCCGTGGCACAAGCCTTGTTGGCGACGCGGCCTACGCTCAGGACGTCGAGATGAACAAGTGGCTGAAGGACGCTGCCAAGCCATTCAAAGGCAAGAAGATCCGCTACACTTCGGAAGCTACCCCTCCGACTGTCGTTCTCGACAAGCTGAAGGGCGAGTTTACCGAAATCACCGGTATCGAAGTCGAAATCGAGATCGTGCCGCTCGAGCAAGTGCTCGCCAAGGCCACTCAGGACGTCCAGGGCCAGCTCGGCACCTACGACCTGTACTATCTCGACCAGTCGTGGGTTGCCACGTTCGCTCAAGACACGGTTGACCCTCAGCAATACTACAAGGACAAGCCAAATCTCGCCATGCCGGGCTTTGACTTCGATGACTTCTCCAAGCCGTTGGTCAACGGTCTGGCGATGTATAACGGCAAGTGGGCCGGCATTCCCTTCGATATTCCGATCATGAGCACAATGTATCGTGCGGATATCCTCGAGAAGCACAAAATCGCTCCACCTAACACGGTGGAAGAATTCACTGCGGCCGTAAAGATGATTACCCAGGCTGAAAAGGGTAATGGCATTTACGGCACAGGTCTTCAGGCGAAGTCCGGCCACTACTCGCTGAACTGCGACTGGACGCAGATGATCTGGAACGAAGGCGGCTCGATCTTCACCGCTGACAAGAAGTTCTCTGGTAATGACGAAGCTGGCATTCGTGGCTTGGAAGTTTATCAGGAATGGCTCAAGAACTCCCCGCCAGAGTCCACCAACTCGACTTGGGACGGACAATGGCAGATGGGTGCGTCCGGTCAGGTCGCCATCATCAATTCATGGGACGAGTTCTTCCCGGGTTGGGACGCTGCTGACTCCAAGGTCCAGGGCCTCTGGCAGATCAAGCGTCCTATTCAGGGCAAGCATGGTCTGCGCGCCGTTGATAAGGCCGGTTTCGGTGAAATTCCGAACTGGGGTCATCAGGGCGGCTCGGTCCTCGGCCTGTCGAAGTACTCGAAGAACGTCGACGCAGCCTGGCTGTTCATGCAGTGGGCGTGCTCGAAGGACATCATGGTTCGCTGCACGTTGGGCGGCGGCTTTGCACCAATGCGTATCTCGTCCTTCGCGGACAAGCGCGTGAAGGCAAAGGAAGTCGTGGGCCCAGGTACCACGCGCCATCTGCCAACCGTTCTCGAGATCATCAACAAGGACATGGCTTCGGAGCCAGATATGCCATTGTGGGCCGGTTTCTCGAACAACGAGATCCCAGTCAACCTCGGCAAGCTGTTGACGGGTCAGGACTTCGGCGGCAGTGCCAAGAAGTGCATGGACACGATTGCCTCGCTGATTGACGCGCAGGTCAAGGAAGCCGGTCTCTGATCGGTT
>Ga0315905_10008985_pt1 | contig 10117 bp, 10 predicted proteins | sample LakEriMetagenome_5_FD_203522 | JGI IMG/M metagenome (GOLD analysis project Ga0315905, IMG submission 203522) | Freshwater fungal communities from buoy surface, Lake Erie, Ohio, United States - Buoy 4 MA121 | ecosystem: Environmental > Aquatic > Freshwater > Lake | place: USA: Lake Erie, Ohio... | reverse complement strand
AAAAGGGGTCCTTCACGCCCCATGGTACGCCCGGCAGCTCGCCGACTGCCTCCTCCTCAACTCCCCGGTCGAATACGAATCCGATCTCTGCCGCAATGACTGATCTCCCCCCAGCCTCCATCCTCCGGGCCATCCCCTTCGCTCACGCCGTCCTCCGCGACCACCTCGCCCCCGGCGACCTCACCCTCGACGCCACCGCAGGAAACGGTCACGACTCGCTCTTCCTCGCGACCCTAACCTCCAAAGGCGGCACGGTCTTCGCCTTCGATATCCAACCCGCCGCCATCTCCTCCACCAGAACCCTCCTCCACCAGCACGCCATCCCCACCGAATCCGTCCAACTCTTCTGCACCAGCCACGAAACCTTCCCCTCTCTCCTCCCTCAATCCATCCGCGGCAACCTCGCCGCCGCCATCTTCAATCTCGGCTATCTCCCCGGCAGCGACAAATCCTGCGTCACCTCCCCCGATTCCACCCTAGCCGCCATCTCCTCCGCCCTCGACTGGCTCCGCCCCGGCGGGCTCCTCGTCGCCGTCCTCTACCCTGGCCACCCCGGCGGCCTCGAGGAATCCACCGCCGTCCGCGCCCTTGCCTCCGCACTCCCCCGCCAATCCGCCCACGCCGTCGAACTCAAGGCCCTCAACACCGCCACCCCAGCCCCCTCCACCCTCGTCATCCGCAAATCCTGACTCCCTCCTCCACCCCCTCGCACCTCCCTCACAAAAAAACCGCCGGCACCTCCACGGGCACCGGCGGTTCAACTTCAAAACCTCAATCCCTCACTTCGCCGCCGCACCATAACCCTCAGCAGTCTTCCCGTCCGCTCCAATCTTCCCGCACGCCCACAGCAACCCGCGCGTCACCAGATTCAGATAGCGATCGTCCGCCACCGTCTCGTTGTTGTGACCCAGCGTCGTGCTGAAAATCCTCGTCTTCTTCTCGCCGTACTCGTGCGTCCACGCCACCACCGTTTCCTGTTTCTCCTGCTTGCCCTTCGCTAGCGGAACCGCCGCAGGATACACCTGAATGTTGTTATACAGCTCCTCGTTGATCGTCGTCCAGTTCGCCAGCCCGCTCGTCACCGGATGCGCCGCATCCACATACGACACCTCAATCGGCTTCTGCGGACCGTGCCCCGTGCTCTGCAGGCCCAGCATGTCAAACCACATCGCATCCGTCGAGCCAGCCGTCACCGGCTTCGCAATCTGCCCCACCCGATAACAATGCATCGCACAATGCAGATTCACCGCCGGCACCCCGCCGCGATGCGCATCAAGAATGTTCCCCACATACGCCGTGTCCTTGATGTCCGCCGAACACTCATCGTGAATCACCACATCATACCCCTTCGCCCAGTCCTTCCCCTCATAACACTTGAACAGCGCCTTCGTGCTGCTGTCCGCTGAAAAACACACCTCCACCTCCACATTCGCCCGACTCTCAATTCCAGCCTTCAGAATGTCCTTCTGCGCCTTGTAATCATGGCAGCACCCGCCAATCACCAGCAGCGCCTTCAGCGGCTTCACCCCCGCCTTGTTCTGCGCCCGCGACGGCGCACTCAAAAAACAAGCAGCTCCAAGCACAACTGAAGCGGCAACAAGGGGAAGGAAATTTCGTTTCATCATTTCCCCACCCTTCAATCACATCCACCTCCCCCAGGCCAGCACGATTTCCCGCCGCAGATACGTCAACTCTCCGCGGATTCCTGCACCACGGTGAATGACGGGACCCAAGAGCATCGCCATCAACCCGCCGGACCATTGCGCCACCGACAATCGGAAACAACACCCGCTCTCTCGTCCCCGCCCCTCCCGAGTTGGAGGACACGGAGGCCCAACCGACACCGCGCGACCCTCCGGAAACCTCTGGGGAAACCACAAAAGGCTCCACGGCCACCATCTCTCCCGAAGCCCTGTCCCCTCTTTGCGCAATTCTCCTCCGACCCGTGTCCCATCGGAACACCGTATACCAGAGCAACGCTCTGGGCACCACCCCGCCAGACCCCCGCGTTCTGTAGGAACGCCGCATTCCCTCGCGACCCGGACCCACCCGCAAAAATCCCCTCCCCATGAGGGTAGCGCAAACGGCACCGCCGCCGTTGGGGGCATGATGCGCGCCAAGCCCCCCCGATCTTGACACAGGCACGGAATGAGCGAATCTGACCAGCATGGCCAAGATCAAAATCCTTACCGACCCGGCGGAGATTCTGAAGGCGCGCTTGAATCAGCCTCACATGTCCTTGGAATACCTCCTCGAACAAACCGAGCGCCATCGTCACGCGAGCGAGGAATTCTCCAAGGCCGTCAGGAACGGGACCTCGAAATATGGGCCAAAGAAAGAGGCTGCTGGCGTGATTCCCTGACTCAGTTCGCGGACTTCATCCACGGCGGAGCGGAACACAGGGTTTATCCGTGCGGTAGGTTGTTCCTGAAAGCCACCTACGCCGGGCGCTACGGATTCACCGTAATCGCCACGCCCGGTGGCCCCACGTTGACCAGTGCCCTGCCGGCAGAATATCTGCATCGCCTGCTCGTCTCGAACCGGATTTTTTCGGATGATGTCCGGCTGGAAGGAGTCACGCGGGATGCGGATGGCGTGGTGATCGTGACTTCCCAGCCGACCATCATCGGCATCGGGGCGACGGAGGAAGAAATGATGACCTACTTTCTGAGCCTGCATTTCAAGTGGATCCGTGGCTACTCGGCGGGCTACCGGGGCGCGATGACGTTCTACCGCGATCTGGATCAGGTGGCGGTTTTCGATGCGCATCCTGCGAATTTTCTGAAGGACGGACAGGGGATCATTCTGCCGATCGATGGCGTGGTAGTGGAGTGTGACGATGCTCTCGCAGCTAAGATGGAGGCCCTGCTCAGCGCGTCGCCGGCCGATTGAAGCGCAAGAGGTCTGTCGTGCATGGCGCAAAGACAAGGCGGGTCTTCGGGTGAAATCCCGGCTCAGCCCCGGCTCAAATCCAGCGATCACCCAAGTTAACTTAGCGCCATTCAGATCTGTCCTCTCGCTGTCTGGCTCGCTACGGGTGCTGCGGACGAACGAGAGGGCGCTGAGGGGAGGAGGGTGGAAGACTAGGCCGAAGCCGCGTGCCCGCTTGTGGGAGCGCGGATTCTCCCGAAGAAGTCCTGCGGCTGCGCGGGGCCGAAGACAAAAGACGGCAAAATGCCAAAGCGCAAGAGCCTAGCCACCGGACGGCCCCACCACCACCACGCGAAACCCGTAGTTGCCGTAACGAAACGTGGAACGAACGCAGACGCGATACGAGGAGAGCAGATTCCCGGAACTACCGTAGTACCAAGACCCACCCCGCAACACGCGGTCATCAATGAGCGATCGCTCCCTCCCGGCGGGATCCGTCCCGTTGTAACATCCGGCGCACCATTCAAAAAGATTCCCTCCCATGTCGTGCAGTCCGAGCTCGTTTGCCGGAAAACTCATGACCGGGGCCGTGGTGGCAAATCCATCGCGGTAGCCTCCGATACAGTTGAGCCCGGTTCCATTCGCTTCAGCAGCTGCGTCCGCATAGTTCCCCGAGATCGAAGCCGCCTCGAAACTGCCGCCCCATGGATAAACGTCGGCAATACCTTTTCGACCGAGCTCTATCGGTGCCCCGGCGCCTTCCTGCGGGATGCCGACGGCCACACTCCACTCCATGTCAGTGGGCAGACGGTATGTATAACCCTCTTTTCTCGAGAGCCAGTCGCAAAAGGCCACCGCGTCCAGCCAAGACACGTTCGCCACCGGGTGGTTGCTCCGCTCCGCTCGTTCCCCGACACCACGGCCCACCGGAACTTGGTTTTCTTCACCAGTCCGCCAATCCTCCGCATCCTCCCCGCTCATGATGTAGCCACGGTTGGGGTCGGCCATGAAAGCGGCGTAGTCCCTACTGCGGGTCTCGTGGATGCAGAAGAGCACCTCCGTCCCTGGCACCGGGACGAACTTCATGCCCAGCGAGTTGGTGAAGGGTTCGGATTTGCTGGCGCGTTCGGGGCCTGTCATTTCAGAAGCGGACTGAAGATCGGATTTTGATCCGCCTCTGGTGGTTTCCGTCCACATCAGCTTCATAAGAAAAATCAATGTTATACCGGCGGCGATCCATCCCGCTATGCGTTCGGTGTTGGAATCTGGACGAGGCGACGTATTCCCCTCGGTGGCAGCCTGCTTTGGCTTCGCTCGTGCGTTCGCCCGAACGTCTTCATGTGGCTGGCGCGGCGGCGGCTGGGCGGGCGGTGGCGGCGGGGCGGACCTGTTGACGGGCGGGGGCGAGGCGGGCGGTGGCGAGGCCGGCGGTGGCGAGGCCGGCGGCGGCGCTGACTTCCTTGCATCCGCCGCTTCCCGTTGGCGTCGCACCCTCAACGATTCATCATAACGGGAACGCTGTGCTGTATCCGACAGCACTGCGTACGCGGCGTTGATGATCTGCATGATTCGATGCGCCTCTGCATCCCCGGAGTTTTTGTCCGGATGGTATTTCTGGCACAGAGCGCGATAAGCCGCTTTGATCACCTCATCTGGAGCATTCTCCGCTACCTTCAGGTTCTCGTAGTGAGTCCTCATAGTGGGGGCCGAGGCTGCATTTTATGGACAAAATTGAGGTACGGGCTTGAAATTGAGGTGCGGGCTTGAAAAGGCAGGAGATCGCGGACGACGCGCCCACGACACTGTGGTTGGTATTTGTTTGTGCAAACGTCAAGTGTGACGACCCAAGCCACCCAAGCGTACATCAAGAGGTCTGTCTTCTTGTTTTCTGACCCCACTCAAGAACCCACCCTCCCTCGGCAGGAATCGGAAATTGCCGCTTTCCCGGCTTGCAGCCCCCCTCCCCTGCGGCTTGCAGAACCCAGTCCCATGCTGCCCACGCTGATCGAGATCGTCCCCCCGGCCCGACCACCCCGCTCCGAGGTCGTCATCCCCGGCTCCAAAAGCATCACCAATCGCGCCCTCGTCCTCGCCGCACTCTCCTCCGGCACCGTCGAACTCCGCGGCGCTCTCTGGAGCGAGGACACCATCGCCATGACCGATTGCCTCCGCCGCCTCGGCTTCGCAGTCTCCGTCGCCACCGACCCCCTCGAACCAGCCAACCGCACGCTCTCCGTCACCGGCCTCGGCGGCACCATCCCCCAAGGCGGCTCCCCGGACGCACCCCTCGAACTCCACGTCGAAAACGCCGGCACCGCCGCCCGCTTCCTCACCGCTCTCGTCTGCCTCGGCTCCGGCGCCTACCGCATCAGCGGCATCCCCCGCATGCACGAACGCCCCCAGGCCGCCCTCCTCGACGCCCTCCGCTCCCTCGGCTACCAGATCGACGCCCCCGGCAATCACCTCCCCGCCGTCATCCACGGCTCAGGCCCTCGCCCCGGCGCAGCCACCTCCGTCTCCGTCGCCGCCAGCTCCCAGTTCGCCTCCGCTCTCATCCTCGCCGCCAAACCCGCCGGCTGGCTCATCGAGGTCTCCGGTGCCAACCCAGACGAACTCCCCTACGTCGACATGACACGCCGCATGGTCCTCGACTTCCCGTGGCACGGCGGCACCTATCAAATCGAACCCGACGCCTCCAGCGCCAGCTACTTCTGGGGCGCTCAATCCCTCCTCGCCCCCTCCGGAGCCGACATCTCCATCGCCTCACCACCACGCTCCGGCATGCAGGCCGACGCCGCCTTCGAATCCCTCTGGCTCAACTCCCCCCTCCGCACCGCATACTCGCGCAAATCGGACCTAGCCGACAGCATCATGACCGCCATCGCGCTCGCTCCGTTCGCCCCTCACCCGATCGAATTCACAGACCTCGGCCGTCTCCGCGTCCAGGAATGCGAACGCGTCCTCGCCCTTCGCACCGAACTCTCCAAATGCGGAGCCCTCGTCTCCGAATCAGGCGACTCCCTCTCCATCACCCCAGGCCCGCTCCACGGCGCAACCCTCGACACATGGAACGATCACCGCATCGCCATGTGCTTCGCCATGCTCGGCCTCCGTGTCCCCGGCATCCGCCTCCACACCCCAGCCTGCGTCCGCAAAACCTTCCCTAACTTCTTCGCCAAACTCGCCTCCCTCGGCGCTTCCATCCTCGACGCCTCAGGCCAGCCCCTCTCCGGCCCCGACCTCCTCGCCGACTGACCGCTCCCTCCGTCAGTCAGCCACCGGCACACTCACCCAGAAGGTTGTCGCGCCACCGCCGCTCTTCACCCCGATCGTCGCCCCCATCTTCGCAAGGGCCATCGCCGCCGTCGTCAGGCCCAGCCCGAAATGCGCACTGTCCTTCGTCCCCTTGAAAGGCGTAAATACCTCACTCAGCCGCTCCGCCGCAATCACCGGCCCAGTATTCCTCACCAGAATATCCACCGCACCCGCACGGCTCTCGGGCAACACCCCCGGTGCCACCACATCCACCGCCACCATCCCCGGAACCCGACTCTCCGCTATCGCCTCCACCCCGTTCCGTACCAACTCCCCGATCACCTCCCGTAATTGCACCGGATCCGCTGAAACCACCGGCACCCCAGCCGCCACCGTCACCCGCAGGGTCGCCCCCCCAGCCTGCGCCTGCGCCGCCCACCCACCTTCCTGCGCCGGCAGCAATTCCCCCAGATTCACCCGCTGCACCACCACCCGACCGCACCCGCCCGCCGGCAAAAGCACCTCCGCCAGCACCTTCGCCCGTCGCGCCGCCACCAGAATCTCCCCCAGATTCCGCTTCGCCGTCGCATCCAACCCATCCGTCATCCGCACCAGATCCGCAAACCCCACCACCACCCCAGTCAGATTGTTCTGCTTGTGCACCAATCCCCTCAGCAACTCCCACACAAACTCCCCCTCAGCCGTCCCCTCAAACCGCGGCGGCTCCGCTACCAGATAGCCTTGCACTTCAGAAACTCGCATTTTCCGTAATGATTGTAATTAGTAGGGAATCTAAAGCTTCCCCAACTCCCACGCGCAACCATAGATTCACTCCCCCAAACTCGCCCCAGCCCGCCGCCTCCTCCAGTGCCGCCGCAACCCCACCAGCGGCAACACCGCCAGCGCCGCCTGCACCGGCAACCACGTCCGCAACGACGCCCCCGCCGCCTCATGCAATCGCTGCGCCCGCACCGGCCCAGCCTCAGCCGAAACATGCTCCACCGCCAGCGCCGCCAGCGCCACCGGCGACGCCCCAGCCACCCACACCGCCTTCACCGGAGTCTCCCGCCGCGCCGCCGCCGCCACCACCAACGCCGCCAAAACCGGCACCACTCCGCCAAACACCGTCACCAGAAACGGCCACCTCGCTCCCCTCGTCTCCAGCAACGCATGAAACGGCAGCGCCGCCACCCCTAACACCACCCCGAACCACACCACCGCCGTCCACCCAGGATCACTCCGGAACCACGGCGACCCCATCAACGCCCGCGTGAACCACGCCCACGCCACCGCCCCTGTCACCACCATGAACACCACCCACCAGAACGCACTGCTCTCATCCGCCAGCACCGGCGCTCCCCGCCGCCCAGCCTTCACCGCCCTCCGATACCCTCGCTCCTGCGTGTCCTGCGTCGGCGTGATCATGATCGCAATCAGCACCACCATCAGCATCGTCAGCACTCCGTAAAACCCGCACATCACCACCGCCTCATCCATCCGCGGCCGCCACATCTGCCTCACAATGTACCGCTTGAACCCCGACGACGGAAACAGGTTGTCCGTCGCCACCAGCGGCAGCGCATTCCCAACCACCAGCGTGTGCAGCCACAAAAACAACACCGCCGCCCACGGCTTGCTCAGCAGATGAGCCTCCGCACGCCGCCACTTCCGCCACACCATCACAAACAACGTCAGGATCAGCGACCCCTGCACCACTAGCGTAAAAACCAGCGGCGAAAAACTCACCCCGAAAAACGGCACCCCCGCCCCAGGCGTATGCCCCGACGCCAGCCGCCACGCCTCCACCTGATCACGCGGAAACATACCCGCATGCTCCATCGCCACCGGCCACAACGTCACATACCTCAAAAACGGCAGCCCGAACCTCGCCCCCTGCGGCACCAGACTATACAGCAGGAAAACCAGTCCCATCGCCAGCAGAAACGACCACCGCCGGTTCTTCAGCACCGTCCCAGCCACTAACCCCGTCAAGTGATACAGCAGCACCGACGTCGCAAACACCAGCGCCACCGGACCCCATTCCGCTAACGCCACACCCCCTCGCCAGATCGCCATCCCGCTGAACGGCAGCGTCACCGCAAACATCACATACTCCCTGACAGGCAACCCGAACAGATACCCCATCGCCTTCGCCACCGGCCGCATCGGCGTCAGTCGCTGGTAATCCACCATCCCCTCGTCCGCCTCCGCCGTCATCCCCCCAGCCACCTGCCCAGTCCCTAGCACAAACAAAATCACCCCCTGAATCACCAGCAGCGGCAGCAGCGCCATCCGCTGATACATCTCCGGCGTCTGCACCCGCGGCGGATTCTGCAGCACCGCCTGAATCACCGGCTCCGTCAGCTGCCGCGGATTCCTCGCCACATACTGCTGCAACTCCCGGAAACTCCGGATCTTCCCCTCCTCCACTCGCTCGAACACCAGCGGCATGAACAGAAAACTGAACGCCGACACAATCACCGTGATCAGCACCGACACCCCTAACGCCGACGCCCGCAACCTCGCCCTCACATACCTCAGAAACACCGGATTCGCCCACAGCATCCACCACGCCGGCGGCCGCAATCCCTCCGGCACGTCCCTCAATTCCCTCAATTCCCCTCGCTCATTCATGCCCTTGTCGCGTTGCGCCGGCAATCCGCACCAGCAGTTCCTCGAAACTCGATGTCTCTTCCCTCAGGCTCCTCACCCGCACCCCCCCAGCCACCAACTCCCCCAGCAATCCCACCTGTTCCTCCTCCCCGCCACTGAACCCAGCCACCACTTCACCCTCCACCCACCGCACCTCTTCCACCCCTCCCATCCCCTCCAGTATCCCCACAGCCTTCCGCTCATCCCCGCCACTCACCCCCACCACCAGCGTCCGCTTCGTGTCCCCTAACGCCACCCGCACCGTCTCCACCGGCCCGCTCGCCAGCACCCTCCCGCCCTGCATCACACACAAACTCGTGCACATGTCCGCCAATTCCCCCAGAATGTGCGAACTCACAATCACCGCCACTCCCCGCGCCGCCAACCGCTGCACCGTCAGCCGCAACTCCCTTCGCGACAACGGATCCATCCCGCTCGCCGGTTCATCCAGAATCATCACCCGCGGCCCGTGCAGCAAGGTCTTCGCCAGACACAACCGCTGCATCTGCCCACGCGACAACGACCGACACCACGCCTCGCGCTTCTCCGTCAGCTGCACTTCCTCCAGACAATCCGCCACTCGCTCCCGCCTCGCCCGCCCGCGCCGCCACCCATACGCATGCGCAAACATGTCCAGAAATTCCCACGCCTTCAAATCCGACGGCACCGGCGCAAAATCTGGCATGTACCCCAACTCCCGCCGCGCCATCTCAGGTTCCTCAAACAAATCATGCCCGCTCAACCGCACCTCCCCATACGTCGGATGCAGCAGGGTCGCCAACACCTTGAACGTACTCGTCTTCCCTGCCCCGTTCGGCCCCACCAACCCGCACACCTCACCAGCCTCCACCCGCAGACTCACATCGTTCACCGCCACAAACCTCCCGTAGTCCACGCGCAAATCGCAGATCTCCACAGCAGCAGGGGCACAATTCATCACGAAACCGCCCCGTCGCACACGCTCCTCCTCCTGCAACGCAGAAGCCTCTCCCTACGCCATTTTCTCCTCGCCGCGAACTTGCGTTTCCCCCCCGCCCGACTGTAAATGCCCGCGCCGCACCCTCATGGTGCCGCTCCTTCCTTTATCCAAAACCCGCCACCCATCATGAAACTGATTCCAGTCGTCTCCTCAGGCATCGCCGGCCCTCTCGGCGTCCTCCACCTCCCACGCCTCTGGCAGAAAGCCAGCCTCGCTGCCGTCGGCCGCCTCCATGACGACTACCCAGCCTGCGGCAAAGGCTACGACCAGATGGTCCTCGACGCCCTCGGCCTCGACCGCGAAGAATTCCTCGCCTTCATCAAGGACCGCAAACCTTCCTACCCGGAAACCGAAGTCTGG
>Ga0315905_10008983_pt1 | contig 10120 bp, 9 predicted proteins | sample LakEriMetagenome_5_FD_203522 | JGI IMG/M metagenome (GOLD analysis project Ga0315905, IMG submission 203522) | Freshwater fungal communities from buoy surface, Lake Erie, Ohio, United States - Buoy 4 MA121 | ecosystem: Environmental > Aquatic > Freshwater > Lake | place: USA: Lake Erie, Ohio... | reverse complement strand
ACCTGCTTTTACATAAAAATGCTCATCGGTTTCCATAACTAACGATATGCCTTCAATTTCATTTTTCAACACCAGACCATCAAAATCTTCACAAAAAAGAATATTACTGCCGCCGCCAAGCACCAGCATTTTGTTTGACTTCAACTCATTGTTCGATAAAAGCTGAACTAGCTCATCAACGCTACTAAACGCAGCAAAAGAAGCAGCCTTGACATCCGTTCCAAAAGTGTGAAACGGCTTTAATGATATGTTGTGTTGAATTTCCAAATGCATCATCAATTATTAAGTAGGATCAACATCTACAATATTATGAATAGATTTGAATTTTTTTTCTGCTGTCATCAAATTAATGTGATGCAATATGGAATTTTTAGACCGATTCATTTGAAAAGCATCCTTAGGAAGTTTAATCATTATCTCCATCAGAAAAAGATTTCGTTGTCTCGCTATCACCGGAGCCGCCGGACCAACCACCAACTGCCTAAAATCTTTTATCAATGATGCAGAAAGAAAATCAGCCGCATCCTTGCATTTCTGTTCATCTTTATGTTTGAGTGTTATCCTTACCAGTCTGCTAAAGGGAGGGTAAAGAAAATCACGACGTGAATTGATCTCATAATCATAAAATGCTTCATAATCGTGTTTTTTCACAAACTGAACTATAGGATGATTGGTTTGATAAGCCTGAATAATAACCTTTCCTTTTGTTGCTTTCCTTCCTGCCCTACCGCTTACCTGTTCCATGAGCTGAAATGCTCTTTCATTGGCCCTGAAATCAGCAAAACTTAGTAAGCCATCGGCATCCAAAACACCTACCAAACTGACTTTATCAAAATCCAATCCTTTTACAACCATCTGCGTTCCGATAAGAATATCCACATGACCCTGTTCTACCTGTTGAATAAGTTTGTCATGAGCCTGTTTCCCTCTGATGCTGTCAACATCCATCCTGGCAACCCTGTATTCCGGGAATTCGTCCTGAATCAATTCCTCTATTTTTTCTGTTCCGAAATTTTTCTCCAACCATTTATTATCTCCACAAGCCGAACATTCAATCAACTTTGGATAAATGCTACCACAATAATGGCAATGAAGTTTTTTGCTGTATTTATGCAATGTAAGCGAAACATCACAATGATTGCACTGAGGTATGAAACCACAAGCGCCACATATCAAGTAAGGACTGTAACCTCTCCTGTTCTGAAACAAGATAACCTGTTTGTTTTGCTCTATGGTTGAGGTTATTTCTTTTTTCAAAGCAGGAGTGATAAAACTGTATTCGTTATTTTTATCTCTTAGCGGATGCACGATTTCAATTTCAGGCATTTCGATATCACCGAAACGAGAATTCAAGGTAACAAAACCGTATTTCTCTTGCCGCGCATTATAATAACTTTCTAGCGAAGGCGTACCGCTTCCTAAAATAACTTTTGCATTGAACAAGGATGCGTAATATATGGAAGTGTCGCGCGCATTGTACCTTGGTGCAGGATCCTGCTGTTTGTAAGACTGATCATGTTCTTCATCAACAATGATACAACCCAGTTGCTGAAATGGCAAAAACAAGCTGCTCCTTGCACCCAGCACAACACTAACCTCTCCTAATTTCACTTTATTCCATAATTCAACGCGTTCCTGATCATTGAATTTGGAATGATATATGGCAATGTGGCCTCCAAAATATTTTTTAAGCCTGTTTTTAATTTGGGCCGTAAGTGCTATTTCCGGAAGCAGGTATAAAACCTGTTGATTTTTTCGAATAAATTCTTCAATGATTTTAACATAGAGCATTGTTTTGCCACTTCCAGTAACCCCTTTCAGCAGGCAAACATTTTTTTGATTCAATGCCTTATGTGTTTCGTCAAATGCCATTTGTTGTTCAGCCGACAATTGAAAATCAATTGCTATTAATTTTTCGCCATTGATGATTCGATCTATGCTTCTTTTTTCCTCAACAAGAATACCTTTTTCACATAGCGCATTGAACTGTACATTTGCTGCACCTGCTTTTTTTAACAAAACAGACTTCAATACTTCCCCTTCTGTTTTTTGGAGGTGCAAATAGGATAATAACAATTCAAGCTGTTTGGGAGCGCGTTTCCATTCATCAAAAAGCTGATTCAGCGAAGCGTCATTGTTGAATTTTTCATTCATCAATACATAACTTTCCTTTTTGGGTTTGTATTTTTCATTCAGAGATTCCCATACCAAACCAATGTTTTTTTGCAACAATGATTTTACAACTGTATAAACTGTTTTGGAATCCAGCAGCATTTGAATTTCTGTAAGTTGAAGTTGTTTTCTGATAGAAAGTGCTTCCGCCAGAATAAATTCATCATCTGAGAGATTACTAAAATCCGGATCCTCATCCTCATTGTATACTAAAATAGTTTCACCCGTAAGTTTGAAATGAGCAGGTAATGCAGCTGCCATTACTTCCCCTTCGGAGCAGAGGTAATATTCACTGATCCACTTCCACAGTTCGAGTTGATGGGTATATACGAGGGGCGTTTCGTCCAATACGCTCAATATGGGTTTTGTGGCGTATTCTGGCTTCTTGTTGGAAAGCGACTTTACCAACGCAGCGTATTTTTTATTCTTACCAAAAACCACTTCAACACGAACTCCAGGTTGAACAGCAGGTATCAAAGTAACAGGAACACTGTAATTGTAATTTCGGGGTAATGCGAGCGGAAGAATGACTTCCACCCATAATTGTTCTGAGGGAGAATCGAAAATCAGTTCGTTTTGAAAATTACTCATTTTACAATAATCATTGTATCCAGGTTGCTTTGTACTTTAGGAGCCCTGCTTCCATAACTTGATATACCTTTTCTTTCAATAAAGCTATATCATTTAGACTATAGCCCTCAACTGCTATCTCCTCTAAATATACAATTCTTGATTTACCGGGTGAAAGTGTAAAAAAACTGCTGTAATGCAGCCTGTCGTATGCATCTAAAAATAAAAGCGGTTTGATAGGTGTTTTAGTTTCAATAGCGATTCGAAAAGCACCATCATAAAAACTAATTAAAGGTTGTGAGGTTTCATTAAAGGTGCCTTCAGGTGCAAGCACAATTGAGATATTATTATCAATAGCCTCTTTTAGATCCGCAACGCATCTTGCCCTATCTTCCTTGTCCGATCTCTTAACCATAATTACAGCACTGCTGTAAATAAAACCAAAAAATGGAATTTTGGAAATTTCATACTTACCCAATCCTCTTATGTTTTGTCTTCTGATGGCTTTCATAATGATGAAAGCATCCAAATAAGAAATGTGGTTGAATACAAAAACGGAAGGCTTTTTGTTATCGTGCGGTGATTCATAAATAGTACTATGCCAAATCCCTAGCATAAACATCAAGAGGTCTACCGCATGCCGTAATAAAAAATAAATGGCATTCCCCCTTTTTTCTTTCGGCAACCAGAAGGTCAATATAATTAGTGGAATGGAAATCATTGTAAAAACAATAAGCACCAATACAGCATAAACAACGTACAACAGCTTCAATAATCTCATGATAACAGGTTAATAGATTTCACGAAAGTAATCAAAAGCGACTCAAGGAATAAAGTTTGTTTGTTATTTCCAATGAATTGATTGTTTTGGTCATTTTGCACTATTTTTAAATATGATCAATTGTAATACCCGGAAAACAAGGAAAATCAGTCTTACAGGCGGTTTAGAATGTATTTCAACAAAAAAGGGTGAAAAACATTCCTATAATAAACAAAAGTCCTTACCTTTGCCGTCCTAAATTTGGGAATATTATGTTAGCAGTAGTAAAAATCGCAGGTCAACAATTTAAGGTAAAAGCAGGTGACAATTTATACGTTCCCCATATCGGAGGACAAACAGGTGATACCGTAGAGTTCACTGATGTTTTGTTGACCGATAATGGAAGTACCGTTTCAAGTGGCGCCAATGTTAAAGCTGTAGTAAAAGCTGAAATTGTAAATGACCTGATTAAAGGCGACAAAGTAATCGCTTTTAAAATGAAAAGAAGAAAAGGTTTCCGTAAAAAGCACGGACATCGTACGCAGTATACTCAGATAAAAGTAACTGCAATTGCTTAATTAACTTTATCACTTAACAAATCACTTCGAAAAAACCATAAACAATGGCACATAAGAAAGGTGAAGGATCGGTAAAGAATGGCCGCGATTCACAAAGTAAAAGATTGGGTGTAAAAATTTACGGTGGGCAATCAGCATCGTCTGGCAACATCATACTCCGTCAACGCGGAACAGTTTATCATCCAGGTAAAAATGTTGGTCTTGGAAGAGACTATACAATTTTTGCGTTGGCTGATGGAGTAGTTGAGTTCAGAAAAGGAAAAGACAACAGAACTTTCGTTTCTGTTGCAACCGTATAAAATTTAAAAAATTTTAAATTTTTTTTGGTAATTTGAAAATAGTATTTATTTTTAAGTATTATTTACTAACCAATTAAATTTTAAAAAATGGCTACAAAGAAAAAAGCTGCTCCTAAAAAAGCTGCTCCAAAGAAGGCTGCTGCTAAGAAAGCTGCTCCTAAAAAAGCTGCTGCTAAGAAAGCTGCTCCTAAAAAAGCTGCTGCTAAGAAGGCTGCTCCTAAGAAAGCTGCTGCTAAAAAAGCTGCTCCTAAGAAAGCTGCTGCTAAAAAAGCTGCTCCTAAGAAGAAGTAAGCTATTCTTGCTCCACGGAGCAAACGATAATGGTCCCGGTTTTTTAACCGGGACTTTTTTTTGCCCGCTAAAAATCCCATAACACTGCTAACTTTATTAAATGGATAATTATCAAATTGCCGATCTATTTTCCCTTTATGCCAAACTGCTAGATATTCACGGCGAAAACGCATTTAAAGCAAAATCGTACGCAGCTGCTGCCTTTACCATAGAAAAACTTCAGGTTCCATTAATGGAACTCTCCAAGGATAAAATTTCAACCATAAAGGGAATTGGCACTTCTGTAGTGCAAAAAATACATGAGGTATTGGCAACAGAAAAGCTCTCTGTACTCGATGAGCTCATCGACAAAACGCCTTCCGGAATAATTGAAATGTTATCGATAAAAGGTATTGGCCCAAAAAAAATAAACGCTATCTGGAAAGAAATGGAAATAGAAAGTATTGGTGAATTGCTTTATGCCTGCAAGGAAAACAGGTTGAAATTGTACAAAGGATTTGGAGAAAAAACCCAACAAAATGTAATTGAATCCATCAATTTTTATTTCAGCAACAAGGGTTATTATCTATATGCTCAAGCCGCTCCTCTCGCAGAAGAAATTCTTGAGATGCTGCAACAACTACTTCCTCAACATCAAATAGAAATTACAGGCGCAATAAAAAGACAGCTGGAAATTATTGATCATTTCGATTTTATCATTGAAGCATCCCCCGAAGCAGTAATTAATTTTCTAAACAATACCGAGGAGTTTAAACTGATTAGCCATACCAATGAATTGTTTGTGCTTTCAACACCTTTCCAAAATCAAATAAGGCTCTTCTCCTACCCCAACCAATTCAGATCGAACACTATACGTTTAAGCTCCTCAGCGCATTTTTGGGACGCACTGGTGCCTTTAGTGACAGACCATGAGATTGATATTGACGAAAGGAACTTTTTCATCAAACATAAAATTCAACCGGTACCACCCTTTTTGAGGGAGGATGGTAAAATAATCGAGAAAGCGCTCCTTAATGCATTGCCTGTTGTTTTACAAGTTGAGGACATTAAAGGCATCATTCATTGCCATACCCATTGGAGTGACGGCGCCAACTCTGTTGAAGAAATGGCCGTTGCAGCTAAAACCTTAGGACTGGAATACATTGTTATAAGTGATCATAGCCGAGCGGCATTTTATGCGCAGGGACTTTCAATTGAAAAAGTACTTGCTCAGCACGAACACATAGACGAGCTTAATGAAAAATTATATCCCTTCAGGATTTTTAAAAGCATTGAATGCGATATTTTAAATGATGGCAACCTTGACTACCCGGATGATATTTTAAAGCGTTTCGATCTTATTATTGCTTCAGTTCACAGCAATTTGAAAATGAATGAGGAAAAAGCTATGTCAAGACTCATAAATGCCATTGAAAACCCATACACTACCATATTGGGCCACATGACCGGCAGACTACTGCTAAGTAGGCCGGGATACCCTGTTAATCATAAAAAAATAATTGATGCCTGTGCACAAAATAAGGTAGCAATAGAACTGAATGCACATCCAAGCAGACTTGATATCGATTGGAGGGAGATTGAATATGCGCTTGAAAAAAATGTCTTGATTTCCATCAATCCTGATTCCCATCAAACAGAAGGTTTTCATGACATTAATTACGGCGTATTAGTGGCTCAGAAAGCAGGAGTGGAAAAACATCAAAACCTGAGCAGTTTTAATCTTGATCAGTTTGAACAATACATCCGTAACAATAGAAATTCAAAAGTAAAAATCAACTTGTAGCTATTGCTGGGTTTTGATTTTATTCCAAAGGTCATCCATTTCCTGCAGCGACATATCATGCAAGAATTTATTTTCCTTCATGGCGGCCTCTTCCATTTTCTGAAATCTAAACATGAACTTTTTATTGGTTCTTCCCAATGCATTTTCTGCATCAACATTTAAAAACCTGGATAGATTAACCAAAGAGAAGAAGACATCCCCCATTTCATCCTCAATATCCTCTTGCTTCTTGGACGCTATAGCTTCTTTTAATTCATTCAACTCCTCCTCTACCTTTTGCCAAATCTGTCCTGTATTTTCCCATTCAAAACCTACCTGCTTCGATTTTTCTTGCAATCGTATGGCTTTTACCATTGAGGGTAATGATTTGGGAACCCCTCCCAGAATTGACTTTTTGCCCTCTTTGAGTTTCAATTTTTCCCAATTTTGTTTTACCTCTTCTTCATCTGCCACTTTCACATTTCCGTAAATATGCGGATGCCTATTGATCAATTTTTCGCAAACACCATCAATTACTTCTTCGATAGAAAAATGATTTTCTTCTCCGGCTATTTTAGCATAAAAAACAATGTGCAGGATCAAATCTCCCAATTCCTCTTTTATTCCTTTCCAATCTGAATCAGCAATGGCATCAACAAGTTCATATGTTTCTTCAATCGTAAGATGACTTAATGTATGAATGGTTTGTTTTTTATCCCATGGACATTTTTCCCTGAGCTCATCCATTATTTTCAATAATCTTGAAAAAGAGGCATTGTCTTTGTTCATATAATTCGGTGATTTGAATTTTTAAGTTAGCTTTGGTCAAATAAATTATCAACTAAATTAGCCAAATGTTCTTAAAATATCTGCACTAAACATAGAGATAGTTTACCATTAAACTACAGTAATCATTAAATGAACATTGAACGAAGGAAATTCATGAAGTATAATTTTAAATTACTTACCGTGCTTTTGTATTGCTGTAATGTAATTTCTACAGATGTGCAAGCCCAATACTTTTACAAAGACATATTGACAAACAAGGAAATCCGAAAGGAATTTGAAAAACTTAAGTCAGCCAATATTCATGATATAAAAATAAAAAGCTTCGAACCCGGCGGGGAGCCTACTGAAGATTTTCTTTGTGAAAAAAAAATCAGTAAAGATTATTTAACCATTCAATTAACTACAAAATCTTCCGAATCAGGCGAATCCATAATGACAAGCCATTGCGATAAGACCGGCAAGCTTCTTAAAACCTATGACAGTTCTGATATCGTTGTTACTGAAAATAAATTGATTTACGATAGCATGGAAAGATTAACTCAAATAGTTTCTCAATCAAGGTCAAATGATGATGATTTTAAAAATGAAATAACTGAGGAACACCTTTATAGCTATGGTGCAAATGCCAATCCAATAGGTTTAACCATCATCAAAAACTATAAAGACACTAACATAATTCTATTTTACCTTGATGACCAGAATAGAATAAGTATCGAAAAAGACACCAAGACCGCTTTCAAATACTATTACTACTATGATATTGCAGGCAGATTGACCGATATAGTACATTCCAATGCCTATACACAGCAACCTGTGGCAGACTATATATTCGAATACAATACTGAAGGAGAATTGTCAGGTATGACCAATTCGGTTGGTAACGCCAACAATACACTTATCTGGAAATACGATTATGAAAACGGTCTTAGAATTAAAGAGCGTGCATTTAATGCTGATAAGAAGTTCTTAGGCAAAGTGGAATATGAATACGTAAAGTAATAGCATTATTTTTGTGCTGTTTGTAACACTATTACTTCCACTTTGGTTATACCTTTTTGGTGGAATCCTAATTTTTTAGCTGCAGCGAGACTCAGATCTATAAGTCGACGGTTTTTGTGATGCAACCGATCGTTGATAATCAATTCTACCGATTTGTTATTTTGGAGATTTACCACTTTAACCTTGGTTCCCAATGGTAATTTGTTACAGGCTGCTGTCATTTTCTTTTGGCTAAAAAGCTCTCCACTGGCCGTTTTACGGCCATTAAATTTATTGGAGTAGAAGCTTGCAATACCAGTTAAGGTTTTACTTTTTAATGTGTCAATAGCATCAACAACGCTATTTTTTGAAGCAAAAGAAATGATGGGCAAAATAAACAACAGTAGTAAAAAACAACTCTTGAAAATTATTTTTAGAACAATTGAATTCAGTTGAAATACTTTCATTTTTGTAGTTTTAAGCTCGAAAAATAGTTATTGATCAACCTTTCATCGTCATTATATATATCATTGTAAAAAACCAATTTGCCATCAAGTGAAGCAGTGGAAAAATAATTGATAAAAATGGGGATGGGATACTTGATGCCAATCCTATGGTTTTTATGATTTGCTATATAGCTCGCAATAGAATCTGCATTGTATTTCAATTTTACATCCGGGGTACACTGCAAACTGTCTTTTTTAGCAATTAATCTTGCTAAATCCATCCATTTTTCTACTCTCACACATCCATGACTCAACGCTCTTTTTTTTCTTTGAAAAAGATATCTTTCGTTGGTATCATGCAGGTAAACATCATGGTCATTTGCAAAATTAAATTTGATTACACCCAAAGCATTTCCAGTTCCGCTTTTTTGCCTTATTTTATAAGGTATCCCCTTTTTGTATTTTGTCCAATCAACGGCTGATGGATCAAGTTTTTTGCCTTTGTTATCGTACAATGACAGCCCTTTTTTGGAAAGATAATACGGGTTTTTTTTTAGCTGGGGAAGCATTTCTTTTTTAATGATGCTTGGAGGAACAGTCCATGTTGGCATGGTTACAATTTCCCTGATGGCACTTGAAAGCTGAGGCGTTGGTGTAATTGGTTTGCCGCAAATTACTTTTGAATAAAGGGCAACAGTATCATTATCCCAAACCTTAAGTTCAAAGGCAGGTAAGTTAATGTTGATATAAGTAGTTCCCATGCTGTCAGGTAAATGTTTGTACCTGTCTAAAGTGAGTATCAGCCTGATATACTTGTAATGATCTGTTAGGTTAATGGCTTTAATGAACTCATCAGATAGTTTTCCATCTACCACTAGATCATGTTTTTTTTGCCATGCACTGATCGATTTTACAATTGATATTGAATCCGGTAATGTTTGGAAATCAAACAAAGTATCCATCAAAGATTCTTGATAGAGCCTTTTGAACAAATTGTTATAAAACTTCAAAGAATCATTGAGACTGATTTTTAATAGTTTTCTATCAATAAAGGTATACTTAGTGGTGTCTTTATTTTTTAGAAATCTTTTCAATTCACTTCTGAGGCTTTTATATTCGGACCATTGCGGCTGCAGCGAGTTAAAAAAAAGGTTGCAGTTGGTTGATAATGCAAACGAATCTATCAATGGAACAAAGAAACTTCTGTGCTTAGCAGTATCATTTTCCCATGCAGTACTGTCCGGATAGAGTCTTCCCCTTTTAAGGTCGTTACAAACATTAAAAAAAGCGTTGGAAAGTAAAACATCAAATCTGCTCCATTTTTTGAATTGCTTTTTAGAATTACTGTCATATTGCAATCCTTTCCATAATTCATGTATTTCCTTTACGTTAAAATCTTCTTTTACAAGTCCGGTGTACTCACAAGTGTCTAAAAAATTCAAGAAGGATAAGGTATATTTTGAAGCTTTACCTGT
>Ga0315905_10008982_pt1 | contig 10120 bp, 9 predicted proteins | sample LakEriMetagenome_5_FD_203522 | JGI IMG/M metagenome (GOLD analysis project Ga0315905, IMG submission 203522) | Freshwater fungal communities from buoy surface, Lake Erie, Ohio, United States - Buoy 4 MA121 | ecosystem: Environmental > Aquatic > Freshwater > Lake | place: USA: Lake Erie, Ohio... | reverse complement strand
TTTCTTTGCCATCAACCACATTGCTGTATAGGCAGATGCACTTGCTAATGCGTCTGCCCAAGGAATTGCATCGGGCGCAAAATTATTTTTTAAGTATTGAAGTCCAAAAAACAAGATGGCATAAAATCCTACGAAAACCAATACCTGTTGGAGTCTTTGTGTGGTCGTACTTAAAGTTATCTGTAATGCATTGGTGACTTGATCCTCTTTTTTTCTTGACCACCAATACCAGCCATAGACACTCATGATGGTGTAATATAAATTCACGCTTGCCTCTCCTAATAAATGTCCTTTATAACTTAGATAGATATACAGTGTTGTATTAATGATGCCGGTAGGAAAAACTAAAATATTTTCTTTCCGACTATACCAAACCGAAACAATCCCCATGATGACCGCAATTGCTTCTAACCAGGTTGTTTGAACTAATCCATTGTAAACTGCTACAAAAAAATCATTCATAATTTAAGATGCTTTCATTTTTTCTAATTGTAATTCCATTCTAAACATTTCATCTCGTAATTTTGCAGCTTCCATAAAATCCATGGCCTTGGCCATTTTTTCCATTTGTTTTTTGGTTTGTAATATCGCTTTTTCCATTTGAGGAATGGTTTCGTATTGACTATCTGGTTCAGCGACCATATTGAGTCCATCTGTGGTTCGAATATTGATATTGTCTTGACTAAATCCTTTAATATCCAATACAGCAGTTTGCTTCATCACTTGCTCTATTGATTTTATGATAGTGGTTGGTGTAATATCATGTGCTGTATTGTATTGAATCTGTTTTGCTCTGCGACGATTGGTTTCATCAATTGTTCTTTGCATACTCATGGTGATTTTGTCACCATAAAAGATAACACGACCACGCACATTTCTTGCAGCACGACCGGATGTTTGCGTTAAGGATTTTTCATTTCTTAAAAATCCTTCTTTGTCTGCATCCAGTACCACCACCAAAGAAACCTCGGGTAGATCTAGACCCTCTCTTAATAGGTTTACACCCACTAAGACATCAATTACGCCAAGACGAAGTTCTCTTAAAATTTCTATACGTTCTAGTGCATCTATATCACTATGTATGTATTTTGATTTAATATTGATTTTGGATAAATATTTATCCATCTCCTCTGCCATCTTTTTAGTCAAAGTAGTCACCAAAACACGATCCCCCATTTCTACTTGCATGGCGATTTCATCTAATAAATCATCAATTTGATTTTTTGTAGGACGCACTTCGATTGGGGGGTCCAATAAACCAGTAGGGCGTACTACCTGCTCTACAATTAATCCGTCTGTTTTTTCTAATTCATAGTCTCCTGGTGTAGCACTTACAAAAATTGTTTGCCCAATGACTTGTTCAAACTCATTAAAATTAAGCGGGCGATTGTCAATGGCACTTGGTAGCCTAAAACCAAATTCAACTAAATTCATTTTTCTGCTTCTATCACCGCCATACATGCCCGAAATTTGTGGAATCGTTACATGGCTTTCATCTATCACACATAAAAAATCTTTTGGAAAATAATCCAATAAACAGAATGGTCTTGTACCAGGCTTGCGTCGATCAAAAAATCTGGAATAGTTTTCAATCCCCGTACAATAACCCAACTCTCTAATCATCTCTATATCGTATTCAACCCTTTCTTTAATCCTTGCAGCCTCTTGATGTTTTCCCACAGATTTAAAATAGTCCACCTGTGCGCGCAACTCATCCTGTATTTCTATAATAATTTCTTGTAGCATTTCTTTTGGTGCCATGTATAAATTTGCAGGAAAAATAGCCGCATTCTCCATTGGCTCTATTCTTTTTCCTGTTTCTATTTCTATGCTTTCTATCGCTTCTATCTCATCGCCAAAAAAAGTAATCCGGTATCCATAATCTACATAAGGTAATCGAATATCTACCGTGTCTCCATTCACCCTAAAGGCGCCACGATCAAATTCGGTGACCGATCTGTGGTATAAACTATTTACGAGTGCGTGTAAAAAAGCTTGACGTGATAAAACTTGTCCTTGATATATTCGAATGATGCCATTTTCATATTCCGTTGGATTACCCATACCATAAATACAACTTACACTCGCAACAATCACAATGTCTCTTCGTCCACTTAATAATTGAGCGGTTGCCTGAAGCCTTAATTTATCAAGCTCCTCGTTAATACTTAAATCTTTTTCGATATACACACCAGAAGTAGGTAGGTATGCTTCTGGTTGATAGTAATCATAATAGGATACAAAATACCCTACTGCATTGTCGGGAAAGAATTGTTTAAACTCTCCATATAGTTGAGCAACCAGTGTTTTATTGTGCGTAAGGACAAGTGTTGGGCGTTGTACGTTTTGTATTAAGTTGGCAATGGTAAACGTTTTACCAGATCCTGTTACGCCTAAGAGTGTTTGCTGTGGATCCCCATTGAGCACACCCTCTGTTAATTGCGCAATGGCAGTAGGTTGATCACCTGAAGGCGTGTAATTGGACTGGAGCTTAAAAGGCATACACAAAGGTAAGTGCAATCCCCGTGTTTCGTTTAAAGCGGGTTTACAATTTCCTATTTAAATAGGTCATATAATCGGGCAGCGCGTACTCATATTCACCCTGCATAAAGGGAGATGTGACTAAAAAATCTGCAGTGGTTCTATCGCAAGCCATTGGAAGATTCCAGGCCACCGCTAGTCTTAATAAGGCTTTTACATCACTATCATGTGGTTGGGCTTCCATGGGGTCAAAAAAGAAAAAAACCATATCTATATCACCAGTTGCAATCATTGCTCCAATTTGTTGGTCACCGCCTAAAGGACCACTTAATAGTTTAACAACTGGCTGATCTAATGCCTCTTCTATTAAGCGTCCTGTTGTACCTGTTGCAATTAAACTGTGTTTAGACAAGACTATTTTATTGTGCACCGCCCATTCAATAATGTCCTTTTTTTTATTATCATGCGCAATTAATGCAATTTTTTTTCTTTTATCTAGTTTTCTGATGGATGTCATTGTCATTGTTTAAAGATTATTCTTGAACTCTTTTTCCCATAATTGGTAATGCTACTAAGATAACGAAAATAACAGTGGTAGGGATTTGTAATAATTTAAGGATAGAATAAAGGAATAATAGAAAAAGGGGATATGAAAAAAGCAGGATTGCAAATAAAACAGAATCAAAAAAAACAGAACCTTTAGTTTTCTCTGCCACAATTTTTTTTATAAAATTATAATATGATTGGTGTATTCTGTAAAGGAAGTGGTTGGTGTTGAATTTTGTTGGGATTGTAGGAACTATAATATTTTCTTTTAGTTGTTCAAAAACAATTTGATTAAATAAAACGCGGTCTCTACTGTTTTGAATCGTTGGAATATTGGTCATTTCCGACACAATTAAATTAACCGTTTTACCAATACCTTTTAGTTGATTATACGCAATACCTGCAATATGAATTCTTGGTTGAATGTTTAATTTTTGAATGCCCTCTAAAATTCTTGCTGTTCCTTTTTTAAAAGGTTGTAGCTCGTGGCTGTTGATACAGGTACCTTCAATAAAAATTAATACTGCATAACCCTTGCTTAATAAATCAATTGATTTATTAAATGCATAATCATTTAAATGTAAATAGGCTTTTCCTTCTCTAAGCCTATAGACTGGGATCATATTTAAAGACTCTAATAAAAATCGGTGTATTGGTTTTTTAAACGCGTCGCCCCTTGCTAAAAAATAAACCCTTCGCTTATAATAGGATCCTATAATTAAAGCATCTAAAAAAGAATTGGGATGATTTGCAATAATTAATAGCGGTCCCTTTGTTTTAAAAATCTGTTTATTCTTAAGGTGAATCTTATGACAGAATAACCATAAGCCCGCTTGTATAAATATTTTTAATAATTGCACCACCCTATAAATATAAAAAAACCGCATCACAAATGATGCGGTCATTACCTACTAACCTTAAAAAAACGCGTTTAATTAGATTATTTTGATGCAGCTTCTTCTACTTTAGCTGCTATTTTGGCTCTAATTTTTGCTTCTATTTCGTTGGCCATTTCTGGATTATCATGAAGAATTGTTTTAACCGAATCACGTCCTTGACCTAATTTGTTTCCTTCATAACTAAACCAGCTACCGCTTTTGTTGATTATTTCTAATTCAACACCCATATCAATAATTTCACCGATTTTACTAATTCCCTCTCCAAAAATAATTTCGAATTCTGCTGCTCTAAATGGAGGTGCAACTTTATTTTTAACCACTTTTACTTTAACTCTATTACCTATTGCCTCGTCTCCGTCTTTAATTTGTGCCATTCTTCTAATATCTAAACGAACTGAAGCATAAAATTTTAAAGCATTTCCCCCTGTTGTTGTTTCTGGGTTACCAAACATTACGCCTATTTTTTCACGTAATTGATTGATGAAAATACAAACGGTACCAGTTTTATTAATTGTTGCAGTTAGTTTTCTCAATGCTTGAGACATTAATCTTGCGTGTAATCCCATTTTAGAATCACCCATTTCACCTTCTAATTCACTTTTAGGAACCAATGCTGCAACTGAATCAATCACCACTACATCAATTGCACCTGATAATATCAACCGATCTGCAATTTCTAAAGCTTGCTCTCCATAATCTGGCTGAGATACTAAAAGATTATCCACATCAACACCTAAGCGTTTTGCATATGCACTATCAAAAGCATGCTCAGCATCGATTATAGCACACATTCCACCCTTCTTTTGTGCTTCGGCTATCACATGTATTGCCACTGTTGTTTTACCAGAAGATTCAGGACCATAAATTTCAATAATCCTTCCTTTTGGTAATCCACCTATTCCTAACGCAGTATCTAATCCGATAGAACCTGTTGAAATAACTTCCTGAGGCTCTTGACTGCGCTCATTCATCATCATTACACTTCCTTTGCCATAATCCTTATCGATTTTATCGATTGTTAATTTAAGGGCTTTTAATTTTTCTGCGTTACTCATAGCTTGTCGTTTTATGTTTTCGTTTTAATTGAATGTGAAGATAGGGATAAAATGTGAATAAACTAAAATATTTAGTATTTTTTTACTAATTTGATTAGTTATTTTTATTTTACAGTTTCAATTAAATATAAAATATTGATTTTTAATAGTTTATAATATTTTATAATTTAGTAATAAATTTAGTATTTTTTTAAATTACTTTTTAAAGTGTTTATCTAAGCGTTAAAATAGGTGTTTAATAGTATGGTATAAAAGTAGTTCATTTTAAATAACCAGTATAAAAGCAAATGTGTATTACTACCGTAGTATTCTTTTATAATACATTTATATAAATCAACTAATACTATTACGGATGTTAATATCTTAACAAGTAAGTTATTCACTTTTTATTTTTTCAACTAACTATTATTATTAGCTCTGGATAGATAAAGAAACCCCATAAGTATAAGAATTCTCTTTTTAATATTATTTTTATTTTATATATATAATATTTAATTCCTTTTTTATAATCACATTTTATACACTGTTAATTAACGGGTATAAAATGAGTTTAATTTATTCATTTTTCTATTTTTTCAATCCTCCAAATCTGCTTATTCTATTTTTATACCCATAAAATTGATTGAAAACATGATTTATCCACTGATAATTTAATTATCCACGCCTTCTTTGTGCATTTTAATCCAATCACAAATGTATTTCCTACATATAATATCCTAAATTTGCTGCCTATATAATTATAAGCTACATATGTCTATTATTCAGAACATTCGTGATAAAGGTGCTTGGATCATCTTTACAATTATTGTAATCGCTTTGGTTGCTTTTGTTTTACAAGATGGAATTGGGAAGCAAGGTAATACCGCTGTTACAGATCTTGGAACAGTAAATGGAGTACCTATTAGTAAAACTAATTTTGAAGAAAAATTAGAAATTCAAGTACAGAATTATGCTTCACAAGGTGTTAAACGTGAACAATTAATTGGTTTCTTATGGAATCAAGAAATAGATCGAGTTTTATTTGAAAATGAGGAAAAAAAATTAGGTATTACTGTTGGCACTAAAGAGCTTTCTGATGTATTATTTGGAACTGAATCTCCTTTTAGACAAGAATTTACAGATCCTAATACTGGAGAGTTTAAAGTAAATGATGCGAAGCAAGCAGTTGCTCAAGTTAAAAAAAGTAAAAACCAAGAACAAATCAATCAAATTGAGAAGATGTATGTTGAGCCATCTATCGAGAATAGATTGAGAAATAAATATCAGGCATTAATTGTTAAAGGCGTTCAGGTACCAACCTGGATGATCCAAAAACAATATAATGAGGCCAATAGTACAGCGAGTATTTATTTTGTCGGCATTCCATATGCAAGTATATCTGATAGCTTAGTCAAAGTTACTGACGCAGAAATTGCAAACTATATTAAAGAAAATGCAGCAGCTTATCAAGTAGAAGAAGCCACTAAATCAATTAATTTTGTTGGTTTTTCTGCCGCACCAACAAGCGCTGATTCTTTATCTGTTTATAACACAGTGAATGCCTTAAAAGCAGATTTCCAGGCAGCACAAGACCCCGCTGTGTTTTTAAATAAAGTAGGTTCTGATTTACCATATTACAATAGTTATATAAGCAGTAAGTCTTTACAGATTCCAAATAAAGAAGCCATTATAGCTTCTGGTATCGGCAATGCATATGGTCCTTATGTGGATGGAAAAAATTACACAATTGCAAAAGTGATTGGATCTAAACAATGGCCAGACAGTGCCAGCGTAAGACATATTTTAATAGCAACAGCTGGACCAAACGGACAAGTTGTTCGTGATGATAGTACAGCAAAAAAATTAATTGATAGTATTAAATCCGCCATTGCTGGTGGTGTTTCATTTGATGAGATGGTTTTAAAATATTCAGATGACGCTGGTAGTAAAGAAAAAGGCGGAAAATATGAAATGTTCCCTCAAGCTCAAATGGTAGGTCCTTTTAATGATTTTTCTTTTGATAATTCAGTTGGTACAAAGGGCGTTGTAAAAACCGATTTTGGTTACCACTATATTGAGGTATTAAAACAAACCCCAAGAAGTCCTGCGTATAAGATTGCTTATTTATCAAAAGCAATTCTTCCAAGTAGCGAAACAATTGGTGTAGCATCTGCAGCTGCTGCAGCTTTTGCAAGTGCAAGTAAAGATTTAAAATCATTCAACCAAGAAGCAGTTAAGTTAAATAAGCAACCTTTTCCTGCATCAGGCATTAAGTCAATGGATTATGATATTCCTGGCATTGGTGAATCTAGAAATTTAGTGCGCTGGATTTACGAAAAGAATGTAAACGCAGTATCTGAGCCTACAGAAGTAGGAGACAGCTATTTTGTTGCAATTATTACTGGAGAAGAAAAAGTTGGTCTTACATCTGTAGCATCAGTAAGACCACAAGTTGAAGGTATTTTGAGAGATCAAAAGAAGGCACTTCAAATTAAACAAAATTTTAAAGGGAAGACAATTGATGAAATTGCAATGAGTGCTAAAACAATTGTTCAACCCGCTGATAGCATTAATTTTAATTATTCAATGATTCCTGGCATTGGTAACGAACCTAAACTAGTTGGTGCCGCTTTCAATAAAGCCTATTTAAATAAACCAAGTCCGCCAATTGCTGGTATTGCAGGCGTTTTTGTAATTACTGCAAAATCACAAGGCGCAAAAGCTGCAACACAAGATCTAGCAAGTTTCGAAGCTGATTTAGTGAATAGAACAAGATCTGTTCTGTACAGAACAAATATTGGATTAAAGAAAGTAGCAAAGATTAAAGACAACCGAATGAAGGTCTACTAGTCTTAAATATATGAATAAAAAACCCTCGATTTTTCGGGGGTTTTTTATTCGCTATTCGAAACAAGATTTTGCATTGGTTTCTTAAAAACAATCTAATTTTACATTATGTCAGAACCCTTTATTAATAAAGTAGCGGAGAGTGGTTTAATTAGTTTAGACCTTGCTCAGTATATCCCAGACAATGATATTGTTGTATTTGATATCAAGCCGTATTTGTTCATGGAATTAATTCTTAAAGAAAAAGATTTTCGTGCAAGTTTAGCTGCAATAGATTGGACTCAATTTGAAAATAAAATAGTAGGAATTTTTTGTAGTACAGATGCTATTATTCCAATGTGGGCGAATATGCTAATTGTAGCAAATGTTTCGCCTTATGCAAAGTCAGTTTATTTTGGCGATGAAAATAAAACAAGAGAACTGCTTTTATTAGAAGAGATACAAAAGCTAGATGCAACCTCTTTTGCCGATCAACGTGTTGTTGTTAAAGGCTGTGGTGACACACCTATTGGAGAATCTGCATTTATTGCAATCACTCAAAAGCTGCGTCCTGTTGTTAAGAGTATTATGTATGGAGAACCCTGTTCCACAGTGCCGGTTTATAAAAAGAAATAATTAGATAAGGGTTTTCTCTAAGGCTTGTGTAAGTTATTCTTTTTTTCATCAGGTGCCTTCGCGCCTTCTTCTTTAAAATAATTACATCTTTCAATTTCTAATCTTACATCATCAGGAACAAGGTAGCGTATGGTAATACCTTCCTTACAATTATTGCGAATTAGTGTTGCTGATAATTCCAACATAGGCGCTTCTAGGTATTGCATATTTGCGCCATAATTTTCTGTGATATCAAAACCAGGTCGTCTGTACACAATGAAATGATAGTTTTTTATAAGGGCTTCAAAATTCTTCCACTTTGGTAAATTTTGAAAACTATCACCTCCCATGATGACATAAAATTGGTGCTGCGGATACTTTTCTTCCAAATAGGTTAAGGTATCTATGGTATAAGAAGGTTTTGGAAGTTTAAACTCTATATCGCTTACCTTAATCTGATCATCACTTTCAACTGCCAATTGAGCCAAATGCAAACGATCATATTCGTTTAGTAAGCTTGATTGCGTTTTATGAGGATTTTGAGGAGAGACTACTAACCAAATTTGTTGTAAAGCTGTATGATTGGCAATATAACTTGCCACCATTAAGTGGCCGTTATGTATTGGATTAAAAGAACCAAAAAATAAACCAATTTTCATCTTAAATTATTGATATTCAGTAAGTTAGATAATTTTAGGTTACAATAATTCCTTCTGCTTCATCATTTCTCAAGCTTAATTGATAACCTGCTACAGAAATTGAAATTGGATCCCCAAGTGGTGCAATTTGTTCAACTCTTATGGTTTCACCAGGAATACAACCCATTTCCATCAACTTTAAAAATATTTCATCATTTTCAAAGGAATGAATCACGCCCGTTTCACCGATTTTTAAATCCGACAATTTCTTCATAATAGACCACAAAGATACCATTGTTTATATTTATGTGCTTACGAAATATGGAGCATTAAATTTCGTTATTAATACAATCAACTCGATATTTTATGAGTAGGACTATTTTTTTTAATAATGCGGATAAGGCCACTAGCCTTAGGTTTCGAACAAAGCTAAAAGCCTTTATATATAAGCAATGTCATAAAGAGGGTATTAAGATAGAAGCGCTTCAATATGTTTTCTGCTCGGACAAATATCTTTTAGACATTAATAAACGATTTTTAAAACACGATTTTTATACAGATATCCTCAGCTTTGACCTCTCCGAAGAGAAAGGGCTTTTAATAGGTGACATTTATATAAGTATAGATCGTGTAAAAGAGAATGCCAAAACAGAAGGGCATTTGTATATGAACGAACTATTGAGGGTAATTTTTCATGGTGCTCTGCATTTTTGTGGATACAAGGACAAGAAACCAGCTGATGCAAAGTTGATGCGCTCTATGGAGGACAAATGGTTGAAGGCGTATTTGAAAACAATCGCCTAGGCTGCTTTTCAATTATTTGAATGTTCCACGTGGAACACTCATCCAATTATAGGAGTATCAAACGCAAGCGTTTTCTCGTGGAACATTATAGAACTGCCTATGAATACAATGATTGAGGTTATCTTTTTAAACAAATTCCCTTAAACAAGCTAGATTAGAAAAAATACCAAAATATTCGTCTCTCTGCTCGCGTTGCTCGAAAGTTCGTCGAATATTTGTATTGTTTTCTAATTTTTCATTTAGGATAAGGGCAGTTCGAAACCCAGTTAATTATAAA
>Ga0315905_10008981_pt1 | contig 10120 bp, 13 predicted proteins | sample LakEriMetagenome_5_FD_203522 | JGI IMG/M metagenome (GOLD analysis project Ga0315905, IMG submission 203522) | Freshwater fungal communities from buoy surface, Lake Erie, Ohio, United States - Buoy 4 MA121 | ecosystem: Environmental > Aquatic > Freshwater > Lake | place: USA: Lake Erie, Ohio... | reverse complement strand
TCGTCGAGAGTGGAACATACGTTGTCCTGCAGGCACACCCACACTTCGTACTTGCCCTCCACCAAAAATTCTCCGAGCCCCCCCGTGCGCGTGCGCGGGTTAGATCGGCGGATCTCCTGCCAGGATAACGTGCACTGGCAGTTGGGGTACTTTTGTGCAGCCTCCATCAGCGAACCCTCAATGTCTGGTCCGTTGCTGGGCGAGGGAGAGAGCTGAGAGGGAGAGGGTGTCAGAGCCATGGCCGTGGTTGTAGTAGCCTCACTGCAGGCTGAAGCTCCCGCCGCCGAGTACTTTCCCGCAGCGCAGGCAATGCAAAAATTGATCGAAGTGGCACCCGTGACCGCCGAGTACTTGCCGGCTGGACAATCTGTGCACGCACTAGCCCCCGAAGAAGTCGTATACTTGCCTGCCTCACATCGCGGATTATGCGCCTCAGTCGCCGCGTTCAGTGCATACACCTTGCTGTCCCACGAGCCCACGAAAATGCTCGCGCCGTCGGGACTGACCGCGGGCGACGAGTACACACCATTCCCCGTGGCAAACGCCCACCTCTGCACGCCTGTCGCCGCGTTCAGCGCATACACCTTCTTGTCGTACGAGCCCACGAAAATGCTCGCGCCGTCGGGACTGACCGCTGGCGACGACCGCACACCATTCCCCGTGGCAAACGCCCACCTCTGCACGCCTGTCGCCGCGTTCAGCGCATACACCTTGTTGTCGTACGAGCCCACGAAAATCGCCCGCTGACCGCGGGCGACGAGGCCACCCAACTCCCCGTGGCAAACGCCCACCGCTGCGCTTCCGGCGCAGACTCCGATCTCGGTTCGGGTGCGGCATCACCCGGCGCAAACGCCGCGGCGTGCCCCACGGCTGCGACTGCCGCCAGGACCCATGCGATTGATGTCCTGCTAACCATGGGTCAGTTACAATCCTGAACGGCGGGCCCTGAAAGATAATGGTTTTCCGTGGCCTCCCCCGGGGAATTTTATGTAGGATTTGCTAAACTACTGTAGAAACGAATTAGGACGAGGACCTAGGACTGCTGCGGAGGGGACGTAGCTGTTCGATTCAGGCGCAGGGCCATGCCGTCAGCTTTCGGCGCCGGTAACAATGTCCAGGTACGCGTCTGTGCTTTCCAAGAGGACCACGTGTTGTTGCCATGAAGGTTGACAGGGTTGAATGCATGCGGCGCTGTGAACCAAACTATCGTACAGTATTCGCAAGCGCGCGCGTCAGGTCTTCTTTCTGCGCGCTGCCTCCGAGCTGGCCCCGTCGGTGTCCCCCCTCATGGTGCATTTTCTTTTTCTGCGGTCTGTGCTGGTTCTTCCTGTCTATCTGCGCGCGCGTCATCCCCTGGGTACTTGTCAAACAGAAAGGAGAACAAAAAGACTACTACGCAAACGAGCGCAACTACATCCACTGGCTCCACATGGCTGTTACTCTCGGTCTCAGCCCCTCCCTCGTCTTGCTCTCGACATTGGCGCCACGCTACATGCGTGCACATGCGCTGCACGACAGCAAGATATGCTGGACGTAAACTTGTGTTCATGGGGCGAGGTCCCACGACAGCAACGCTCAGCAGGGTTTAGGGTTTAGGCTGCAGGTTCAAGCGAAGCGAGGCAAGGTCCAAGCACTGCCCATGCTTGCCGCTGACCCCCTCTTTGCGGTGGTGCGCGCTGTTGTTTGCGGTGCAGGCTCGGCATCGTTCATGACAGCTCGCATGGGCACGGATGAAAGCATGGCTTCCGAGCACCGTTACACTACCTTGATCGTCTCCTCCATCCTGGCTCTCATGGCCATGAGGTCACTCCTCTCCACCCCTCTCCTCTCCTTTTGGTGCACGCGCATGTACTCTGTGCATGCCCTGTCGATGTGGTATGTACAGAGGTGTGTGTATCTGTGGGCTCTGACTCGCACGCACGCAGGCAGGCAGGCAGGCAGGCAGGCACGCACGCACACACACACGCACGCACACACACACACACACACACGTACACAAACACACACACACACACACTTACACAGTTTCACGTTTTACTCGTTGCACACCTTCTTCTGGCGGCGGACGGCCATGGCCGAGGCAACACTAGGGCAGCACGCAAACATCGACGAGCCCCTGGGCCCTCTCGTAACCTCCCATCCCCTCCTATTTTCTCCAAGTCCTCCTCCTCTCCCCTCTCGCTGGCTCACCGTCCTCGGCTGGCGCGCGTGTGGTGTGGTCTTGTGTGTTGTGCGAGAGGCCTCCGGCAGCGGCTGCACACGGCGCCGGTGGTACACCGCGGCGGCGATACACCGTGGCGGCGGCAGCGGCGGCGGCGAACCGCGGGGATTAGGGCCGGAGGGGATTAGGGCCGGAGGGGATTAGGGCCTCCGGGGGTGGCGCTCATCCAATTCTCATCCAATTCTTGGCCATGGCCTCTCATGCGCTCGCTTGCCCTCCTATCGCCCGGCGTGCCCTAATGCGCGCGCTCCCTGGCTTACCTCCCTCGCGCACCTCCCTCGCGCACCTCACAAGCGCACCTCACAAGCGCGCTTCCTCCTTTGCTCAGTCCTGCTTTGTGCGTCCTGCTTTGTGCACACTCCGCCAAATGCCGCAAGCGAATCTGTGTGAGTGCTGCCTGTGCTCATGCTGCCTGATGCGTGGGGGTTGACGCATACTGTGAAGCGTGTAGACAGATACGGGCTGTGTGTCGACTGATGCGGTCAACGTGTGTGTCGACAGATACTGTCAACTGTGCTGGGGATTGGGCTGTCTCTCATCCTCCTCATCAGCTGGGCCGGTGACTTCCCTTGCCTTGCCCTGCCTTGCATCCTCGTGCCACGTCGGACCCTTGTTGCCTCGGACCCTTGTTGCCCTGCTCTGCACGCGCTGTCTGTGGGTCTGGACGGCGCCGTGGCTGAGGCGTGCAACCAGACCCACAACTCGTGTGCGCTCAGGCGTGTCGTCGCACGCGCGTGCTGTGTGTGAGAGGAGTCTGGCCGCGTCAGACGCCTCTTGCAGAGAGCCATGGTGCTGCAAGCGCCGTCGTGCGCGCCAAACGGCTCTGGCCGCCGCTCGCCTTGTATGAGTGTCTTGACAGTGATGATCGGGGGAGCGGGCTCGCAGCACCGGGCCCGGACAGAGCATCACCAGGGCCGCCGGGCCCCGGAAACTACATCCCTGCGGGTCATGTTTCCATGTAAACGCCTCTCTCCAAGAGACATCTAAAGTGTGCTGCGACCAGCTGCTTGCCGCCCACGCGCATCGCTTTAAAATGGTCATAATGGCCGGTGCCATTCCGCGCGCCGCAGACGGCCGGGGGCTGGGCGCTGGCGCATCAAGGCGCTCTTGCAAGGCTTGCAAGGCGCCCTTTTGCTGACCCGCCCAGTGCTTTCTCGCTCAAATTCAACGTCCGACGGTCGCATTATTACAAAGAATGCTGATTTTAACAAAATTCAAAATTGTTGAGCAATAACGGATATGTGGTCATGTGGTCCTCTTATAAGAGACACGCGATGCTCACCAGATGCTCACCAGAGAAGTGTGCATCGCGCTTCTGGGTGGAGATGACGTGCCGTCCTGTTGAGGACAATATGGAGATAAGCAAGCATCAATCCAACACCAGGGCTCCGCCGGTGCGACTTGTACATGCACGCGTCTACACAAACTCGAGCTGGCGCTGTGCATTTTTACGAGGGCCGAGAAGGAGCCTGCGTCCTTCACTTGCCTTTCCAGGGAGGAACCAGCCCAGCAAAGGAGCCAGAGGAGCTGGCTCCCGCAACCCCTCGGCTTCCAGGGGCCTGCTCTTTGACACAACAGCCGCAGCTGCAGCACCTCACTCAGCAGGCGACGTGAAGCCTGGCGCAATCACAGGGTCCCCTGGCGTGCTGATGGTGCAGGTCAAATACGGGCAGCGCTTGAGCTTCTCGGCCAGCGAGGTCACGTACTCGCGCTTGGCGGTGTAATCGGCGATGGCGTGGCCCTTGGCGATGCACTTCATTGCTCCTGCCTCCGAGTATCTGCGGCACCAGCGGGCATGAGCACCGGGGCCACGCAGCGGCGCGCACGTGTGTGCGTGCCTGCGCGCACTGCGCTAGTGGATGGCACATTTTGTACTAGGCGCCGCCTGCCATGTCACACACACACACACACACACACACAGCGAGAGGGGGGAACCCACTCGACGGATGAGCACAGGTCGAGGATGTCGCCGTTGAGCTCCTTCATGGGGCTGGAACCCAGGCCGTGACCGTACATGGACACGAGTATGAAGAACATCCTCGGCCCTTACTTATCACCTCCCACTCTCACTCTTTTTCCGAACGGCGAACGCTTTTAGAGAAACCAACATTTTAGAGAAAACCATTCACATGAATTGGTCGCGCGAACGTGGAAAGGAGTAAGGAGGCCGGGCGCTTCTCCCACGGCCATGGCGCGTTCGGCGGCAAGGTGCGGTGCAGAGTGTAGGTGACGGGCGTGCAGCGAATACGCAGAGCGCGGCTGCGCAGCGCGCCATGCCGCTCCCGCTCTGCGTGCCCGCGGCGGGTAGTAGGGGAAAGCATGCGATTCTCACCAGGGGGGATACGCCCGCTCATCAAAGGGTCCGGATGGGTGGGGAACCCGGAGAGTTGCGCATGTGCTGCGCGTGGCTTTGCTTGCGCACTGACTCGTGGTGCGTTGGAGCGGCGGCAGGTGCTGCACCGCGGTGCTGGCTGCGGCGATGCTGATGCCGTTGTGCGCGGCGTACTCCGTCGCGGGTACGCCCTGGCAGTGGCGTGTTGGACCCCGTGCGATTGCAGCGACGCTCGTACCGCCTGCCGCAGCACCGCTGCGCGCAGGCACCTATTGCCCGATCTCAGGCGGCCCGAGCGCAGGTCTGCACGACGCGTGCTGATTCGCGTTATTGGTCAGGTATCGGAGGACTCGTGAGGGGCGGGGCTGCAAGACAGGGCAGGACACATGGCGGCCTGCGGGCACCCGGAGTATCTGCTGTGACTCGCCGCCCTCTGCCTTTTGCGCGTCGATCACAAGGCCTCCGAAGTGCGTGACATCGCACCCGTGCAATCAGTGTGTGTATCTGCCTGCGTACGGACATGCTTGCGCTTGTGATAGCACGCCAGCATAGTGCCAGCATTCATGCGAGCCAGCATTCATGAGCGCCAGCTCGTAGGTTCTGTCGTGGGCATTTCGTGTGACCGTCCGTGCTTCGCACGCAAATGCGTGTGCGTCCTGTGTACGCACACGCATTTGCGTGCCAAGTACGGACGCTCACACGAAATGCCCACGACAGAACCTACGAGCTGGCGCGCATGAGCTCACTATCTCTTCGCTCCTGTATGCACCACGGCGGGCATCCCGCCTCCCTGGATACACACACACATACATGCACATGTGTCATCTTGCGGTCTCACATCCCGCTGTCAACGTCGCCCTGCTCTCTTTCTACGTCCCACAATGGGCAAACAGTGATGGCAGCGGAAGCTGGAGAGGAGCGGAGGCTTGAGTTGACGCTCGGCGAACTGTGCAAGACCCTCGTCTCCGTTTGCACTTCCGGCACCCTCTGCACCACCCTGCCGGTATGCTCTCGCTCTCCCTCTCGCTCTCTCGCTCTGGCTCTGGCTCTTGCGCTCGCCCTTGCTCTCGCTCGCTCTCTCTTTGCTCTCGCGCGCTCTCTCTTGGTGTGTGTGTGGAGTTAGAGAATGTGCGAGCATGAGACGGCAGCACTAGATCACCCTTTGCATCATCAGTCTAGAACACCCTTTGCATCTGTTGCATCTGTTGCATCGGACGCCAGCATTAGACCACCCTTTCGACAAAGTGTGCGTATACAAGAAACAACAAGATATGTCACAAGGTATTAGCTTTCTTTCACGTGTCAGTGCTGTCATGCTTTCGTGGCAGTGTTGCATGACACCACGTGGCAAGTGTTGCATGCCGCCACGTGGCAGTGTTGGAATGCTTTCCCGTCTTCCTTGCACACTTTGCACATCTCCCGCCTTCATTTCATCTGCATCCTTTGACTTCTCCCTTTTCTCTCACACATACCTAGAGCGCTGTGTAGCTACCAGACTGGAGTGAGAAACACCAAGAGAGACTGGAGTGAGACACACCAAGGGCCTAGGGTGCATAGACAAAGGGCATCAGAGTGCGAGGGGGGGGAGCTGACAGGGGGTTGGTGTGGAGGGGTTGGAGGTGAGGATTAAGGATCCCGATCTGGCGTGCAGCGTACTCGTAGCTGTGACATCTGAATGGCGTGCTGCCGTGGTGTGGGAGCTGTAGATGCTGTGGCTCATGCTGTAGATCCCGTGGCTGATGCTGTAGATCCTGTGGATGCTGTAGATCCTGTGGCTGATGATGTAGATGCGATGCGGTGGCTCATGACTTGGCGCGCAGCTCATCTTGGTGCTTTTGCGGCTGATCACACAGAGAGGATGAAGGAGAGAGGGTTGAGGAGGAGGCTTCCTGTGCTCGCAGGAGGAGGCTTTCTGTGCTTGCAGCCCGTGCTCTTTGCGTGCAGCGCGTGCTCTTGCGCGCACGAGGCTGGTTGTGAGAGCTGTGTTGTGAGAGCTGTGTTAGTATTGCCTGTGCGCCTTTAGCCCTGCGGGACAGGTAAGCATGAGAGCCTTTAGCGAGTCATCAAGGGCCCGGAGGCATGCTCCGCTGGCATAGGAGCTCGGCGCTGGCATAGGAGCTCGGCGCTGGCAGCGCGATGAAGCAACACTGTTACGACAGAAACACTGTTACGACAGAAGCTTCACTGGTGCGCGCTTGCGCACGGCAAAGAGAAGAGACTGGCACAACAGCCGAAAGAGAAGAGACTGCCACAACTACCCAAACGGTCCTGACCCAAACGGTCCTGACCCAAACGGTCCTGACTCGCATGCCAACGGCGCACCGGGCACGCAACGACGCATCAGGTGTTTGAGGACTCAAAGGGCACGGTACTGGAGCGCTTCGGCCCCGAGTCGCAGTCGCACGTTGAAAAGTGGGAGCGCGATGGCAAGGAATATCCTTTTGGTCTCCTCCCTCATCTTCTCCCTCATCTTTTCCCCCTCCCTCCTTTTCACCGTCGCGCCCCTTTCCCTGGGCATCTTCCTCAGTGGCCCCTCTCCCCTCTTCTGCCCCTCTCCCTTCCTCAGTGGCCCCTCTCCCCTCTTCTGCCCCAGCATTCGTCTCCTACCATTTGCTCTTGTCTGTCGTGCGCTGTTGGGCGTCTGTTTTGTACACCAACAGCTATGAGAGCAAGAAGAGGGAGCGGACGGGCGAGGGGAGGCGAGGCCAGGACCGAGGGCTGCACGCAACCTAGGACGCGTCCGCCCAGGCAATGTGCTGCGGGTATACCTTGCGTATAGACTGACGACAAGAGAGGGGTGCGGGGTGGCGGCAACATGGGCGACATGGGCGCAGGCACCCTCGTGACTTATCTGCTCAACGACAAGGGGGAGCCGTACATGCTGCTGGCCAACAATGCCGCACACACACGCAATCTCCTCAACAACCCCAAGGTTGCTCTCTATGTGCAGAATCCAAAGAGCCCGGGGCAGAAGGGGGCACGCGTCACCCTCGTGGGCGAGATCCAGAAAATCACGTCGGCAACGGAGCTCAACGATTGCAAGGAGTTCTACGCCGACCGCTTCCCCGACCAGGCGCAGCCGCTTGAGGATGAGCGCTTTGAGCGCTTCTTCTCCATGTACAAGATCCTCCTCAAGGATATCTACTACGTGTCGGGCTTTGGTGTGACGACGTGCTGGGTGGCGCCAAGTGAGTTTAGCAAGGCGGAGGCGGACCCCCTGGCCGTTTTCTCCCAGGAGCTCCTTGACGACTGGAACGAAAACAGACAAGACGACTACCAGTCGCTGGCCCAGGCCTTCTTCGGCGACGAGCTGGACGTGAGTCAAGTGGACAGTCCGCGCATCACCTTCCTCGACCGCTTCGGCTTCGACTTCCGATTCCGTTTTCCGCGCAAGGATCAGGGCGGCAAGAGCTCTGACAAGCAGACGCTCGATATTCGCGAATACCGTGTGGGATTCCGGCAGCAAGCCATGTCTCGGGAAGAAGCTCAGTCCTCCATGTTCAAGATGCTCCAGGAGGCCTGGGAGAAGAACAACGGCTTCGACGACGACGAGTGGGGCGAAACTCAGCTGCCGCCTTTCATCCTCAAGCGCGCCACCGACATGAAAATCGAGGATCCTGTGGCGGCTGGTCGCCCTACTACTGTGGCTTGAAGGCGATGCGTTGCACTATGCGCGCGCATCTGATGCGTCGGATCAAGAGCTTGTGCTCTCCAAAATGCCTGCTGCTCCAGACCTATCCTTTCTTTGCAGCGTGTGGGCAAGAAGTCATGAGTCAAGGTGTGCGCAAAGTGATGCGCGACATTTTGGCGTCTTTGACCGGGTGCCCGAGCAGCGGGTTCAAGGCACCTGTCCGGCTGTTGCGATGAGAGCGGTAGAATATTTGTCATGCGTCATGCACGTAAAGTGAATGCTTATAGACCAATCAGATCAGGGCTCGCCACAAATTTGCAGGTCTTCTTTGCTCAAGTACAGCTTGCTCTGGAGGGCGCTTGCCACGCCTCTTTCTTCATCTCTGCACCCTCTCGCTACAAGTTTGCAAGGGGGAGAGCGACAAAACGTAACGCTACAAATTGCAAAGCCTAGATCGCACAGGGTCATGGTCTTCACGACCCGTCGTGTACCCTCCTGTCGGCAGATTTAATTACATCCAATGTCCCCAAGGTGTCCAAGGTCAAGAACTTGTACCCAGCCCGGCACCTCGGGAAAGAGGGGGGGGGGGAGAGAGAGAGAGAGAAGTTGATTGACAATCAAATAGATGACTGAAGGTCTGTAAGTACAACGCCTCTTGGAGGGAGAGTAGACACACACATAAACAGACAGAGAGAGAGAGAGAGAGAGAGTTTATTAGTAACGGGAAGTCGAGTTTGAAGACCCATGCAAAGGCTTCCTCGGCACATGTCTGAATGTCTGACACCTCGAAATCTCGAGGAAAAAATATGTGTATTGAGCTTGGTGCAAATATGTTTTGTACAAAACTTCTAAAAGGTCTCGGAATCAAGAGATGAGTGGATGCTCGCCGCGGGCCATGCGCTCCAATGCGTCGAGGCGAGCGAGAACAGACGAAATTCGCTCCTCCTGGCGCGCCATTTTGCTGGTTTGCTCCAGTATCTTGCGGTGATTGTTGGCAATACCTGCCTGCAATGACTGCACATGGTCCTCCAGTCCTGCCCTCAAACGTGTCAAGCCACGTACAGCTGACAGGATAACACCGTCTGCATCCGCACTTGAGATCCTATCAGCCTCGCCCACGTCAAAGGCGGCGTGCAGGTCCTGGGCCATGGGACCCATGTGAGATATCTCTTGTCCTTGGTATCGCCATGTACTGATAGGAATGCTGCATATTTTCTGCAACGCGTCCAAGTCATCCACGGCAGCGACCTTTAGTTTGCTTTTCTCGTCCGACAGGATAGACCATGAGCTGGACTTGGATTCAAGAACCACACCTAGCTCGCAGTTTGACGCGGTGTAGCCGGTGATGAATTTGAAGCCTCCAGTCGCACGCACATTGAATGAGTTTGCCTTGCTCTCGAAAGTGCTCGGTTCGGACAGCTCTGAAGAATCGGTGAAGGTGAAAGATCCCTCCGCTGACCCGTCTCGCGCGCCTTGCCCCAAAAATGCGGAAGAAGCAATCGCTACAAACGCTTTGACCTCCAGGGTGTACTCAGTCGGCATCATGATGGTAGTTGGTATGTTTCCGGTTGTGATAACAGTTCCTGCTCATCATAATGGTCAGTGATAAGAACCACGCAACCTTTTTCGCACAAAACCAACGGTCCCAAACAAAATCGCAGGGTTGGGAGCCACCGCATGCAGACAGCAGACCTGAGGTATCCGGCAAGGTGATGACGTTGTCTCCAGTGGGCGGGATAATCTCGAATGTGGTAGTAGCAGCAAGACTCTCATTCATGGGGTTCGCATCCGAGACGTGTCCAAAGATAAGCGGAAATCGGCCATTAACAATCGAGTTCACTGCCAGTTTTGTCTTTAGCTCGTCATGTCCAATCGAAATCTTTCGCCCAATTATGATGACGTTGCCGACCAAGTCGAGATTGCCGAGCACCTAGAG
>Ga0315905_10008980_pt1 | contig 10120 bp, 11 predicted proteins | sample LakEriMetagenome_5_FD_203522 | JGI IMG/M metagenome (GOLD analysis project Ga0315905, IMG submission 203522) | Freshwater fungal communities from buoy surface, Lake Erie, Ohio, United States - Buoy 4 MA121 | ecosystem: Environmental > Aquatic > Freshwater > Lake | place: USA: Lake Erie, Ohio... | reverse complement strand
TGTGTGTGCGTGCGTGTGCGCGTGTGTGCGTGTGCGTGTGCATTAGCATTATGTGCGTGAGTGTGCATGCTGACAGAGGAAGCGAAGAGTAGCCACACCAGCATCACGCACACGCGCGCACACACAAACACAAACACAAACACACACACACACACACACACACACACATTCGCGCGCAGGTACACACCTTCCAATTGAGAGAAACAGTCGGCAAGACATTGCACATCAGCACCCTGGGAACGGCACCGGACGAGGAGGCCACGGGGGGGGGAGTGTCACGGGGAGAGAGGGCGATAGGTTTGGGGGCTGATGCGTAGGCGAGCCTGCTCGGGCTTTTCCCGCGCGCACCCTTGCCTGCAGACTTTGGTGTCCGCGGTATGCTTCCTCCTCCTCCATCTGCACCATCATGGTCGCCACCATCTCCTCCTTCTCCTTCATGTCTCCCTCCTCGTCCATTTCCGCCGCCACCTCTTCCCCCTCCGCCTCCTGCAGGCTGCAGGCGCTGCGCGGGGGCTGCCGGGGCCGCGGGGGCGGAGTGATCTTGAAGAAAGGTTGAGTAGAGCAACGTCATGGGCAGCACAACTGGCAGCAGAAACCGGGGCTCCTGGTGCGGCGCACAAGAGAGAATACCCACCCCGGCAACTGCGCACGCCCCAACACACCTCCGCACATGCGCCACACCTGCCCCATCCATTCCACCCGAACCCGCGCTTCCCTTTTCACACTTCCCCCCCGTCCAGCCTCGTAGGCAGGAGACGAGGGCGACGAGAGCGAGGGGGCCGTACAGCATGGGCATATTGACGCAGAGGTGCGTGACGCGAGGATGCAACCCGTGCTGCGCCAAGTTGTCGGCATTGAGATTGTAGAGCAACGAATTCAGAGGCGTCAACACCCAGGGAACTTGTCCAATGCGTACGCCACCATCCCCCCTGTTTCCGCTCATTGATGAAGAGAGCCATGGGCCAAGGAAGGGAAACGTGCCGGCGGAGGCGGCAGGCGCGGAGGCAGTGTTGTTCGTGGCACAGAGGTGGGCGAAAAAGTGCGAGTCCAGCGCCACCATGAACACCAAACCAACAATGGCGCCGAAGAATGAGGCAATTGGCGGCGGAGCCTTGGGCGTCACGGATTGAGGAAGGTGCGGGCGTCTCGATGAGAGAAAGAAGGCATTTGCGCGTGAGTTCGTGAGCGAGGCGAGGACGACGGGGAGGGCGAAAAAGATGAGAGTGAAGCGGCAGAAGATTCCGACGCACAGAAGAAAACCAGAGGCCAAACCTACCGCCGGTCGTGGCAGGGCCCTCGGGGGCGACAGCCAAAGGAGGAGCAGGAGCGCCAGTATAACCGATTCAAGGCAGTTGGAAAAGGGCCGGGTATGGAGAAGTAACATGGGCCACGACGTTGCCAGGCACACCAGAGCGGTCCGAGAAGGTGTGCCACAGAGCGGTGCCAGGCGAAAGGCAGCCCAGTCGACAACGAATGAGGCCAGGCACATAGCGAGTCGCGGGGCAAGGAGCAGGGCCTGAGACCCGACCTCACTGCCGGCTAGACCGAGCCCTTCTACCACCGCGTATGGGAGCCCGGCCGCGGCCAGCGGCACCAGCGCCGATCGGCACGGGTGCCTGCAGTCAAATTCCCATGCCAGGCGCTGGTCGAGCGAGAACCGCCGGATGGCCGCCACCTCCTGCGCCTGGAAGTACTCGTCCGGGTGGACGTAGCCCGGCAACAGCGTCAGCGCCAGCCTTACGCCCACCGCCGCAGCGTATGTGCTTCGCGCCATTCGATATTGCCCGCGAAACTCAAATCTCCTTCCACATCATCTCCGTCTCTTCCTGTGCTTTCCCATTTTTCGCAAGGCCCATTTGTTCGTGACGACAGGATTGTCGTCACGAACAAATGGGCCTTCACTGGCTGTGAACATGTGGGGACGCACAAGTGAAAGCGAAGGGCGGGGCCGCCCGAGGTAGAGTTCGAGCCCAGGTAGAGTTCGAGGAAGCGCGTGGCGCGGAGATGGAGCCTCTCGCGGCCGTGCTCGCGCTGCGGCAGAAGCACGCCTTCTCCATGGGCGCCGACTCGCACGCAGCGGGCGAGAGGAAAAAGTCCACTGTTGGCATCATCCTCGAAGACTCGCAGCTAGGCCTCGTCTCCATGGTCCTCCCGGGCGGACCGGCGTATAAGAAGATCAAGAAAGGTAAGGGCGGGCCTGGTGTCGCGCAACGCGGCGGCGGCCTGTCAGCCGCGCCGCGGCAGCTGCTGATGATAGTGGATTTACATAGATCTGACCGCGCACCGTGGCAGGGGACGTGATCCTCAGCCTCGACGGCGCCAGCGTCACCGCGGCAAACCTTGTTCCCCTCCTCACAGGTCCGCACTCCGGCACGCGCTCTTTACCTCCTTTAGCTCTGCGAACAGCGTGTGGCGCACTGCAGCTGCGTGTTCTTGATGTGTTCGCATTGTGGCGCTGGCAGGAAGCGACGAGGTCGATTCCATTGTCCAGGTTGGCATCAAGGGCTGCCCGCAGCCGGTGAGTGAATGTGTGTGGTGTGTTGTTCAGAAACGCAGGAAAGGATAGCAACCCGATCGCTCGTACGCGTGTATGTGGCAGATTGAGATTCGTCGCGGTGACATCCGAGAGGTGGAGAGGATCAAGGACGTCTTCGTAAACCTTGCCAACGCCCAAGAGGCTTGCAAAGCGAGCCGAGCGGGGCAGCTTCTCAAACTCGTCAACTCGGTGGAGCCTGCTGCGGAACAGCTCGTTGCGTGGCTAAAAATGGTGAGCGACGTCAAAGGACGCCACATCCACGACCTCGAAGACATGCTGGCTGCGCAGGCGCAGCGCGGCGACGAAAACGAGGCACGGTGCAAAGACCTCGAGGGGAAGCTGAAGACGGCTAGAGACGCGGAGACGCGGGCTGCAGAGAAGATTGGGGCCGTCGAAGAACGTGCCGCAAGTTTGCAGGTTGAGCTTGAGCAGCAGGCACAGCGCGGCGACGAAAACGAGGCACGGTGCAAAGACCTCGATGGGAAGATGAAGGACATGCGAGGGCAACTTGCAGAGCAGCGCACGGCTTTGGAGCGCGCAGCAACAGCAGAAGAGGCAGCAAAGGCTAGGGATACGGAGGCGCGGGTTGCAGAGGCACGTTGCAAAGACCTCGAGGGGCAGCTGCAGGACCTGCGAGAGCAGCTTGCAGAACAGCGCACGGTGTTGGAGCGTGCAGCGACGGCGGCGCAACAAAAGCTCACAGAAGAGGCAGCCAAGGCTAGGGACGCTGAGTGGGCTTTGGAGCGTGCAGCGACGGTGGCGCAGCAAAAGCTCACAGAAGAGGCAGCAAAGGCTAGGGACGCCGAAAGACGTGCAGCGACACGGTGCAAAGACCTCGAGGGGCAGCTGCAGGGCCTGCAAGAACAGGTTGCAGAGGAGCGTGCGGCTTTGGAGCGTGCAGCGACGGCGGCGCAGCAAAAGCTCGCAGAAGAGGCAGCAAAGGCTAGGGACGCCGAAAGACGTGCAGCAAATTTACAGGTGGAGCTTGAGACGCGGACTGCAGAGAATTCGCGGGCTGCCGAGAATTGGTTGTTAGTTGAAAACCGTGCAGAGAATTTGCAGGTGGAGCTAGAGCAGCTGCGCAGTTCTTTTGCCTTCGCGAAGGAGGAGTTTGCAAACCAACGAGCCTACCTTGAAATAAGAATTCGGTCGCTGGAGCAAGATGGGCAGGATGCGACTGCAAGGTTGCGGCGAGAGCAAGAGGAGCTCGAGCACAAGCTCGCAGATGCACTGAGAGACAACGAGATTTGCGACGTGGAGATGAAGGAGGCCAAGGCCAAGTGCAAAGCGCTGCTACTGGAGCTGCATGCGGCGGAAAGGGAGCAAATGAAACTCAAGAGCGAGATTGAGTTCATCACTGATCAGAATCTGTTGACCGCCGATGAGAAGCAAAAGCAGCTTCAGCAGGAGCTGATGAAAATGGCTGCAAAATATCAAAGCGCCGACGCGCAGGCGCAACAGGCACAAGAACTTCGCGCGAGCGTGTCGTTGCTCGAAGAGGAGCTTGAGCAGTTGCAGAGAAGCAACTCCAGCTTGGAAAAATCCCATGCTCAGCTGCTGGTCACTGTGGAAGCCTCAGAGGCTGCCAGCAAGGGCTTTCAAAAGCAAATCGCTGATGCTCAGACGAAAAGCGAGCATTTGTTTGCGATGAAGGAGGACCTAGAAAGAATGGTCAGCGGTTGCCGGTTTGAAATATCTCGACTGGAAGCAGCAACTGCAAAACAGAAAGGGGTGATGGAGGAGATGCGAATACGGGAGCTCGATATGCAGACGATTCTGCAGAAGCGCGAAGCTGATGTAAAAGGGGCTGCTATCGACGTGGATACGGAACGCGAGCAGAGAATCTTACGCGAACAGTCATGCCAGGCACTCAAGCGTGAGCTTGCCTGCACTAAGGAGCAATTGACAACGGCCGAAGACATGCGCAGTAGAGCCGAACTTCGACTCAAGCAGTCAGAAGCTGAGCGTGATAGATTGCTCTTGGATTTGGAGCGACAAAAGCAATTTGCATCCAGTAAGGCCTCGCAACTGGGTCACCTGGAGCATCAGCACTTCCAGTCGGAGTCGCGGGTTGCTGAGCTAGAAAAGCGCCTTGAGTGGGAGAGGAAGGCAGTGGCAAAGTTAAAGGCGAATAATCAGGAGCTTCTGCTGCATGTTAACGACTTAAAGGAGCGTGTGGGCGATTCTCAGAGGAAGGCGTGCGTATACGCCGACAACGTGTCGGCGCTCGAGCGAGAGCTTGAAAAGCAGCGTGCCCTGGCGGTACACATGTGCACCTCATGGAGGCACAGCGTGAGGTCTGGGCAAAGGGACGCGATGCTCGAGCAGACACTGCATCGAAACGGCCTGCTCTTAAGTCATCAGGGTACCCCCGCCCCATAGGTTCGGCTCGATTTTGTGTTGTGAGGTGGAGACACAGTTTTCAAGCAAAAGTAACGCGCGATGTTGCGTTCTCTTCTGGCTGGTGCAGATGCTGCCAACTCCTCATCTCATTCTCCATCTCTTTCTCCACTTAAGCGTCCTCCTTCCCGAAATTGCGCGTCCGAGGAGATGGCGGCAACCTGCCAAAAACAGCACGCAAGCCAATATGAGTATCATACTGAAATTGAATGCTTGTGAATAAACCCCAACAAAGACGCTTTCCTCCTCTCATCTCCCTCCTCCATCCACCCTCCTCCGCTGCTCTCTTGCCTTTGCCGACGACAGGCAACGGACGCAGATCTGACACCGCTCCCAAAGCCTTCCTTGGGTCTACCAGCCATTGCCGTTGCTCCTCCTCCGGAAAAGCAGGAGGAGCAAGAGCAGGAGGATGAGGAGGATGAGGGTGCAAACAGGAAGAGGAGGTATTATTCGTATTCAGCACCCACGTGTAACGTGCGTGTGCACTGCGAGGGATAGAAGGAGAAAGGGGTCCCCTGATCTAGTTGGGACCCTGAGGCAGTGCACCATCAACGGATGGCAGGGAGAGCAAGTGGTAGTGGAGGCGGGGAAGGAGGACAGGGTCAAAGGGATGAATGGTCGGGATCGAGAAAAAAAGTCTGAAAAATGGCAGCTTAGTGTTAGCTTGAATGCTGCAACAGTTGCAGGAGAGGGGGGTGAGTTGGTGTGGTGGAGGAGGAGAGAGTTAGAGGGGGAGGAGGTGAAGGGGGTGTGGGTCATCAATCAGGATGAAGCAAAAGCAGATTGCAGCGAATTTGACAAATAGGCTGTCAACATCTTGTGGCAGGAGCAAGAGGGCCACCGACATGCCATGACCATAGGTAACGCAGGAAGCCAACATGGTGGGGAGTGTAGCTGGTGGGCGCGAGGGCCGAAACGCCTTGAGCAAATTCAGGAATGGGAACAGTGGTTACAGAAGTGTCACTCGTCAAACATCGATGAAGGGGTTGATTGCGTTACATTTGCAGATGGCATGATCTGTGTCGAGATCAAAGGTGAGCAGCGAATGCTCAAGATCGCCACGGACAGAGGCAACTGGGTGGACACCAAAATCAATGAGCCCTCAAGGAGGGAGCCCATAGCCGAAACTGAAGACTCGCGACAGGGTGACAAGAGCTTGGACAAGAAAATTCAGAAACCATACCCGTTCTCGAAAGGTAAAGTGTGGCATGGACCTCCAGGAACGCTCGAAGTAGTGTATGCTCAAGTAAAGGGGCTTCTCGATTGGGAAGCACTAGCGCTCACCACCAAAAGCTTGAATACACGCTCAACCAATAGAAGGGTAATCATGGGTCAAGGAGCATGGTGTGATGAAGAACAGACGATGGCATGGGAGAGATACATGCAAACAGAGGGGTTGAGCCAGCATGTAAGCTGCCAGCACTGCAAGGGTACGGAAAAGCCGATTGCAATGGTCGTCCCTGGTAAGGAACAGCAGCGTCGTGAGCTAGCCTGCTTCTGCACCAACTGCTGGAGCTTCACAAGCATTCGTCACAGCAAGATCACATCCATGGATGTCTCCTTCTTCAAACAGTTCAATCCTGAGACAGGTAAGTTCCATCGAGCACTGCCATATGCCGATGACGAACATCCAAGAAGGATTCGAGGGCCGATCACAGACCATGAATTAGCTCATTTTCGAAAAGCTCGGCTCAAGCTCAGGAAAGCGGGAGGACCAAACAAGGAGAACAATGAAATATATCGATCATTGACAGTGGAGGAGCTAGCGGTTGTCCGGACATGAGCGGATCGCTTATTAAAAGACGCGCACAGTGCAGCCTCGGTTCTAGGACGAAGATTTGAGGTGCGCGATACGCCTGCTTCACAAAGGAGGGGAAACCAGTGACAAGCCGAGTGATTGGAGACCGATTGGTCTCCTCAATGTGGGGACCCAATTAGTCCATCATGTCATCAACTACAGGCTCACTACCATAACGGAAGTGGAGAATCTCATCGTGCCGGGCCAAGATGGTGGAAAAGCTGGAAGAGGTGTCGATCTTAATCAGTTTAAACTCGACTGGATCACGAGCGAAGCGAAGCGCTTAAAACAGAGGATAATAAGAATCGACATTGACTTCAAGAATACATTCAATTCCGTGTCTCAAAGCGCGCTCTGGGAGGTGATGAGGGCGTACAACATTCCCGATGTCGACCTGTTGGAAGCCATCTATGGCAGAACGACAGCGTGCATGGATCCAGAGGACCCCAAATGTGCGATCATCACTTTCCTGACAGGGGTAATACAAGGAGGAGCATCTTCTCTCCGTGTCTTTACTGTCTTCATCAACGCCCTGTTGGAGCATCTCACGCACACAGGAAAAGCACTAGGCATCAGTCATGGTATTGAAGAGACAGACCAGTTCAACCATGTTGCTTTCATGGATGACGTTACAGTGGTAGCGCAAGACAATCTGGGATCGCAAATTCTGATGGACGCCGTCCAAGAGTTCGAAATTTGGAGTAACACCAAATTGAATATGGTCAAAACAGTGGTAATGAGTATCAATGGAGGGAGCGGGGAAAAGGATCCGCCTCGAGTAACGTACAAGCAGCAACCAATCAAAGTTTTTCAAGCAACTGAGAGCTGCAGGCACTTGGGCTACTGGGCGACACCCAATGGTGACATGATAAAAACTAAAAGGCGGGTGCTCGCGAAAAGGAGAGAAGTACTCGGGCTTCTAACGCATCACCCATTGGAAACAAAGACAGCGAAAGAACTCTTCCAGAGCATGGCAGTGAGTGTGTTTCGATTCTCAGCGGCCCAGGTGCGTTGATGACGTGGCGAAGTCTATAACTGTCCAGGAACTCCACAGAGCCAAGGAGGAATTTATGTGTCATACGACTCATGAACTATACGACGAGATGGAGTTATGGCAGTGGGATGAAGTACAACATAATCGTTGGGCAAGAGCTCTGAAAGCGAGCCATAGGAAGCGGAGCAAGAAGGAAAACAATTGAGTTGGGCAACGGCAACTAGGTCATTACGCAGATTCAAGGCAAGAATCACCAAGGTAGGAGGCAAGAGGGTGAGAGGGATCAACCCAAGGAGCAAGAATGGCAACTTGAAGATGCTGCGCAATGGGAACTCCTATTTCAGGGGGAAGAGGTATTCTGGAAGGCAGCTGGATCTATCAGAGCAGCGGGATATGACTCAATCTACAGTCTGACACAAGATGCCAATGAGAAACATATTCCAACGCCGCTGCTCACTCGGGAAGGCCCAGGTAGCAGAGGCACAAGGCACATTCGACTGCTGATACCCAAGATCGTGCTACTCTACAAGCATGGCTAGAGCTGGTGGACTGGGCCGGGCTGGGAGTGCTGCCTAAGTCTCAAGTACCGAGAAGGCTGAAGTTAAACATGGATCCAATGAGCCAGATGTTTCAATGGCTGATAAAAAAAGAACATGGATCAAGGATCCCGACACTGCGCACCTGTTCATTGACAACCGCAAAGAGCTAAAGCAACTAGCGGATGCCATTAGGCGTCAGGATCCCAATGCGGCAAGTAGAGTGGAGGTGATGAGTGGAGGGGAGGTGTTTGGCACCGCACTCATTGCATGGCTTAAGGAAGAGGGCGATAACATCGGGATAGCCAGGAAAGTCACGGAAATGGTGTGGCCATGGGTATGTTCAGAACGAGCTCAAATCCATCCCGATTGGACAATATCTTGTGGAACGAAGATGGATCTCATCCAGGAAATTGAGAGCTGGGTGCGCATGAACAGCGCAAGATGCGAGTGGCACTTAATCAAGCTAGGATATCGCTGTCCTGAATGCCAGCATGGCCTGTGCACATTAGCAATGAGATAGAGGGGCGTATACAATGCCCGTGGTGTATGGAGCCTTACACTAGTGCCCCACGGGCATCAACAGCAGGCACATAGTCGCGCTCGTACGACGCAATGTCTCAATATCCATGCCCTGGGGGACCAGTGGATCGAAGAAGTAACAGATGTGGAGATCGTGCAAACACCCCAGGAGGAGTGCCTTGAGAGAGAGCATCTCAAGTTCAAGACCCACATCCAAGGGGGGGAGACAGAGACTCGGAAGGAGCGGTGTCAACAACTGTTAGATAAAATTGACTATAACCTACGGCGAGCACTCCTGAGGCCACTGTGGAAAGACATCTTACTGATCCCCAAAGCCTGGTGCCCCGAGCACAAGCCGAAGTATGAGACGCAAGGGTGGTGGTATGCAACGTCAGAAGAAGTTCTAGGACGAGTGTGCAAGTCCTGCAGTGTCTTGCATGAACTTGCAGAGTCTGCAGGATCAAAACGGCGAAAAGAAAGCCTAGGAAATGCAAAAAATGCCAGGCTAAAGAAGGCCCAACAAACGCACCAAGTGCTCGAAGGAGAAAGAAAAATGCCTCACACAAAAGGGTCGCAGGGATGATTGATGAGGCTCTCCGACGCACGGAACGGGCAAGAGCGCGAGAACGTGTGGAATATGGGGAGAGTTTTATTGAGTGCGACACTCAGAGTGATAGTGACGATAACAAAAATAGCGAGCCACTATCCCATGGACTCAAACTGCGTGCGGTGGACCCTCGGTACATTACCAAAAGCGAGGATTGTAATAGGGGAGATATAATGCTTACTATGAACAGGTCAGGGAGCTTATAGCCATAAAAAGCAAGTCGGAGGAAGGAACTGCCACAATCTGGCTCACCACAGCTGAGATGGGCTTCTCGGTGACAGAGGAACAAGACGTGATCGTATGCACTAAAGATGTAACAGAAGGAAAAGTCAACGATCGATACCTAGCTCCGGCGATATCACGGTTTGCAGCCGACATGCGGAGGAAGGCAGGAACGGGAGCGGACACGGACAGGCAAACTAAAGAGGTTAGAGAAAAACTAGTGGACTTGCATCCGCGAGAGAAAAACTAGAGGACTTGCATCCGCGATGGGGTAGAGCCACTGTAAGACCGAAAAGCGAAGGCATCAAAGAGCAGGCTGGCAATGAAGCCAAGGTGACAAAGAGGTTCATAAGGATCATTCAACGGAAGGACCTCCCATGGGAAAAAGATTCCATTGCGAGGGCAGCGAATGATCCCGAGCACATCCCAGATTGCAATGTTCAGGCTACGGTTGGACAACACTTCCTCTTTCACGAGCCAATTCCAAAAACGGCAAATGGACAAG
>Ga0315905_10008977_pt1 | contig 10123 bp, 8 predicted proteins | sample LakEriMetagenome_5_FD_203522 | JGI IMG/M metagenome (GOLD analysis project Ga0315905, IMG submission 203522) | Freshwater fungal communities from buoy surface, Lake Erie, Ohio, United States - Buoy 4 MA121 | ecosystem: Environmental > Aquatic > Freshwater > Lake | place: USA: Lake Erie, Ohio... | reverse complement strand
CGCCGTGAACACCGCGCCCATGGCACTGAGCAGTTCGCGGCGTATGGCGCGCTGAAAAATCATTCGGGGACTATAATTGTGCGCATTAAAGGAGTGAACGTGGACTTTAGCATAAAAGCTTTTAATGCAAAAAACGCAATCGCCCAGCATAAAGCGGGGTGTATCGCCGTTGGCGTATTCGAAAACGGCAAGCTGTCGGCTGCCGCCAAGGCACTCGACGAGAAAGCCTCTCTCACCGCTGCTATCAAGAGTGGCGATATCTCTGGCAAGGCAGGCACGACCCTGCTGTTGCACCGTGCTAGCGGCAATGCCAAGCGCATTTTGCTGGTCGGACTGGGTACCGAATCTGAGGTGTCGGATCGAAACTTCATCGCCGCTGCGCACGCGGTAGCGCGCGTATTCGCAACGCTGGGCAGCAACGATGCGCTGGTCGCACTGCCTTTCGATGTAGTTCAGGGACGCGATGCCGACTGGGCACAACGCACCATGGTGCTCGCGCTGCGCGAAAGTATCTACCGCGCTGATGCCCTAAAGAGCAAGAAAGACGAACATCGAAACGGCGTGACCAAGGTCACCTTGGCGGTTGACGAGAGCCGCTTGGCTAGCGCCCGTAAAGTTCTGGCCCAAACCGTTGCCTTGGCCAACGGTATGGATCTCAGCAAGACCTTGGGTAATCTGCCACCCAACATCTGTACCCCCACCTATTTGGCGACCACGGCAAAACAGCTGGGCAAAGAATTCAAACTCGGTGTCGAGGTCCTAGATCGCAAGCAACTCGAAGCCCTCAAGATGGGCAGCTTTTTGTCGGTGACCAACGGCAGTGATCAGCCGCCGAAATTCGTCATCCTGAGGCACATGGGTGGCAAGGCAAAAGATGCGCCGGTCGTCCTGGTCGGCAAAGGCATTACCTTCGACACCGGCGGCATTTCACTCAAGCCCGGCTCGGGCATGGATGAGATGAAGTACGACATGTGCGGTGCCGCCTCGGTCCTAGGCACCTTCCGCGCCATCGCCGAAATGCAGCTGAACCTAAACGTCATTGGCGTTATCCCGACTTGCGAGAACATGCCATCCGGTAGCGCAACCCGCCCCGGCGACATCGTCACCTCCATGTCAGGACAGACCATCGAGATTCTCAACACCGATGCTGAGGGACGGCTGATTCTCTGCGACGCGCTGACTTATGTGGAGCGCTTCAAACCCGCCTGCGTCGTGGATATCGCCACCCTGACGGGCGCCTGCGTAACTGCGCTTGGCCATCACAACACCGGGCTGTTCACGCGTCACGACGGCACCCATGATGCACTGGCCAACGAATTGCTCGCCGCCGGCAAAGCTTCCAATGACACCGCATGGCGCATGCCTATCGAGGAAGCTTACCAAGAGCAGCTCAAGTCCAACTTCGCCGATATCGCCAATATTGGTGGCCCACCGGGCGGCAGCATCACCGCAGCCTGCTTCCTCGAGCGATTCACCCGTAAATATTCATGGGCCCACTTGGATATCGCTGGCACCGCATGGAAGAGCGGTGCCGCCAAAGGCGCCACGGGCAGACCGGTACCGTTATTGACCACGTTCCTAATGGAACGCGCGAAAAGCTAAACCTTAATCTGCCTTCTCAGAAAACGGGAGCCACTCGGCTCCCGTTTTTTATCGCCGCAACAAATTATTACTATGGTGACCCCGCCAAGTAGTACAAAAAAGACTGAACCGAATCGAATATACCGCCACATATTTTGGAAAGTGATTGAAATACCAAATATTTGGTGTTTTTTTCCAACAAAATTTAGGGGGTAAAGTCAGATGAGTAAAGTAAATATTCAAACATCGATACAAGTTAACTCTTCGGGAACGACTGATTTACCCCCAAAATCCCTGGCTGATTCAAAAGTGATTCACGCCAAGTCTGAGAATAAGGCACGTAACGCACAACGAAGATGTAGCAAGACGGCAAAAAAAATGTCGCCAGATTTAAGTCAGCAGCATGTGGCAACTGAGTTGAGGAAAAAATCCTCCTCCACACATTGGGGAAAATCGCTGATTAACAATATTAAAGATACATTTCGACATTCCACTGGATTACCAAAGCAGGAAAGTCAAAGCAAATTCTCCTCAGTTGCGGAAGGGATGTTGATAAAAGAACCTAAAAAAGAAACGCATACCGTCGCCAATCTGGAACATGGATTAGGAAAAGTCTTATCCAGCTCAGACACCCACAAAAAACAACAATTGTCGTTCACCATACGTCAGTGCTTTGACCTTGCTGATGGTGAGCCGACTAATAAGAACTTGAATGAACTTTTACGACTAGTGCCAGAACTTAAAAAGCTTTCTGAATCTAGGGGCACCTCTGAACAGTTGGAGCAGATAATCAAAGAAAATTTTGAGAAAAAAACGAAGCGATAGATAAATCTGCCAAAAACATGGAGATGGTCAAAAAACTAGCCGTGACCAGCGCTCCCGAACACACTCCTACGCCACAATTACAGACCTTAACAAATGCGGAAATTATCGAGCATGAGCTAGATAGCATAGAAAAGGGATTAGAGGAGGATATTTCCAATCCATCCGGCAAAGCCAGTACAGACGACATCACTAATGAACTGGACAGCATATTAAAAGAGTTAAGCGAGGACATGCCCAACTCAACCGCTCATATCGATACGAATGACTTCATCAATCAAATAGAAAACCTATTAAACGATGATGTTCCTCAGTCACCAACCATAGCCAAAACCAACATAAGCGCTAATCCAATCGATGCCCTCATCAAAGAGATCGATGAAATGAGGTTTAAAGACTCAATAAAGTCACTCGCTTGAGATTTCAATAATGTTGGCTAAAATGCGACCTGCACCCACTCATCAGGTCCATCAATGAAACTCGCCACATGGAATGTCAATTCCCTCAAAGTACGTCTGCCGCAAGTGCTGCAATGGCTGGAATGCTCGCCGGTGGATGTGCTCTGCCTGCAAGAAACCAAGCTGACTGACGATAAATTCCCGGTCGCGGAAATCGAGGCTGCCGGCTATCAGGTGGTCTTCACCGGGCAAAAAACTTATAACGGCGTTGCCATCCTGTCCCGCCATCCGATCACGGAGGTGGTCAAGAACAATCCCCTGTTTCCGGATGAGCAGCAGCGCATCATCAGCGCCACGATTGAGGATATGCGTATTGTTTGTGCCTATGTGCCGAACGGGCAGGCGGTGGGATCAGACAAATATGACTACAAGCTGCGCTGGCTCGAAGCATTCATTCAGTGGCTGGAAGCCGAGCTTCAACAATTTCCATCGCTCGCCGTTTTAGGTGACTACAACATCGCACCCGCCGATGCGGATGTCCATGATCCCGCTGCATGGCAAGATCAAATATTGGTGTCGGCGCCCGAGCGGGCAGCGTTTGAACGTTTGTGTGCGATGCCGCTGGCAGATGCGTTTCGCTTGTTTCCGCAAGCAGAAAAACTCTATAGCTGGTGGGATTATCGACAGATGGCTTTCCGCCGCAATCGGGGTCTACGCATCGATCATGTTTTGCTTTCGCCTGCCTTGGCCCAGCGCTGCACGGCATGCGAAATCGACAAATTACCCAGAAAATGGGAACAGCCGTCAGATCACACGCCCGTCATTGCAACACTACAGTAACCCCAACCGACACTGAATGCTGTCGGATTTGTTGTTAGCGGTTATTCACCTTGATATAGGAGGGCAGTAGAGTTTGCGGTACGACCTTCCCCGCGAGCTCTGCATTGCGATTCATATCTCGTGTGAAATCGAGTGCCAGCATCAGTGCGAGCATTTGCTCATGCTCTTCCGGACGCAAGCTCCAGAATTCAAGTGCCGTTTGTTTGTCAAAGGGATTGATGTAGCGTTTTTCTTTGCGCAATTCAAAATGAAGATGCGGGCCGGTAGAAAAACCTGTTGAACCGACATACGCCACTTCCTCACCGCGCATTACTTTTTTGCCGGGCACTATGCCGGGTGCAAAACCAGACAAGTGCGCATGGTAGGTTTCGTAGCCCTGACCGTGGCTGAGAATCACCAGATTGCCATAGCCACCCATGGGGCTGGCAAATACGACTTCGGCATCAGCAACCGCATGCACCGGCGTACCCGCAGGTGCAACAAAATCGATACCGATGTGCTGTCCTCGGTAGCTGAAGCTGCGAATCGATAAACGAGGTTTTTTCTTCCCGCGAGCCTGGGTGAGTACTTGACGACGAACCGTGGTCACGCTTTCACCGACACCGCGAGAGATATTCACATGACGAGTCGGCGAGTACCACAGCGCACGTTCGTAATCGGTACCGCTGGCAGTGCTGAAATAGGCACCTGGCTGATTCGACCGCTCAAACCAGACGACCCGATCTTTCACCGTGCCTCTGAGCGAGTCGATCAGTTCGATTGCAAGAATTTTCTCTGCACTCTGCTCGGGTAATTTCTGCTTTTCCAACACCACTCGCAGCTGATAACTTGCTGGCGAGGCCAGTTTTGCGACCATCTGACGTATCAGCAGGCCCAGCTCCCAGCGCAAATGCATTGGGATCTTATCGAGCTGCTCGGAAGACTGAGATTCAAGATCGCCTGCAGATAAGGTGAATTCACTGAGCGATCGCGACATCATCGGTAATTCCAAACGGCGAATCACCGGTTTGTCTTCGCTTGCAGTTTTCGACATGAACAAGGCGATCGGCTGATCCGCCGTCGAGGCGCGGCTCAATACCGCCAACGAATTCACATCACCTTTGGGTGCGACCGCCGAAGCGTAGTGCAGGCACTCCTTGCCACGCACTTGCGGTTCTACAGGATTCGCGTCCAACAGAAAATGCTGCAACTCCTGCTCTTCAATACCGAGCTGCCACGTGAGCAGGCGCTTCTGCTCCGTGGTCAGGCAACCCTGCTCAAGATTGGTATCGATGATCCGCGCCTGATCGGCAGCTTCCGGCGAATTCAGGCGAATCACGACGGGGCCACGGGCGGACCTACTGTGCTTGACCGACTTGGAGGGCTTCTTGCCTGCCAGCGCAGGCTGTGTTGGCAGGGCCAACGTAATTGCAAACAATGCAAGAATTAGAATTCTCATCAAAAGCTGTCCAAAAATATTGGGGTGCTACTGTTCATCGGTCTAGCGCGCCAAAAATTGAATCAGGCACGGTTCGCGCAACGTGCGCTTCTGACAGGATGTCCAGCAACTGAGGACGCACTGTCCGACACAGTATTTTCCATAACGTTCAGATCGTTATGTTCTATAAAAGCACTGTACTGTGCGAAAATAATAAAATGCGGCTTTGACTGAGCTATTTGATATTGATTAAATAATTTTCAAATAAGTAATGCCGCTTTAATAATAGTTTTGATATTAACACAAGATTTTCAAAAATCCACATGCAAAATCAAGAAGTTCCGCAACGCCGCTTAAGTACTTTCGATCTTATTTGCCTAGTATTCGGGACAGTCGTTGGTGCGGGTATTTTCAAAGCGCCATCAATTGTTGCAGCGCAATCGGGTAGTGGTGTCGAATTTCTTCTTGCATGGCTAATCGGCGGACTGATATCAATTGCAGGAGCACTTTGCTATGCCGAGTTATCCACGACTTACCCAAGCGCCGGCGGCGAATATCATTTCCTGAGCCGCAGTTTTGGTAAAAACTTGGCTTTCTTTTATGTCTGGGCTCGCGCCACCGTGATCGTTACCGGATCAATGGCCATTTTGGCAATTACACTGGGCGATTACATGGCGGCGATTTGGCCGCTCGGCCCCTATTCCAATTTCATCTGGGCCATGGGTGTCATAGTGGTCCTTAGTCTGGTGAATCTGATTGGCATACACCAGAGTACTTTCACGCAGAATACCTTCACGATTCTGGAATTCCTCGGCATCGTTGCCGTTATCGTTGCCGGTTTTTATGCTGGCCGAGAGACACCTTCGTTGGATTTGCTGACACAAAAAACAGGCGATACCAATTACGGGTTGGCGATGGTGTTCGTTTTACTGACCTTTGGTGGCTGGAATGAAGTCGCTTATGCATCCGCCGAGGCGCGCGACGAGAAACGGGGTATCTGGCGTGCCTTATTGCTAGGCTTGGGTGCGGTCACGATCATGTACCTGCTGGCCAATGTGGCTTATCTCAAAGCACTGGGTTTGAACGGTATTGCCAATTCGCCGGCCGCCGCCTATGACGTTTTTATTCTGGCCTTCGGCAAAGGCTCGGCCATGGTATTTGGCCTGATCGTGATTTTCTCCTGCCTGAATTCCATTAACGCGACCATTATTTTTGGTGCACGCAGCAACTACGCGATGGGCAATGACTATCGCGTATTTTCGTGGCTGGGCAAATGGCACGCGTCAGGCAACCCGCGTAACAGCATTATTTTGCAAGCCGGTGTTGCCTGCGGCCTGATTTTGTTCGCCGCCATGACGAGCCAAGGCTTCAAGGCACTCGTCGAGTTTACTGCGCCGGTTTTCTGGTTTTTTGTGCTGCTAGTCGGCGTATCACTGATCATGCAACGAGTTCGGGATCCTGATGCAGCGCGCCCATTCAAAGTGCCGTTTTATCCGGCCTTACCCCTGGTTTTTATAGGCTCGACGGCTTGGTTATTGTGGTCAAGCCTCGTCTACACCGGTGCGGGTGCATGGATCAGTCTGGTCGTGCTGCTGTCAGGTTGCATACCTTTGCTACTCAATCGCAGACACAAACTCAATACGGTTTCAGAGTCGGTCACCTGAGAAACGGCCGACAAATTATCGGGATCACTCATTTTCCACGTCATTAAAAACGGATTTTGTATGAACAGGTTTTCACCTGCATTGCTTTGTATGTTGGCTCTGCTTTGGTCGGCGCAATTACTTGCCGCCGATCCTACGCCCAGAGTGACACCTTCTGCGCCGACACCCGCTCAGACGCTCGCGGCCCGCACCGCCAAAATCGAATGCCCAGCGTTTCAGAAAATCGCCACGGACTATCAAACGAAATTTCTGGCGCCGATGCACTCTTGGTCCGGGCAACATCTGAGCAAGCTCGGCACAAAAAAACTGACCTATGTATTTTCTGGCGCAGACATCGTTACACCCCTGACGCTGTTCACTACTGCCGATCACTTCACGCTGATCGCTGATCAGACACCCGAATACACACTGCCACCAGAAATTTCGGGTGCACAAATCGCCAAGGAATGCCAGACGCAGGCTTATTTCGCACGCTATGGTTACTTCAGGACCCATGATCTTGAAGGAAAAGACTCGGTCAAACCCAGATTCGTCAAAATGCTGGCCTACAGTATTTTGATGAGCGGCAGCACCATCGTTAAAATGGAGTATCTGAGTATTGCGGCCAATGGCAAACTCGATGTCAGTGACAATGCCAACACGGTCAAACCGGATGGTCTTCGTTTTCATATCTTTACCGCCGACAAGCGTGCCGTTCTGGTCGATTATCTACGCATGAATCTCTCCAACAGTGGATTAAATGCAGAGCCTAGACTGCAGCAGTTTTTGGCCAGCCACACCAGCGACACCATCTTCATCAAATCCGCTTCGCATCTGCTGCAGAAAAACTATTTCTCGATACTGGCAGGACAAATTACTGACCACGCACAAAACGTGGTTCAAGACGAGACCGGGCTCGATATTGCATTGTTTGGCAAGTACTATCAGATTGAAAGCTACGGAAAGTTTCTGCGCCCGCATCCGCTCTGGCATGACAGTCCGTCGGGTGTTCGGCTGCGTGATTTTTTAAGAGGAAAAAACACCCTGCAAGCGCTGCCATTCACCATCGGCTACGAAAAAACCAGTGGATCGGTGCTGCTGGTGGGGACACGCTTGCAGAAAACTGCTCGGAGCAATTAAAGGTTATCGTTAAAATCCCCCTGTCGATGTGAGTGTGCTTTGAAAGTTCAAAGTCATCTACGTGAATCGACTGCTTCGCATTTTCAAGTGACTGCGCTGCTTTGCAATGCTAAGTTTTTTAAAAACTGTGTAAATAAAAAAACCTTGGATTAACTTCAAGGGATAAAACGGTTATCAGAATTCTTGGAGACACAGCAATGCAACGACCAGCTCAACGCCGAATAGTCACCGTTCATGATCAATTAAATGCCGCGCGCCACGCCCGAGGCCTGATCACCATCGTTGACGATGATGACGCAATCAGGGAAGCGCTCGTCTCGCTTTTGCATTTGGAAGGCTATGCGACCGAGGCGCATGCCAGCGCTGCGAGTTATCTTGAAAAACTCGAACGTGCCGAGCCCGAATTTCCCGGACCGCAGTGCCTGCTTCTCGATGTCAAAATGCCCGGACTCACCGGTCTTGAATTGCAACGCCGCTTGATAGAACTCTGCGAGTCCACACCTATCGTCTTCATGAGCGGCGGGTCCGGCGCGCCTGAAGCAGTGCAGGCGCTGAAAAACGGCGCGAGCGATTTTCTTGTGAAACCATTTGATGAACAAGCGCTGCTCGACGCCATCGGTGAGGCCTTGCAAAAGGTGCAACGCCAGCAAGCATCCGAGGCGCAAAGAGACATCGCCACGACACGAATTAGCCGCTTATCAGCTCGTGAGTTGCAAATTGCCAAAATGGTACTGTCTGGTGCCCTCAATCGAGATATCGCCGAACAACTCGGTATCGCAGTGCGCACGGTTAAATTGCACCGTAACCACATGATGAGCAAACTTCAGGTCAGCAATGTCATTGAACTGGCGCGCATCATGGACATCCATAGCTGATACCCCCTATTCACCGAGGCGGACCCGTCCTGCTGGTTTGCCCTCGAGTACAGTAGTAAAGCCCGTACGTTAGCGCTATCTTTTGTTTCTTAAGGGCAATTTTAGCCAGCCTCCTACGTACCTTCCTATGAAACATGCCGGTCTGGAAATGAGCGCGATCAACGCCGAAGCGCTCGAGAAATCAGCGGAGCCCGGCGAATCGCTGGCTTCGATATCTCGCAAGTGGCTGGCCGAGATCTCGCCAAAGGATTTCGCCCATTGCCACGAATATCTGGCCGCTGTTCGTCTGGCTCGCCATATGAGCAAGATTGATGTTTGCCGGGCCAGCCAGCTTGAAGGTAATCCGGCGAGCGGTGTCTCACTGCCCACTGTGTCAAAACTGGAGGGCGGCTCTTATGGCGAGCCGGGCTTTCGGACCATGGTTCGGCTGGCGCGCGGCTACGGGGTGCCTCTGGTAAATTTCGAGCGATTTTTCAAGTAACCATCCTCGATCTTTCGACGGCAAAATGTGAGCTGATCCATCAAATTGCCATAATAAAATGTTATGGTGATGAAATTCTCAAGCGCTTGCAGCGGGTAGCAAGGCGATAGAATTTTTTCAGGCTTCAGGGAAACTCTGAAAAAGCTTACTTTGTATCGCGAGCCCACAGTGCCGAGCGATGCATACTTGGGGGAATTCTGGTGTTGGCACCAAGGCTGCCGCCAAAAAATCTTCCGGGTTACTTAATCTGTGCCTTTTTAGAACATGAAAACCGCCATTGATCTGGATGCCATCACCATAGATGGCAGCAAACTCCGAGAGGCTCGGGAAGCACGGAATCTGTCGATTGCCGAGCTGGCTGCGCTTGTGACGCTGTCGCGGGACCAGATCAAAGCGATCGAAGAAGGCGGGAACCGCCCCTTCTACACACCCGCACATAAGCTTCTGGCTGTACGCAAATATGCAAACGCGCTCGAGATCGCCTACGAAGACGTGGTCACCGGCCCAGGCGCCGATCAGACCGTGCCGGCGCCGGAAGACGCACCGCCTTCGATGCACTCCTCCCATGAAACCACCGAGCCCGCCGATATTCGAATTGCAGCCGTCGAGCGTAATGCGGAAATCAGGCGATTAGCGCTGGTTGGCGCAATCGCATTGACCATCTTGCTGGCTATTTATGCCAAAGTGCGTGGTTCAAAAGCTGAAATCAGTGAAGAGGCCGCCGATCCCGCTTACGCCACCGTGGGCGTGTCAGACAAAGGCGATAGCACACCACCACCCAAGCCCCAGCAGTCCAGTGAAAAAAACAAGGCGCTTGAGACTACCGAAGCAGCCAAGGTCGCCGAACAAGGTAGCCAATGCCCGGTGAAAACAGCCGCTACCGAACCCAGCGTCTGGTCGCCGGCTTACCAGTACAAATCAGATCT
>Ga0315905_10008975_pt1 | contig 10124 bp, 8 predicted proteins | sample LakEriMetagenome_5_FD_203522 | JGI IMG/M metagenome (GOLD analysis project Ga0315905, IMG submission 203522) | Freshwater fungal communities from buoy surface, Lake Erie, Ohio, United States - Buoy 4 MA121 | ecosystem: Environmental > Aquatic > Freshwater > Lake | place: USA: Lake Erie, Ohio... | reverse complement strand
GCAACCCACTCCCAGCGCGCACCCACCAGTGCGCAGCGCACTGCCAGCATCAGGGCCGCACCCGAGAGGATGTTGGGCAGCAAGTCCGCAAGGCGCAGTTCCGCGCGGCGCAAGTACGCCAGAAGCATGCACTCCGCAAGGATGAACAGCAGGATCAGATCGATGATCCTGCCGCTGTCGAAGAGCTCAGCCACGCCAAAGACTCAGGGCCGCACCAGGCCGAAGAGATGCGCGAGGTCCTTGAAGAAGATCCGCGCATGGGCCGCAGGCCGCGCACGTACCAGACGCTTCTTCGTGTAGGCCTCCCACGTCAGGAACTGCACATCCGGGTCACGGCACATGCTGACGAAGCGCTCGCGACGCTTGTCGCTGGAGTACCAGAATTTCTGCAGGATACCCAGCACCCAGAAGACCCGCCCGTGCTCCCGCATGAAGCGCTTGCGGGCGCTCTTCAGCGCGCGCGCATCACCGGAAACGAGAAACTCCTCGACGGCGTACGCGGCCAGACGACCGCCCAGCATCGCGTAGTAGATGCCCTCTCCCGATGCCGGCGCGACAACGCCCGCGGCATCACCCGCCAACAGTACGTTGCGGCCATCGTCCCACCGCTTAAGCGGCTTGAGGGGAATCGGCGCGCCCTCACGGCGAATGGTGTGCGCGTCCTCCAGGCCCGTGGCGGCACGCAGCCCACGCGTGGCTTCTTTGAGCGAAAAGGCCGGATCCGCGGTGCCCATCCCCACGCTGGTCTTGTTGCCGTGCGGGAAAACCCATCCATAGAAATCCGGTGAGAAACGCCCCTGGAACCAGACATCGCAGCGGCTGCCGTCGAAGTCGCCATCCGTTTTTGCGGGGGATTCGACGATCTCGTGGTAGGCGATGACGCAGGGCACTTCCTCCGCGCCGGGAATGCACTGCTTTGCCACGCCGGACTTCGCGCCGTCGGCACCGATCACCGCGCGGGCGATGACGTCGACGGGAGTGCCGTCACGCTGTTTGTCGAGATAACTGAGCACTACCGTGCCATCGTCACGGTAGCGCAGCGTCTTGAAGACACCGATGCGCAATTCAGCACCGGCATCCACCGCGCGCTGGCGCAGCCACGGGTCAAAGGCCTCGCGATCGACCATACCCACGTAGGTGCCGGTGGACATGTCCACTTTCACGTTGGTGGGCGAAACCATGCGGGCGGAACTGATCCGCGCCACCAGCATGTGCTGCGGGATGTCGAAGTCCTCGATCAGCCGCGGCGGGATCGCGCCGCCGCAGGGTTTGATGCGGAACGCACGCTCCAGCAGCAACACCTTGCGCCCTTGCCGGGCCAGATCGGTCGCTGCGGTGGCGCCCGAGGGGCCTCCACCCACCACGATCACATCGAAGCTGCCTTTCTCTGTTGTTGTCATCTCAGCTGCCCTCGAATACGTCAACCATCGCCACCTTGCCGAAGCGCGGCATCGCGCGGGCGCTATCGCCCGCTGTAGCCGCAAAACCCAGCGCTGCGGCCACCAGGAACATCAGGCCCTCCAGCGCGAACACCGTGGCATACGCCGCCTCGGGGCGTGCCAGCACATGCGCAGCCACATCCACCGCAACGGTGCCGAGGAAGACCCCCAAACCCATGGCGATCGCCTGCGCCGCACCCCACAGACCCATGCGCAATCCATCACGGCCCGCCTTGCCCTCACCGGCCAGCGCCATCATCGATGCGATGGCCGACACAGCGAACACGCCGTTGGCAAAGCCCAGCAGGAAGACGTTCAGGCGCAGCGGCCACGCGGGCGCGAGCGAGGCGCCGAACGCGATACAGAGCAGCGCGGCCGCGGACCCCAGGCACCCGGACACAGTCCAGGCGCGCAAGGAGATGCCCCGCGCGCCATTGAGTAGCGACCCGCTCAGCGCCACCAGCAACATGCCGAGCAACACACCCCCGTGCTGTGCACCGGAAAGCTGTGTCGACTGACCCGGCGTCATGCCGAAAACACGGCCGGCGAAAGGTTCGAGGATGAGGTCCTGCGCGCTGTAGGCGAGCATCGAGACCAGCACGAAGACGGTGAAACGGCGCGCATGCGGTTCCTGCCAGACCTCCGCGAGGGCCTCGCTGAAACGCGGCGCAACGGCCCGACCGGCGGAGCGCACCGGCGCCGCACCACCTGCCGGTTCCACGCCGCGGACGGCGAGCAACGTCACAGCCATCGCCAGCACCGACACGATGGCGCTCACCAGCACCAACCGCTGCGGCGAGTAGGGATCGAGAAAGTGCCCGGCAACGCCTGCGGTGATCGCGAAACCCGCGATCATCATCATCCACACGATGCTCGCGGCCGCCGGCCGGCGCGCCTCATCGACGAGCCGCGCGAGCAGCACCAGCAAAGTGGTGCCCGCCGCGCCCACACCAAGACCGATCAGAAGGAAACCGAGGACTGCCACGGCGATACCTGCAGCGCGGGCACCCTCCATCATCGCGGTGCCCACCGCAGCCACCACGCCACCGAGCGCGAGTACCGCCATGCCACCCACGATCCATGGTGTGCGCCGACCGCCGACATCGGAGCCATAGCCCACGCGCGGCCGGCTCAACTGCAGCACGTCTTTCAGCGCCACGAGAATGCCCGGCAGCATCGCGGGCAATGCGTACTCCACGACCATCACGCGGTTCATCACCGAGGTAGTGAGCACCACGATCGCGCCGAGCGCGGTCTGCACCAGCCCCAGCCGGACGATACCGCCCCAGCCCAGACCGGCGCTCACGGCCCGGCCACCGGCAACAGGGCGCGCACCGCAAAGGCACTTGCCAGCATCCCGAGCACATAGAGCGTCACGCCTGTGCCGTTGTACCAGGGCGCAAGCGCGCGCGGGTCACGCAGCATCTTGCGCATGGCAAGAAGCTGCAGCACGAGCAGCACACAGACCACAGCCGCATGCACCGGCCGCGCCCACGCGAAGAGCAGCCCGATCACCACGACCTGCGGCAGCGCCATCACCACACAGGCGAGCTTCGCGGCACGCTCCGGCCCCAGCTGGGCGGGCAGCGAGCGGATGCCCATCTTCAGGTCGCCCTCGACGGACTTGAAATCGTTCAGCGTCATGATGCCGTGGGCGCCCAGACTGTAGAGCCCCGCGAGCACGAGCACGGGCCAGGCCGGCAGCGCGCCGCCGGCCATCACCGCCGCACCCGTGATCCACGCAAGCCCTTCATAGGAAATGCCCACCGCGGCATTGCCCCACCAGCCGTTCAGCTTCAGTCGCAGCGGCGGCGCGCTGTAGGCCCAGGCCAGCGCCAGCCCCAGTGCGGTAGCCCAGAAGACCCAGAGCCCCAACACTGCCCCCACGAGCAGCGACAGCAGCGTCCACACAATGGCGAAGTACAGACCGATCGAGCCGGGCACGCGCCCGGAGGGGATGGGGCGGTGCGGTTCGTTGATGGCATCGACCTCGCGGTCGAACCAGTCGTTCACGATCTGGCTGGCACCGCAGACGAAGGGCCCCGCCAGCAGAACGCCCAGAAGGACGACCAGAGGCTGCGCAGAGACCGATTGGCCGGAAGACACCACGCCGCAGCCAAAGGCCCACATGGGCGGGAACCAGGTGATGGGCTTCAGCAATTGGAGCATCGCCCGCGGATCCGGGCACAAATTGGCGTCAGCGGTGAGAGGGGAGCGGTGCATGACCGTAATCTATGGTTGTCATTTTTTGTTGTCAACCAAGATTTACAGTCGCGAGGCTTATTCGGCGGACTCCCCGTCGCCCCCGAGGCCGCCTATCCGGTAACGGCGAAGCTTGGCGTACAGACTTTGGCGGCTGAGCCCCAGCAGTTCCGCCGCCGAGGCCCGGTTGTCGCTGGTCAATTCCAGGGCCGCCTCGATGCAGAGAGCCTCGATGATGTCGGTGGACTCGCGAACCAGCTCTTTCAAGGGAACCCGTCCTACCCTCTGCGTAAGCTGCTCGATGGACTTGGGCATCTTCACGTTCAATGGGTGCTCGGAGCCTACCCGCAGGCCCACGTCCCGCACAAAGAAGGCATAGGCGGGCACGGCGCCCTGATCCATGCGGCTGGCCGAGATCTCGACGTCGGCCATGGCGCCCAACTCGCCCCGCAACCCGGTGGTAAACAGCCGGACCATACCGCGCTGCCGCAAATTGCTGAGCAGCACGCTCACGTCCACGCCGGAGCGCCCCAGCCAGCGGTCGACGCTCTGCCCGATGGCCTGCTCGCGGGTGGCGAGCTGGGCGAGTTCGAGGAAGGCATCGTTCACGCCCTTGACCCGCCCCTCCTCGTCGGTGACGGCCACCGCATCCGGCGCGAGCCGCAGCGCGTCGGCAAGATCCGGGGACGCAGAAGCAGCACCGGCTGCCGCCTGCGCCAGCCGCAGCAGCACACGGGACTCCCCGTCCTGACGCAGCAAAGTGGCCGATACCGAGAGCAATTCGGCACCGTCGGCGGTCCGCAATCCCTCGATGCTGCCCTTGCCCATGGCGCGAGCCTCGGCCAGCAGATTCGAGACCTCTTCGGTGCTCCGGGCATCAAAACCGAGCGGAAAGGCCTTGCCCACCGCAGCCTGCCCGAGGAGCCGGACAGCAGCCGGATTGGCCTCCAGCACGCGAGTGCTGGGCTCATCGATGACGAGCACCGCCTCGGTGGCCATCTGGAACAGGAGGCGGTAGCGAGTCTCGACCTGCCGGAGGCGCCAGTAATCCTGCTCGAGGGCCTGCTGCGCGTTCATCAGTTGCTGGCGCAACGTGAGCATGGGGCGCATGTCCCTGCCGAGCAGCAGCAGCTCGCCGCCGGCCGTGGCCACGCCCGCGTACTGGATATGGACCTCGGAGCCGTCGGGAAAGCGCTGCGTGACGTCGCGGCGGACCGAACTGCCAGGGCGTGCGAGGGCGAGCTCACGCAGCTCCGTGGCCCGGATGCGGCTCTCGTCGGTGGCCGTTCCGGCCCAGTCGCGCCCGGTCCATTCGGCTTCCAGCGCCTGGGGAATGTCCTCGCTGGAAACGGTGCAGCGGCGGATAGCCCCCTTGGCGCCAATCGTGAGGGACAGATCGGAGACCCGTCCGATGAGGGCGAGGGAGGCAGTGGGATCCAGCTCTGAACTCATTCGATCGAACCCAGCGTCCGGACCCTCGATGGCAGCCTGCAGAAAGGCTGAGCCGTGAATGCGCCGCAGTTAATAGCAGAGGGAGCACATTGTCAATTTCGTTGTACTTGATCAAGTGTAAAGAATCGTTGACATCGCTTTGGGGCAGGGCTAAATTCCGCCCCACACGGTTCAGAAGAAAACGGGCAAGAACCCATGCCTCACCAGGCCGGTCACACCACTCGCCGACCGCTGTATACCCCCGATGAACGCAGGCGGAGGGATGCCTCCCCGTGGACCCTCGTCCAGGGTGTGCTGGCGCCCCTGCAGTTTCTGGTGTTCCTCGTCAGCCTGGGCCTCGTCATTCATTACCTTCGAACCGGGGAATCGCTGGGCGCGGCGACAGCCTCGATCGTGACCAAGACGCTGATCCTCTACGCGATCATGATCACCGGCTCGATCTGGGAGAAAGACGTCTTCGGGCGCTACCTCTTCGCGCCGGCGTTCTTCTGGGAAGACGTGGTGAGCATGCTGGTGCTGGCCTTGCACACGGCCTACCTGTGCACCTGGATGTTCGGGCTGGCAGAGCCGCGCACGCAGATGCTGATCGCACTCGCCGCTTATGCCAGTTACGCCGTGAATGCCGCGCAATTCCTTGTAAAACTGCGCGCCGCACGGCGCGAGTCGATCGTCGCTGAAAGCATGACGCACACCACCTCCGGGGTGTACGAATGAACGTCGCAGCCAAGCCCGTCAGCGTCATTCCCGCCACCGCGCTGCCGGTGCTGCAGGAGCGCGGGCAACGCGCGGTGTTCTGCGGCCTGACATCCATCGTCTGGCTGCACCGCAAGATCCAGGATGCGTTTTTCCTCGTGGTCGGTTCGCGCACCTGCGCGCACCTGATCCAGTCGGCCGCCGGCGTGATGATCTTCGCCGAGCCACGCTTCGCGACGGCCATCCTGCAAGACCGCGATCTCGCCGGCCTTGCGGACTGCAACGAGGAACTCGACCGTGTGGTGGGGCAGGTGCTCGCCCGCCGGCCCGAGGTGAAAACCGTTTTCCTCGTGGGCTCCTGTCCCTCGGAAGTGATCAAGCTCGACCTCGCAAACGCGGCCGGCCGCCTCGCACGGGCCTACGAAGGCCGCGTACGCTTCGTCGATTACTCGGGCAGCGGCATCGAGACCACGTTCACGCAAGGCGAAGACAGCTGCCTGCAGAGCCTGGCCACCAGCCTGCCGGTGGCGAAGGCCGGCGAGCGGTCCTTGCTGGTGGTGGGCACGCTCTCGGATGTGGTGGAAGAGCAGTTCATCCGCCTCTTCGACGAGTTGGGTATCGGCCCGGTGAGATTCTTCCCCGGCCGCAGCGCAGGCGATCTGCCGGCGGTGGGCCCGGACACGCTCATGCTGCTGGCACAGCCCTACGTGGGCGGCGCGGCACGCACGCTGATCGAGCGCGGAGCAACCTTGCTGCCCGCGCCCTACCCCTACGGCGCCGAAGGCACGCGTGACTGGCTGCAAGCTGCCGCGAGCGCCTGGAACGTGCCGGCCGAGACCTTCGCCCGCGTGATCGAGGCGCCTCTTTCCCGCGCGCGGCGCGCCGTGGCACCGCACCGCGAAGCACTCGCCGGCAAGCGCATCAGCTTCCTGCCCGATTCCCAGCTCGAGATTCCGCTCGCGCGCTTCCTGAACCGCGAATGCGGCATGGATCTGGTGGAGGTGTGCACGCCTTTCCTCGATCAGCAGATCCTCTCGGCGGAGATGCCGCTGCTCCCCGAAGGAACACGCCTTACCGAAGGCCAGCATCTCGATCCGCAACTCGATCGCGTGCGCGCCGACCGCCCGGATCTCACCGTGTGCGGGCTCGGCATCGCCAACCCGCTGGAAGCCGAAGGGCTGCGCACCAAGTGGTCGATCGAACTCGTGTTCACGCCCACGCAGGGTTTCGATCAGGCAGGTGACCTTGCCGGCCTGTTCACGCGTCCGCTCTCACGCACCGCGAAGCTCCGGGTCTAAGCACATGGAACTCAGTTTCTGGACCTACGAAGGACCACCCCACGTCGGGGCGATCCGCGTCGTAGCCTCGATGAAAGGCGTGCACCTGATGCTGCACGCGCCGCAGGGCGATACCTACGCCGATCTGCTGTTCACGATGATCGAGCGCCAGAACAAGCGCCCGCCCGTCACCTACACCACATTCCAGGCGCGGGATCTGGGCTCGAACACCGCAGAACTCGTGATCCGCACGCTGCGCGAGACGGCAGAGCGCTTCAAGCCCGATGTGTTGCTGGTGGGGGATTCCTGCACCGCCGAACTGCTGCAGGACCAGCCGGGCTCGCTCGCCGCCGGCGCGTCGCTCGGCGTGCCGGTGATACCGGTGGAAATGCTCGCCTACTCCCGCAAGGAGAACTGGGGCGCCAGCGAAACCTTCTACCACCTGGTGCGCGGCCTGCTCGGCGGGCGCGCCAAACAGGCTCCCGCAACGCGCCCCGAGCGAGCGGCAGGAACACGTCCGCGCGTGAACCTTCTAGGCCCCACCGCACTCGGCTTCCGCTGCCGCGACGACATCATCGAAGTGACGCGCCTGCTCGCCTCGATCGGCGTGGACGTGAACGTGGTGGCACCGCTCGGTGCGACTGCGGCAGATCTGCTGCGCATCCCTGATGCAGACGCCAACGTGAGCCTGTATCCGGAAGTGTCGGACACCGCCTGCACCTGGCTGCAGCGCAGCTTCCGCCAGCCCGTGATCCGCACTGTGCCGATCGGCGTGGGTGCCACCCGGGACTTCCTGGCCGAAGTAGCACGCGTCTGCGGCGTGGACGCATCCGAGGCGATTGCGGCTGCGGAGTGCCGGCTGCCCTGGTACTCGCGCTCGGTGGACTCCACCTACCTCACCGGCAAGCGCGTATTCGTCTTCGGCGATGCCACGCACGCGGTGGCGGCAGCCCGCATCGCGCGTGACGAGCTTGGCTTCGAAGTGGTGGGCATGGGCACCTACGCCCGCGAACAGGCGCGCGAGATCCGCGCCGCTGCAAAGGAATACGGCCTGGAAGCGCTGATCACCGAAGACTACCTGCAGGTGGAACAGCGTGTCGCCGAACTGCAGCCCGAGCTCGTGCTCGGCACGCAGATGGAGCGTCATATCGCCAAGCGTCTCGGCATTCCCTGCGCCGTCATTTCGACGCCCGCGCACGTGCAGGACTACCCCGCGCGCTACTCGCCGCAGATGGGTTTCGAAGGCGCCAACGTGATCTTCGACACCTGGGTGCACCCGCTGATGATGGGACTGGAAGAGCACCTGCTGGTGATGTTCCGCGAAGACTTCGAATTCAACGATACGGCCACGCCCTCGCATCTCGGGCCCGGCCATGCCGGCGGCCGTCGCGACGCGCCGGAGGTGACCGTCGCCGAACCCGTCGCAGCCGCTGTCCCCTCGGGCCCGATTGTCGTGTGCTGGGACACCGGCGCCGAGAAAGAGCTGCGCAAGATCCCGTTCTTCGTGCGTGGCAAGGCCAAGCGCAACACGGAGCAATTCGCGCAGGAGCGCGGTGTGGCCACGATCAGCATCGAAACCCTTTACGAAGCCAAAGCGCATTTCAGTCGCCAGGCCTGAGGACAACCAACCATGAACATGCCGAACAACAACATTCCCGTGCGCATCATGGACGCCGCTGGCGGCGGTGATGGCGAGGGCAGCCTGCAGGTGCACCTCGACGACCAGATCGATGTCGGGCAGGCCAAGATCTTCGCGGTCTACGGCAAGGGCGGTATCGGCAAGAGCACCACCTCGTCGAACCTCTCGGTGGCCTTCTCCAAGCTCGGCAAGCGCGTCATCCAGATCGGGTGCGACCCGAAGCACGACTCCACTTTCACGCTTACCAAGTGCCTGGTGCCGACCGTGATCGACGCGCTCGAGGCGGTGGAATTCCACGCGGAAGAACTGCGCGTCGAGGACTTCGTCTACGAGGGCTACAACGGCGTGATGTGCGTGGAGGCCGGCGGCCCGCCCGCGGGCACCGGCTGCGGGGGCTATGTGGTCGGCCAGACCGTGAAACTCCTGAAACAGCACCACCTGCTGGAAGACTCAGACGTCGTGATCTTCGACGTGCTGGGTGATGTGGTCTGCGGCGGCTTTGCCTCTCCCCTGCAGCACGCCGAGCGTGCGCTGGTGGTGACGGCGAACGATTTCGACTCGATCTTCGCGATGAACCGGATCGCTACGGCAATCCAGGCGAAGTCCAAGAACTACGGCGTGCGCCTCGGCGGCGTGATTGCCAACCGCAGCGCCAAAACAGACGAAATCGACCGCTTCAACGCAGCGGTGGGGCTCAAGCGGGTGGCGCACTTCCCCGACCTCGACATCATCCGCCGCAGCCGTCTGAAGAAATCCACGCTCTTCGAAATGCCGGCCTCGGAAGAACTCGAGCGCGTGCAGCAGGAATACCTCGACCTCGCCGCGCGGCTCTGGGCGGGCACCGACCCGCTGCCGGTGACGCCGATGAAAGACCGCGACCTTTTCGACTTCCTCGGTTTCGACTGATGGGCACGACACGTTACGAACAGCGCCGCTCCGAGATCGAGACCTACTTCGACCGTACGGCAGCAGCCGCGTGGTCCGCGCTGACCTCCACCGATCCGGTGGGACGCATCCGCCAGACCGTACGAGCCGGGCGTGACCGCATGCGCCAGACGCTGCTCGACTGCCTGCCCCCGGATTTGTCGGGCATGCGCTTGCTGGACGCAGGTTGTGGAACCGGAGCGCTCGCCGTCGAGGCTGCGCGCCGTGGCGCGAACGTGGTGGCCATCGATCTCTCGCCCACGCTGGTGGAACTCGCCCGCGAGCGCCTGCCCTCGGACATTGATGGCGCAACAATCGAGTTCCGCGTCGGCGACATGTCAGCGCCGGATCTCGGCCGCTTCGACTACGCGGTGGCAATGGATTCCCTGATCCACTACGACACCACCGACGCCGTCAGCGCCGTGGCGCGGATCGCCGAACGCGTGGACCGCGGCATTGCCTTCACCTTCGCGCCGTGGAACCCGCTACTCGGTGTCA
>Ga0315905_10008973_pt1 | contig 10125 bp, 9 predicted proteins | sample LakEriMetagenome_5_FD_203522 | JGI IMG/M metagenome (GOLD analysis project Ga0315905, IMG submission 203522) | Freshwater fungal communities from buoy surface, Lake Erie, Ohio, United States - Buoy 4 MA121 | ecosystem: Environmental > Aquatic > Freshwater > Lake | place: USA: Lake Erie, Ohio... | reverse complement strand
AGCTATTTCAGGTCTACGTACAGGGACTGACCGGCGAGCCCGTAGCCCTGACGGCTAATCAGACCCGCAACCTGCTGACTGCGGTCAGCCCCGATCGACGGCTAATCGGTTGGTCCAGCACGGCCAAAGGGTCGTCCAGCTATAGCGTAGTCATCGCTGATCCGTCTGCCCCTGACAACAAGCGAACCGTCTACACCGACAAGGGTTCGGCTTATCCCTCCGCGTTCTCTCCCGACAACCGTTTGCTGGCGGTGACGCGACAGATCTCTTCAGTCGAGCAGGCGCTGGTCATCGTTGATCTGCAGACAGGCACAGCGCGCGCTCTCGCGGCTAGCGTTGGCGACACAATCCGGTCACCCGTGTTCCTTCCCGGAAACCGCAAACTAATCGCGATCAGCAATGTTGGCAGTGATGTCGCTCGACTCGTCGAAATCGATGTCGCGACCGGAGTGCAGCGGGTGCTGACGCCGAACGCGCGCTGGGATGTCGAGGCTGCGGAAGTGTCGTCCGATGGTCGTCTGGTCGCCTTCGCAGTCAACGAGGATGGCTATTCGCGCCTTCACCTGCTCGATTTGTCGTCGGGACGCGAACGAACAGCACCGCAACTGCCGACAGGTGTCATTGGCGGGCTAAGATTTTCCCCTGACGGTACGCGGCTGGCACTTGGTCTTTCCACGCCAAAGTCGGCCGGCGACGTATGGGTTGCCGATATCCGCAATGGGCGACTGGTGCGCTGGACCAATTCGGAGCTCGGCCTGATCAACCCGTCGACTTTGAGCGAGCCGCAACTGGTACGCTATCCAAGCTTCGACGGAAGGCAAATTCCGGCATTCGTCTATCGCCCTGCCAACGCAACAGGCCGCAAGCTCCCAGTAGTGATCGACATTCATGGCGGGCCAGAAGGCCAAGTGCGACCTGGCTTCAACCCCAATGTGCAATACATAACGAGCCAGACTGGCGCGGTTGTGATCCAGCCCAATGTCCGCGGCAGCAGTGGCTATGGCAAACTCTACATGACGCTGGACAATGGGGTGAAACGCGAGGATTCGGTTCGCGATATCGGTGCCTTGATCGACTGGATCGGCGAACAACCTGACCTCGACAGCAACCGGATCGTAGTGCGGGGCGGATCCTACGGCGGCTATATGGTACTCGCCTCGCTGACTCACTATTCGGATCGACTGGCCGGCGGAATGGAAGCTTTCGGCATCTCGGATTTTCTGTCTTTTCTCGAGAATACGGGAGCCTATCGTCGTGACCTTCGCCGACCGGAATACGGCGATGAGCGGGTACCAGAAGTACGCGAGGTGCTCAGGCGCATATCGCCGCTCAACAATGTCGAGAAAATCACGAAGCCACTGCTAGTCATGCAGGGTGCCAACGATCCACGGGTACCCCAGCGTGAATCCGATCAAATTGTCGCGGCGCTGCGCCAGCGCGGCATTCCTGCCTGGTATCTGCTTTTCGCCGACGAAGGCCATGGTTTTCGCAAGGAACCAAACGAAGCTCTGCGCCGAGCAGTCGAAACTATGTTCCTGCGCAGAGTCCTTACCGAATAGGCTCACATCAGGCTGACATGCAAATCAGCACCTATGGCATCGACACTGCAGTGATCGCTGGCAGTCTTGCAAATCGCCTGAATCAATCGCTCGTCAGTTTCTTTCCTTCACTGATATCGGCAGGGCTGTCGTGTGCTTAATCCGGTCGAGGACTACACTTGTCCTGACGCTCGCAACATCGCCATGGCCGAGCAGTTCGGTGTTCATCAGCTTGGAGTAGGCCCGCAAATCCGGGACCACAATCCTTAGCAGGTAATCCAAATCTCCCGTTGTCGAAGCGCAAGAGAGGACATGGTCGAGCATGGTTACACGTTCATGGAACTTTCTGACGACATCGGGCGCGTAAGAACTGAGCGATACCGCCACATAGGCTTCCACCTGCAAACCCAACTTTTGCTCGTCCAGTAGAGCGACCTGACCGGCAATTATGCCCTCATTCTGCATGCGCAGAATTCGTCGCGACACCTGCGAGGGCGAGAGGTGCACACGCTCTCCTAGTTCTGCGTGTGACAGAGATGAATCGCTCTGGAGATGCTTCAGAATTTTCCGATCAGTCCTGTCCATGCGTCAAACCTTCATGATGATGCGTAATTGCGCGAATAACGTGCGCGACTAGGTCTGTCACGACTGAACTACGCGCACAACATGCATGCTGTTCTTGGTAGTCGATGGTCACGCCTTCCCGGCAACCGCAACATCACCAAAAAGGCTCGATCCGTGACTGAACCGACACACCACCAAGACCTCTTCGAAAATCCGCTTGGACTCGACGGGTTCGAGTTTATCGAGTTCTCGGCCCCGCAGAAGGGCATGCTCGAACCCGTGTTCGAGTCGATGGGCTTCACCCGCATCGCCCGGCACCGTTCGAAGGATGTCGAGTTGTGGCGTCAGGGTGGGATTAATCTCATCGCCAACTATGAGCCCAAGAGTCCGGCGGCTTACTTCGCGGCCGAACACGGCCCGTCCTGCTGCGGGATGGGCTGGCGCGTGCGCGATGCGGCCAAGGCCTATGCCGCGGCAATTGACCGCGGTGCTGAACCGGTTGCCGTCCATGCAGGGCCGATGGAATTGAAGCTGCCGGCGATCCGCGGGATCGGCGGCTCAATCATCTATCTGGTGGACCGCTATGCAGGCCATGAAAGCGGCAACGATCTCACGATATACGATATCGACTTCGTTTATGAACCCGGCGCAGACCGTCATCCGGTCGGCGCTGGCTTCCACACCATCGATCACCTTACCCACAACGTTTACGGCGGGCGTATGGCGCACTGGGGCGGGTTCTACGAGCGCGTCTTCGGCTTCCGCGAGATCAGGTATTTCGACATCAAGGGTGAATATACCGGCCTGACCAGTCGGGCGATGACCGCACCTGATGGCAAGATCCGCATTCCGCTGAACGAAGAGGGGCAGGCGGGTGGCGGTCAGATCGAGGAGTATCTGCGCCAGTACAATGGCGAAGGCATCCAGCATATCGCCTTTGCCAGCGATGATCTGATCGCGTCCTGGGATGCGCTCAAGGCTTGCGGAACGCCGTTCATGACCGCGCCGCCGGCGACCTATTACGAGATGCTCGACGAGCGGCTGCCCGGCCACGGCGAGCCGGTGGCCGAACTGCAGAAGCGCGGCATACTGCTGGATGGGTCGACCGCGGAAGGCGATCCGCGGCTGCTGCTGCAAATCTTTTCCGAAACGATGATCGGCCCGGTGTTCTTCGAATTCATCCAGCGCAAGAAGGATGAGGGCTTTGGTGAGGGTAACTTCACTGCCCTGTTCGAGAGCATGGAGCGCGATCAGCTGCGCCGCGGTGCGCTTCAGATGGAAGGAGCCGAGTGATGACGACCTCGGCACCCAGCCTGAAGCGCATCCACCATGTCGCCTATCGTTGTAAGGATGCGAAAGAAACCGTCGAGTGGTACAGCCGCGTCCTGGGCATGGAATACACCACCGCTTTCGCGGAGGACAAGGTGCCCTCGACCGGCGAAGACGATCCGTACATGCATATCTTCCTCGACGCGGGTGGCGGCAATGTACTGGCGTTCTTCGAGTTGCCCAACCAGCCGGAATTGGACCGCGACCGGAACACCCCTGCCTGGGTTCAGCATCTCGCATTCGAGGTGGCTGATCTGGACGCGCTACTGGCAGCCAAGGTCCATGTCGAAGCTCAGGGGATCGAGGTGCTTGGCCCGACATACCACGGGATCTTCAAGTCGATCTACTTCTTCGACCCCAACGGGCACAGGCTCGAATTGGCCTGTAATATAGGCTCACCGGAGCAATATGCAGAGCTGCGCGAGCTCGCTCCGGTCATGCTGGAAGAATGGAGCCGGACGAAGCGAGCACCGCGTCATGCGGCTTGGCTGCACACGGAGCCCGCTGAATGAGCCATATCGATCATACGCATGATCGCGAGGCGAGCAGCTGGATAGATGGAGCTGACGAGCACCCCGACTTCCCGGTACAAAACCTACCGCTTGGAATCTTCTGTCTTGGTGATGGTCAGCGACGTGTCGGGACCGCTATCGGAGACTCGATTCTCGATCTGTCCGGCCTTTCGCGTGACAGGCTTCTTTCTGGCAGCGTTCGCCCAGCACTGGAAACGGGCACGCTAAACGCACTGTTCGCGCTATCTTCCGCAGAGAGACAAGGACTTCGCCATGGGGTGTTTTCGAGCCTGACGGATCGAACGAGCCGAATGGCTTTGCTGCCCCACCTTTATCCGTCGCAGCATTGTACAATGCATCTGCCGTTCACGGTCGGCGACTATACCGACTTCTACGTCGGCATTCATCATGCCACCAATGTCGGCAGGCAGTTCCGGCCTGACAATCCGCTGCTACCAAACTACAAGTACGTACCGATCGGCTATCATGGCAGGGCATCTTCAATTCGCCTCTCGGGGACCCCGATCATTCGTCCGAAAGGGCAACGCAAGCCGCCTTACTCCGACTTGCCCGGCTACGGCCCGACCTACCGTTTGGACTACGAGCTGGAACTTGGAGTCTGGATCGCAGGAGAAAATGCGCTTGGCGAGCCAGTCCCGATCAGCCAGGCTAGCTCCCGCGTTGGCGGCCTTTGCTTGCTCAACGACTGGTCAGCGCGCGACCTGCAAGCTTGGGAGTATCAACCGCTCGGCCCGTTCCTGGCCAAGAACTTCCTCACCAGCGTTTCGCCCTGGGTAGTCACCGCAGAGGCCTTGGCGCCGTTTCGCATAGCGCAAACTGCCCGGCCCGAAGGTGATCCAGCACCTCTGCCCTATCTGTTCGATACAGCTGATCAGGCCGAGGGCGCATTTGCGCTCACGCTCGAGACCTGGATCGCGACACCAAAAATGCGTGAGGCGGGGATGCCGCCGCATCGGCTGGGGACCGGTCCTGCCACATCGATGTACTGGACGGTTGCGCAGATGGTGGCTCACCACACGGCCAATGGCTGTAACCTGATGCCCGGCGATCTGCTTGGTACAGGCACGATTTCGACTCCGGATCCGTCGGGCCTGGGTAGCCTTATGGAGCTGTCCCAAGGGGGCAAGGCGCCTGTGACCTTACCGGATGGCGAAGAACGAAGCTTCCTCGAAGATGGCGATGAGCTGATCCTGTCTGCCCGTGCGGTGCGCGACGGCTTCCGCTCGATCGGCTTCGGTTTGTGTAGCGGAGTGGTGGAAGCGGCCCGAACATGATCCGATTGCACGACTACTGGCGCTCGGGTGCGGCCTATCGTGTGCGCATCGCCCTGAACCTCAAAGGCTTACCGTGCGAGGCGCTTAGCCATGACCTGCGCACTGGCGCGCAGCGCGACCCTTCCTTCCTGTCGGTAAACCCGCAGGGCCTTGTTCCTGCGCTGGAGATGAACGGTGCCTGCCTCACCCAGTCACTGGCAATTATCGAATGGCTCGAGGAGAGATACCCGGAGGTTCCGCTCTTGCCTTCAGATGCGGAAAGTCGGGCCATCGCGCGGGGCATGGCGCAGGTCATCTGCTGCGACATCCATCCGCTGAACAACCTTCGGGTCCTCAATGCCTTGCGCAACGATTTCGGTGCCGATGAGGCGGCGGTCAACGACTGGATCGCGCACTGGATCAGAGACGGCTTCGTGGCGCTCGAGGCTTTAATCGATAAGCATGGCGGCCAGTTCGCGTTCGGTGACACAGTAGGCTTGGTGGATTGCTGCCTCGTCCCGCAAGTTTACTCCGCCGATCGCTTCGAAGTGTCATTGGAGGCCTTTCCCGCCATTAAAGAGGTAACGAAGAATGCAAGGGCTATAGCGGCTTTTGCAGATGCGGCCCCTGAGCAGCAGGCCGGGTCGGGCTGAATTCCGCCATCAATCCCTAAGAGAGCCTGACCATAGAAACCAGGTCATGACCGGCCAAGACCGTCCCGCCTGGCGCAAAGAACCAGGCGAACGTGGAGAAGAATTATGCATCAAAGTCAGTTCGGATCACTAGCCCAACAAGCGCCCGATGCCTTGCTCGGCCTTATCCGCCTGTTCCAGGAGGACCAGCGGCCACACAAGATCGACCTTGGTGTGGGGATCTTCCGAGATGATCGAGGTCTTACGCCGGTATTGGGTGCCGTCAAGGCGGCCGAACGTATCCTGGTCGAGCAGCAGGAGAGCAAGTCCTACCTTGGCCCGGTTGGTGACTCCAGCTTCGTCGATCTGACGGCACGTCTCGCGCTGGGCGATGATCTTGCGACTTCGGCATGCCTAGTCGGCCTGCAAACCCCGGGGGGGAATGGCGCACTCCGCCTTGCATTCGAATTGCTCGCAGAGGCCTCGAAGGATTCAGCGGTTTGGGTGGGCAGCCCGACATGGATGAACCATTTTCCCCTGATCGCTTCGGCAGGTCTTGAGAGCCGCTCCCATCGTTTCTACGACCCGGCGACCTTGCGGATTGATTTCGATGGCATGATGGTCGACCTCGGGTCTGCGAAGCCGGGGGACGTCATCCTATTGCACGGATGCTGCCACAATCCGTCTGGCGCGACTTTCAGTAGCTCAGAATGGACGGAATTACTCGCGCTGTGTCAGCGACAGGGCCTGCTTCCCCTCATTGATTTTGCCTATCATGGGCTTGGGGATGGCCTTGAGGCCGATGCAGCACCCGTGAGGATGTTTGTCGAGAACTTGCCTGAAGCCATTGTCGCCTACAGCTGTGACAAAAACTTCGGCATGTACAGGGACCGTGTTGGATCCCTGTTTGTCAAGGCGGCGACGCTCGCTCAGGCTGATGCTGTGCGCTCGCAGCTATTTGGCACCGCGCGCGCAATGTGGTCCATGCCGCCGGACCATGGTGCAGCGGCATGCCGGATCATCCTTTCCAGTCCGGAACTTCGGTCCGTTTGGCAGGAGGAACTGGATACGATGCGGGAAAGGATAAATGGGCTCCGCCAGGCTGTTGCGAATTCACTGCCGCGTCTGTCCGCAGTTGCCAATCATCGCGGGCTTTTCTCGCTTCTGCCCATCTCAACAGATGCGGTACGACTGCTCCGGGAGGAGAGCGCGATCTACATGGCGCCGGACGGTCGCATCAACATTGCGGGCCTGAGTGAGGCAAATCTTCCTCACTTTGTGGAAGCGACCTCTCGGTTTCTGGAGAATTGATGCGAGCAGTTTTGATGCTGTTTAGTGTTGCTCTGAGAACAAGGCATTGTCCTGAAAGTCCGAACTTTCACGATTGCCGCCGCCCCAGTTTCATCCTAGTGTGTCGACACAGAGTCGGCAAGATTTAGTAGCTGCCGCTGTTCAGCAAGGAGTGATGGGCTATGAAAGAGCATGAGGCGATACCTCTTCCCGACCGGATGGATTATCCCCATCCGGAAATGATCGAGCGCGCCGAGGCGTTTTACGAGGAAATGCGAAAGCGCCACACCGTGCGTGAATTTTCCGACCGGCCGGTGCCTCGCGAAGTGATCGAGTACGCCGTGAAGGCTGCTGGCACCGCTCCTAGCGGGGCAAATCACCAGCCCTGGTACTTCTCCATTATCGGATCGGCAGAACTCAAAAAAGAACTGCGTGAGCGTGCAGAAGCGGAGGAACGCGCTTTCTACAGTGGAAAGGCAGGCGAGGAGTGGCTCGACGCACTCACTCCTTTGGGCACTGACGACCAGAAGCCGTACCTTGAAACGGCACCCTGGATCATTGCCATCTTCGGGCAACGCAAGGGGGGCATTCGCAAGGGCATCGAGCGCCAGAACTACTACGTTCCGGAGTCGGTCGGGATTGCCATGGGCTTTTTGATCTCAGCCTTGCACCATTCCGGTGTAGCGACGCTGACCCATACTCCCAAGCCAATGACCTTCTTGAATGATATGTGCGGTCGTCCAGCTTCCGAAAAACCCTATCTTCTGCTGGTGTGTGGATATCCGGCCGACGGCGCGACGGTTCCCGTCCATGCCAAAGTCAAAAAGCCTTTCGAAGAGATTGCGGATTATCGCTAGTGCCAGCGGGGTTGGGCGAACAAGGATAGCAGCTCGCCCAACCCCTAACCTGTCCCAGTAGGTGCTCATTTGGATGGTTGCGCCCTTGGTTCAAGAACCTCCAAGCTCAGCGCCGACGGATACGAAGAACCCCGCAGGATCGTTATTCGAGCCGAACGGGGTGATGCGTTGTCGGTGGCGATATCGTTGCCGGTGCCTGGATTGACGCTGATAAACGGGTAGGCGCTGCTGAAGACGGATAAACGCAAGCGATGGCCGACGCGCAGTGTATGCCCCTTCTCGCTCAGATTAACTTCGAGCTTCACGGTTTCACCTGGCTTCACGGGCGCGAGACGACCAGGACCGCTACGATAGCGGGCACGAAGAACGCTGGCCCATCCGGAATCAAGACGAATGGCAGTACCATCGGGTGCTACATCCTCAAGCAAGGCGACCAAGTCAAAGTCCGGCACGTCAGCCTGAACATAGATCGAGAGCTTGGCATTGCCCAGAAGAGTGAGGGGAGTCGTGAGAGGCGGTGTCGCATAAGTAAGGACGTCTGGGCGCGCCAGTTGGTGAGAGATGTCAACCGGCCCGATTAAACCCCCAGCTATGGCCCTGTGGCCATTCGCCGGAAGGTCACTGCGAACGGGGTTTGCGGGATCGTGTGTGTACTCGTCGAGCGCGTTTTGGCTTGGAGCGGCCTCAAGGAGCCCCTTACTGGAGATTGCATTGGCTCGCCCCGATCCGCCGAGAAACAATTTTCTGGACTTCACAAGGGGACTGGGAAGGCGCTCCGTCTCGATCCAACGGTTCTGGCCCGGAACGAACATCTGAGCGGACGGCCAGGCTGGACGGCTCGCTGTTCCCTTTAAACACCAGTCGAAGAATTCCCGGGCCATCCGCTGGCCGGGCTTGTAGCCCTTGGATTCGACTGCAAGTGCGCCGATCCTGTCGATTGGCTGCCCAGTGTCACGGGAATAGCCACCTTCCGACGCTCCGGAATGGTCCCAAGGGCCGACGATGATCCACTGGTCATCTGCAGATGCCGCAAGTCCGCGCATCGCTCGATAATTAGCAATGCTGCCTGGCAATGTTGTGTCGTACCAGCCGGTGAAAGTCAGCGCCGGGACATTGATGCGGCGGTAATCTTCGAGACTGAGGTGAACGTCGGCCCACATGTTGTCTGAAGTCTGGTGTTCGAGAAACTGACGGTAGACCGGGACTTCGACGCCGTGGGCCGCAAGGTCAGCCGTCAGGAGGGGGCGATGCGAGAGTAGCTTGTCATAGTCCACTGGACCAGCTTTGCCCGCAAGGGGAGGAGTTACGCGCAGAGTCCAGCCCAATGCCCAGCCTTGCATGAAGGCGCCGCCAAGGAAAGGGGGGCCGTCAAATCCACTCTGGAAGCTTGCATTGGGGCTAATACAGGCAAGCCCCCGGGGCCTGCCAATTGCGGTCTGGATTGGGTATGTGCCACTGTAGGAACTGCCGCGCATACCGACTTTCCCGCTCGACCAGGGCTGGCCCGCAACCCATTCGACGATCTGAGGCCCGTCGTGCCGGGCATCTGCCATAAAAGTGTGCGTTCCTCCGCTAGCCCCGGTGCCGCGGGCATCAACCACCATAAACGCGTAACCATGCCCTGTCCAAAAAGCGTGTTCGCCCGAAAAACTGAAGGTGCTGCGCCGTCCGTAAGGCGTTACTTCAAGCATGACGGGATGCGGCCCTGCGCTGTCAGGCAAGTAGAGGTCGGCTGCAAGAGTAGTCCCATCATTGAGAGGTATCGAGACACTCTGCGCACCTTCGCCAATCTGACTTTCGCGGGCTGGAGCATCAGGATGGCGCGGCAATTCGGCAGAAGCCGGTCCAACGAAAGCGATTGCGGCAGCTATCGAACTAACTATGAAGCGCATCATCCAAGCTCCTTTTCGTGAATGCTGCTTAATGCGAGCCGAGAACCGTGTTCGGTCTTGCGGAAACATCAAAACAAATATGGCATGTTGCTGACTTCATTCGGAAGTTGCTCTTCGATGCAGACCTTCGTCGCGGTCTGGCGCAACGATTTTCCTGAAGTGTGTCAGGGACAGCGAAAACAGCAGGGCAGCCAAGGGCCCCAGAACTATTCCGACCAGCCCGAGCGAATAGCCTAG
>Ga0315905_10008972_pt1 | contig 10125 bp, 9 predicted proteins | sample LakEriMetagenome_5_FD_203522 | JGI IMG/M metagenome (GOLD analysis project Ga0315905, IMG submission 203522) | Freshwater fungal communities from buoy surface, Lake Erie, Ohio, United States - Buoy 4 MA121 | ecosystem: Environmental > Aquatic > Freshwater > Lake | place: USA: Lake Erie, Ohio... | reverse complement strand
AGAAGCAAATCACTCCACGTCGCGTGACAGCCGCATTTGTCACCGTATTTGCAGTCTTTATCTCGGTTGCAGATCGACTCGATGGCCGAGATTTATCAATCGCAGCAGTTCTTCTCGGCGTCCTTGCCGGAGCCATTGTTGGAGTACAACGTGCACTCAATGGTCAGATAAATGAACACTCACATCAGAGTTTTACGACGTCGTTACTGAATTTTGCGATGGGAACAATCTTCTTACTGATCATTCTTCTTTTTGCAATGACTTTAGGTGGTATGAAACTTTCACCATTACCTGCAGGGCCCTGGTGGATTTACACCGGTGGAGTGCTTGGAGTTATTTACGTTGCATTCACATCAACAATCGTTCAGCACCTAGGTGTGCTCACATTTACCCTCATAAGCGTGGGTGGACAACTGGTTGGATCCCTACTCATTGATCTCTATTCACCAACTGATGGCGTCAAGGTTAGCGTTTACCTTGTCTCCGGAATTATTCTTACTTATCTCGGAGTACTTGTCGGTGGCGTACGAAATTCACAATTAAAGAGAGCAGCCACAGAGAAATAAATATCCATCCGATGGTTACCGCAGAAGTCTTAACCCATGGAAGTGATGCAGCATAAAATCCTGACATCGTGATTCCGACGCCCCAGATGAGTGCACCAAGAGAATTTGCCAGAAGGAATTTGTAGTAATTCATGGTGGTAGTACCGGCAATTGGTGGGACAAAAGTTCGAACCCAAGGAATAAAGCGAGATCCTACAACTGCCCAGAAACCATATTTTTCATAATAAATTTCAGATTTTTTGATCATCTGCTGAATACGCGGGGACTTGCGACGTTCAAGATATGGGCGACCGATTACCCGACCAAATGCGAAGCCAACTTGATCTCCGAGAAAAGCAGCCGTGAAGACGACGATCGCAAGAATCGCGGGATTGATATTGCCATGAGTTGACGCAACAATTCCGGCGGCGAAAAGTAGTGAATCACCTGGCAGGAAGAAGCCAAGAAGAACTCCGGTTTCTATAAAAATGATGATGCCAACGACTAGATAAAAAATAAAAGGCGCTAAATTTTCGAAGTTATCCACGAAAAACTTAGTTAAATCACTCATACACTCGCCTTTACGGCGGCAGCAACCTTCGTCACCACTTGAGGATCGAAGACGCTCGGGACAATAAATGAAGCGTTGAGTTGTGAGGCAGAGACACAATCTGCGATCGCGTTAGCGGCGGCGATCAGAAGCTCATCTGTAATTTGATTGGCCTGTGCATCCAGTAATCCGCGGAAGATTCCCGGGAAAGCTAGTACGTTATTGATCTGGTTTGGTTGATCGCTACGTCCTGTGGCTACGACAGCTGCATATTTACGTGCAATAACAGGATCAATTTCAGGATCAGGATTTGCAAGGGCAAAGACAATTGATTTCTCGCCCATGGATGCAATATCTGCTTCAGCAAGTACGTTAGGTGCGCTGACGCCGATAAAGACATCAGCACCTGTCATTGCTTCATGAAGATTGCCTTCAAAATTTGTTGGGTTCGAATGGTCGATAAACCAGGCACGCATTTCGTCTTCCCGGCTGCGGGAATTATTAATCGCACCATCCTTATCAAAGGCAATAATGTTCTTTGCGCCACTTTTAACCAGCAGGCGAGCGACTGCAGTTCCAGCAGCCCCAGCGCCACTCATCACAATCTTTACTGAGGAAATATCTTTCTTCACTAGCTTTAGAGAATTCTTTAGCGCTGCGAGTACGACAATTGCCGTTCCATGTTGATCGTCATGGAAGACAGGGATATCAAGTAGCTCGCGAAGACGTGCCTCTATTTCAAAACATCGCGGCGCCGAAATATCCTCCAAGTTGATGCCGCCGTAGACAGGTGCAATCAATTGAACAGTGCGCACGATTTCATCGACATCTTGTGTATCGAGGCAGACTGGCCAGGCATCAACATCGGCGAAGCGCTTAAAGAGCGCGGCCTTACCTTCCATAACAGGAAGTGCTGCAGCCGGTCCGATATTTCCAAGACCCAATACAGCTGAACCATCTGTAACAACTGCAACGGTATTGCGCTTCATTGTGAGTCGCCTGACGTTGGTCGGGTCATCAACAATTGCTTGGCTTATACGCGCAACACCTGGGGTATAGGCACGAGAAAGATCATCGCGAGTTTTAAGGGGAACCTTCGATGTGACCTCAATCTTGCCACCTAAATGGAGCAAGAATGTGCGATCGGAAACCTTACGTACAACAAGTCCTGAGATTTTGTTGAGAGATTCTGTGATCTCATCAGCATGGTCAGCATTTACCGTGTCACACGTTACGTCGATAACAACACGATCCAGCAAAGATTCCACAACATCGAGCGCGGTAATTGTTGCGCCGGCAGCAGATAGCGCTGATGTAATTTGTGCTACAGGTTGAAGATCAGGTGATCCCTCAACGCGAATGGTTATTCCATACCCCGGTGAGGTAGATGCCATTTAGACAACTCCGTAGAGTCGATCGCCAGCATCTCCAAGACCAGGGACGATATATCCATGTTCGTTAAGTCGTTCATCGAGTGCGCCAGTTACTAAATTGATTGGGACTCCCGAATCTTTAAATGCTTCTTCAAGGACTGCGATCCCTTCAGGTGCAGACAAAATGCAGATCGCAGTAATCTCAGTCGCACCACGTTCGATAAGAAAATTAATTGCGGCGACAAGTGTTCCGCCGGTTGCAAGCATTGGATCTAACACAAAGCATTGGCGACCTGAAAGATCTTCGGGAAGACGATTTGCATACGTGCTTGCTTTGAGAGTTTTCTCATCGCGCACCATTCCAAGGAAACCAATTTCAGCGGTAGGAATTAGACGGCTCATACCTTCAAGCATTCCCAAGCCAGCACGAAGAATCGGAACAACTACTGGACGAGGTTGAGCCAACTTCACACCGGATGTTGGTTGAACGGGGGTAACAATCTCAACCTTCTCGACACGCACATCACGTGTTGCCTCGTAGGCGAGCAAGGTGACGAGCTCCTCGACAAGACGTCGAAACGTTGGAGAATCCGTGTTCTTGTCGCGCAGAACAGTTAATTTGTGGGAGATCAGCGGATGGTTGGCAACGTGAACTTTCATAACCCGTACCTTACCGCCCCTTTCATTCCACCCCAATGAGTGGGAATATGAGCAACGTGACACATGATCAGGCGGGCGAGCCACTCATCAACGATGTGGATATTGCCGTTGCTGCGTGGCATGAAGATGGTCGATGGTCTCTCGCCCTTTTGCCAGATGCGCAAGATCTTCCTCAAATCATCGAGCGACTTAAGTCACAGCAGACAAATGGTGGTGCTCTAGCACTTCTAGCAATTGATGAAGAGTTCTTTATGGTCATCAGAGTTCTTGGTTCGCACATTAAATTATTCCTGAGCGACATTACTTGCGCAATTGATTACGAAATTGCAGCCGAATTCATTGAGCTCTGCGATTTAGATATGCCCGAAGAAGATGATGAGCCGCTTCCAGCTGGCGACCTGGATATCATTTCAGATATCGGCGTACACCGAATGGAACTCTCAACTTTATGTGATGACCCAGATCTCTTTCCAGATGAGCAACTAGAAGCAATCGCAAGTCGGCTAGGATTCGGCGAGGAATTCACGCAATTATTGGAGTTGTAAAATTTTGAACCATCAAGAGTTAATGGGTGAAGCGCTCACAGTTGCTCGTAGCGCATTAACGACCGGAGATGTACCGGTTGGTGCAATTGTTGTTAATGCAGATGGAGTTGTGATCGGCACAGGATTTAATGAGCGAGAAGCACATAACGATCCAACAGCGCATGCTGAAATAGTTGCAATTCGAAATGCAGCTACACGCTTACAGAAATCTCGTCTCGATGGTTGCACACTGATTGTGACTTTAGAACCGTGTGCAATGTGTGCGGGTGCGATCGCTCAATCGAGGATTAGCCACCTGGTCTTCGGTGCTTGGGATGAGAAGGCAGGAGCTGTGGGTTCTGTGTGGGATGTGCTGCGCGATCCACGCTCAATCTTTAAGGTCGAAGTTACCTCAGGAATTCGCGAGAACGAGTGTGCTCAGCTGCTAAAAGACTTCTTCTCAGACAAGTAGTTCATATGAAGGATTCAAAATAGTCAGAGATCCTTCTTCTTCGCCGACCATTCCTTCTGCACGAATCTGTGAACCTACTTCAAGACCTGCGATATCCCGTCGACCTAAGAACTGAAGAGTTACTCCACCTGACTGATCCCAGACCTCAACCTGGAGATATGGTGCAGAGCCACGTGGAGCGCTCTTAATTGAGGTCACGCGACCTTGTACTTGAGCTCGCTTGCGCCATTGGATTTCGCCAATCGGAGTCAAATTTTCCGCATAGTGGCTCACTGGCTCGATATCTCGAATAACTTCTTCAACAGGTTTAAACGCTGCAGGTTTTGGGGCAACTTTCACCTCTGCGACTTTAACAACTTGTGGTGTTGAACCAGAGAGAATTCGATTCACATCAAAAGGAACGATTGTTGCGACAACACGCTGCAATTGTGAAATTGGCGCTGCAATCTTTTCTGCAGTTTGATCGTGAAGTAAGCGACCTAAGAATCCTGAGTATGCACGGCGTGGTAGCAAAAGTGTCAGTTCAACATCTTGCTTCTCTGTCATGCGCATTGCGTACTCAAGAGCTGCATTAGGTAGACGTTGATCTGGACAGTCAATAAGTTCTAGCGTGACATCATCGAGTGCATCCGAATTTGCCCACGCTTCTTGGATTTCTGCCGCACGTCGATCATCGATAACAAAGTGAACCGCGCTGAGTTTGCGCGGCTTAAGGCTTCGTGCGTATCGAATTGCACCAACTGTTGCGAGATCAACGTTATCGACAAGAACTGTTACATCGTGACGAGCAATAGAGGTTGCGCGCTCATGTTCTTGCTTTACGGAAAGGGCTGTTTGCTCATTTGTGTATTGGCGACGCAGGCGCAAGAAAGAGATAACCAAAATAGGGGAGACAACGAGAACTAACCAAGCACCTTGCGTAAATTTCACAACAGAGAAGATGATTACGATAAGTAGAGATACCGATCCAGCAAGTCCATTGATTACATATTTAAGTTTCCAGCTATCAGGCTTGGTTCGCCGTGAGTGTCGTGCCATTCCAAATCCAGCCAATGTAAATCCAGTAAAGACGCCGAGGGCGTAGAAGGCTACGAGGTGCTCAACAGAGCCTGCTGTAATTAAGACGAGGAAGATTCCGCCGCCAGCGAGTAAGAGAATTCCATTTGAGAAAGCCAAGCGGTGTCCACGCTTTGTTAACTGTCGCGGCAAGTATCCATCTGTAGCAACGAAGTTACAGAGCAACGGGAAGGCGCTATATGTGGTGTTTGCGCCAGCAAAGAGAATAAGCATCGTTGCAAGCTGAACCATAATAAACATGAACTGCCCAAAGGCACCGTCGCCCATTGTGGCTTTTGCGATCTGGGAAATAACTGTAGGAGTACCTGACTCATACGGCATTGCTTGGATGTGATGGGCAAACCAAGAAACTCCAAGAACTAGTGTTCCAAGAATTGAACTCATGATTACAAGAGTGCGCCGAGCGTTCTGTGCCTCTGGCTCCTTAAAAAGGGCAACGCCATCTGAGATTGCTTCAAGTCCTGTCAGTGATGAACCACCATTAGCAAAAGCGCGAAGCAGAATAAAGATTGCCGCAGCGGTGAGAAGTCCTTGCTCTTGTCCAAGCTCAATTGCACCAGGCAAGTCAGTATCTAATACCGGGAGAGTTCCGTTCATGAGTCGCCAGATACCCATTGTAAAAACAATAAACATCGAGCCAACAAAGAAGTACGTTGGGAAAGCAAACGCCTTTCCAGCTTCTTTAACTCCGCGCAGGTTCCCGTAGGTAAGGAAAACAATGACGACGAGAATCATCGGAATCTTCCATGGAGCAAGTGAAGGGAAGGTCGAGATGATTGCTGCAACACCAGCAGCTGATTGAATAGCAAGTGTCACGATGTAATCGAGCATCAGCGCGACAGCTGCAATTTGTGCCACAACTGGTCCAAAGTTATCGCGCGAGACGACATATGCGCCACCAGTTTTTGTATAAACAGTAATAACGTTGCGGTACGAAAGAGTGATGAGAATAAGAATTGCAATAACAATGCCAGTCATCGGCATCAAAATCGTAAATGCTGCCAAACCAAACGCTGGCAGGAGTGCGATAAGAATCTGTTCAGAACCGTATGCAGAAGATGAGATGCAATCTGAAGACAAGATGCCGAGCCCGTAACGCTTACTTAACCGCTGATGTCCAAGTGAGTGGCGATTGAGCGCGCCACCTAAAAAGCGACGCTTGATCTTGTACGAAAGTGGATCTTCAAGTGTGGCGTGATCTTGTAAAACAACCGGGGCTGGGGCTCCATCGGTCCAGAACTTAGGCACTTCATCTCCCTTTATAGGTGCGAACAAGGGCGCTAGTGGCGACCTTTTTACACTCTGAGTATCCTCATCTTATGCGTACTCAGATGTTTATCAACGGAGAATGGGTCGACGGAGTAAAAACCACGCCTGTTTATGACCCTAGCGACCTCAGCGTTATTGCAGAAGTGGCCATGGCCGGAGATAGCCAATGTGAAGCAGCCCTTGCGGCAGCCGATGCGGCGAGTGCGTCATGGGCAGCAACAGCTCCACGTGTGCGTAGCGAAATATTACGTAAAGCATTTGAAATCATGACGGCAGAAGCAGATTACTTAGCAGAACTTGTTTCTAAAGAGAATGGAAAAGCTCTGCCTGATGCAAAGGGTGAAGTGCTCTATGCCGCCGAATTCTTCCGCTGGTTTGCAGAAGAAGCGGTACGCACCCCGGGTGATTTCAGAAAGTCACCAAGTGGAGATAAGCGCATTCTTGTGACACATCAACCGATTGGTCTATCTCTTTTGATTACACCGTGGAACTTCCCGGCAGCAATGGCTACACGCAAAATCGGTCCAGCGATTGCAGCAGGCTGCACAATGATTTTGAAGCCAGCAACTGAGACTCCACTTACTGCGCTCGCAATTGCAGATATTTTGCAACGCGCTGGAGTTCCAAAGGGTGTTCTTAATGTGATCTTGCCAGAAAAGACTGGCCCTGCAATTAGTGCGATGTTGCATGATCCGCGATTGAAGAATCTTTCATTTACTGGATCAACACAGGTGGGTCGCGTATTGCTGCGTGAGGCATCTGATCGCGTGATTCGTTGCTCTATGGAGCTAGGAGGAAATGCGCCATTTGTTGTACTCGATGATGCAAATATTGATGAAGCAGTGAAAGGTTTGATGCTTGCCAAAATGCGCAATGGTGGAGCTGCTTGTACTGCAGCTAACCGTGTCTATGTACAGCGTCCGATTGCAGCAGAATTTACAAAGAAGTTCTCGGCTGCAATGTCAGCGCTTGTTATGGGTCGTGGTCGCGATGCAGGCATTCACCTCGGTGCTAGCGTTTCGATTAATGAGCGGAACAAGATTGCAGAACTTGTTGATGAATCTGTAGCAAGCGGTGGAAAAGTAATTACTGGTGGCACACTTCCCGATGGTCCTGGTGCTTTCTATCCAGCAACGGTTATTGAAGTAGCTGCAGATAACCCAATTTTGAACCACGAAGTATTTGGTCCCGTTGCACCTGTAGTCACCTTCGATACCGACGAAGAGGCAATCACACTGGCCAACAACACCGAGTATGGGCTGATTAGTTATGTGTATTCAGAAGATCTCAAGCGCGCACTTCGCATGGCAGAGGCGATCGAATCTGGAATGGTTGCAATCAACCGTGGCGTGATCTCAGATCCTGCTGCTCCATTTGGTGGCGTGAAGCAATCTGGCTTAGGCCGTGAAGGCGGCTTCGATGGAATTCACGAGTTTTTAGAGACTAAATATATTGGCGTAGAGATTTAATCGCTGCATCAAGAATTTCACTACAGTTTTCAACCATGATGCTGCTGTGATGTTGGCCTTCTTTGAGTTCAAGAGTCGGATTAAGAATATTTGCATTGAGCCATCTCGCCATATGAGGTGGCACGCTCTTATCGTCGAGACCTTGCCAGATACCGACTGCAACCTGGACCTCTTTACATTCAAATCCCCAGTTTCTTAGAAATGCGTATTCGTCTTCGGCATATCCAAGAACTCCATCCTTTAGTGCGGCTTGAAATGAAGCACTTAAGTCGTTTGCAAATACCCGGTATTCATTTTCAAACAACTTAAAACTTGCCCGCTTTTCATACTCGACTAAAAGCTGCTCTACGTTTAGATCGCGAAGTTCTGCGTAGTAACCTTCCTTAAAGGATATGCAGTCCTGAAGGCTTTTAGCTGAGATCTTTGTTTCTTCAATACTTTCAGGAGTTGAATCTTGAAACCAATCAAAATCTTCTGCATCGTACGGTGACACACTCGCGATTAATTGAACTCCACTGCATTTCTTCAAAAGCCCTGAAGCCAGTGCGTATGGTCCGCCCCCTGACCAACCTATTGAGACAAAGTTATCTACTTCTACTTGGTTTAAAATTTCTTCGAGATCATCATTGGCATCAATAACTGTACGATCAACTTTTCTATCGCTTCCGGCATATCCAGGGCGAGTAAATGCGATCGCTCGAGTTCCTTTTTCTGCAGCGACCGCTAACCATGTACCCCAAGAAACCATAGACGTTGGAGTTCCGTGATGGAGGATTAGCGCTGACTTCGATGGGACTCCGTTGTCGATGTATTCGATAGAGCGATCATCCGAGAGTTTGAGAGAGCTCATGGCGCCCAGGTTCCGTAGTATCTCTCGGCGAGTGGATCCCAAACGCTGTTATCAAGGTTAAACACCTCTTTCATGACCAGGCGATAAGTCTCTTCTGAGATTCCCGTCTGGTTGTTGAAATTGGGACCGAGCCCACCTAACTTACTTCCAGCAAATGAAAACGTACTGCGTAAATCCTTTGTGGTCGCTACAAGATATTCGACAGCGAGCATTCCCGCCGTGTAGTTGCAACTTCTCGGATGATTATTTGACATTAACATTTCAAGAATTTTTGCATCGCCGCAGCCCTGCCATGTTGAATTGGTATACAAGTAGATATCGCGAGCTTCTATGTAAGAAATACCGTGATATTTTGCATAGCCAGCAATTTTCAATAATTCTGCGGCTCCCTCGCGGATCCAAGCGGGGTAAAAACTTACATTTTTTCCGTTGCTCTCGGAAAAGTCTCTCTGTGCTTGATGAGCTAGTTCATGGATCATGACTGAGGTTGTATTAAACTGAACTTGTTTTGAGGGGAATGGAATCTCTTTATCGCCAGATCTGAGCGAATCAGCTGTATGTTTCAAGTTTATGAACAAGATGCCTTCACCGCAGGAGCCAGCACCAGCCCATTGCCCGTCGTAGCACCAGCTCTGCTTTGGCATATATTGCCGAATCCAGTTCCAATCCCAACCAATGTAGATGGTTGGTTCTGTCTTTATATCGAAGCCCATTTTTACAAACAACTCTAAAGAAATATCTGTTAGATCAGCCTGCTGCTTGGCCCAATCTGAATCCTTTCGAGCTGGCTCTATTTCAATCTTCACCTTTGTTTTGCTTGTCGCCGAGCTCTTCCAGATCTCTTCAAATAACGCTTGTACGACGAGCGCTTCATTCGGAACTACTTTTTTTGGCGATTCTGAAGGGCTAGGTGACGCACTTGGTGAAGCGCTAGGTTTTGGATCTGGTGATGGACTTGGCGTTGGTGTTGGTGAAGGTTTAGGCGTTGCTGGCGTGCGAACGGTGAATTTACTCCAGGTTAATTTATTGCCTTTTTTCACACACTTAAATTGAGCACCTTTTACAACAACTACTTGCCCTGACTTCTTACAACTTGCGCCAGCTGTAACCGCAGCTTCTGCGCTAGTAAGTGGAAAAAGAGAAAGCAATAGCGCAATCGCTGGGACCAGCAGACGCAGCTTTTGTTTCATCCCTTAGATTAGCGCGCCATAGGAAATGACTACAAGGAAGAAACCAGCAATAACTTGAATTGTCGCTGCAATTGCTGGCGCTCGTTCGACCATAAAGCGCACGCTGCTGCGCGAATCAACCATGCTTTCGCCATATCGATAGAGGC
>Ga0315905_10008971_pt1 | contig 10126 bp, 12 predicted proteins | sample LakEriMetagenome_5_FD_203522 | JGI IMG/M metagenome (GOLD analysis project Ga0315905, IMG submission 203522) | Freshwater fungal communities from buoy surface, Lake Erie, Ohio, United States - Buoy 4 MA121 | ecosystem: Environmental > Aquatic > Freshwater > Lake | place: USA: Lake Erie, Ohio... | reverse complement strand
TAAGATCTTAAACAAACCTTTTAGATCCTGACCTCCATCTGATACATACTTTGCAGCATATAAAAGTTCATCAGGAAGAGAATCATAAAACTCTTGAGGAGTTTCTTGACGAACTCTGTTTTCAACTTCATTGAAGTTTGCTTCAATTAGCTCTTCAAAGTCTTTTACAGAATACTCTTCTAAAGGTTTGTCATCATCAAACGGTACAATTTTACCAGCTTCAATCATCTTATTAAAAACTTCTGCAAGTCCACTCTTTTCGATTTTGGGTCTACCTACTTGTTTTTCAGTATTAGGTTCCTCATCTTTAGGACCAGAGAAGTCATCTTCAGGATCAGCTTCTTTGATGATAGCATCTACATCTATCTTTTTTTCCTTTGACTCATCGTCATCATCGTCTGAGTCGTTGTCAATAAATGATAGGTCTGGTGAGGTTGAACTGAAGATATTTGGTTTAGCTTCAGTCTTCTTACCATTTCCATCTGGAAGCATAACGTTTTCTGCTCCCGGTGTTCCTAGAATTTCATCTAGGTTAATTTCTACTTCTTCTACAGAAGTAGAATCATTGTTTTGGTTTGTCGTACTCATAAAGTTGGTTTAGCTTTACATTAATAATATACACAAAATTATAACTTTAAACTTTATAGATTAACCATATAAAAAAATTAATCTAGATACTATAGCTAAAAGTTATTTTTTCTTAGTTTTATCACTGTCTTTTTTGTCGTATTTGTTCTTATTTTCTCTTGCTATCTGCAATTGAGTCTGTGCAATCTGTTGTTGAGTTGCTAGTTTTTGCTGCTCAACGTTCATCTTATCACGATGTTCTGATTGCTTATTTAACTCTTTTTGCTTTTCAAACCCCATAGTCTGCATATACTCTTCAGAACTTTGAATTTGTTTAAGAGCATCCATGTAATCTGATTGCTGATTCTGATTCTGATCTTGCATAGCACCATAACCAGCTGATCTGATTTGTGATTCAATGATTCTAGCTTCTCTATCTTTCTGATTTTCAGATGCTTCAAACTCCATCTTCTGACGTTGTTCTTCAGCTTTAGCTTGAAGTGCTTGTTCTTGCATTTGCTGCTGTTGTTGCATCTCAGCTTGTTTCTGATCAGCTTGTTTCATTTCAGCTTTCTTAAGAACATTAGATACTTCAGCAATTGATTCAGATTTAAGAACATTACCTAAGTCAAATATAGATGCTCCGGTAGTGTTATTCTGAATAGCCATTTGTTTCAACTGTTCTAGAATAGCACGCTGATTTGCTTTAGTAGCTACAAATATATTTAGATCTCTAAGTAAGAGGTCTGTTCCGTTTATCTCAAAATTAGTACGTTCGTCTTCAGTAATCATATACTGTAAACGACTTGATGGTTTTGTAGAATGATAGAACTGTGCAAGATCTGTACGCATCTGATGCACGCGCGGCATCAAATAATCACAGTGCTGGATAAAGTAAGTCTCTGTTTGTGCATATGATGCATTAATAGACTGTTCTATACCAGTAGCTGTTTGCTGACCAATCTGTTGACCTAGACGCTGTGGAGTAATACCAATTACTTCAAATGCTTGCATCTTAAAGTAATTAGCAAGCTGTATACGAGACATCAAACGGTTAGTCTGATCTAGATCTAGTTTCTGATAATGCTGGAACGACAAAGCATTCTCAGTATTTGTAATAGATGTATCTAAAGGTAACATCTGGAAGTTCTTCATAGCAACATAAGCTTTCGCTAAGTTGTTCTTACCCCAATCTTCACCTAGAGAGTGTTTTGGTAATGCATTTTGATCAAGCATAATTACAGTACCTAACTCATCTACTAAGATATCTGCAATCTGATTATTTACAATGTTATAACCAATTTGGAAAGGCTTCATTAAGTCTACCAAAGATACAGATCTTGTATTTCTATCTGAGAATACAGAACCCTCTACAGGAAGCTTGCATCCATATAAAGATGAATCGCCTTTGAATTGGAATTTAAGAGGTTTAATATTGTTTTGATTAATACCTAAGTAAATAGGATTAATACCACCTGGGTTATTACTACCCCAGAATGTAGGTCTGTTTGGTCCAATCTTTACACCACCCCATACTTCGTTGATCCAAATCCAATCAATATGCTCACCAAAAATTAAGTTATCTTTTGTTTTGTTCTTAATTAGAGATGTGTTATACTGAGGTTTATCAGTCACTTTATATGACTCATCAACAATATCCTGCATTACATCACCATTATCATTAATCTTGGTAAGATGTCCTACTTTACGTTGTGACTTCCAATATGTTGTAGTAACACGAAGCATATTAGACATACCCATATCAAAGTAGTCTTCATCTTGTGTCATAATCCAGTTTACAATATCTCCACCATATGCAGTGTTGTCCCACATAGATGTAAACTGACGATATCCTAATGATGGCATGTTAGTATTCCATTCATAGGATTTAGTAGCATCGTAGTAACTACCGTCATTCTGGTAACCTTGAATAGGATAACCCGCAGAACGTACTGGATAAATCAACTCTAAAGATGCCATTTGATCTTCTGTCATCAACCACCCATACTTATCAATGACGTCTGCAACAGTCATCATATCAAATTTACCAACCCATTGACCTTGAGATATATATCGATTATTTGGTGACTTTTGATAGAATGTAAGAACAGGATTCCATAACTCTACATCATAATCATCTTCCATCATTTTGAAATGCCAGAACTCACGGTCTGTAATCAACATATCACGGAATGCGCGCTCTTCTAACTCATCTATCTTAAAGCGGTCAACATCAACTTTATGCTGATGTTCTGCCCATTGTTCAACCATACTCTTGTAACTCTTTGAAAAGAAGTCTTGAATTTCTGGTAGAGTTTTCATTTTCTCAGGTGCCATTGCTTGTTGGTATTCCTCAGAATCTTGAGGATATCCCATCTCAGCAAGCTTTAGCATCATATCTTGTTGTGCATTAAATAAAAGAACTTCCTCTACTTGAGCACGCTTTTGTTCCATCATCTCATTATAAGAGATATCATCTACACCTGAGTAACTAACTCGTGTATTACGTTTAGCAAATTCAGAAACTAATGTGTTTACTACATTAGGAATAATCGGATAGAATTTTAATTCTAACGCTGATACATCATCCTGTGTAATAACTTCAATAAGATCTGCGTATTCATTATCTTGTTCAACGATATAATCACCGCGATCTATGATACCTTTTGCTAGTTTGTAGTTCTTCATTAGACGACGCGCATTGCGTCGAATCTGTTTCAAACCTTCCCATTCTAACCAATCTAGATTCCATGCTGTCCAGTCATTATCTTTCTTTGATCTTGGAATAAACTGAATAGGTTGATTAAGGGTACCCATTCGGTTAGTATCCGCTTTCGCACCGTTTTTTAATTGTATTGCGTTATAGACTTGCATCTTATTTTAAATTTCTAAATGGTTGTTTAGGTATATTCATTCCTTTAAATTGTGAACCTTTTGAACCCATGTGTCTAAATGGGCTCATATTTAATTTACTGAATTTATTGGTGTTATCCAACTTTTTCACCTTATCTGTCTCTTCGTAGCGCTTTTTATAACCCCTATTAGCTTGCTGAACTTTAGCAAAAGCAATGAGTGCTGCAAAGGAAACTAGTCTATCGACGTTTAATCCTTCTTGATATGCTGCCATTTCAGTAAGCAACATAGGATCTGGTATACGTTCTACACCATATATAGTCTTTACGATTTCACCATCTGGTTTAACTTCCTGATCTAATTCTTCTTTTAAGAAATCAATAGCGTAACTAAGCATATGACTTTTAAACAAAGTACCAGTATTCTTCCAACCGTATTCTTGGAATACGTTAGCATTAGCACCTAAATCTTTTAAGAATAATATCTGAGATCTTTGAACCAAATACTTTTGTTTCTTTCTATAGAGCATATGATTAATAAATTGAGAGATGTTATTCTCTACAATTGTCCAGGCATTATACCATTCTATGATAAGCTCTAATCTCTCATGAGTTTTATTAATATCATCAAAACGACCACACCAAGCTGCTACTATCTTATCACGTTCTATAAAAGTCTCAACCTTTTCACCATCATTACGTGTTACTTCTACTGCAGTTTTATAAACATAAATTGACGATAATGATTCTGAGGTAGTAGTTTTACCTTCACCTACCGGGTCAATAGATGCATAGTACATTCCAAACTCCGGATTCTTAACGGGTCTTTCATAACATACAAATACACCAGTTTTATCTTCCTGCTTCTTATCTACCGGGAATGTCATGATAGGTAACTTAGATGTAGGTTTAACATCAATGTCGCCTTTCTCATCTCTATAGATATCTAGATATTCTGTAGGATATGTCTTATCTTCTATTCTACGCATCTGTGCACCAATTAAATTTAGAGGAAAGATTGATACCTTTCTATAAGCAAATGCTTCCTCAATATTTCTAGGATGCTGAGAAATACGTAACTGATACTGTTCCGGACTAAGATCTTTTTTCCACTTCTCAAACTGTTCGTCCAATGCTTTAAGCGCTTCTTCTACTTTAGAATTACCAAAGTCATCAATAAATGGTGGCATTGACCATTGTTCAGGAATAAACAATCCTGACTTACCTACAGTACCTTTTGAATCTATTAGATTTGTTTCTACTGCGTATATGTCATTTGGTTCTGGTCTGAGTGTCATCTCTTTTAGAGGTTCGCACTGATCCAGGTCACCCACAGATCCTGCTGCAATAAACATACCTGTAGTAACAAAACCTGATCGCATTGCAGGACGGATATACTCAAATGTTGTATCCATCTTAGGAGCAATACCAGCTTCCTCGTGGAAGAAGTACTTACATGGTCCACCAACTCCGTTTGTTGGATCCTTCTCAAATGACATACCTTGTAGTACACCTTTAAGACCAACTTCTGTTTTACGTTTCTGGGTACCTTGTACAATCTCAACTTTCTGTTGCCATAGTAATACCTTACCAGGATTCATAGGACGGTACCAAGCAGTATGTTTATTCAAGAATGCTTCATACTCATTTAAGAATTTCCAAGAACCTTTATCATTGATGTAGTCTTTAAGACTAGCACCAACTTTTAGAGTAATACCTTCTTCAAACCAAATCTGATTAATCATCTTACCCATATGGTAATATGATGAAGCTATCTGACGTTTCTTAAGTATGGAACTATGTTTATAATGTAACTCTGCTAATACTTCATAGAGAGCCATGTGGTACTGTGCATCACGCACGTCCGCGAAACCAAACCTTTGAATCTCTTTATTAAAGATAGGTAAGAAATTCAACCACATGTAATAGTCTCTTGGTAAGTACCAAGTATTACCAGCATTTTTATAGATTACACCATATCGGCACTTATTCTTCTCATGATCCCAATATATTCTATAGTCTTTACTTCCTTGGGGAGATGTACAGTAAACACCATTCTTATTGAATAATCTAGCTTGTTCGTTAAATAGAAAGCTGGTATCATCAAAGTTATACTGACCCGGTTCCTTAAATATAGATAATACAAAATCAGTATAATCTTCTCTTGTATTAAAAGATGTTGTAGTCCAGGTATCGTTATCCCAAGTAGGTATATCTATAAAACTAGTATTCATTCAATAATCTTAGGATCTCATTCAATGATTCATGTCTATGGTTATCAAGTAACACAATTTTATTTACCCATTGTGACTTATCTAACTTTGCTATATCGTGAATAGCTGAATCATTTTTAAACTTTAAATCTATCTGTTGAGAATCACCTGTAAAAATCATAGTAGCATTTTTACCAAGACGACCTATACACATTTGCAATTGTGCTTTAGTTAAGTTCTGAAACTCATCTATAATGCAGACACAATCCTCAAAGGTTCTACCTCTAAAGTGTGTAAGTGATACCAACTCTAGCGCTTCATTCTCTTCTAACTTAGTAAGAATCTCCGGTTTATTGTAGACCTTACGGATGTTAGACTTGATAGGAACTAACCACGGTTCCATTTTTTCTTTCTCAGAACCTGGTAAGAAACCATTATCTTCAGTAGAAACAGTTGGTCTTGTGATGACAATCTTATTAACCTTACGCTTAAACAACATATCTAATGCTATTTGTACAGCAAGTAAAGTTTTACCTGATCCTGCTTGACCTATTACAAAGTTAAACGGTCTTTGTAAGATTAACTCTTTAGCTCGTTTTTGCTCTTCAGAAAGAGTCAACGAAAAATTAATTTCTCCTTTTGGTGGAGTCTTCTCAATGTTTTGCTTTGCCATCTTCTATCCTTTTAATCAAAGATACAAAATCTTTATCAGAACTCGGCAAAGAAGCGTCATTCATAAACTCAGCAACCTTATCTCTTGGTATTGCTAACCATTCTTTTCTGAACTCATTATAGTACAAAAAGAAATCTGATAAATTACATTTGATCATATGCAAGTCCTTGTCCACCTCTAACGTGGCTTGTTTGTTCATCTTGTAAGTCTTTGTACGCTCCTTTATAACTCTCTCTGATTTGCTGGAATTTTGAAGCAGCAGAGACCAAAGCGGTAATGTTCCCATCTCGTCCGTGTGTAATTGGTGTTTTATCCATATAGTCAGCAAGTTTATCTAGCATCTTCTTGATACCATTATAAGCTCGTGACGTAGGTGTTTCATATAGTTTTTTACAAAAATGTAAAGCAGCAGGAATACCATTATCTTCCGGTGAAAACTCTGCTTGTATTTCTGCTAGAATAATTTCTTCCTTATCTTCTTCCATCATATAAAAGAATGGATTAAGATCCGGATTAGGACATGTCATATAGAATAGATACTGATATACTTTAAGATAGTCTTCTGGATAATTATCCATTATATCTTTTAAAGTTGATAAAGTGTAGCAGTGTTCTGTAGGAATTACTACACCATTTTGTATATCGAATAATTTAATTGTCATTAGTCGTTTCTTTTATTTCGTAATAGTAGTTGCTAGAATCTTCTGATACCCATCTATCTGACTGAGCTTCTACACATTCAATGTGAGTGTCTACTTTAAACGTAGACGGTTCTATAGGAAAAGGTTTAGTTATCCAGTTAGAGTCTTTCCAGAAAATTCTGTTGTTAGGTTGACAAAGAAGATATCCATCATCTGCAATAAGTATGTGACCACACTTATAATCAGATGGTTCATCGGAATAAGGATTTCTGTACCAGTCAACGGTCATTAAATATGTTGCCCATATCTTAGAACCATCTTTTAGAACTACTTGACATCTCTTTTCATACAAGTAGTCATAGGTAGTTACTGTAACATTCTCAGAGAAGCAATCCCAAAGTTGTTTAAAATGAAATGGTATATCGTTCTTAGGAATCTCCATAAATATTTCAGAGATAGGAACTCTTGATCTAAGCATTCCATAATCTGTCATAACGTGAAAAGTAAGTATTTTTCCTGCTACAGATTGTATAGCAAATGCGTATGCTTTATGATAAGTATCTTTATCAGCATCATTTTTTGTAAAATGTGATGCTCTTACATAGCACTTAAATAGTTCTATGTTTTCGTTATATGTTGCCATTGTCTCTTAAATAATTAATTATACTAATAACTTCTGATTTTAGATAGGGTAATTCATACGACACTATATTGTCTACAATAGGTTCTCCAAACTCATCATAATAAACAACTCTGTTACCATATGCATCTTTACCTGCTTCTTTAAACTGTATATGTTCTATTACAAGTTTTCCTGGTTTTAATTTAGGATTATGTTTTAGAATCATATACATATACAAACTCAACTGAATATTGTAGTGATTAAGATTGCAATCATCAAGATGACTGAGAGGATCCACCATTTTATCAGAGATACCTTCCCAATTAACATAAGATTCTGTTTTGATCTCTTTGTTAGTTTTATAGTCATAGACATTTACTACACCATTAATTACTTCAATGCGGTCAGCCTGACCACATATACCAGCAGACTTAAGATAAACCAAATGCTCAGGATACACACCATCTGTAAGCTTTTGTTCAGGAGCTTTTTTAAATCCATTTTCTTCTATAGGTTTTATTATAGGAACAATTATATCTTCTCGACTTATAGTTTCACAAGACAATAAATCTTTTTCTCTTTGGTTATGATACCATGTACCAAGATTCATTGCTTTTTGTGATTCGTTTTTCCAAGCTTCTTTGATATCTTCTGGTGACATACCATACCATTTACCCTTCTTATTTTTAGAGGATTTGATAGCAATAGTTTCAGCATCAAAAGGTTTCTTAAACTTAGATATAACACTAGTTACACTAGTCCATATGATATTTTCATTAGGATCTATACTTACGTAACTATGTGTTTCTGGTTTAAATATCAGTGCCATCTATGTATGCATTTAGTTTATCTTCATCTTCTTGAGACATTACAGCTTCCCAATGACCTTCTGGACAAGATGATGACATACTGTGTATTTTATAATCTAAAGAACATCCACAGTTACCACAACAAGGTTGAGTACCGGGCACTAAACACTTAGTTCCTACTATGTCATATAGAGGACATCTCTTGCAGATCTTCTTTCTATAGTCTGCAATTTTCTTATGCTTCTTCTTAGTGAAGTAATAACCTATTACTCCTTCAAGAATCAACCACTTATTCTTCCAGATTGTTTTGATCTTGTGTATCACTATGTTTTTGTTTAAATTCTTTTTTTGCATTTAGAACACTATAACTCTTACTAAGAAGTTCTTTATATGTCTTTAGTCTTATTTGAAGATCTGTGTACTTAGCAATTCCTGTGTAATCCTTTTTATCTAACTGATCAATGTATGCATAAGTCTGAGCAATCTTCTTTGTCAGCTTCTTTCTATTTATAGAGAACTCACCAAGACCAACTAAGAAAATATAAGGATCTTCTTTCTTAACCATTAGTTTTCGAGTATGTGACCAGTATAGAGAAAGCATATCTTCTATGGGTTCTCCATACTGTTTTTCTTCACAGTATTCCTTTATCAACTGATTAACTGTTCTCGCTTTCAACTCTTACGAATTTGTAGTCCAACAATATATTACCAGAGATTTGAATCTTTAAATCAGGATTCAACTTAATCAGTTTATTATAACCTCCGTTCTTTATAACTAAATCTTTCTTTTCTGCTTTAGTAATAGCACTCCTAACAGATTGACTGCTACCAAAAATTTTGTTCTTGGTAGCAGCATCACAAAATTCTGTTAAAGGTTGTTCTCCACCTAAAGCTAGAAAGGTCAAGCAGTTCAAATCTAGATCTGATACATTCAGTTCTCTTAACGTGCAGTGAGTAGCAATTTGAAAACGAACAATGTTCCAAAGATCCATCCGCACGGTTTTACGTACTTGATTTACTCTAGCCATTGTATTAGTCTTTAGTAGATTCTTCTTCTGGAGCAGGTGCGTAAACAGAAGCAAGCTTTTGTTGAATCAACGCTCTACGCAAACGTTGTTCATCAATATCAGAGATAAGAGTTTCATATTCTTTCTGAACCTTTAGAAATTCCATTTCTTTTTGAAAATGGATCATCATCTCAGTTTTTCTTGATTCGTACTCTTCTGGAGTAATTTCAGATTGACTCATATAAGTTGGTTTTAAAGTTTAATACAAATATATGTATAAAACTTTAAACTCCAAAACATTAATAAACCTTTAGAGTTAAGGTTTAATCATCTTTCTTTGCTTTAATGTATCCTGTAAGTTCAGCAAGACTTGTGCTGATTGTATTCATATGCTGATTTAAAGTGTCTATCTTAACAGAAAGTTTTTCATGATCTGACTTCTGTTCATCCTTGATCTCTGACATACGTTTATAAATTATAGTTTCTTTGTGTAATAACTGAGTATCAATCTCTTTAATCTTAGTAACAGCTTTTTCTACATCTTTCTTTAATGCAAAGTAAGCACCTAGAACTGATACAGCTAATAGGATTATACCTATAACGTCCTTAGCTGTAAACATCAAACTCTCTGCTTCCATTAGATTTAGGGATAAAATCTTAATTCAAAACTAATAGGATTGTCACCATCAGATCCAAAACCTCTTGCATCTAATAAATCGTCTATGACATTTAATGAGTCTAC
>Ga0315905_10008969_pt1 | contig 10129 bp, 17 predicted proteins | sample LakEriMetagenome_5_FD_203522 | JGI IMG/M metagenome (GOLD analysis project Ga0315905, IMG submission 203522) | Freshwater fungal communities from buoy surface, Lake Erie, Ohio, United States - Buoy 4 MA121 | ecosystem: Environmental > Aquatic > Freshwater > Lake | place: USA: Lake Erie, Ohio... | reverse complement strand
TGACCCAGAGAGTCAACCAAAAGACGCGCGAGTCGAGATCCGATATCCGCGAAGTGTCCTCGCGACTCTCGAAGCGCCACTCATTAGTTCCATCCTCCCGCACTTCGTTCCACCACCGTAGGCCTACCAGCAGCCTCCCCGACACGTTCTTGACAGTCCAAAAGTCGAAGGCGAGCAGCAGCACCACCATGACAAACGAGACCACAAACGACTTTGAAAACAGCCCTCCAAACATGTACACAATCAGCGCCGCTAACTTGAACCCAACGTGAAACATCAGGGCAGTCGGGTGGTTAGACTGCTGCAGCATGTTGCCCTGCGGCTGATCGCCGCTTTGTGTATTGCCCGCCGGCATGACCGCCTTTCCGATCGCGGACGCCACCTGCCGCCGCAGGCACGTCAGAGCACAGCAGACAAGGGGAAAATGCCTGCTACACCTGTGAGGGCCCATCACGCGCATGGTCTTTTGCAGAACGCCTGCGCAGCGCCCCGCATGTCCGCCCTTGCTTGCCCATCCGCACCTCCATCACGCGCGTCCCTGTGTGAAGGGCGATGGGAACATGGCACGCTGGTCCCTATTCACGCGGCGGGGCGCACGCGTTGGTTCTGAGCGCTGCCGGGATCCCAATAGATACCATCCGTGCGCCACGTGCCCACGGATACCCAATCCACACTCACCCACAACATCAACTTCTCACCTCTCCCAACATGCTGGAACAAAAATATTTTGATGATGCACGAAAAAAAAAATCCCCGCTGAAAATGAGAGCCCACATCCTGTTTGTTCTTGTCACGGCGGTCAGGGCGGTGCCGGTGAAGCCCGTGGTCTCGGACTCCACCCTGGCTGTGACCGACGACTTTGGTGCGTGGCGTTGCGTCCACGTTGGGCGGTGGGAAAAAGTTTGCTCGCGAGTTAACTTCTGGGCATGCGGTGCGCAGTGCACGCGGTGGCCGCAAAGGCCAGCACGTGGACGGCAGGCAAGAACCAGCGCTTCCATGGCATGACGCTGGGGGAGGTCAAGACCCTTATGGGCGCGCTGCCCGAGCCCGCTGAGATGAAGGCGGGCCCCAGGACCGACTATCCGGTGGAGCTGTCCAAGATACCAAAGAACTTCGATGCGCGGAAGCATTGGCCCCAGTGCCCCCAGATCGGACACATTCGCGACCAGTCAACGTGCGGCTCGTGCTGGGCGTTTGGCGCTGTTGAGTCCATGGGTGACAGGCTGTGCATCGAGACTAACGGAACTGTTCAGGTGGAGCTGAGTACCGAGGACATGCTATCATGCTGCCTCATTCAGTGCGGGATGGGGTGCAATGGCGGCTTCCCAACTGGGGCTTGGCGCTTCTTCAAGGTGCGCCCATCCTCGGACAGTCCCCTCCGCCCCCCGCTTCTCGCCGAGTTTAGTTCTGCTTTCTCCCTCCTGCAGTGTCGTCCCTGTGTGTGTGTGTTTGTGTTTGTGTGTGTGCATACATACACACATGCGTGCATACATCCGAGCATACATACATGCAATCATGTGTACATACATACTCTAATATGCATGCGTACATACATACTGCAATATGTGGAATTTTGCGGCACTCTGAATGCATTCAGAGCAATATGTGGAATTTTGCGGCACTCTGAATGCATTCAGAACGCATTCTGCGGCGCTCTGAGAGAGAGAGAGAGAGAGAGAGAGAGAGAGAGAGAGCTTTATTAGGAAGTACGCACACATATGCTGAACGCATGCTGCGGCGCTCTGACTCCGACAGATGCACGGCCTGACGAGCGAGGCAAAGTACCCATACGCCTTTCCCCCCTGCGAGCACCACATCAACGCAACGCACTACAAGCCTTGCGGGCCGTCGAAGCCAACGCCGAGTTGCGACCGTGCAGCAGAGAAGGGCCCCAGGTACCACGGAAAGAGTGTGTACTCGGTTGCCAGTGCTGACATCCAGCAGGAGATCCTGCTCCACGGGCCAGTTGAGGGAGCCTTCACAGTCTATCAGGATTTCCTGACCTATAAGTCCGGCGTTTACCAGCATGCGACGGGGCCGCAGCTGGGCGGCCATGCCATCAAAATAATGGGCTGGGGCGTAGAGGGCGGGGTCAAGTACTGGCTGGTGGCAAATTCGTGGAACGAGGACTGGGGAGATGCCGGCACCTTCAAAATTTTGCGCGGCGAAAACCATTGCGGAATCGAGTCAAACATCGTCGCTGGGGCGGTGGACACGGCGCCCAAGTGATGAAGAAGAGTCCTGAACAAAAAAATCGCAGCGCAAGCGCAATCTTCTCGCGTCTGAAGTGCAAAATTTCCGCGCCACTGCGCCAATTTCTTGTAGTTAACCCCACCTTGGGATCTATGTGAGGATACTGCTAGGATATCGTGTCATGTAGTAACTTGTAGGACACCCGTCATTATCACATAGGAGTATTTGAAACTATCGTGTCATCTAGGACACCCGTGATTCACCGCGATACTGCAACTTCCATGTGAAACTATCGTGGACACACACACACACACACACACACACACACACACACACACACACACACACACACACACACACACCCGTCCTTTACCGCGATACTGCAACAGGCATAATTTACTGCACCAAACGGCTGCGCGGCACCTCCAGCGCATTGCCTGCGTCTTTTGTGCTTCCAGAATAAAAGCCTGAGAAGATCGCAGATCTCTGCCTTGTGCGTCAGTGCTGCCGCGGCCTCCAACCTGACCTAATCTTCCAGAAGGAGAGGGAGGAGGGGAGTAGGAAGAGGCAGAGGAGGACCTCGAGGAGAAGTGATTCAAGGGCGAGTCAGAAACAGCGTTCCTCGCCGTGCTGCGGCTGCGGGAACCATCCCCTCAGTAAACGCCAAAACCCAGAACTCTACAGCTCTGTAGTCCCCTCAACTCGTGGTATTTCACTTGGGTGTTTTTGCCCCGCGTTGCGCGCGACCTTAGCAGGATTACGTGGGAGGAGGGCAGGGGTGTGGCAAAACTCGCAGCGAGTTTGAGGTTGCTGTGCCGGTCGCGGCTGCCCCCCCTTTCCCCCCGTTTCTTTTGTTTCATTTCGTTTTCCCCCCTTCTTGTAGAGACCAGTGCGGGCTCTCTCACTGCCGGGCAAGTCAGGACAATTGTCTTTCGTACTCCTGGCGCGCGCCCTGGTTCAGCATTATCAAGAAACGAACTACCTCAAGAAAATTTAATTTCAAGTTCAATATACATCGTACAGAGTTTTTGAAAAGCCCACTCGAGCCAGCTGCCCATTGCGCTCTTCTGGTCCATGTTGCCCACGCATACGCTGTCTCTCTCAGCGAATATAGCTAAATTTTGAACATGCGGGCAACGATCAAATGACACCGAACCCTTTGGAGGAAAAAGGGTCGTCTTTGACCGGCGCGTTTGATAGCAGCTCCCGTGCGTACTGCCATTTGTGTGGTCCACCCATTGGTCAGACCCTGACAGACGCAAAGGTACAGGCACCGGCAGAAACGGGGTTCATATCAACCTCGTTGAGGGCCTTGCGGAACTTGCAGTTTTCAATAAAGAGGCGAACCGCCTCGATGTGCAGCCGCTCATCCACGGGCACCTATAGTGCATATGTCAGTGCCGCTCACGCGCGATCTGGTACGAGGGGTTCTGAGCGACACAGGCGTGCAGGGGAGACAGCTCAAGGGTTCAGGTGGTGCCGCGGGGCGATGCATGTGGTAGGCGCATGCGCAGTACACTATGGGCTGCTCACCCTCAGGGCTTCTTCCATGATCCGATCAATGCGCTCGTCGCTCAGCAGCAGCAGGGTACGGATACCCTGGGGCGTTTGGCTGCGGCTACTCAGTCGCTTAATCGAGGTGTCCATCAGCTCCTCCCGCAGCGACCGCAGTGTCATGCTAAAGGTCTCCTCGAACGCCTTCCGCTGTGCGAGCGCCTCGGCCAGACTGTCCGGGAGGGCACCGGCAGAGGCCATCCGCGCGGGCATCCTCTGCTGGTTGCTTGAACTCAGAGCTTGCATTCGCCGGATGTCTGCCTGCAGCTGCCGCACCTCTGTAGCCAGCACCTGCTTCTGGGCGTTGGCCTGCGCTACAACCTCGGCCTTCTCGGCCTCCTTGCGCTCCTTTTCGATTCGCGCCTGAGGCGGACAACAGCGCAGTGAGCGGGCTCGGTCGCGTGCGTGCGCGGGCGGGTAGAACGCGGGCGGGCTCACCGCCTTGAGAGCCTCCGACGTGCCGCCCAGCGCATTCCTGCCCTCGCTCTGCTGCTGCTGCGCCCGCAGGGTCGCCAGCTCCTTGCGGAGCTGCGCACACCACACCACATCCGGGGCGCCATCAGCAAGGTCACCTGCAGGGTCGTCGGCAGCGCGCGACCGGCGGCAGGGGCCGACAACCCCACCGCAAGCTGCCGCAAGGCCTTAGGTATTCGCGTGAGACACAGGCGAGCGCGCGCGGGTCGGCCGCACCTTAGCCACCTCCTGCGCGAGGAGCTGCTTGTGGAGATTTGCGGACGAGACAAGGGCAGACGACGGCTTGGACTCGTCTCCGGGCTGCCCGCCCACACTGACGAGCGCCAGCGCGTCGCTCCTCCTGGCGATGGACGCGTCTCCTGCAATCTCACCAGCGCCAGTCTGCCTTCCCGCACTGACAAGCGCCAGCGCGTCGCTCATCTCTCCGGTGATTGTCGAGCCAGGCCCCCTTTCAACCTCCACACGGCGCGGCTCCTCGAAGGGGATTCTTATCGAGGGTAATTTAGGTATTAACTTTACTATTAAGTGCTTTCCAGTACGTCGCATGTTGGTACCAAATTGGAACGTTTAGTCGGGTACTGGAAAGTCCCGGCAGGTGCGACGCTGCAAAGAAGGTGGCAGCGACATGCCGAGATTGAATATCCGGCGCGTCAAGGGAGCTGGGAAGAGTCAGGGCCAGGGCAAGAAAAAGAAGACTGCGCTCCTCCAGGACGTCGTCGACCCGGACGAGGGCCTGGTGCTGCTCGCCGAGGCGCCCGACTTTCTGGGCCACGGCGAGACCCTCGCGCGCCGTACCAGCCACTTTGTGCGCAAGGCCAGTAGCGCCTACGGTATGCCCCGCGGCGCGCGCTCCGCGGTGCACGGTGTAGGCGCGCGCTCCGAGGCGACTCGGAGCGTCCTCCACAAGGCACTGACAACCACGGTGCCGCGCACGACCCTTCCCCTTGCGCGGCTGCGGCCCTCTGCACAGAGCAAGCGAAGGCTGCGCGCAAGACCCTCCACTCTGTGTTCTTCATTGTCTATCTCTCAATCTTCACCCTCGCGGTGCTTCTGGTCATGGAGGGCGAGACCCTTTATGAACATCACCGTTCCCTCGTCGCCGCCTTGACCGAGCAAGAATTGGATCCAATTGATTCCCACCTCCCAAAGGTATCGATCATGCGGCGCATGGCACGCGCGCGCACACACGAAAACACAGCGCGGCAACATACGCACGCAAGCATGCATGATGCACTTGCCCGCTCACCCGCGCAGGCAGCCCTTCTTGTTGCTCACTCGCATGCAAACCCATCGACAGTTTATGGCTGACGTCTCCACGATACCTGACTTCTGGTTGTGGTTTCGAGGGCCTTTCATAAATGAGGTTTTCGCTTCACTTCCCTTTTATGCAGCAGCGCCCAGCTCGCTGGCTCCAGCTAGTGCGCGCTTCATTTTCAGGCTATCTCACACTGCCCTTGCGCCCATAGGTTCTACCGACAGAGACTGGCGGCGTTCCATGGGACGCATGGCAGGGATACAATGCTAGCAGGCCGGGAAACTTCTATACCAATCTCTGGCTCCTCGCCCCCATTACCTTGCGGCAGCTTCGCGTGCGCTCAGGTGAGGGAGGGAACGCGAGCCTGCGCCCGTGGGGAACGGTGCTTGTTTTTGAAGATCCAAACTGCGTGAGGTGCGAGTGCACATTTATTCTGATTCTGGCTCCTCTGCCAACCGCAGACTCTTGCGAAGTGAGCTCGAAGAATGTAATCGCGTCCGAACGCACGGAGCTGGACTACATGCTGGCGCCTGCATACCAAGAAAAGTTTGCCCTATTTTCTTCAGAACTTGCGCTCGATGCATATGTCTCGCAGTGCAAGACGATTAACTACAAGCCCCCGCCGGCTGGCTGCGGTCACAACCAGACAAAGGCTGGTGATTGGTCTACGCGAAATCCACGGGGACAAGTAGGCATGACGCCCGGTTGCTACGCCGAAATCAGCAAGGATAGCGAGGCTAGAGACCCTTATGGTCCCATAGACCCGAAAACAAACAGGTCGATCTGGACATGGAAGTCTGAGAAAGAACTGAAAGCCAGCAAGTGGGTTGGTCGAAGTGAGAAAATCTATCCGGGATCAGGTTATAACATCACTATCCCCATGGACCCTACGAAAGCGAGAGACACCATCGAATTCCTCGACATGGAGAACTGGATGGACCTGGCCACCAGGGCTGTCTTCGTCGATCTGCTTGTCTATAATCCCAACGTCGGCTTGGTCTCCCTTGTCAAGTTGTCTTTTGAATTTCGGCCAACGCAGGTGCTTGCTGCTGGATGCATTTGCACAACACCTTGCATATCACATCAACTTGTTACCGATCTCTGTGCGTGCTGGCAGTAGTGGTGTGCGTATACCTGTGTGCGTGTTGAAACGTGCACGTAAACTACACACAGGAAACGCTGGTATTCGCGACCTATCGGCATATGAGTATACATCAGATGTACTGGAGCACGCAGGCTATCATTCAGATGCGATTTGAAGTGACAGGTAGTCGATTGGCCTTCAAGAGGAACAGGGACGGGAGAAAGAAATAGTAAGGATGAGCATGAGCGCGGTCTGAGGGTACTGAGGGGAAATGATGTCGGTTTTGTTATGATAGATCGCGTGGCTGAACACTGTGTTTGGTGTTGCAGTGATGATCATGGCCATTATGTTCTGCATCAAAGAGATTTATGTGCTCCGGAAATTGGGCGTGGCCTACTTTTACGACGGGTGGCACTACCTTGCCGTCTGCAACTATTTGCTCCATTTTATTGGTTTTGGTTTCCGAGTGAGTACTCGTGTGAGGGTGAATGTGTTTTTGCTTGTGTTTGGGTGCCCATTCATGTATTAGGACTCTTGCATTCATCTTTCCCATGCTCTCCACAGTCTGTGTGTGTGGGGGGGTCGTTGACGGACGCGGTCGGACGCGCAGCTGATTCCATTCGTCGAAGCTGAGCGACTCGGCTTCCCTCCGCCTCTGGACACCACAAACAACTACGAAGTAAGATTCTCTTGAGCGTCCCCAGCTCGCATGTGTGGCAACTCCAATTGCATGTAAAATCGAACATGCTCTGACGTTTAAACATTGCGTAGCCCGTGTTTGTGGCTGCACAGAACTGGAAGTTCTGCATGGCGATCAATACTGTTCTAACTTGGCTGCGGGCCTTCGAGCATCTCCGCATGTTTCCTTTCATGGGTTATATTGTACGAGTGCTGGCAAATGCAGTTTCGCCAGTGCTGGTGGTCATGCTTTCCTTCGTTGTGGTCACCTTCTCCTTCGCCTTAGCCTACGAGCTGGTGAGCAGTGTATCCTCACCTCTCACAATTCTTATCCCTTGATTTGAATCTTTCAAAAAGTTGGCGATCTTTTTATTCGAATCTTTCTCAAAGGTTACTATCCCCCCCCCAAAAAAAATCTAAACGGCGCCCGTCATTAACGTGAAATGCTCACGGCTAACCTATGGTTTTTTTTATACGTGCGTTTCGAGCGTATGCGCAGACATTCGCAGGAGGGGTCCACGGTTACCGTTCCCTTGGCTGGACGATTACTTCAATGGCACGTCAGGTTTTTTGGCCATTCCCTATCCAGGCCACACCGGCTAATAATGAGAAAATGAAAAAGAAAGTTGCAAGAACATACTTGAGGCCGTAAGCTCACTAAAACACTGACAGGCTAAACAAGCGTAGATCGTCTCTCTGTGCCAGCCCCATTTTCTGTCTACCCTACCTGTATTTGTTTGTACCGACTATTTGACGATTTCCTCTGCACACGTGCTGCCACGTGATGACTGAACGTGCATATCGCAGATGCGAGGCATGGATGATTTCGACGAGCTATGGGAAGAAAATAGGGTGCTGGGTCCAATCTATTACATAGCATGGACCATCATAGGGGCATTCATTTTTCTCAGCTTGTTCATTGTGGTGCTGCTTGAGGAAGCAGGTGACATCTCAAGTCAATTTAACATGCAAGCCATCCTCAAGACAGTTGCAGTAAGCTGTGTGTGTGTGTACATGTGTGCGTGTGCGTGCGCGAATGTGGTGTGTGTGTGCGCGCGCACGCACGGGGTGTGTGCGTGTGGGGGTTTGTCTTCGTGCATCTGCGCGCGCAAATATGCACGCGTTTCTGTATGCGAATAAACTGACTCTAATGAGATTTGTCTTTGTGGTGCGTGCACTCCTGATCATCTTTCCGCTGTCTAGGGTGTGGTGGTCATGACCACAAAGGCGAAGCGTCCAGGAAAGACAGATATCTTCAACGGACAACCAACGACTGCAGGCGGCGATCTGACGACGGGGCTTGAAGCGGAGCTTTCTGCCGCCGTGACGAAGAAGGCACAGCTTGAAGGCAAAGTTTTCGAATATGGCCGACAGGAGAAAAGGCAAAACTCTCTTGACAAGTTTGTTGCCCTCATCACTGAGGTGTGTCTCCTCGTCACGCGTTGTACAGCTTCACAAATATTCAACACATATTTTCTCGCCGTCCTTTGTTCCACAATGTCGCTCCTGTTGATCAGTGCCACTAACGATTTGGCATTTTCTATAGGCCGCCAAGAAGGCTACCACCGACTACTGCGAAATCACAAAACAGCACTTCCGTGAGTTAGAAGAGACGGTGCAAAAGGTGTCAGACGCAGCAGACGAACTCAACGCCAAAATCGGTAGAAAAATTCCGAAAACTTCGATGACAAGGCTACAAACAAATACCAGTGTTCGTACCCTGACTGGCAGTGTCCGCTCTGGGTCGGCTGATGTTCGAAGTACGAACCCTCCCCCGAACCCATCCCCTCTGCCCTCTAATGTTTGTGTCTGACAAACAGCTGACGCGGCGAGAATGTTCGCAGGAATTGTAACCGCGCGGAAGACAGACACAGGCGTGAGCGCGCTTGATGTTTCTAAGCTACGGGCCCAACTTCGATGACAAATAGTGTGTTCGTTCCCTTCAATTATTGTAATAATAAATGACGATTTGAATCCATTGGATACCTTTTTTGTGCATTCTGTCTTCCGTGCCAAGCTGTCTCGTAGGCGATGGGGAAACAGAGCATCGGAGCAGGTGTAATGTTTGCCACTCAAGTCACAGCTGTTCGCTACGTGTGTATTAAAGCACTACTTATCTTCGTGCAGTGGTCCGGAATGCGACACGCCCGCGCCCACCTGCTTGTGGGTGGGGTCATTCGTCCTCATCCCGTTCCCCGCCTTGTGTATCGCTGGACCTCTGCCAGGTTTTGTAGCCGTTGCAGGGAAGCCTCTCTCTACGGACACTCCCTTACGATTCATCGCAGCTTCCTCACACCGGAGCAAGTCTCCTAGCTGCTTCAATGCCTTCTAATGTCTTTTTTGTCTCGCCTTCCAGCGACGTCCTGTCTGGTCCTCACGATCGTGAGAAGTGGATGTCACACGGGCCTGGCGTGCAGTTGAAGCAACGAAACACATGCCTCATGGCCATTCTCTCTTGCCAGATCTAGTGCGGTTTTGCCTTGCGAATCCTTGAGCTTCGCGTTGGCGTGCAGCCGCAACAGCTTTTCCGCAGTGCTTGACAAACCCAGCTTACTTGAAATCATTAGAGCGCTCTTCCGATCCAGATACCCCGTTCCCTGCACGTCCAAGGCTCCTGCCTGGGCAGTCTGTGGCAGTAATATCTCGGCCACAGCTTCGTGGCTGTTCTCAAGAGCGAGAATCAACGCGGTTTTTCCATACTTATCTTTGAGCCCCACTTTTGCTCCCATGCTAAGCAGCTTCTCGACCATCGCTACCATGCCTCTTTCGCTGGCCCTCATTATCGCAGATCGCAAACTGCCAGCACTCTGGACGTCCAGGGCCACAACCTGAGCCTTCTGCGATAGCAGCTTCTCCGCCGCTGCCGCATGCCCGTGGACAATGGCAAGGAT
>Ga0315905_10008968_pt1 | contig 10129 bp, 7 predicted proteins | sample LakEriMetagenome_5_FD_203522 | JGI IMG/M metagenome (GOLD analysis project Ga0315905, IMG submission 203522) | Freshwater fungal communities from buoy surface, Lake Erie, Ohio, United States - Buoy 4 MA121 | ecosystem: Environmental > Aquatic > Freshwater > Lake | place: USA: Lake Erie, Ohio... | reverse complement strand
CCTAGCGAGTGCAAAAGACGAGAAGCATTAGGGCTGATCTGAACACCTGCACCAATTTCTCTGATTCCTGCGGAACGTTCAAAGACAGTTATTTCATGAGAACTCTGTGAGAGCGCAAGAGCAGCGGTGAGCCCGCCGATTCCCCCACCAACTAATGCAATTTTCATGATTCAGAGCCCCCGACTTCTCCATATTGCGCAAGCAATAACTGATCTACGACTTGCGGATAACACCATCTTTTACTGCTGCCGCAGCAACCGCTGGGGCAACACGTTCAACAATGGTTCTGTCGAACACTGATGGCACTACAAATTCCGGTGAGAGTTGGGCATCGGTAACTGACTCGGCAATGGCGATTGCGGCTGCCAACTTCATGCTTTCAGTGATGTCTGTTGCATTTGCGTCGAGTGCACCACGGAAAATGCCAGGGAAAGCAAGGACGTTATTAATTTGGTTTGGATAGTCGCTGCGACCCGTTGCCATAACGGCAGCGAGACCATCGACTTGCTCTGGACGAATTTCTGGGTTTGGGTTTGCCATTGCAAACACAATTGGGTTCTTTGCCATTGAACGTACATCGGCTGCGGTGATGAGATCTGGCCCACTCACTCCAACAAATACGTCTGCACCTTTCATGACGTCACTGATGGTTCCCATTTTTCGTGATGTATTTGTGTTCGCCGCAAACCATTCTTTGGCTGAGTTCATTTCGCCGCGACCGGTATAGATGGCACCCACGCGGTCACAACCAATGACATCGCCAATACCAGCGTTAAGAAGAATTTTGCCAATGGCAACACCTGCAGCACCAACGCCGGCGATGACAACTGTGAGGTCTTCCATTTTCTTGCCCGTGATTTTCAAAGAGTTCCACAATGCTGCCAATGTGACCACTGCCGTGCCGTGTTGGTCGTCGTGAAACACGGGGATGTCAAGACTTGCGCGCAGCCGTTCTTCAATTTCAAAACACTCAGGTGCTTTGATATCTTCCAAATTTATTCCACCAAATGTTGGCGCAATGCGTTGTACAAAATCGACAACTTCATCTGCAGTGCGAGCATTAATGCAAATGGGGAAACCATTGACTCCACCAAATTCTTTGAACAGGAGTGCCTTGCCCTCCATGACGGGCATTGCGCCCTCTGGGCCGATATCGCCAAGCCCAAGCACTGCAGTTCCGTTGCTCACAATGGCAACAGTGTTTTTGCGGATGGTGTACTTATGTGAGAGCGGCGGATCATTTTCAATCGCAGTACATATGCGAGCAACGCCTGGCGTGTACGCCATTGACAAATCATCACGGTCGTTCACCGGAGCCGTACTGATGACTTCAATTTTTCCGGCCTCATGCATACGGAATGTTCGGTCCCACCAATCGAGAACTGTCACGCCATCAAGTTTTTGTACCGCTGCAACGACTGATTTTTGATGCTCTTCATTTCGACAGTGCACAACAAGACTGCGGCGAAGAACCGGGCCACGTACATCAAAACCATCGAGGGATCCGATGTTTCCGCCTGCTTCACCGATGGCAGTGCACAACCGCCCAAGGGTGCCGGGCACGTTGTCGAGCTGACAATCGAGAGCGATGGAAAATGCGGCGTTTGGGAGAATTGACATAAGGCTTCTCATGCTACGGGCTAGTGCTCAGTTGTCAGGGGAGCATCATTTGAAATTGCCGCGTTCCGCCGATCCGCGGTTCAGTTCTCGGTGCCGTGGTTGCCTATTCCTCGTGCTTTTTTCTCCCACATTTTCCGCCATCACTTTTGCCCGCAAAGATTGATTTTGTAACATAGTTACTATTATTATTTGGGCATGAAATCGTCAAAAACCTTCAAAAACCTGGGGCTCGCCCTGGCGTTAGTTTCCTCGGTCGCGATCATGTCGCAGCAAGTTCGGGCCGACGGAACCACATGGACCGCACGGAGCGCCACTGAAGCAAGCTTTTGGAGCAGTGTGACGTTCGGAAATGGCACCTTTGTCGCAGTCAGCGTTAGTGGCACGAACCGCGTAATGACAAGTACCGATGGCATCACTTGGACAGCACGCAGTGTGCCCGCAAGCACCTGGACTTCCGTGACATATGGAAACGGTCTCTTCGTAGCGGTCGCAGGTTCCGGCACTGACCGCATCATGACAAGTCCCGACGGTGTCACATGGACCCCTCGCGGTTCGAGCACCGACACTTGGTCTGGCATCACCTACGGAAACAGTGTGTTCGTTGCGGTGGGAGCAGGTTCCACAAACCATGTAATGACGAGTACCGACGGGATTACTTGGACGAATCGATCTATTCCAACATCATCTTCAGGGGCACAGTGGAAATCTGTTACTTGGGGAAATAATAAATTTGTCGCCATCTCTTTTACCGGATTTAACGACAGAGTGATGACGAGTCCTGACGGAGTGACCTGGACGTACGCACAAGCGATTCACAACGGTAACTGGAGCAGCATTGCGTACGGAAACAATCTTTTCGTAGCTACCGCCTCCAATCCAGGAATGAGTTCCGACTATGTGATGACAAGTAGCGACGGCACTACGTGGACGCCGCGTACGGCGGCAGCCGCGGTTAGCTGGACGTCAGTGGTCTATGGTGGCGGCAAATTTGTAGCTGTGGCAAGTAACGGCAGTAACCGCGTGATGGCCAGCACAGACGGCATTACATGGTCAGCCCATGCGGCTGCAGATGCGAGTGGTTGGTCATCGGTGACCTACGGAAATGGCGTCTATGTGGCAATTGCAACGAATGGGTCAGGTGCACGCGTGATGACTTCTGGAGCACTCGTCGCGCCGACTACCACCACAACTGCCCCAGCTACCACTGCGCCAGCCACTACCACCACAACAACAACTGTGCCCCCACAAACTGAATCTGTTCCTGGCGTCACCGTCACAGACACGAAGATTTATTCACGCCCACCAGAGAGTGTTGCTTCAACCTCTGCAATTACCGTGCTTTCACGCTCGCAGAACAAGACGTTGGATATCACCACTCGTACACCTGCGGTCTGTCTGCCCAATGACGATGAACTTGTTTTCGTCGACACTGGGCGCTGTATTGCAGACGTAGTGAATACAAAGACTCGTCAAGTACTCAGATCACTGCGAACAACTGTGGTTGCATCCGACGTAAGCGAGTTAAACGTAGGCAATGAAATTGTGGCCCTGGCTCCCATTTATTTCGCAAATGGATCTTCCACCGTGACAGAAAAAGGTCGCGCGACTCTCGAGAAATTGAAGGAGAAGATCTCTGCTGCGGGTTCAGTGTTAGTGGTTGGCCATTCAGGCACACGCAATGGAAACACCCCAGAGAACATTGCGCTTTCACGGAGTCGTGCTCTTGCAGCGGTCGCTACTTTGCGAGCCATGAAGGCTGGTGGTCCATTCGCAATTGCTGGAGTGGGCGCAGGTGACCCAGTAGGTAGCGGACAAACAGAAGAATCCCAGGCGAAGAATCGCCGAGTAGTTGTAGTTCTTATTCCTTAGAGACAACCCAAGAACACGTAAAAAATGGCCGCGGATTAATCCGCGGCCATTTTTTACTTTGTCATTCAAATCGAAATATCAAATGCTGTAATTATTCGACGCGCAGGCCGGAGATTGCGCGAGCAATCACCAGCTGCTGAATCTCAGAAGTACCTTCAAAGATGGTGTGAATCTTTGCATCACGGTGCATGCGCTCAACGTGGTACTCACGGGTGTAGCCGTAGCCGCCAAGAATTTGAATGGCCTCTTCGGTTACTTTCACCGACATCTCTGACGCGAAGTACTTGCTCATTGAGCCTTCTGCATTTTTGAAGCCACCATTTTTCGAGAGCCATGCGGCGCGCCAAATGAGCAAACGAGCTGCGTCGATTTGTGTTGCCATGTTGGCAAGTTTGAATGCAATGGCCTGGTTCATGATGATCGGCTTGCCGAACGCAACGCGCTCTTTGGCGTAGTCGAGAGCAATTTCATATGCAGCGCGTGCAACACCAAGTGCTTGTGCACCTACTGCTGGGCGTGTTGCTTCGAATGTAGCCATTGCTGGCTGCTTGCCACTTGACGCGCCACCTTCGCGGTAACGAGCAAGTTTGGCTTCGAGTTTTTCTTTGCCGCCAAGCAAGCAACTGCCTGGCACGCGTACATCGTCGAGCACTACTTCAGCAGTATGAGATGCCTTAATTCCGTGCTTTGCATACTTTTGACCTTGGCTTAAGCCTTTGGTGTTTGGCGGAACAACAAACGATGCCTGCCCACGACCTTTAAGTGCTGGGTCAACTGCTGCAACAACAACGTGAACGTTTGCGATGCCACCGTTGGTGATCCATGCCTTCGTTCCGTTGAGTACCCATTCATCTTTTGCTTCGTCATAAACAGCACGTGTGCGCAGGCTTGATACGTCGGATCCTGCATCGGGCTCGCTCACACAGAATGCTCCGAGTTTTACATCGTCGGCAGTTCCATAGCACTGAGGTACCCATTCAATAAGTTGTTCAGGCGTACCGTTGCCGGCAATTCCTGCAGCAGCAAGACCCGAGCCCATGATTGCCATACCAATTCCTGCATCACCCCAGAAGAGTTCTTCAATCGTGACCGGCATTGTTAAACCAGTGGGGTCGGCCATGTTGTTCATGAGGAACTCCCAGCCGTACAAACCAATTTTTGCGGCCTCTTGCACAACGGGCCACGGGAACTCTTCACGCTCATCCCACTCTTGGGCGGCGGGACGAATGACGTCTTTTGCGAAGGTGCGAACCCACTCTTGAATTTGCAGTTGGTCGTCGTTGAGTTGGAGGGAGAAATCAGCCATGCGTATAAGTTACCCACCAGTAGGGCTACATGCCTAATCTTTCGCAATTTCTGGCGATTTTGTTGCCAGTTTGAGCTCCTCAGCGCACACACGAGAAAAAGAAAGCGATGGACGACACGAGCCAAGGGGGTTACTTTGAATGTAAGCGATATTGAACGTAGGCAACTACACGGGGAGGTGGCGAAAATAATGAGCGACGACTCCGCTGCTGTTCTCATGCGGCTACTACCGCCCGTCACCTGGAATGATTTCGCCACGAAACAAGACCTCGAGACTTTGGGTAACTTCATGCAGCTGAGTTTCAACAACTCCATGCTCGAGACCCGCAATGAAATGCGCAAAGAGTTTGTCGACGAAACGGGCGTTTTGCGCAAAGAGATGTATGGCGAATTCGCATCTCTACGGAAAGAGATGTACCTCGAGTTCGCCGCCATACGCAGTGAGATGCATACCGAGTTCGCCGCCGTACGTAGCGAGATGCATACCGAGTTCGGCGCCATACGTAGTGAGATGCATACCGAGTTTGTGGCGGTACGCAGAGAAATGCAGGCAGGGTTTCTTGATCTGCACAAAGAGTTGAATCACCAAACTCATCGGATGTTCATGGGAATACTAGGCATCAATACTTTGCTCATGAGCGTTGCCATTGCGACATTTAAGTTGCTCTAAGCAGTTACTGCAACGGAATAGCAAGTAACGATGGCGCAATGGTGTCCATAATTAATTTTGCGCCGGGCTTGTACACGTGTACCCCATCCCAGCGGTAGCCCAAATCGTTACCAATGATTGAGCTTGTGCACCATTCGCGTGGGCCTTTTACGAAGGTCGTTGTTGCCGCATTCTCACTTGCTACTTCTTGAAGCAACTGATTGAGTTGCGCCGTACGTGTGTCGTCTCCGCGTTCGGGAAGCGGCGGAATACCCGCCCCCTTCACATCTTTCGGACGCATGCACGGCACTTCTAAAAGTGCAACTTTTGCTCCACCCAGAACCAGTGCATCGATGCCACGCTTCACTTGTGTTTTGAAAAAGGTGTTGGCTTGTGCAGAACCCAATGAATAATTCACTCCTCCACCCAAAACATCGAGAACTTCCCATGCACCCAACACGACCAGAGCCAACTGGCCTTTGGCCTTTTGAACCGAAGCAGTCCATTTCTTTTCCCATCCTCGGCAAAATTCAAAGGACTGCTTGAAGTCAATAGATGGGCTAATTCCCGTTCCCGTGTCGTACACACCGCAACCTGACACACCGCCATCGGTAATGGTGAAAGTTTTTTCAATGCCTACAGGAAGATTCTTGGCAAGCGCTTTAGCTTGCGAGTCACCCACGATGACTAAACGAATGGGGTCGGCAAGGGTTGGCAGGGTTGTTGAAGGAGCAATAACGCCATTCAAGGTGGTGGGCGTCGCCCCAGCAATTGTGGTGGTTGCCCCAAATTCCAAGTCGTTGCCATTGTCGACCGACAAATCGATTGGGGTAGTAAAAGCCAACGCGATACTTACTGAAGCAACGAGCACTCCGGCCGCCGTTGCATAGCTACTAGCAATAATGACCATGTCGCGACGCGACGGGTGATTGATATTTCGCAATGTCTCGCGGGCTCGCCCAATGAAGCCGTTACGTATCGGCATTTCAATGCAGCGGTACGACAACTCTGTGACAACTGCAGTAATCACAACTGCAATGAAAAACTTTGCTGCAGATTCACGCGCATTTGTAAACAAGAAAATTGGCCAATGCCAGAGATACAACCCGTATGAGCGCTTCCCTATTTCCACAAGAGGCGCATAACCCAGAACTTTCTGCACGCCTACTGCGTTGGGGTGTACTGCACACGCCACAAGCACCAAAGAAGAAAGCGACACAAGTACTAAACCGCCTCTGTATAACGGAGCTCCAGAGACCGTGAGACCCAGCGCCATGAGCACTAGGAGCGAACCACTGACCAACGCCGCAAGGTTGAGAACACGCTCTGGCATATCGGCCGCTGAGGTGCGCCCTCGTTGTGCAATTCCTACAAGACGCCATGGCCTCCACAAACACGCGCCGGCTGCACCGAGAAGCAACCCAGTTGACCGTGTAATGGTGGATAGATACAGAAAGTTGATTCGGTCGCTATTGCTTGAAGAGTAAGCAATAGCTGTGAACACCATGATGGAAGCTGCAATAACAAGCAATGCCTGAGCTACTTTTGCACGATTTTTACCCCACTTGAACAATGCAATAAATGCAATGGGCCACAGCAAATACCATTGCTCTTCTACTGCAAGTGACCATAAGTGGCGTAACAGTGGTGGGTCTTTCGGGGCGAAATAGGGAACATCGCTTGAAAAAATTTGCCACCAGTTAGAAATATAAAAAACTGCAGACAAAAAGTCGTGGCGCAACTGCCCCACTTTGTATTTTGAAAACAACAACGCCCACGCAGACACCGCAACCAACATGGAAAATAATGCGGGAAGCAAACGTCGGGCACGACGGACCCAAAATTGGCGAAGAGAAATTCCTCCGGTGTCTTCAGACTCTTCCAACAACAGTGAGGTGATAAGAAAACCACTGACGACAAAAAAGACCTCAACACCAATGAACCCACCACGAATCCAACTGAAATGTGCGTGGTACAAAATGACAGCAAGAACCGCTATCGCTCGCAGGCCGTCGAGTGATGGAATGTAACCCATATGCGACGGACCCAGTTGAGCATCGAACGACGACAAACCGCTTAATGCCCTGTCTTCACCGACAGCATTGCGTTGGTTGTCGTTTTTGAAATGCTCTTTCATGTTGTTTATTTCCTACGAGAAACCGTAGCAAGTGCTGCTCCTGTGAGTACTGCAGCAACAACATATGGCCAGGCGACACCAGCATGATCGAAAAGTAGGCCAGCAATTGCTGGGCCAATGATGCGTGACAATGCTCCTGCAGATTGCTGAACTCCCAATACTTCACCTCGACGGTCAGGGGTCGCTGAATCGGCAACAACGCTGATGAGTGATGGTGTTACTAAACCTTGGCCTAGAGATAAAAGTGCGAGCGCGAGAAAGAGCACCACCCACACTTCAGCAATGGAGAGAACTAAGAACCCGGCAATGAGCGTGCCGAAACCCGCAACGAGGAGGCGCTGAGAGCCAAATACTTTTGTGAGCGGGCCAATGAGACCACCCTGCACCACCACGAGCATTACTCCAACTACGAGGAAAACGGCAGCTGCTGAACCTTCGGTGAGGTCAAAACGACGCTCACCGAATAAAGCAAATGTTGCTTCGAACCCGGCGAATGCGGTGCCCGACAACAACGCCGTGATGGTGAACTTGTTCCAAGCGAAACTTCTGCGGCGCGATGGAAACTGCGCGGCATCTCGAACTTTTCCGATGTTCTGATTTGTTTCTGGGAGCCGAATAAATGCAGCAACGGCGTTGCACAGCGCAAAAACACCTGCGACATAAAATGGAACATGTGGGCCACCTAGTGCCGCAAGCCCACCAATGGCGGGGCCAAATACAAAGCCCACACCAAATGCTGCGCCCAACATGCCAAGCAACCTGGCGCGTTGTTCGGGTGGAGCAATATCGGTAATGGCACTTTGCGCAACCGACACACTGGCTCCTGATGCGCCGTCGAGAAAACGACCCAGAAAGAGCAGCCACAAGGTTCCTGCGGCGCCTGTAACGAAACTTCCGACCGCAGTGCCTAAGAGCGAAATGATGATGACAGGTTTACGACCAATGCGGTCGGACAAGCGACCCATGATGGGCGCAAAGAAGAACTGTGCAATGGAAAATGAGGTGAAGAGCAGACCTACTTCAAAACCACTTGCGCCAAACCGGTCTGCATAGCGACCCAAAATGGGCACGACCATGCCAAAGCCCACCATGTCGAGAGCAACGGTGCTCCAAATAACCCAAAAGCCGGCAGGAAACTTCGTGCGCTCAGCCACGCCGCACCTTTGTTCCTTCTTTCGTGGTTTCCACCACATAGCCAGCAGCCTGTAATTCATTGCGCAACGCATCGGCAGCTGCAAAATCTTTTGCGGCACGAGCAGCATCGAGCTGCTGAGCCTTTTCAACAATGTCTGCACTGACTTCAGCAAAGGCGTTGACTTGCAAACCAAAGGCAACACACATTTCCCCAACAGCGCCAGCCAGAGCACCTGCAAGTACATGGTCGTTCACATCGAGCGCAGCATTTGCCTTGCGAATGGTGTCGAACATTAACGCCGTTGCACCAGGTGTGTCGAGGTCGTTGTTCATAGCAGCCCGGAATGATTGCAGTGTTGCTTCATCGGCGGTTGCATTTGTTGATACTTCAGACATGCGGGCAAAGAAACCATCGATGCTGCCCACAGCTTTAACCGAGGCATCAATGTTGTCTTGACCAACGCGAACTGGTGATCGATAGTGCGTTTGCAACAGGAGCATCCGGTACGCACGCGGGTCATAATGTTCCACCAAGTCGAGAAGGTTTGTGACATTGCCCAAACTTTTTGACATTTTTTCGCCATCAGTGTCGACAACAAAACCATTGTGCATCCAGTGATTTGCAAAAGTTTTTCCTAAAGCAACAGCTTGAGCACGTTCGTTTTCATGGTGTGGAAAACGCAAGTCGGCGCCACCGCAATGAAGGTCGAACCCCTCACCGAGTAATTGCAAACTCATCACCACACACTCACTGTGCCAACCCGGACGACCGTCACCCCATGGCGATGGCCATGCGGGTTCACCGGGTTTTGTGAACTTCCATAGCGCGAAATCGGCTGGGTGTTTTTTCTCACTCGCGCCGAGCACTTCACGATCTCCGCCACCAGCAAGCATGTCTTCAAGTTTTTGATGAGCAAGCAAGCCGTAGTCGTCGACTGACGTGATACTGAGATACACCCCATCGGACGTGGCATAAGCGCGTTGCAAGCCAACGAGCTCGCCAATCATTGCCACCATTTGGTCGACATATTCGGTTGCATGGGGGATGTCGTTTGGCTTTTCTACATTGAGAGCTGCCATTGCGGAAAACCACATGGTTTCGCACTTTTGGGTAATTTCTGCCCACGGGCGGTTTTCCCGGTTGGCGCGGTCGATGATTTTGTCGTCGATGTCGGTGATATTTGAAACAAGGCGTACCTGGATGCCTGTCCAGGTGAGATAACGGCGCAAAATGTCGTAGACCAGGGTGGCTCGGCCGTGCCCCAGGTGGGGCGGGCCATACACAGTGGGGCCGCACAGATAGATGGAGAGGTGCCCGGGCTGGCGCATTGCAAGGGGTCGGACCTCTTGAGTGGCAGTGTCGTAGAGAGAAAGCACTCTTTGACTCTAGGGTAAGTGCCTATGTCTACACCTCT
>Ga0315905_10008966_pt1 | contig 10130 bp, 6 predicted proteins | sample LakEriMetagenome_5_FD_203522 | JGI IMG/M metagenome (GOLD analysis project Ga0315905, IMG submission 203522) | Freshwater fungal communities from buoy surface, Lake Erie, Ohio, United States - Buoy 4 MA121 | ecosystem: Environmental > Aquatic > Freshwater > Lake | place: USA: Lake Erie, Ohio... | reverse complement strand
AAATTTATCGGCAGCAACATCTCATATGAACTCTTTAGCGAAGGTGATTGGTGATTTGAATCCCGATATTTTGAATTTGTGCGAAGTAGAGGGCTGTTATGAGCTCTCTCAACTCAATGGATTATTAAACAATCAATATACGCCCTATTTAATTTATGGAACGGATACAGCCACTGGACAAAATGTGGGACTTCTTAGCAAAATGACTCCGACCACGGACCTGCAGAGAACTGGCGCAACCCATAGTTATCCGGTCGCCGGTTCGCAATGCGGATATACTGGTTCGCCCGGTTCTTCCGGAGTTTCCAAGAATTATTATACTACGTATAAATTTGGCGAAATGACTGTGCATTTGATTGGAACCCATTTATTAGCATATCCCACCGATGTTTCCAGATGCGCTTCGCGAGAAGCACAAGCATCCGTATTACAAGAACTGATTGTATCATTAATTGGGTCATCATCCTCGGATGGTCTTATTTTGATGGGAGATATGAACGACTATGACGCGGAGGTCCAAGATTTGAACAACGACAAACCATTGTCCATGGTTTTGAATATTCTGAAAGGATTGTCCGGAACCTATGCGGGTCAATATGAACTGAAATCGGTGGCTTCATTGGTCAGCCAAGACCAAAGATACACAGACTGGTGGGACAAAAACAATGATTGCACAGCTTCTCTCGGGGAAATGACTATGATTGACCACTTTTTAGTGACACCCAATTTAGTAGATAAGATTACCAAAGTGAGTTTCCCGCATCCCTATACTGAGACGTGCGGGACTACAAATTCGGACCATTACCCAATTGTGGTGGATTTTCAGTTTTAATAAAGCGAACTACGTTCCCTTTTGAACCCTCCTTTTTTGTTTTTGCTTAACCATGAAACATTGGTTCGCTTTAGGTGAGGTTTTTTCTCTATTTTTATTTCGTAAAGACTAATATATTTTAATGTCATCAAAACAAAATATTTTTTATTACAGCAACTATTGCCAACATAGTCAGAAAGTCTTGCAATTCCTGGTTCGGGCAAATTTAACGAGCGAGCTGACTTTTGTCTGCATCGACAAGCGAGGCAGAGACCCCAATACAAACCAATTGTTTATTATTATGGAGAATGGCGACAAAATTTTGATGCCACCCAACATTCATAGTGTTCCCGCAGTTTTGATGATTGAACAGAATTACAAAGTCATTTATGGCGAAGAAATTGTCAAGCATTATGAACCAAACATTGTGAATGATAAAATGATGGCGACCAATTTCAATGGCGAACCGAGTGGTTTTACTTTAGGCGGACCAAGCACGGGTGTTCCTTTGAATGCCACATATAATGGCAGACAAACAATAAATACGCCCCCGATAGATGGCGGGAGCAACAAGATAAAAGATGGGGACACATCTATGACAAATAAGATGGAAGAGATGCGAAAGGCACAAGACAATCAATTGGGGATTGGCGGACCTTCCAAGAATCCGTTTTTGCAACCAATCAAGTAAAGGAAACCGACGGTTTCCTTTTGAACCTTCCCTTTATTAGCATGGGTTCATAAGCAATAAGGTGCGGAGCGTCTTAAGCCGCCGGTTTCTTTTCTTTTATAAAAAATATAAAAACAACTAACCATATTATTTAATAACCAATGTCATCCGAAGATTATTCCTCCAAATTTGCAACCATGATTGTCCGTATCCCAGAGACAATGTATATTTTCGAAGTAACTAAAACTTGTGGATACAGCGAATTCGTGTTGGCTTATAAAGATTTCTCTATTGCTGAACTAATCAAAATCGTATCAATTCAGTTTCAGGACTCAACCATCGATTCTTTATTTTTTATGAATCCGGAAACACACGAACAGCACACCCTCTTGAGTACCGATCTGGGTACCATTCGCGAAATGATAACTCAGTTTCAAAATGATGAAACTATGCAATATGCTACAAGACCTTTATACCCAAATATCAAAGAGTTTGTGGTTTATCGCATTTATTTACCAAACAATAATTAAATTATTGAAATAAGAAACCCAATGAGCGAAACAGTAAATAGTGATAGTTGCCATAGAAACGCATTTTCATATTTAATTAATTCTTCGTCTTCTTCGTCATCATCTTCATCTTTGTCTTCATCATCGTCGTCTTCGTCATCATCCTCATCGTCTTCGTCATCGCAAGATGTTGGGTATCCATCTAACATTCCATTCTCGCACTTTTTGCACATAGGATTCAAGATTGATATTTTATTTAGTAACAAGCAGTTTCGATGGAATACATGTCCGCATTTATATTTTACGGTATTTGTATCTGCTTGAAAATTTTCTGAACACTTGTCGCACATATTGATTTATTATACTATAAATCAATATTGTAAAAAATATATAAATATATTTACTAATATTAATATAATTATGTCGTCGTCTGATAAATCATTTATTGTAAAAACATTCAATGACCATTTCTTCGAATTTTTTGAAGATGTTTTGAAAATTTTGCCCGATAATATGCACATCAAAACTGCACTAAGGTCATTCAAAACTATTTCCGACTTGAACAAAAGTATTTTAATAAAATGCTGGCATAAATTTGTTTATCTAAAATACACTGATGTCATTAACACTGGTGATATCACGTTCTTTTTTGAAAAAGATTATTCAACTGATGTTTCCCATTTGGCGAATTCAAATAACATAATGGATATTATCAACTCGGTACGACAACCGGTGAAGGACGCATGTGAGAATCCGACAAATAAACAACATGTTACCACTTATATACAAAATTTATCCAAACTATCGGTTGCATATCTCGATTAAAGGGAAACCTACGTTATTCAGCGAAGCTATAAACCGTCAGGTTTCACCTTTTCCGCCTTATGAACCCTCCTTTAACTTAAAAAATCATAAATATAAATGTAAATATTTATGATTAACCACTTGCATATTTAAAAGGGAGGGTTCATAAGGGAACCGTAGGTTCCCTTAAAAGGGTATCATCACTTTCTCTCCATCCAACAGCTTCATAACTTCTTTTCGATTAATGAAAAACTTCTGGTCTTCTTTATGTCTAGGTAAAAACACTTCATAGTGCAGTTTCTCCACAAAATACTTGTCGTGTTTTTCAGGTATTTCCGCAACAGGAAGTGTCTTTTTCACATGCACCTGCCAATAAAGTTTGTGAATGCGTTCCGCAAACAAGGTAAAATGCTCCAAAAACTTGTTGAAATGTTTTCGGTACTGAGGAAAATAACGCAGAAACTCCGACACCTTTCCAATCTTTCGCAACATCAAATACTGGTAGTGCAAATTCGGATTGTTTCCGCGAATACTTTTGGCTTCCAAATACATCTTATTGTAATAAGCAGTTCTAAAACCAGTTTCCTGGTCCGTTATCATAACTCCAACATTTGTGTATTTATTCAATGGATTGGAAAGCGCTTTCTCCAAATCAGGAATATGGTCAAGCACATGATTGGTCGAATCTACAAATTGTTGTTCCAATGTTTTCCCAGGTGCCAAAACAAAATCACGCGAAAACTTCACACCCATCTTTACAAAATCCTCGTAATTCGGGTGCATTTTGGGATTCACATACACATACTCATTATCGTCACCAAATCTATAGGTATGCACAAGATACACAGCCGGATTAATAATCGGTAGCACAATATGATTCAATGGATGTTGCATGACAAAAGAGTACGAATACGACTTGTCAATCTGCAAATTATTTAGTGCAAAAACCTCCAAAAACATTTCGCGAAACGTTTTCTCTTCCGAATCACCTTCATATTTGTTTCGGAAAAAAAAGTATTTTCCACCAATACTTTTCTTGGTTGCAATTTCCCACTCCCCCAAATTTGGGTCCCAAAATAAATTTATCATAGTGCCCTCGATTATTTCATTCACTGACACCTTATTCGCAGAAAGAGATACAAAGTTATCATTCGGCAATGACTTTGCCGGTGCCAATGCCAACAATTTATTTCCAGTCATAATTGCGCTTCGGTATATGCGATTTTTCAAATCCGCATTGGGAAGAAATTCATTCTCCAAATTGTAAATTGAATAATGGTATTTAGTATCTTCGTTGCCATAATGAACATGCTTTACTTTAACAAACTCGGCAATTGTTTCAGTTGTAAATTTTTGCATACTTGTTATAATAAATTGATTAAAAACGCTTTAAGTTTTTTGTATAAAACAAAAATAAGAATATAGTTTAATATACTATACAATGTCTTCGGAATCAATTGAAATATCAGATTTAAATTTTAAACTTGGGGATATTATTAAAATAGAATCTACAAAACCGGATTATGATTTGAAACACTTTTTTATCGAGTATATTGACGACAATGTAATCAAGCTCATTGATATTAATGATGGTAAAAAAGATTCACTCGATTTAGACGAGGACGGCTGTTTAACCGATACCACTATTCGCAAAATTTTTTTACTTTCTAGAAGTGAGGAGGAAGGATATGCCAGACAAAACGGTTTATTATCCGACGTTTTTGTTAAAATTGTTTTTGAAAACGATGAAGAATATACCGGAAAAATTGTAAATTTAGAAGAAGATGCTGACATGATTGAAATACAAGAAGTCGGCAATAACGAATCGATTTTTATTGATTTTGAATACAAGGGTGTCCCCGCTTTTATCAAGTCAATCAAAATTGTTGAACAGCCAACCATCCAGGATGTCATTTCGGATAATGCAGAGAAAGTGCAAAAAGAAGTAACCAATCCAGATGCCAAAGCATCTATTGAATTTTCGCCCGAAGGCAATCCCATTATAAATATTCCAGATAATTCGCCAGTAGATACTGTATCATCCACCGACGATTTTATGGTGGGCGAACGTGTCGAGTTTTTCGCCGACGTTGAAGTCCGCGATTCCGAACAACGTTATGGAATCGAAATCCAAACAACCGATTTGTTGGACGAATTGCTTTCAACCATCCCCGACAATGCGCGAACTTTTTCTGTTATGGAACGCATTCACCGGACAATCAGCAGATTCAAGGAATTGCGTGAGAAATTCTCTACATTCGATAAGAATGGAAATATTACCGGATTCAACAACTTTAATTCAACTTATAAACCATTGGTTGAGCACATGAACAATTTGGATACCAATTTGCGATGGATTATCCCGGTGGTAAAACAGGGTGTAAAACTGTATTCCGAAAATGCAGCAATCGACATTAAATCCGACCTCAAAGAAGATTTGAAAGAGTACAAAAATAACATGGAGGTTTATAAAGCAAACAATAATTATTCGTCATTCTATAGCGGAATTAATGGAATTTTCACACCTTTTGAGAAATTTAAAGGAGACGTATTAAAAACAGACAACGTACAAACCGATTTGGAAGCAATTGTTGATAATTTGGATGACTACTATACATATGTCTATAAAAAAACCGACGATATTCATATAAAGAAATTTTTTATCCAAAGATACAATTTGGGAATGACCAAAATTGGCAACAAAGCTTTGCGGTCTGGCAAATCGGTCTATATGAGAGAACCGATTGGTAACAATGATACCATTAGCATAAAATCGGTGATAATGTTGCCCAAACCGGCACTCGAGTTTTCCAGAGTGAATCTTCCAGGAACAAATATTCTGACACGTACAAATTTAAGTCATAACTGGATGCACCATTATAAAATGCTGAAGAAAAACACAAAATTCACCAAAATGAATATTAATAATAGCTACAAAGAAATCAATTACGCAGAAGAAGAAGAATCTTTTCTGGAAACCGGATTGTCATTCAATATTTCAAATTCCGCGTATCCAGACTACCGGACCATATTGGACGCAATTGTTCCGCGTTCTGCATCCATCATTCGTTTGTTAAAATCCAACTATGTTGGTTACAATTTTTACGATATGCTCGGATTTTTTGAACCATTTATGATGTATGCGGATAATATTACGTATGCCGGAAGTTCCAAGGGAAGCAAAAATGATGCCGCCTACCAGGGCAAAGGAGGCCCTTACCAAGAATTGCGAATCAGTGTTAAACAAAACGTGGATAAATACAATACGCGATTGGGCGAACAAAAGAAGAAACACCAGTTGATAGAGAAAATCAAATCCGCAAATCGGAAGAAGAATACCATGTTTGAAGACATTAAATTAGAAATACAAAATCAAATTAAAAAGGAATATGGAATCAAAAACGAAAATTTCACTGCTACTGAGATTATGAACAAATTAATCGAACTTGATAATGGAAACTTTTACATGAGTTTATGTTCTATCATCATGTCGCATTTGTATTCTCCAGAATTGTCCGAAATATTGGAATCATCCAAATATGGAAACGACGAGGAGGTTTTAACATTAAAGATGTGTTCTTCGCGCATGATTGTTAAGAAATACACGTCTCTCGCGTCTTTGCAAAAAGACAACGGAAAAGAAGAGGTTTATATTGACAAAGAATTTGACACAACTCCTTACAACATCTTAAAGAATTATCAGGAAACCCAGAAAAAAATGTCAAGTGAAAAATTTCTGGAGTATTTCACAACAGTTTTGAAAAATGAACACAAAATCCAATCCGCGGAGGAAGTTGCAAAAGATATTATTCGAGGGAAAAAACTGGTTGAAGAAGAAAACTATGCAGTCCTCATTATTTATCCAGTTTTAAATTCATCAATTTCAGAGAACAATTTGTCCGCCGAAGAAAAAGAAAGTGTAGAAATAGAAGCCGATGCAACAAAACGCGTTTCCTATTTCATAAGAAAGGGCGACAACTGGGTCTGGGATAAAGAAATGAAAAGTTCGGAAATGTCAAATGAATTTTTTTGCAATTCGAGAAACAGTTGTTTATATGACAAAAAAAACGAAATCTGTGATATTAACGAGAATGCGGCCATTCGAATGAAAAAAATTGCAAAAAAGAGTTTTTTCGAAACCGCGGTCAAGCTTACGTTGGATGAATTCAGAAAAGAATTGAACGAAATGTATGAATTGAAAGAACGTCAAATTAAAAAAATTCGCGCAATAAAGGAAGCAAAAGCCGAAGAATTCTCTTTGCGCGCCTATCACATCGGAAATAAAATGAAAAATGTGGATGTAGTAATATCCCCCCATGCAGCATTAAGAGACCAAATTTTGGGGCAAACCGATTTTGTACAAAAACAACAAAATATTATGCTTTTTGCAAAAGAATACTGCAGAAGCGCGATTGAGGACGAATCCACTTTTTGGATGTATTGCAAAGAAACGAACACAAAACTCTTGCCAGGGTTTTTGATTACTTTGGCATCTGCATTTCCAATTGGTTTGTATGAAGATGTTTTGCAAAATATAATTTCTCAACGAGGAAAACTCAGCGATGATGGCGATGCAATCGTAGACAAACATAGTGGATATGTAATTCAATACCTGGATTTCGTCGCCCAAGACGAATTTGACGATAATGGTTTTGTCATCAAAACCCATGATGTCATGAAGAAAGACGATTCCGAAATGATTGAAGAAGCAATCAATGCAGAGATTGAAGAAAATAAGCAAAAAACGAATAAAACGAAGAAACGCACATTCGAAGACCAGACCGACATATATATTTACAATATTTCGACTGCCATTTGCAAAGCATTTGGAATTGATATTGATGAGATTGATGACCGAATTCTCTCCATCGCCTCGAGAATCATTCCCACCAAACTTGATTCCAAAGAAGATTTTGAACGCAAAAATGAAGGAGGAAAGAAAAAAATAAGCTACGAAAAGTACAAAAACAAAATTATCTTCACCATTACGGTGTCTATTGTATTTATTGTAATTCAAACCAGGATTCCATCTTTCCAACCCAAAAAAACATATCCGGGTTGCACCTACAGTTTGGCTGGATATCCACTCGATATTTCAACCGGCAATAAATCTGGTCTGAATTATTTATGCTGCGTCTTAGAGAAAATCAAATCTACTGCATCGGAACCATGGAAAAGTGTAAGTAACATTACAGCAGAATTGTGGATGTCGGAATTACCCAAATACATTGATAAACTTTCGAAAGACGCAGTTATTACAAAACTGTTGAATATGAAAAGAGAACATTTGATTCTCAATCCGGAGAACGAATTTATTCCAGATGTGCATAGTGTAGATAAATGGAAATTGTTTCAACCACCGCTTCTTCCTTCCAATATTGAGAAGAAGGTGTCCGGCGTTTCATCCCCATTTGCAAACGAAATCAAAGAGACATTAAAAACCGGACACAGAGACCAACACCAACATATTGGAAATATGTACAAAAAAATTGTCGAACACACATATTCTGCCGTTGATGATATCAATAAAATCGTTCTACAAGTAGGAAAAGACGCAATATTGAAAGCCGGCAATGTAATCTTTTTGGAGAATTCGTGTTGCGAGGAATCTAAAGTTAGCAACATGATTACCTACTTTTCGGAGAAAGATGAAAATATTCAAAAGAGCATCGAGTTTGTTAAAAAATATGGACAAATTTATGGCGAAATCAAATCTCTCTCTGTTCCGGCATTTGCACATTCGCATCTGAGAAAAACCCAATATGTTTCGGCGGATTCCAACAATTTCAGCGACGAAAATATTTATCGCGCATATATCCATTATTGCAAACTCAAATCGAATTTACCTATTCCAGACGATTTACGCGATATTTGTCAAGAGAAAATTGTCGGCTTAGACACAATGTCATTGGAACAGTCAATCCAAGTACTGAACGAAAATGGAAGAAATCAATCCAAAGAAACCTTGGCAAATTTAATGGGCAAAATATCCATGAGAAACCAAGTGGATATTGTGTTTTCAGATGAAGACGTGCCTACATTTAATGATTTGAGAATTGATGATAATATTTTTGATTATATCCAAACTGCTTTGGAATCCAAAGAGACACGGTCTCTCCAAGTGTTCTTGAATAATTTAAATAAACGAATGCAAGACGATATGTTTGACTATTTGTACAAGTATGCGAACTTGAAAAAACAACAGATGAATAAAAACGACAGAAACGAACAAAAATACTCGGGCAGTATTGTGGATTTTATTGATAATATAGCAGTTTGGTCGGAGCCCAACAAAATCCCAGCGTTTATCAAAAACACGATTCACTATGTTGTCAATGTGATTCCATCGATTTTACAAAATGGCGGAATGAAAAATATGGAGCTCACGAAAAACCACTGGGACTTTGCACCCAAACATTATGAGAATTTAACAGTATTTATTGATAATTATTTTAAAAATATTCAGTCATACAGCGATGATAAGGTATCTTATCTTTTCCAATATATTCACAGTGATATTGAATTGAAAGAAATTAGTTTGTTAGTTTCCCAACTAGTTACGATTGCACCCAAATTTGACAAAGAGATAATGTCCAAAATATACAAGTATTGTTATCTCTCGATATTCTCCAAAATAATAAGTAAGAGTGATGAAACCGAGACAGACTTAATTCCAATGGAGCAAATGACAGATGAAGGTATTGAGATTGAAATTGCAGATAATCGTCAATTCTTCTTTCAACAAGTTTCCAAATTACTTATTATCATTTTGGATACGGATATGTTAAATAAACAAACCACCAACTTTAATTACAGCGATTTGGCTAACAAATACCATAAAGAAGCACTTGCAGAGAAAAAGAAAATTACTGACCGATTGAAGGCAATGACAAAGTCGGACCGTGATGTCGAAAATCTTTTGAAAAAATACAAAATGGGTGAGTGGTTTACTGATGATAGTGTCTATAAATATGATAAGGCCAAATACGGAAAAGAGATTGGAGAGAATGAAGGCGAAATATATGATGATCCTCGTCCAACACCCATGTTTTTGGGAGCGGATGAAGGCGAGAATGAAGGGTTTGTTTTAGAAGAAGGCGATGCTGAAAATATGTATGACAACATCTAAGGGAACTCGCCGTTCCCTTATGATCCCATGCTTAAAGTATGGGTTCAAAAGGCGTAAGACGAGTTCGCTTTGGGGGAAACCGTAGATTTCCTTTATGTTTGTAATATATAAGAAATGTTTGAAAACAGATTGGTATCAGCAATTATTATTTTTTTGGTTATTTTCTCTGCGATTCATTGGTATAAACCATCACTTATCTATAACGAA
>Ga0315905_10008965_pt1 | contig 10130 bp, 6 predicted proteins | sample LakEriMetagenome_5_FD_203522 | JGI IMG/M metagenome (GOLD analysis project Ga0315905, IMG submission 203522) | Freshwater fungal communities from buoy surface, Lake Erie, Ohio, United States - Buoy 4 MA121 | ecosystem: Environmental > Aquatic > Freshwater > Lake | place: USA: Lake Erie, Ohio... | reverse complement strand
TGCGCCGCCCGGCCTCGGCGACCGCGCCGCCCCACGCACCAGGGGAGCCGATGCCAAAGACCGCGGCCGCCGCGACGACGACCACCGCGAAGCCGGCCAAGAGCAGCAGCACGGAAAGCAGGCTGCGCGCGAGCGCGAGCGCCGCCAGCAGCACCAAGCCCCGCGCCGCGAGCACCAGGCCGCCCCGGCTCGCCGCGCCGTCGGGCAGCAAGCCCGCGGCGGCGTCGGCCAGGCGGTCCGCGGCAGCCCACGCAAGGGAGGCGGCCGCCGAGAGGGCGGCCGCGATGGGCCCGCCGCCGCCGCCCCGGCCCGCATCGCCGCCACCCAGGCCGGGCCAAGGCGAGAAGGAGGGCAGGCCGTCGTCGCCGCCGTCCTCGCCTGCGTTGGTCGACGGCGGCCGCTGCCGCTGCGGCGGCGGCCGGCGCGGGCCCGGCTCGTACGTGGCGGTCACCGGCTCTGCTTGTTGTTGTTGTTGCTGTTGTTGTTGCCACTGGCGCCACTGCTCCCACTGCTGCTGCTGGCGCTGCCACTCCTGCCAGCGCTGCCACTCCTGCCACCGCTGCCACTGCTGTTGCTGTTGCTGGTCGGGCGCCGCGGCGTCGCCGCCCCAGCCGTCCATGGAAGCGGCGGCGGCTTCGCTCGCCTGCTGCTGCTGCTGCGGCTGCTGCGACTGCTGCCACGCGTAGTACTGGCGCTCCCAGCCTTCCGCCGGTGCTGGAGCGGCGGGCGGCGGCGGAGGAGGGGTGGGCCGCGCGGCCGCGGACGCCCAGTCGTCGCCGCCGCCAGAGGAGGGAGGGGGCGGCCGAGCGGCGGCGGCAGAGGGGGCGCCGGAGCGGCGGCGGTGGCTAGTGGCCAGGCGCGCGCCTCGCCATTTGGGGACGGCGGGCGGGGCGGGCGCCCGGGCGCTCGCCAAGGCGGCAGCCTCGGCGCGCGGCCGCCGCCCCAGCATCGCGTCGCGTTTTGGTTATCGCGGACGCGTGCGAGAGTCGCGGGAGTGGGTCGTCCCCGCGTCTCCGCGAAAGAGTCGGTCGCACGATGGCGCGCGCGGCTGTTAGCGAGTGTGTGTTGGATGCGTCGAGTCGATGTGTCGCTGAGAGATTCGTGCGGGATTCATGCAGCGCGCAGGTCGTGGCGGGAGAGCTTTAACACGCGCGCCGTTTGGCGGGGAACGCGCCGCCTCGCCTCGGGGGGCGCGCGCCGCGTCCTCGCCCCGAAGCAAGCTCTCTTGATGGGATCGCGCGCTCTCTCCCAGACAGCGTCGCCTACTCACCCGACGACTACGACGTCCCACACGCAGTACGCGCTTCGGCGAAAACGCAGTCGTGATCTCGCGGCGCTCCGCTCGCCAACTCTCTTTTTTGCGTGCTGCCCCCTCCCCTTGCCCCACTTCCGCACGCCACGCAAACCCATACGGTATGGCCGACGACGACGACCCGCGCCGGGCGAGCGCCTTCAAGCGCTACGAGCGCCCGCAGCGCGGCGAGGACCCCCCGCCCGACTTTACGCTGCTCCTGGCGACCATGGCCTCCATGGCCGCCGTCGTCCTCAAGTCGCGCGCGCTGTCGTGGGCGTGCTTGCTGCTGGCGGTCTCCGGGGCGGCGCGCGCGCGCTTCGGCGCCACAGGGCCTGCGGCGGTCGACGCCAAGCAGGTGGCGGTGGCGATCATGTCGCCGATCGGCGGACTCATGGTCAGCCACTTTTCGCCGTCTACGGAGGCGATCGCGCGCGCGCGCGAGGCCAAGAGGCAGGCGGCGGCGGCGGCGGCGGCGGGGCGGGAGGGGGGGGACGGAGCAGCAGCGGCGGCAGCAGAAGCGGCCGCAGAAGCGGCGGTCGGTGGGGACGCAGGCGCGTGGCTGGGCGATGCACCATGAAAAAATCAAACGTTGGAAGAAAAACACGCGTCCTCCAAAAAAAAGGAGAAAAAGAAATCGCCGTTCACGCGCGCCGTTCACGCGCCCCCCTTCCTCTTCTTATTGGCCGCCGCCGCCTGCTCCGCCTCGCGCCGCGCCACCGCGCGCTCGTACGCCTCGCGCGCCGCCCGCGACTGCCGCATGGCCGCCACCACCTCCCCGACGCGCTCGCGGAAGCGCGCGCGCCGGTCGGGCCCGGGCCTCAGCCCCAGCGCGTCGAGCTCGTCGCTGCCGACCGCGTCGCCGCCCTGCTCGAGCGCCTCGCTGCCGACGCCCGCGAGCGCCGACACGGGCGCGCGCCCGGAGAGGAAGGCGACGAGGCGGCGGCGCGCGCGCTCGGCCGCGGCCGTTGGGCGGCGGCCTGCTTTGCCCTCCTCCTCCTCCTCCTCCTCCTCCCCGCCGCCGCCGCCGCCTGACCCCGGCGACGGCGTGCCGCCCTCCTCCTCTGAGCTCCACGCGTCGCTGCCCCCCTCGTCCTCGTCCTCCTCGGTCGACGACAGGCCGACGTAACGATCCCAGACGGTCGCGGCCGCCGCCGCCGCGCGGCCTCTGGCGCCCCGGCGGCGCCCCTCGCCGCCGCCGCCGCCCCTCGCCGCGCTCCGGCGCGGGCCCGCGGCGCCCCCGCCGAGCATGGCGACGTAGCTCCGCCCGGCGGAGGGGCGCGCGCGCGGGCCCAAGAGGACGTACCTGGCGAGGCCCAAGACCTGCACGGCCACGACGGCGCCGAGGGCCCACTTGGCGGCGGCGCGCAGCAGGCTGCGGCGGCGGCGGCGGCGGCGGTTCTCCTGCTGCTGCTCGGCCGGCTCGGCGGCGCGCTTGTCGCTGCCGCTGCCTCCGTCCGCTCGGTCGTCGTCCACCTCCTCCGTGGTGTCCTCCTCGTCCGTCGTGCTCATCAGCAGCCCGTCGCCGTCGTCGTCGTCGTCGTCGGTCGACATCGCCGCTGCCGCTCCCCCGCCGCTCGCCGCCTGCCCCTCCATCAGCAGCCTGCGCCGCTCCTCCCGCAGCTCGCGCCGCCGCTCCCGCCGCCTCCGCCGCGCGAGCTCGTGCGGCGAAGGACCCGGGCCCCGCGCCCGCTCCCACGCGCGCTGCTCGCGCTCGAGCGACTGGCGCTCGGCGAGCCGCCGGGCGGCGCGCGCCTGGTGCCGCGCTTGCTGGCGCGCCTGGCGCGCGAGCTCGAGCGCAGAGCGCGCGCTGTCGCCCTCGTGCGGATCGAGCTGCACACGGAGTCGCGTGATGGTGCCGGGCTGCGGCGCGGGCAGGACCTCGCTCACGCGGTTGTGAATGGCCGCGCGGTCGAGCGCCCGCCACCGCCGCCGCCGATGGCCGCCGCCGTTGTCGCCGCCGCTCTCGCTGCTGCTCTCGCTGCCGTCCGCGGCTGTGAGTGTGCTATCGCGCCTGACGAAGACAGTGAGAATCTCTGGGTGCCTGATCACGCGGTCGCGGTCGCGGAGGAGTGAAGCGACAAGACCAGCGAGCGTCTGATGCGCGTCCGGCTTGGCGAGCGAGTGCGCGCAGACGCGTTCCTTGCCGTCGTAGATGACGATGCGGAGCATCGTCGTTGAGTACGATGGTTTCTGGATTGCAGGAAGGCGAGGCGGGCGCGCGACCTGCTTCATCACGCGGCCGCGACGGCTCGTCGGCGTCGGCGGCGTCGGCGGCGGCTGTCGGGCCTATCGCCGGCCAGCCGGCCGCTCCTTTAGCTGTTCCGCTCTGGCGCACTCCAATCCAATCCAATCCAATCGGTACTTGAGACTAGTCCCCAATCGCATGGCCTCTTGGTGGACGCCTGCAGGCGACGGAGGTGGTGGTGGCGCGCCAGAAGCAGAAGCGGCACCGTCGACGGGCGGGCACAAAACGCACTACGAGGTCCTCGGCGTCGGCCCGGACGCGGACGCGGCGTCGATCCGCGCGGCCTACCAGCGCGAGGTCCTGCGCTGCCACCCGGACAAGCAGCAGCAGCAGCAGCAGCAGCAGCAGCAGCCGAAAGAGGGTGCCGGCGCCGCTGCCGCCTCCGACGCCGCCGACGAAGCCGCCGCCGCCGCCCGACGCGGCCAGCAACGCTTTGCCGAGGTCCAGGCCGCCCACGCGGCGCTGCGGGACGCGGGCGCGCGCGCGGCGTACGACGCGGGGCTGGCGCGCCGCGCGCAGCTGGAGGCGGCGATCCAGATCACGCCCGCGGAGGAGCTGGACCTGAGCGAGATGGACGTGGAGGAGGAGGAGGAGGAGGAGGAGGAGGACGAGGGGGCGGAAGCGGAGGTGGCGGGGGCGCAGGACGGCGGCGGCGAGCGGACGCCAGCAGCAGCAGCAGCAGCAGCAGCAGCAGCAGCAGCGGGCAGCCCCGGGAGGCGGCGAAGAGAACGGGCCGTCGCGACCTACCCTTGCCGTTGCGGCGACCAGTACCGCCTGCCCATGCGCGCGGTTGAAAAGGCGACGGCGGCGGCGGCAGCGGCAGCGGGAGGCGCCCAGCGCGCGCCGCCCCCGCCGCTGCTCGTGCAGTGCCACGGCTGCTCCAATCACGCGCTCGTGCGGATCCTGAAGACTAGACAGTCACTTGCCTAACAACATCATTTTTATTCGGGCAAAATCGAGCTCCAGGGGTGGGGAATGTAGCGCCAACGCACCTCTCCTAACGCCGCTGCTGCTCCTGCTGCTGCTGCTGCTGCTGCTGCTGCTCCTGCTCCAAGTAAACGCCGGCCTCTCCGGGCATGGGCACGCGCGGCGCGGCCGCGGCCATCGCGGTCGCGCTGAAGCCGCACGCGTCGAGCGCCGCCCAGAGCGCCACGAGCGACGCGTCGCTCGAGGGTGGTGCTGCCGCCGACGGCGCCTGCTGCTGCTGCGCCGCCGCCGCCGCCGCCGCCGCCTCGGCCGGCGGCGGCGGTGGCCGCAGACGCTGGTGCCCGCGCAGCACGCTGTCGCTCAGCCGGATGCCGCGCATCTCCGCCAGGTCCACCAGCGACTGCGGCCACAGCCCGAGGCGGTCGCACGCGTGGATGACCGTGTTGAGCGCCACGGGCGGCAGCGCCAGCCGCGCCGCCGCGCGCTGCTGCCGCAGCATCAGCCGCTCCTCGTGCTGCTGCTGGTGCGCGGGCGGGTGGTGGGGGTGGTGCGCCGCGCCGCCTTGCTGCTGCTGCTGCTGCTGCTGCTGCTGCTGCTGCTGCGGCGCGAGGCCGCCGCCCTCCGGCTGCAGCGCCGCGACCACGCGCGACACCGCCGGCAGGAACAGCCCCACGTCGCGGTACCCGAGCGCCGCGCAGCCCCACAGCAGGTGGCACAGCTCGGCGAGCCGGAAGCGCGGCAGCTGCCGGCCCGCGCTGCGCGCGAGCGCGCGCATCTGCCCGGGGGTCGGGCGGTGGCCGACGCGCGCGAGCGCCTTGACGGCCGTGCCCAGCTGGGCCGGGAGCAGGTCGCCCGCGTCGGCGCGCTCGGCCAGGACCGCGCACGCCGCGGACAGCAGGCCCTCCTCCTCCCTCCCCTCCCGGCCGCCCTCCCCCGCGGCCGGCGGCGGCGGCGGCGGCGGCGGCGGCGGCGGCGCGCGCCGCAGGGCGCCGTACGACCAGAGCGCCAGCGCCAGGTCCTGCGGCGACAGCTCGCGCAGGCGGCCCGCGAGCGGGGCGGCGAGCGCGTCGAGGAGGGCGGCGGCGGCGTCGCGGGCGTCGTGCTGCTGCTCAAAGGGCGCGGCGTCGGGGCGCTCGTACTCGTCGTCGTACGAGCCCAAGGACGCGGTCGCCAAGGCGCCGCCGCTGCCGCCGCCGCCGCCGCCGCCGCCGCCTCCGGCCGCCGCTGCCGCCGCCGCCAGCGCCGCCTGCCGCTCCTGCCGCTCCTGCCGCTCCTGCTGCCGCTGCTCGTGCTGCCGCTGGTGCGCGAGCTGCTGCTGCTGCTGCGCCTCGAGCACGGCCAGGCGCGCGTACGCGTACAGCAGGTTGGACAGCTCCTGCGGGCGCATCTCGCGCGCGCGCGGGATCACGGCCGCCGCCGGCAGCTGCGCGAGCAGGCCGCCGTCGGGCAAAAAGTCGAGCCGCGCCATGGCGAGCGCGGCGTTGGCGGCGTCGCGCGGCCGCGCCTGCCCGGCCAGGCGCGCGAGGCGGTGCGTGATCTTGAGCAGGGCGTTGGGCATGCGGTAGCGCAGGCGCGCGAAGCCGTACGCCACGACCACGAGCTCCGCGGGCCGCTGGAACGACGCGAGGTTGTGCACCACCGCGGCCATCAAGGCCTCGAGCAGCGGCCGGCGTCCGCGCGCGCCCGCGGCGGCGGCCGACGCGCTCGCGACGACGTCCGGGCCCAGGCGGCCCAGGGCCCAGGCGACGCACGCGAGCTCGCGCGGGGACCAGGCGCCGGGCTCGCGGGCGAGGAGCTCGAGCGCGTGGGCGGCGAGGGCCTCGACGAAGGCGCGGAACGCCGGGCGCTCGCTTGAGGAGGAAGAAGAGGCGGCGAGCAGGGACGGCGCGGACGACGACGACGACGACGACGACGAGGAGGGCGCCGCCCCGGCGCCCGCACTCGAAGAAGGGTGGCTGGCCCCGAGCGCCGTGCGCTGCAGGCGCGCGGCGCCGTGCAGAGCAAAGGCGACGTCGGCCGGGCGGAAGGTCGGCACGAGCGCGGCGCAGCGCGGGTGCGCGAGCAGCGCCTCGACGAGCGCGAGGGTGGCCGCGCACTGCGAGGGCGACGCCGCCGCCGCCGACGCGGCCGCGGCGAGCGCGGCCGCCTCTTGCTGCTGCTGCTGCTGCTGCTCGCGCGTCTCGTGCTGCTGCTGCTGCTGCTGCGCCGGCTCCGCGCGCGGCTGCAGATGGTGCGGCTGCAGCGCGTTGAGCGCCGCGTCGATGTCGCCGCTCACCGCGGCCGCCAGCGCCGGGTCGGCCGCCAGCAGCGGCGCCAGCAGCGCCGACAGCGCCTCGTCGCCGCCGTCGAGGCTGCTCAGAGACGCCGAGCTGGCGGCGGCGGCGGGCGGCGGCGGCGGCTGCTGCTCCTGCTGCTGCTGCTGCAGGGCGGCGGCGTCCGACCCCCCTCCGTCGCCCTCGCCGTCCATGAGGCGCCCGAACGACCACACGGCCAGCGACAGGTGCCACGGCTCGAGGTGGTCGGCGTGGCGCACGAGCATGCGCCCCAGCGCCCTCGCGGCGGGCCCCGCGTACTCGCGCCACGCGGCCGCGCGCGCCTCGCGCCGCGCGGCGCGGCGCGCCAGGCGCGCGGCGGCCGACAGCGCGCGCTCCTGCGAGGGCGGGGCGTCCAAGGCGGGGCGGTCCTGGGCGTCGAGGCTGGCGGCGACCGTGTCCAGGCGCGCAAAGTAGGCGCCGTGCAGCACGGCCAGGCGGTGCAGGGCCTGCGAGGCGTGCGTCGTGTCAAAGCGCGCGGCGGGGGAGCCCGGCGGGGCGGCGGCGGCGGCGGCCTGCTGCGGCTGCCGTTGACGCTGCTGCGCCGAGGAGGCCCCCTGCTGCCCGGCCTCGGCCGCGATGATGTCCACCAGCAGCGGCAGGGAGGGGGCGTCGCGGATGCGGCGCGCGAGGGCCTTGCGCGCCTCCTTCTCAGAGTCGACGGCGGGCGAGGAGGAGGAGGAGGAGGAGGACGGCGCGGGAGGAGCGGCGGCGGCGGCGGCGGCGTGAGCGCTGCTGCGCTCGCCGCCCCGAGTCGGCACCACCTCCTCCTCCTCCTGCTCCTGCTCCACTTCCTCGGCCGCCGCCACGGCGGCCGAGGCCGCGTGCCGCAGCCGGTTCTTCTCCAGCGCCTCGTTGTCCTCGGCCTCGGCCGCGGCGCCCTGCCAAAGGGCGGCGGCGCTGGGGGGCGGCGACGACGGCGGCGACGACGACGACGAGGGCGGCGCGGCGGCGGCGGCGCCGCGCCCAGTGCTGCTGCTGCTGCTGCTGCTGCTGTTGCCGGCCGTCGCGAGCTCGGCCGCGGTCGCCGCGGCCGCCGCCAGCTTGCCGAGCTCGAGCGCCTGCCGCACGCGCTGGCGCTGCAGGCGCGAGCGGTACTCGTCGAGCGCCCCGGCGCCGTCGGCGGACGCAGCGCCAGCGTCAGCCGAGGGGGCGTCGACTGGTGGTGCTGCGGGGGCGGCTGCCGCCGCTGATGCTGACGCCGCGGCCGCTGCCGCAGGCGAGGCCGACGGCGACGGCGACGACGACGAGGAGGCGTCGCCGCGGACGGGCGACACGGCGCGGGCCGGGGCGACCACGGCTGGTCGCCGCGCCGCCGCCGACCTGGGGGGCGATGGCGTCGGCGCGGGGCGGCCGCCGCCGCCAGTCGCCCCGCCGTGAGCCGCCGCCACTACGCCGACGCGCCGCCTCAGCGCGCGCAGGAGGGCGGCGCGGGAGCCGTGCGGCGCCCCAGCCAGGGGGCTGGCGCTGCTGCTGAGAGGGGACGATGCTGCTGCCGCTGCTGCTGGTGATGCGGATGCCATGGCGAGCGCCGCTGCTGCTCGCCGCCGCCGCCGCTGGCCGTGCCGCGCGCCGCCGCCGATGCCCGGCCCCGCGCCGGGAGGACCCGAGGGCGCGGCCGGCGCCGCGGCTGCAGGGTGCGCGGAGGACGCGCACCTGCTGCCTAGCATCGCGGCGATTGGGCCAAGAGGCGCGGCGATGCGACGCGGGTCTTGTTGTCGTCCCCTTCCCCCTAGCGAGCGGGGGAGAGAGAGACACAGAGAGAGAGAGAGGGGCGAGGCGCCGCCGTGATGGGCGGGGCTTTCGCGCGCGGCGCAGGGACCCAGACCCTGCGCTCTATGCGGCCTGTTTCACCGAGCGCACCCGGCGCAAGTATTCAGCTGCGCGGGGCCATCGAAGCCCGGGGCGGCGGCGAAATCCGCGGGGCGCGTGTGCGAGCGAGGTGGAGTGTGTGTGTGGGGGGGGGGAAAGACTCGACAGGGACGACGACCGACGAGGCGCCGCTGCGCTCTGGCGCTGGATGAATCTGGAAATGTGGGGAGGGTGGAGAAGACAAGGACGGCTAGCTTGTGTGCTGGGATCGAGGGGCGGCGGCCGCGCGGTCTTGGTGCGGCGTCGGCTTGCGCGGCGAGCGGCGGCGGCGGCGGCGGCGGCGAGAAAGCGCGGGCCGAGCGGCCGCTCTCCGACGACTGACGCAGCGCCCGCGCGCTTTCGCGGCCACGCAGAGGCGCTCGCCCCGGGCCCAGTTGACCTCCTCTTCAACACGCACCCAACCAACCGTCCATTCCTCGACTTGTCCCAGCCGTACCATCGTTCCGCCCCTCACTCTTCCTGATTGCTCGTTCCACGACTGCAGCAGCCCCACTCTTCACCAAACACCACAAATCAACAGCAGGTTCCCCGCTCTTTGCGCCCCCGCGCGCGCGCCGCGATGCTCAGCGCAACTATCTCAGGCAGCAGCGCCAAGCTCGCCAGGCGCACGAGCGCCGCCGCCCCGCGCCGCCTCGCCGCCACCGCGCCGCTGCCCCGCCACCGCGCCGCGGCCGCGTCTGAGGACGGCGCCGCTGCCCCGGCGACCGCCGCCGCCGCCGCGCCCGAGGCCGCCCCGGCCGCTGCCCCCAGCACCAGCAGCGCCCCCGCGCCCGTCGCCGCCCCGTCCCCGCCCGTCCTCCTCAAGGGCCAGGGCACCGCCATCATCACGGGCGCCGCGTCCATCGTCTTCGGCCTCGCCTACCTCGCGCTCGCCCAGTTTATGAGCTCGCGGGGCGGGGAGATGCTGCCGCCGCCGCCAGAGGCGTTCTTGCCTTGAGAAAAAGGCGAAGGGAGGAAAAAAAAAGGGGCCGCGCGCGCGTGCCGAGAGAGGCTTCGGAGAGCTTCTTCTGACAGGTTCGTTAGGGTCATAGTTCACGTGTTACAGAACGGACGAAATCAGTCGAAAATGAAAAGAGCTGCGTCAGGGCCGCGCGCCGTGGCCCGCGCGCCCGCCGTCGCCGCCGCCGCCGCCGCCGCCGTCGGCGAGCGCCGTCGTAACCGCCCGCCCGGGCAGCGCAGACAGCGGATGCTGGTGGTGGTGGTGGTGGTGGTGGTGGTGGTCGTGGTGCTGCTGCATCGTCGGCATCGCGGGCAGACCCGGCGGGGGAGGCAGCTCCGCCGCCGCCCCGCCTGTCGCAACTGCCGGCGGCCCCCCTCCCTGCAGCTGCTGCGCGACCGCCACGCACGCGGGCGGCAGCCGCAGCTCGAGCCCGCACGCGGCCTGGCGCGACAGCAGCTCGCGCGCGAGCGCCGCGTTGAGCTCGCCCGCCGCCGCGATGCGCTGCCGCAGCGACGCGGCCTCGGCCTCGAGCGCGGCCTC
>Ga0315905_10008964_pt1 | contig 10130 bp, 2 predicted proteins | sample LakEriMetagenome_5_FD_203522 | JGI IMG/M metagenome (GOLD analysis project Ga0315905, IMG submission 203522) | Freshwater fungal communities from buoy surface, Lake Erie, Ohio, United States - Buoy 4 MA121 | ecosystem: Environmental > Aquatic > Freshwater > Lake | place: USA: Lake Erie, Ohio... | reverse complement strand
TCGCCGTGCCCGGGGTGCACGCCTACCCGCTCGAACACTCGGTGCCCGCCGGCGGTCAGCTCGAGCTGTGCGTGAGCGCCAGCGTGCCCTACGCGTTGACGCTCTGCCGCCTCGGGCGCCGGATTGATGACCCGGAGGGGGATGAGGTGCTCCACCGGTTCCCGCCTGCACCCGCGCGCCCCCAGCCGATCCACCCGGGCTCCTACGTCGCCTGTGTCCGCGGCTTCGGCCCGGAACTCCGCGCCCTCACCCTCGAGTGCTGGCTCCGCCCCTGGGACCTCGGGCGTCTCCAGGGCCTGATCACGCAGGAGGACAAGACCGCCGACGACGGCTTCGCGCTCGGCCTCGGGGAAGGGGGCTACGTCGGGTTCTTCCTCGGGGACGGCGTCTCGCCCGACCCGCAGGTCGTGCACCGCACCGCCCCCGGCCGAATCCGTCGGGACCAGTGGCACCACCTCGTGGCGACCTGGGACGGGGCGATCAAGCGGGTCTTCGTCGATGGCGTGGAGGCGGGCGCGTGGCCCTTCGCCGGTCCGCTCCGGCCCGGCGCGCACCCGCTGCGGCTCGGGGCGATGGGGGAGGGGGGAGTCGCGCAACGGTTCCTCGACGGGGACCTGGCGGCGCCTGCGGTCTATGGGCGGGCCCTGACCGCCGCGGAGGTGGAACTGCGTTTCGCCGCACGGGGGCTCGGACCGCCGGCGCCGGGCGCGCTCGCGTGGTGGCCGCTGGACGAGGAGCGGGGAGAGCGTGTCGCGGATGCGTCCGGCGGGGGACGCGAGGGGCGGATCGTCAACCTCGGCACCTGGATGATCGGCGGGCCGTCGTTCGCGGCGGACGTCCCCCGCTTCGGCGCGCCCGAACCGGTCGCGGACCCGCGCCGCGGGCACGGCCTGCGGCTCGCCGCCGACGACCTCTACGATTGCCGCTGGGACGTCACGCACCGCTGGGCGGTGCCCGCGGACGCGCGCCCGGGACTGTACGTCGCCCGTTTCACCTTCCCCTACAACGGCGCTCCGTGCCGGTATGACTGCACCTTCGTGGTCCGGCGGAATCCGGCGCGGGCGCGCGCGCCGCTGCTGTTGCTCTTCGCGACCAACACGTGGCGCGCTTACAACGCCACCCCGTTCGCCCTGCCGCGCGCCGGGTTGCACCAGGTCTGGGGCACGGGCGGCGTGGAGCGGGATTCCCGCGGCCTCCCCGCCTTCAACCTCTACCGCGACCACGCCCGCGGCCAGGGCACCTACCAGATGGGCCTGCGGATGCCGTGGCCCGTCGCCGGCCCGCACATCCTCTACGGCGGCCCCACGCGCTACAGCCACCTCGCCCGCGCCGACCGGTTCACGCACGTGTGGCTCGAGGAGCAGGGCTACGCCTGCGACACCGCCAGCGACCTCGATCTTCACCGCGATCCGGGGCTGCTCCGCGGCTACGCGGCGGTCCTCGTCGTCGGGCACAGCGAGTACTGGTCGCTCCCGATGTACGCCGGGGCGGAGGCGTACCTGCGCGGCGGCGGCAACCTCGTCGTGCTCAGCGGCAACTCCATGTACTGGCGGGTTTCCTTCGATGCCGCCGGCACCGTGATGGAATGCCGCAAGGCCGACGGTCCCGGGGCACGGGTGCCCGCCGCCCGCCGCGGCGAGGCCTGGCACAGCCACGACGGACGGCGCGGCGGGCTGCTGCGCGAGTGCGGGCATCCCGGGGTCAACCTCATCGCCCTCGACCTGCTCGGCTTCAACGCGCCCGCGGCCCCGGAGCAGTTCGGGCCCTACGTGGTCGAGGAGCCCGCCCACTTCCTGTTCCGCCAACCCGAGGACCTCGGGCTGCGCCGCGGGGACACGTTCGGCGACGCGGGCGACGGGGTGCGCCGCGCGAACGCGCACGAGTTCGACGTCCTGCCCTCGACGTTCGCCCGCCTGCAGCAGGAGCCCTCCCCGCCCGGCGGCAGCGTGCCGGCGGATCCGGCGGGGATCGCCGTGCTGGCGCGGGGGAGGGTCCATTGGCGCAAGGGCGGCAGCGCCTTCGATTACTTCTCGCGCCGGGTCCAGCCCGCGGAGGACACGGGCGCGGACCTCATCTACTGGGAGCGCCCCGGTGGCGGGCGGGTCTTCAATGCGGGCGCGATCGGCTCCGGCTGGGTTTTGGCGGATGACCCGCGGATGGCGGGACTGCTCCGCAACGTGCTCGCCCATTTCGGCGTGCCCCGCCCGGCGCGCTGACCGGGACGGCTTGCGGGCAGCGCCGCCCGGCGCTTTCCTCGGCGTGCCCCGCCGATGCGCCCCCTCCTTCCGCTCCTTGCCGGCCTCGTCTTCGCCTCCGTCGCCTGCGCCGCCGCGCCCGCCCCCGCCGCGCCGCCGAGCTTTCTCGTCATTCTGGCCGACGACCTCGGCTACTCCGATCTCGGGAGCTACGGCGGCGAGATCCCGACGCCGCACCTCGACGCGCTCGCGGCGGGCGGACTGCGCTTCACCCAGGCTTACAGCACGGCCCGCTGCTGGCCTTCGCGCGCGGCCGTGCTTACGGGCTTCTACGCGCAGCAGGTGCGGCGCGACGTCGTGCCGGGTGTGCCGAGCGGGGCCCGCGGCCTTCGTCCCGCGTGGGCTCCCCTCGCGAGCGAGTTACTCACTCCGGCCGGTTACCGGAGCCTCCACGCCGGCAAGTGGCACGTCGACGGTCCGCCCCGCGAGCACGGCTTCGCGCACAGCTTCGAAATCGGCCAAGGCCAGAACAATTTCTTCCTCGCGCCCGGCAACACCGACGACGGCGTGCCCGGCGTGCAGACGCCGGACTACCACGTCACCGCCGCCACCGCCGAGCACGCGGTGAAGTACCTGCGCGACCACGCCGCGCGGTTCCCCGGCCGCCCGTTCTTCCTCTACCTCGCCTTCACTGCCCCGCACTTTCCGTTGCACGCTCCGGCGGCGGATATCGCCCGCCACCGCGACACTTACCACCGCGGCTGGAACGAGATCGCCGCCGCGCGCCACGCGCGCCAGCGCCGCCTCGGGCTCGTCCGCCACGACCTGCCCCCGATGGAGCGCGACGTCGGCCCGCCCTACGCCTTCCCCGACGCGATCCGCGCGCTCGGGCCCGGCGAGGTCAACCGCCCGCTCCCTTGGACCGAGCTCACGCCGGAGCAGCGTTCCTTCCAGGCCGCGAAGATGGCGGTGCACGCGGCGATGGTGGACCAGATGGACCGCGAGCTGGGCCGGGTGCTCGCGCAGCTGCGCGCGATGGGGGCCTTCGACAACACCCTGATCCTCTTCGGCTCCGACAACGGGGCCAGCGCGGAGATTATGGTGCGCGGCGGCGGGCACGATCCGCGGGCGGCCCCCGGCTCGGCGGCAACGTACCTTTCCCTCGGCCCGGGTTGGTCGAGCGCCGCGAACACGCCGTTCCGCCGCCACAAGACCTGGGTCCACGAGGGCGGCATCGCCACGCCGCTCATCGCCCATTGGCCGGCCGGCATCCGCGCGCGCGGCGAGCTCCGCCACACGCCGGTCCACCTGATCGACGTGGTGCCCACGCTCCTGGAGCTCGCAGGTGCGGCCCGTCCCGCCGCGGTCCGTGGGCATCCGGTGCCACCCTGGCCGGGCCGGAGCCTCGTGCCGGCGTTCGCCGCCGACGTACCCCTCGACCGGCAATTCCTCTGGTGGGAACACGAGGGGAACCGAGCCCTGCGCGCGGGCGACTGGAAGCTTGTCGCGGTGAAGGGTGGCCCGTGGGAACTCTACGATTTGGCGCGCGACCGCGGGGAACAGCGCGACCTCGCCGCGGCCGAGCCGGAACGCGTCCGCGCGCTCGCGGCCCTTTGGGAACGCCAGGCGGAGGAGAACGGCCGCCTCGCCCGCACCGACCCGCCGCCGGCCGCGCCCCCGGGCGCCAAGCAGGGCAAGCGCAAGCAACCGTGAATCTTCCGCGCGTCCATCGTGCCCTTCACCGCGTGCGCGCGCGGTGGCTCGCGGGCCTCTTGCCGCTCGCCGCCGTTGCGGCGGCACCGGACAGCTCCTTCACGGCGCCGTTGCCGGCCGGCGTCGCTGCGATCTGGGATCCCGCTGCCGCCCACCGCGAGGCCACGCCCACGCGCGAGCGGGTCTGCCTTAACGGACTTTGGCGCTGGCAGCCCGCCGAGCCGGGGGAACGGCCGCCGCCGACGGGCCAGTGGGGTTTCTTCAAGGTCCCGGGCAGTTGGCCCGGCATCGGGAGCTACATCCAGAAGGATTCGCAGGTGGTCTTCAGTCACGCGGCGTGGCGTAGCCGCCCGCTGCCCGAACTGGAGGTCGCCTGGTACGAACGGGAGATCGCGGTTCCCGCCACTTGGGCCGGCCGCGGGCTCCGTCTGAGCGCGGACTACGTGAACTCGCTCGCGGTCGTGTGGATCGACGGCCGCCGCGTGGGCGAGCTCCGTTACCCCGGGGGGGAACTCGACGTTGGCGCGCACTGCCGCCCCGGCAGCACCCACCGCCTGAGCCTCCAGGTCTCGGCGATGCCGCTACGCGCGGTCCTCGTCTCGTACTCCGACAGCAATCAGGCGCGTACCATCAAGGGCCGCGTCGAGCGCCGCGGCCTCTGCGGGGACGTGTTTCTCGTCGGCCAGCCCGCAGGCGCCCGGTTGGCAGACGTCAAGGTCGACCCGTCGTGGCGGCGCGGCGAGACCCGCGTCGAGGTAGGCCTAGAGGGGCTCGAGCCCGCGCGGCGCTACCGCGTCGAGGTACGGGTGGCGCGCGCGGGCGCCGAGTTGCACCGCTGGCGCAGCCCGGTGTTTGTCGGGCGCGAAGTGCTCCGGGGGCGGCTCGCGTTCGTGGAGCGCTGGCGCCCCGAGCTGGCGTGGGACCTGCACACGCCGAATCACCTCCACGACCTCGTCTGCACGCTCGTCGCGGAGGACGGGGCGGCGCTCGACGAGGCCCTGCCCGTCCGCTTCGGCTTCCGTGAGTTCTGGACCGAGGGCCGCGACTTCGTGCTCAACGGCACGCGCCTCCAGCTCTTCGCCACCACGCTGGACAACGCACAGGTCAGCACGGTCTGGGCCTCCTACGAGGGCGCGCGCGAGACCTTCCGGCGCCTGCGCCGCATCGGCTTCAACTTCGTCTATACCCACAACTACGGCTGCGAGCCCGGCGCCCACCTGAGTTTCGCGGAGGTGCTGCGCGCGGCGGACGACGTCGGCATTCTGGTCGCGTTCTCGCAGCCGCATTTCTCGCACTACGAGTGGGGCGGTTCTGGCGTCCCCGCGGGCTACGCCGAACACGCCGAGCGCTATGTCCGCCGCGCGCAGAACCATCCCTCCGTGGTCGCCTACGCGCTAAGCCATAACGCGGCGGGCTATATCGGCGATATGGATCCCGATCGCGTGCTCGGTCAGGGCGACCTGCGGGAGCCGTGGTCGCGCCACAACGCCTCACTGGCCCTGCGCGCGGAGGCGGTGGTCCGCCAGTTGGATGAGTCGCGCGTCCTTTATCACCACGCCGCGGGTAACCTCGGCGCGCTGCACACGGTGAACTTCTACGCGAACTTCGCGCCGCCCCAGGAGCTCTCGGACTGGTTCGCGGGCTGGGCTGCGCGCGGCGTGAAGCCCCTGTTCCTCTGCGAGTACGCGGCGCCGTTCTCCTGGGATTGGACGCTCTACCGCGGCTTTTACCAGGGCCGGCGCGACTTCGGCTCGGCCCGCGTGCCGTGGCACTTCGCGCTTGCCGAGTGGAACGCGCAGTTCCTCGGCGACGCCGCCTTTCCCATCTCGGGCCGCGAGCGCGATAATCTCCGCTGGGAGGCCGCGCGCCTGAAGGCCGGCCAGGTCTGGCACCGCTGGGATTACCCGACGCCGGTCAATGCGCGGGAGCTCCGTGAGCGCGACCCGATCCTAGCGCAGTACCACCGGGAGAATTGGCCCGCGTTCCGCCTGCACGGCGTTTCCGCGGTCACCCCGTGGGAGTGGGGCCTCTACTGGCGCATCCGCCCGCAGGCCGAGCGGCAACACCGGCCGCTACCGGTCGCGTGGGACCGCCTGCAGCGCCCGGGCTACAGCCCGGATTATGCCGGCGACCGCTTCGAGCGCCCCGACCTCGCCTACACCTGGGAGGACTGGGAGCCGACCGAGGCCGGGCAGGCCTTCCTGCGCGGCCTGCGTCCCGTGCTCGCGTGCCTCGCGGGTAAACTCGGCGCGCCGACGAGCCGGGACCAAGTCTTCACGGCGGGCGAGGCGGTCGAGAAGCAGGCGGTGGTCTTCAACAATGGACGGACGCCGGTGCGCGCCGAGCTCGCGTGGTCCGCTGAGCTGCCCGGGAGCGTGGCGGGCGCGAGCACCGTTGAGGTCCCGCCCGGCGGTCAGGTCCGCATCCCGGTGCGGCTGGCCCTGCCGGCTGACCTGCCGCCCGGCCGGCGTACCCTCACTTTGCGGGCGCGCCTGCCCGGGGGAGAGACGCAGGAAGACGCGCTGTCCTTCGAGGTGCTCGCCGCGGCGCCTGCACCGCCGACGACGACGCCTGCCGCGCGCATCGGCCTACTGGATCCCAAAGGCCACACGGCAGCGCTCCTTCGCCGGATTGGCGTGCCCTTCCGGACGCTGACGCCGCGCGCGTCGCTCGAGGAGATCGACGTCCTGTTGATCGGCCGGGAGGCGATCGGGCTGGTGGGGGAGACGCCGGATTTCACGCGGGTGCGCCGCGGGTTGAAGGTACTCTGCTTCGAGCAGAGCGCCGAGGTGCTGGAAGGCCGCTTTGGCTTCCGCGTGGCGACGCCCGGCCTACGCCAGGTTTTCCCGCGCGTTGCTGGGCACGCGGCGCTGGCCGGCCTCGCCGCCGAGCATCTCGTTTCTTGGCGGGGCGAAGCGACGCTCCTGCCGCCGCGGCTGGATCCGGTGCTCAAGGCTGGCGTCGGACCGACCGTGACCTGGGCTGGCCTGACCACCACCCGCGGCTGGCGCGCCGGCAACCGCGGGAACGTCGCCTCGGTGGTGATCGAGAAGCCGGCGCGAGGGGATTTCCTACCGGTGGTCGACGGCGGCTTCGGCCTGCAGTACGCGGCGTTGCTCGAGTACCGCGAGGGCAACGGCCTCGTCGTCTTTTGCCAACTCGATGTGTCCGGCCGCACCGAGGCGGAACCGGCCGCGGAGCGGTTCGCCGCCCAGTTGGTGGCCCACGTCACGGCGTGGCGCCCGGCCCCGCGGCGAGCGGTGGCGTACGCCGGTTCGGACGAGGGCCGCCGGCACTTGGAGGCGGCGGGCTTTAACGTGTCTTCCTACCGCGGTGGGTCGCTCCCGGGTGACCGCCTGCTCGTGCTCGGTCCGGGCGCGGGTAGTGCCCTCCGCGGCGGCGCGGCGGATCTCGGTCGTTTCCTGCAGGCGGGCGGCCGCATCGCGGGCCTCGGCCTCGGTCCCGCCGACGCGCTCGTCCTACCGGTGCCCGGCCTGAAGCTGGAGAACGGGGAACTGCTCGCTCCGGCCCTCGCGCCTTTCCCGGCGGGTTCACCCTTCGCGGGGATCGGGCCCGCGGACCTGCACGACCGCGATCCCCGGCTTGCACCGTTGGTGGTTTCCGGCGCCGGCTTCGCCCGGGGCGTCATCGCGTCCGCCGCCAGCGAGCGCGTCGCGCTGCTGCAACTCGTGCCGTGGGGCGACGCCCGGCGCCTGCAGCAGTTTCGGGCTAACTTCCGGCGCCACGCCTACGCCACCTCCCGGCTGCTCGCCAATCTCGGCGCCGAGGCCCGCACGCCCCTGCTGGAGCACCTCGCCCGCCCAGTCGCGTCGCCCGCGGTGGACAAACGCTGGTTGCGCGGGCTCTATCTCGACGTCCCCGAGGAGTGGGACGATCCCTACCGCTTCTTCCGCTGGTGAAACCGTACCCCGTGCCTCCCCGCCCTGCTCGCCGGTTAACCGGCCTCCTGCTCGCCCTTCCGCTCGCCGCCGTTACGACCGCCGCGGCCGCCGCGCTGGACTACAACCGCGACGTGAAGCCGATTTTGGCCGAGAACTGTTTCGCCTGCCACGGCTTCGACGAAGCCGGCCGCAAGGCTAAGCTCCGCCTCGACGTGGCCGCCGAGGCCCTCGCACCGCGCGCCAACGGCCCCGCGATCAAGCCCGGCGACGCCGCCGGCAGCGAAGTCTGGCAGCGCATCATCAGCCCCCACGCCGACGAAGTGATGCCGCCGCCCGAGGCCCACAAGACCCTCACCGCCGCCCAGCGCGAAACGCTCCGCGCCTGGATCGAGGCCGGCGCCCCCTATGCGGAACACTGGGCCTTCGTGCCGCCGCGCGCGGCGCCCGTGCCGGCCGGCACCGCGCACCCGGTCGACGCCTTCGTCCGCGCCCGCCTCCGGCAGGAGGGTCTTGCCCCCGCGCCCGCCGCGGACGCCCGCGCCCAGATCCGCCGCGTCACGCTCGACCTCACCGGCCTGCCTCCCTCCGCCGCCGAGGTCGAGGCCTTTGCCGCCGACCGCGACCCCCGCGCCTACGAACGCCTCGTCGCCCGTCTCCTCGCCAGCCCCCACTTCGGCGAACGCCTGGCGGTCGACTGGCTGGACGCCGCCCGCTACGCCGACACCAACGGGTTTTCCATCGACGGCGGCCGGCACCAGTGGCTCTGGCGCGATTGGGTCATCCAGGCCTTCAACGACAACCTCCCGTACGATCGCTTCCTCGTGGAACAGCTGGCCGGTGACCAGCTACCCGACGCGACGGACAGCCAGCTGATCGCCTCCGGGTTCCAGCGGAATAATATGACGACCCACGAGGGCGGCACGATCCCCGAGGAGAACCTGGTCAACTACAACGCCGACCGCGTGAAGACCCTCGGCGAGGCGGTGCTCGGGCTCACGCTCGCCTGCGCCCAGTGCCACGACCACAAGTACGACCCGGTCTCGGCGCGCGATTACTACCGGCTCTTCGCCTATTACAACCGCCTCGGCGACCGCGGCCTCGACGGCAACGCCGGGGTCAACGCCGGCCCCGCCCGCGCCCTGCGCACGGTCCTGCGCACCGGGGAGGAAGCGGAACTCCGCGCCCGCGTCGCCGCCCTGCGGGAATCGCTCGCGCGCCCCGATCCCGCCGTGCTGCGGGCCTGGGCGGGACGCGAGCGCGCCCGCCTCGCCCGCCGCGGCGAGGGTTTCGCCGTGCACCCGGTCAAGATCCGCCAGGTCTCGACGCCCAATCGCTCCGATCTCGACGTCGAGGACGGCCGCGTGGTCGTGATCCGGCAGGCCGGCGACCTCGCCGCCATCGACCTTGCGGTAGACCTCTCGGGCGTCCCCGGCCCCGTCACCGGCGTACGCGTGGTGGTCCCGCCCTCGCCTGACCTGCCGGGCGGCGGCTGGGGCCGCGGACCGGTGACGCGCGCCGCCCCGGCCGCCAAGGCTAAGGGCAAGGGTAAGGCCGCCGCGCCCGCGGAGGAATTTAAGGGGACCTTCCGGTTGACCGCGCTCGCCGTGTCCGCCGGCGCGGTGCCCGGAGACCAGATCGACCTGCACCAACTGCGCGCCCTCGCGGGAGTCACGGCGAGCTCGTGGGATCCCGCGCACCCGCCCGCGGGTTGCCTCGACCCACGCAACGACGCGGGCTGGTCACCCGACCTCGCGGCCACCGGCCCCGTGCACCTCACCGCGACCCTCGCCCGCCCGCTGCGGCCGGCGGAGACCCCGTTCCTCAACGTGCAGCTCAACTTCGGCGCAGGCCGTTCGCTGCTGCCGGAGCGGGTCGAGCTGTTCGTCATAACTGGTAAAGACGACGGTACCGACCTGCCGGCCGCGGTGGTCGCCGCGCTCGGGCGGTCAGGGGGCGAGGACGACCCGGCGGTCGCGGCCGTGCTCTGGGCCCACGCGGCCCGGCATGCCGCCGAGCTGGCCCCGCGCCGCGTGGAGTTGGCGAACCTCGAGGATCGGCTCGCGAGCCTCACGGAGCCCTTCTCCACGATGGTGATGGCGGTCGCGGACAAGCCCCGCGAGACGCGCATTTTGCACCGCGGCGACTACGCGCAGCCCACCGCGGTGGTGACGGCTGGCACGCCCGCGTTCCTGCCCCCGCCTCCGCCCGGCGCCGCGGAGGACCGCCTTGGGCTTGCGCAATGGGTCGTGATGCCGGGGCATCCGCTCACCGCGCGCGTCGCGGTGAACCGGCTCTGGCGCCTCTTGTTCGGCACGGGCCT
>Ga0315905_10008962_pt1 | contig 10133 bp, 11 predicted proteins | sample LakEriMetagenome_5_FD_203522 | JGI IMG/M metagenome (GOLD analysis project Ga0315905, IMG submission 203522) | Freshwater fungal communities from buoy surface, Lake Erie, Ohio, United States - Buoy 4 MA121 | ecosystem: Environmental > Aquatic > Freshwater > Lake | place: USA: Lake Erie, Ohio... | reverse complement strand
GACCGTGCTCGCAGTGGTCTAATCTGAAACGGGTCAAGGAGGAGTATGGGAGACTAAACCCTAAACCCTAACCCCTAACCCTAAACCTAAACCCTTGATCCCTAAACCCTTGATCCCTAAACCCTTAAACCCTAAACCCTTAAACCCTAAACCCTTAAACCCTAAACCCTAAGTTCTAAACCTTAAGCCCTAAACCCGAACTAAACCAGTTTGCAAAGCTGTCTAAGCTGAAACGGGTCAAGGAAGAGTACGAGGAGAAACCTGAAGACTATGTGCGCTTCCAGGTTCAGGGTTTAGGGTTCAGGGTTTAGGGTTTAGGGTTAATGGTTTTCAGGTTTGAGGAGAAACCTGAAGACTATGTGCGCTTCCAGGTATATTCAATTGTGTGTGTGTTGTGTGTGTGTGTGAGAGAGAGAGAGAGAGAGAGAGAGAGAGAGAGAGAAAGAGAGAGAGTACAACTCAATCATATGTCTCTCTCTCTCTGAAACCTGAAGAATATGTGCGCTTCCAGGTTTAGGGTTTAGGGTTTAGGATTTAGGGGTTGGGGTGTCTCTCTGAACCCTGAAGCCTACGTGCACTTCCAGGACAAGGAACTTCAGCGCGTGCTCGGCAAGCACAAGATCGTTCCGACCCTCATGCGCGCGCGCGCGGGAGACCTGATCTTATGGGACAGGTATGCTCCACTTTATAGGTCTTTTTTGCTCCTTTATAGGTCTGTCCCTTGGTCTCTTATGACCCCTGTGCGAACCTGGGACAGCCGCGTTGTGCATTCGGGCACGCCGGGGTGGTTTAGTGGCCTGGCCGAGAAACCGGGGGGCTCCAAGCGCGGCGCTGTTGGCGGGCGGACGTTCCCAAACCTTGCGCACGACTGGCAGGTAACCAAGTATTTCGTGAGTTAATTTTTAGTAACTCATTGATGGTGTTTGAAGTACTTGAGAACACTCATTGATGGTGTTTGAAGTACTTGAGAACATATTGATGGAGTTACTACATTGCGAAATTAGTGGCTAATATGTACCTAACGTGTACCTAACGTGTACCTAACAAACGTATATACGTATACACATACACACATCATACGTATATACGTATATACATACACACATACATGCATACATACATACACACATGATGTTCGTTTGTGTGTGTGTGTGTGTGTGTGTGTGTTTGTGTGTGTGTGTGTGTGTGTGTGTAGGAGGTGGCGCACGAACTCCTGCGCACTGTCTACGTGCATACATGCATGCATATATATACATATATATATACATATATATACAGGAGGCGGCGCACGAACTCCTGCGCATCGTTGGCTACGTGTGCATGATGCCAGCGAGCCGCATTCCGGTTCAGCGTTTAGAGTTTAGGTTTAGAGTTTAGGATTTAGTGTTTGGGGTCCAGGGTTTCTATTGAGGGTGCGCCAAATTCTGTATCGGGTTCATATTGTAAACAGGCACACGTGTCAAAAGAGACCCAGTACAGAGGCAAAACAGACCTACCATACTAGGGCACCGCTGAAATTCGCAAAACGCAGTTCACATACATATACTAGGGCACTGAGTTTTGTGAATACTAGGGCACACCAATACTAGGGCACACTAATACTAGGGCACTGAGTTTTGCGAATTTCTGCAAACAAAAAAAAAACTGAGTTTTGCGAATGTCTGCTAGGCCCGGCGATTGGAACATATCCTCGACGTGCGCCAGCGCATCTTCGCGCGAGGTGTGTATCCTCCTCCTCATATGACATGCATGTATCCTCCTCCTCATATGACATGCATGTATCCTCCTCCTCATATGACATGCATGTATCCTCCTCCTCATATGACATGCATGTATCCTCCTCCTCATATGACATGCATGTATCCTCCTCCTGATATGACATGCATGTATCCTCCTCCTCATATGACATGCATGTATCCTCCTCCTCATATGACATGCATGTATCCTCCTCCTCATATGACATGCATGTATCCTCCTCCTCATATCCTCGACGTGCGCCAGCGCATCTTCGCGCGAGGTGTGTAACATCTCTCGCGCTCTCTCTCCCTCTTCCTCTCCCTCCCTCCTCCCTCTATACACACACACACACACACACGTACACGTACATCTAAATATACATTTACACACATCTGAATATACAGGCTGGTCCGGTACGCACAGGCCTCTTTACATTTACACACATCTAAATATACATTTACACACATCTAAATATACAGGCTGGTCCACTACGCACTGGCCTCTTGAGCCCACTCTCGGTGCCAAGGAAGAGAAGCCCAAAGTCGAGCATGAGGCGCCAGCAAATAACACCCAGCGAAGGCTCATCGGCTTCAGGTAGGCGGGGTGGGATCCTGCGCCTCTTTTCATTTTACTGCAGATACTTTTTCCGTGATTGGCTTCTGGTAGGAGGGTTGGGAAGGGCACGTGTGTGTGTGTTTCACACGGAGCACGGGGGCGCGGAATGTTTGTGATAGCTTTAAGGTGTAGAGTGCGAAGTGCTGTGAAGGCGCGCGAGACGCGCTGGAGGAGGATTCTTTTGCCTCTATACTGGGTCTCTTTTGCCCCTATACTAGGTCTCGTCTGCCCGTAAAATGGAGGAGGGGGCGCGCGGGTGTAACGCGCTAAAGCGTTAATGGTCTCGGTCTGGGTATATTCGGATGGCGTTTCCGAAACAAGTGACGAGATGCCAAACCTGTTTGCCACCAGTAATTGCACGGGTTCCTTAAATCCGGAGAGGGTACCTTTTCGCTCGTTCCAGAGGAAAAAACATAAACCCCTTGCAAACCCCGGTTTGAAACAAAAATAGCTCTTTTCCCAAATGTGGCCCATACCACGCACACCTCCCGCTTGGGTATCTTAGTCGAGTTTGTTCAAAGCCTTATTTAAAGGTGAGGTTCGACCCCTACGGGCCCAAGCGGCATGCGCGTCGCCCCTTGAGCATGAATCGGATTTGGTTTTCAGAATATCTCCCGCACTGCGCCACACCTTGAGCAAAAAAATCATGATGCCGGGTGGAAACAGTCGAAGTGCTACCACGCGAACAGCTTTGTAATAGGTACTGCAGTAATAAACACACACACTACCAGTGGCCACTGGGCCATGTCACAACGTACATCCTTTTAGCACTTGGGACTTTGGAACCTAACATTAGTCGTAGGGAACGACTGGCCAGTAATCACACCACCAGTCGTAGGGAACGACGAGGTGTATTGCGGCGTAGCCATCATCATCTGTGATAGATTAGCATTCAAACATGGTGTGAGTGGGAAACCAATCCGGCACCGAGATGGTACCACGCGGCACCATGTCAAAAATAGAGTGGGGCTAGTTGGGCCACTCCAGGGCCACCATTTCATCGTGCTGTATCAAACACTTCACATTCGGAACAAACTCTTGTGCGAACCATCGTGTTGGGATCCTGGCTCGCAGGCCTTTGAGCTCACAGGCACGGGCGCGGGCGAGTAGGAGACAGTCGGGGCCGTATAGGTGGTGACCGGCTCTATGACTGGCGGGCCATAGGTGACGAACTTCTTTGGGGAGGGAGGCTTCCTCATGCAAAGCAGGGCAACGGCAACCGTGACAAGCTGGCACAAGCACAACACGCGCCCGCCTGCTGATCGCCGGTGTCTGGCCCCTGGAAAAGGGTCTCCTACCCTCTGGCTTTGATACTTTGATACTTTGATAGATTCTATTTCGCGGTAACGTAATCATCCGCAAGGCCCAGAGGGCGATCCAGGGAGATGATTGCCGCCCACGGCGGAGGTCATGGCCAAGGTTTCCCCTGCTCGCTCCTATCTTGAACTCTTTCGAGTCAAAGGGTCTCTGCTGTCGCTCGTGTTTCGGACCGAGGACGTTTGGCTGAGGTGTAACCAGGTTATCGAAACACCGGAGTTCTTAATCAGGGTTTCCCCTTCTCACTCCTACAATGCAGGCAGGGCAGGACTCGGATGGATGAGTGGGTGCTGTTTAAGAAATGTGTACGCTGCATGCAGTGGTTATGTTGTGTGGCGGCCGGGCGCCTGCCACCGGGGGGCAAACGGGCCCCGATCCGGCGAGGGGTGTGGGTGTGTGGGAGTGTGTGTGTTTATTACTGCAGTACCTATTACAAAGCTGTTCGCGTGGGGGGAGGGGATAGTGGAGGACATGTGCTACGAGCCCGACGACGAGCCGAGGCCTTAGTGAACTAGTCTGCCCATCACGCACAAGGGAAGATGTGTGTTTTTTATTACTGCAGGACCTATTGCAAAGCTGTTCGCGTGGGGGGGGAGGAGAGTGGAGGACATGTGCTACGAGAGACGACTGTGTGTTTATTACTGCAGTACCTAGTAGTACAATGCTGTTCCGTGTTATCATGATTACCTCTAGAGTCACTAGCGAGACGTGGGGGTCTCGCGGGGGTCCTACGCCGATTTTTGGTGGTTCCTGACCCTAAAATTGGTTTCAGACCCCTGTCAATCCACAAATCGGAAACGAACTTGCAAAATCGATCTGTTTCGAACAATCTCGTCTGGAATTGGTGAGTTGAGATTTTGGCAAAGACGAACCGACGGCTTTTTAATGCTTTTCTGACTATGCCCAGGACACAATTATAATGGGAACTTAGGGTACAAATGGACGATCACGTGCGTTTTAGTGGTACGAAATACGAAAAAGGGAACAATATAATTGGCGGTAGAAATTCCGAGTCTCAGAAGTCAGCTTTCCTCTAAAACTTTGCTATGAAAAAGGAATATCACTTTTATTTTGTTTTTCAACTAAATCCTCAACACACACACACTGGCAGACTGACTTTTGAGAATATCATGCTAGACCGGACCACTTCATGAAATGCCCTCTGCTGGGATCCTCGGTATTCTTGAAATCTAGGCCAGACAGACTCTCCGGATCATGTACCTTACTCTTCTGGTTCTTCGACCGCCTGATTTTGGTATCTATGGCATATAGGGATCATCGGTATTCTTGAAAGCTCGGTTCAGACAGCCTCGTAGTCCCTATGATCTCTTGGATATCGGGTTCTGACGACCTTCGCAGATCTCTAGACCCCTTGGTTTCCCCTAGGTTTTTTTGACATAGCGGTGTTTCTGCGCTTCCCGTTTAATTGGGTTCTTTTTTGGTCTTCCCTCCTGAGTCGTATGGCACTCCGGTAGCTGTTTCAGCGCCTCTTTGATGCCTCCTCAGACTCGGACATTCCAAAGAATGTTCCCTTTACGTTAGTAATAAACACCCTTTTACCCTCGAATATCATAGATGGTATGCTGACGTTGGAAGAGTTTGCGGCTGCGGGTTTCGACATGTTTGACACAAATGGCGACGGCACAATCGACAGGGATCAGATGATGGCGGCCTTGCCGTAAAATATGTGTTCTCTGTTTGCGTTTTTTGAGTATTACCAAAGTTCCCCTCTAAGTGCACAAGCTCATTAGTTAAATTAGTTTTGCCTTGCAGAAATAATAGATGATGGCTGGAACACGTCACGGCCTCACGAACACGGCCTCACGAACCGACTCGGCTGCAATATGCCGAGGAAGAGGAGTTTTCTATCAGAGTCCGGTGAAGGCCATCGCCACAGTCGCATGATGAAGCGGGAGCCTGTCACCATGCGGCCACCCAGAACCCCCATTATGCAAGTTTGTTTCTAATTAAATCCCTTTGCTGTCTCCCCCCTCCTGCCAGAGATCCTCCACGTAGCATGGCAGCAGATGGGAGCTTCACGCCGGGACCTTCATACGCGTTTCTTTTACACACCTGTGTGCACCATATCTCACATCTCGACAGCAGCAACATCGGCTCGCACCCGTGTGCACATGTTTAGTTACATATATGCCCTCAAAACATACCAACAGTATACACGGCATAAACAACATGCCCCGTGTCTGCGACTCCAGTGATGGTGTGTGGGGGTGCAGTGCGAGACTGCCCAAGGCCTTGTGCAGGCGCGAACGTTGGGTGAGAGCCTGGATCAAGGCTGAAGGAGCAGACCGTATGCCACAGACAGGCCCAGGGATGATGTTGGGCCTATCTGTCACACGCGGAAAATGAATGTGGCGTCGCCGGTCGACATGAGAAAAAGCATTGTGGTCTCACGATTCACGAATGTAGCCCCCCAGGGTCGAAAACAATAAATGCACATAAATGCATATGTGCGTTCACGTGATGTGGTGGCGTACGCCATTCTCCACTCGTGACTTGCAGAGCAGCGGCTAAGCCCCGCTTGCGGAAATCTCATTTGAACCCCTCTCTACATGAACGGTTGCAACGAATTTTGCACAAAAGACTGGAAGTGAATTTCAGCGTAGATGACCCCCTTGTCTTGCCGCACGTTCGCGTCCCCATGATCAACTCCGGCTGCCGCTGACGCTGGCGGCGGGTTTAACGGGTTCAACTCCTGGATATGCGTTTGGCGCCACACGACCCAGGCAGAGCTAGAATATGTGTATGGCGACGACTGATTGATGTTGAGGTTGCTTTGCGTGGACAGCTCCCAGAAGGCCTGCCAAAAATTCTTTAAAAGTCAGTGCCCTACAATATTTACTAAATCAACTCCGTGAACATAATGAGAGTTTTGAGAAATAATTGCCGCATTGAGGGACTCAAAGCGCTGGCTCAGCCCGGCAGAGGCCTGTTTGAGAGTCCATCGTGTGTCCTGACTGAGGCGCCGCAAGTTGAGCGCCCACTCATTCGGCGCAAGGATCCCAAGCTGCGTGTGTGCTGTGCCACCTTCGCCCCCTGTAGTGCGATTTAGCGATCTGCTGAGCCCCATACCGTGACCACCGCGGAGCTCACGCTCATCAGTGCCCGGAGGAAAGACGGTAAGGCCCCATAAGTCACCACCGCACGTGCGTATGTCAACCGCTTTGTAGCACAGCTTGTCGGCAGAGAAGCCGATGCCGGATTCTGTCGGCACGCACTTGACAACCCAGCGTTCGCAAGTAGTTGGGTGTGAGGGGTCGCAGCACCTGTGTGTGTGTGTGTGTAAGTGTGTGTGTGTGTGTGTGTGTGTGTGTGTGTGTGTGTGTGTACATGCATATATACCGGTAGCATCCCTTTCCGCCCGCGAGAGGAAGGCGGTTGTGGAGACGAGGGTTGGAAGGGCTGTAAGTGAGTGAGCCATGGTGGTATTGGTATCGCTCCAGCAGCAGCCGCGAGGGCACCAGTCCAGAGGGCTCTACCACCTGTGTGTGTGTGTGTGTGTGTGTGTGTGTGTGTGTGTGTGTGTGTGTGTGTGTGTGTGTGTGTGTATGTTTATGTATGTATGTATGTATGTATGTATGTATGTATGTATGTATGTATAGATGTACACACACACACACACACATCCAGAAGGCTCTACAACCTGATGGAAGAAGAACGGCGACATGATGGGAAAGCGGAGGAGGTCGACGAGCTGCCACCGTTTGAGCAACTCTTTCATCTTTGCAATCCGCCGACGCTGCCCATCCTCAAAATTCTCAATATTCTTAAAAAATCTAACAAAAATTCACTCTCATACTGCACAAAATCACTATAGACAGGACTTTTGAGAATGTGTACCTGCAAATTTCTCTCCTCGGCTCGTCGCGCCGTCTCCAAATCGGACATACTTGTACCAAGCACCCCCTCCCCGTCTGCACCACTGTCAACCCCCGGCGCCCCTCGCCCCAACCCAAGACCTTGACCGTTAAACTCGTTGAAGCCATCTGGCAGCCACCCCATGAATGCATTCAAAGAGTCATTCACCGACAGGTGGCCTCCTCCTCCTCCGCCTCCCAACATGGATCCTCCTCCGCCTCCCAACATGGATCCGCCCAACCACAGGGACACATCAAGGTCGGTAGAAAGATTCAAAGAACTCTGAACATCTATCGAGTCGCCCGCACCAGCGCCCCTTTCGACGGGAGCAAGCAGAAGATCTCGAGGCACCTCAACGTTCTCCTCACGCTGCACCCTGTACATCGCCCAGCGCAAAACGGCCCGGAATAGATCGTCCTCTGCCGCACACAACCTGTCCTCGCGTACGAGGCGCTTGAGGAGATGTGGAGAGAGAGCAAAGAGGCCATCTGTCTCTAGCACATGCCTTGCGTGCGATCGCGCGTACTGCAGGCAGACCACTTCGTGCCAGTCCAAGAGGGTGTTTAGCTCCGCTGTAGCCTTGTTTGTTTTGAATCTGTAGCTCGCTGCCAGGTAGATGAGGGCGTTGTCGTACGCCAGTTGCTCACACAGAAACTCCTCCATGTACTTTTTCGCCAGGTCGAAGCCCACACTCGCATCCTCTGCCAGCAGCGCAAACGCCTCGAACGCCAGAGTGGCCTGAAGCATCGAAGCCTCACATATCGTATAACCTTTCCCCTCCTCCTCTTCTCCTCCCTCCCCTGGCCTCCTCCCCTGCGCATCCTCCTCCTCAACAGTCTGGTCTAAAACATCCTCGTCGCCTCCGCCCCTCACAGCCACACACTCCACTCCAACTCCACGCCCTCCACCTTCTGCCCCTGTCACCACACCACCCTCCCCCCCCCGCCCTGCAGGATACGCCCCAGCACCCACACCCCCCATCTCCCCAATGCCCCTCCCCCCGCCCCCCCCACTTGCGCGTTTCTCGCCAGACTTCTTACTTTTAATGCGTGCCTTGGTTGGGTGTGTTGCACTGCTTGAAGTGCAACACACTTCGCTACCATCTAACTGTCTGTCTGTGTGTCCTTGTCTGTCTATGTGTCCATCATCAGGCGCCGGTTGATGCTCCGATCCCTCCACGCGAATGACCGGGGGAGAGCAGTTGGCTACGCATGCCGTCACTGCTTTACCTTCTTGCGCTTCGCATGCTGTCGCACCCGCATCCTCGGCGGCTTGTCGACGACAACGGAGCCAGCGCACCACAAAAGAAATCGGGGACACGAAGATGGGCGGATCCCGTACAGCCATGAGCGACATGATGTGAGAGCGTGGCAAGGTCTTGAAGGCCTCGGTGCAAGCGATCGCGTCTTGGTTGCGAGAGATGTATGCGGAGCACAGGGGCAACCAACTGGTGAGCATCCACGGACACCCTTCCGCAATTCCAGCCGCAAGATCGAGAGCATTATGCGGTTCCAGTGCCCCTTTCAATTGTTCGCATGACACATCCACAAGCTCAGACAGTTGGAGGCGATCAATGGTGATCAAGGTAGGGAGGAGATTCTGGGGAGCAATCTCAAGATCGAGCCCATAATAGAAGCCGGTGATCGCCGTGCCCACCTCAGGTAAAACATCCGGGATTTTCAGGTGATTCACCTCGCTCTCGCGCATCCCGCAATTCATAGCCGCCTAAAAAAAAACACTCTGGGATTTTCAGGTAATTGGCCTCGCTCTCACGCTTCCTGCAACTCATAGCCCCCTGTGTGTGTGTGTGTGCGTCTGTCTTTCCACACACACACACACGTAACCTGGAAGAAGCAAGACTGATGTAGGACCATACGGTGTGCGGGTAAACGGCGGGAGCGCCCATCACAGCAAAACTCCAATGTAATGTCTGAATAAAGCTCGTTTTCTGTATGTATGTGTGTGTGTGTGTGTGTGTGTGTGTGTGTGTGTAACACAAAACAGCAGAACTCCAATATAATGTCGGAACAGAGCTCGTTTTCTGTATGTGTGTGTGTGTGTGTGTGTGTGTGTGTGTGTGTAACACAAAACAGCAGAAATCCAATGTAATGTCTGAATAAAGCTCGTTTTCTGTATGTGTGTGAGTCTTGTGTGTGTGTGTGTGTGTGTGTGTGTGTGTGTATGCATGTATATATACATATGACACAAAACAGCAGAACTCCAATGTAATTTCGGAATAGAGCTCGTTTTCTGTTTGTGTGTGTGTGTGTGTGTGTGTGTGTGTGTGTTTGTGTGCGTGTACATACACACACACACACATGAAAAAAAAAAGGCAGCACCAAAGAAGACTTGAGCATTGAACACTCGGTTTAAAGAGGTGATTTGCGATTCCACATCGCTGATCCTCCTCCTCCTATATATATATATATATGTATGTATAGGATATATAGGATACATATAAGACTCCTCCTCCTATATATATATATATATGATATACATAAGACTCGGTTCAAGGACTTGATTTGCGCTTCCTCATCGCTGATCCTCCTATATATATATGTATATATATATAAATATATATACCCCTA
>Ga0315905_10008960_pt1 | contig 10136 bp, 7 predicted proteins | sample LakEriMetagenome_5_FD_203522 | JGI IMG/M metagenome (GOLD analysis project Ga0315905, IMG submission 203522) | Freshwater fungal communities from buoy surface, Lake Erie, Ohio, United States - Buoy 4 MA121 | ecosystem: Environmental > Aquatic > Freshwater > Lake | place: USA: Lake Erie, Ohio... | reverse complement strand
TTCCGTGGAATGGTGATCAGGCGACCTTCCTTGTGAACGCGTTGCAACCGGCCGAAGTGTCGAAGGTTGTGATCGATGAAGAGGGCGGCAAGATCGAAGTGGTCGTGCCGGATGAGCAGCTGTCGCTGGCCATCGGCCGCCGCGGTCAGAACGTGCGTCTGGCCAGCCAGCTGACCGGCCTTGATATTGATATCATGACTGAATCGGATGAATCGACCCGCCGTCAGGCCGAGTTTGCTGAACGTACCAAGCTGTTCATGGACACGCTGGACGTGGACGAGATGATGGCGCAGCTTCTGGTGTCGGAAGGCTTCACCAATCTGGAAGAAGTGGCTTACGTCGAGTCGGATGAACTTCTGTCCATCGACGGGTTCGACGAAGGCACCGCCGGGGAACTGCAGGCCCGCGCCCGCGATTATCTGGAAGAGCAGGCCAAGAAGGCGCTGGAAGCCGCCCGCGCGATGGGTGTGGAAGAAAGCCTTGTGAACTTTGAAGGGCTGACCCCGCAGATGCTGGAAGCGCTGGCGCATGACGGCATCAAGACGCTGGAAGATTTCGCCACCTGCGCCGACTGGGAGTTGGCGGGCGGCTGGACCACCGAGAATGGCCAGCGCAAGAAGGACGAGGGCGTGCTCGAGAAGTTCGACGTCAGCCTTGAAGAGGCACAGACCATGGTCATGACCGCCCGTGTTATGCTGGGCTGGGTTGACCCGACTGCGATGGATGCCGCCGACGAGGGCGCAGCCACCGAGGAGGCCGAGGCCTGATTTCAGGCCTCGGAGGTAGCGCCCGTGACACGCGGCGGCCGGGAAAAAGAACAGGACGACCCCGAACGCAAGTGCATTGTGTCGGGGGACAGCCAACCCAAGACGGGTCTGGTGCGGTTTTGCATTGGGCCTGACAACTCGGTGGTGCCCGATATTCTGGGACGCCTGCCGGGCCGGGGCATCTATGTGGCCGCAGACCGTGCGGCCATCACCAAGGCGGCGACCAAGGGGCTGTTTTCCCGTGCAGCACGCCAATCGGTGACGGTGCCGACGGGGTTGGCCGATCTTGTGGAAAGCCTCTTGGCCCGCCGGGTGGTTGACCTCATCAGCATGTGCCGCAAGGCGAATGCGGCGGTGATGGGCTATGAAAAGGTGAAAGACTGGCTGCAGTCGGGCAAAGCACGGGTTTTGGTGCAGGCCTCGGACGGGTCAGAACGCGGCAAGACCAAGCTGCGCCCGCCCGAAGGCGAAGGCCGATTTATCGGCCTGTTGTCTGCGGGGGAATTGGGTTTGGCTTTCGGTCGCGAACGTGCGATACACGCGGCGCTTGGCGCTGGTGGACTCACGACGCGTGTTGTAGAGGAAGCGGCAAGGCTTTCCGGGTTGCGAATTGCGCAGCCGGATGAGCAGGACGGCGGCTCGACCGCCATGAAGGATATGTAGGACGCATGAGCGATACTGACGGTAAAAAACCCCTCGGCCTGGGTGGCGCACCTCGTTCCGGATCGGTGAAGCAAAGCTTCTCCCATGGCCGGACGCATGCTGTGGTGGTTGAAACCAAGCGCAAGCGCGTTGTGGTGCCGACGCAGGGCAAACCCGGGTCTGGCTCTGGCGCATCCTCGGGCGGCGCGCCGAACTTGGGCGATCCGTCCAAGCGCCCGGCAGGCATCAGCGATGCCGAGATGGAACGCCGCCTGACTGCTTTGCGGCAGGCCAAGGCGCGCGAGCAGGAAGACGCTGCGAAACGTGCCGAGGATGAGCGGGCGCGCGAAGAAGATCGCATGCGCCGTCGCGAGGAAATTGAGACCAAGGAACGTGAGGAGCGCGCCCGCGAGGCCGCCCTGCGCGCCAAGGCTGAAGAAGAAGAGCGGCTTCGCGCCGAAGCGGCGCTTGAGGCTGCAAACCGCGCAGAGCAGCGCAAAGCCGATATCTTGGGCACGCAGCGCCGCAAGCCGGCTGCTCCCGAACCGGCTGCACCTGCCGCCAGCACGGAAGCTGCCGCCCCGGCGCGCAACGCCCGCCCGGCCCCCGCCCCGGGGATGGACGAGCGCGGCCCTGCCAGCGCCAAGCCGGGTTTGCCGACCCCGCGCAAGACCGACCGCGAACGCGAAGAGCGCGAGCGCAATGCCAAGGCCAAAGGCGACGAAGGTCGCCGCTCAGGCAAATTGACGCTGTCTTCTGCCATGGATGGTGAAGGCGGCCGCACGCGCAGCCTTGCCGCGATGAAGCGCAAGCAGGAAAAGGCCCGCAACAAGGCGATGGGCTTTGGCAACAAGCCTGAAAAGCAGTTCCGCGACGTGCAACTGCCCGAAGTCATCTTGGTCAGCGAGCTGGCCAACCGGATGGCTGAACGCGCGGCTGATGTGGTCAAGTCGCTCATGAAAATGGGCATGATGGTCACGTTGAACCAAGCCATCGACGCCGACACCGCTGAACTGGTGATCGAGGAGTTTGGCCACAAGGCTGTGCGCGTGTCGGATGCCGACGTGGAACAGGCCATCGAGACCGTCAAGGATGATGACGCCGATCTGCTGACACGCCCGCCGATCGTGACGATCATGGGCCACGTTGACCACGGCAAGACCTCGCTTCTGGATGCGATCCGCAAGGCCAATGTGGTCTCTGGCGAAGCCGGTGGCATTACCCAGCACATCGGTGCCTATCAGGTGAAAACCGATAAGGGTCAGGTTCTGACGTTCCTGGATACCCCTGGCCACGCTGCCTTTACCTCGATGCGCGCGCGCGGTGCGAATGTGACCGACATTGTTGTGCTGGTGGTTGCCGCTGACGATGCCGTTATGCCGCAGACGGTTGAGGCGATTGCCCATGCCAAGGCGGCCAAGGTGCCGTTGATCGTGGCCATCAACAAGATGGACAAGCACGGCGCTGATGCGACCAAGGTCCGCACCGATCTGTTGCAGCATGAGATCGTCGTCGAAGCGATGTCGGGCGATGTGCAGGATGTGGAAGTGTCGGCGAAAACCGGCATGGGTCTGGACAATCTGCTGGAGGCCATCGGCCTGCAGGCCGAAATTCTGGAACTGAAGGCCAACCCGAACCGTTCGGCCGCCGGTGCCGTGATCGAAGCCAAGCTGGATGTGGGCCGTGGCCCGGTTGCCACCGTTCTGGTGCAGAACGGCACCCTGCGCAAAGGCGATATCTTTGTCGTGGGCGAGCAGTGGGGCAAGGTCCGCGCGCTGATCAACTCCAAGGGCGAGACGATTGCCGAGGCTGGTCCTTCGGTTCCGGTCGAAGTGCTGGGCCTGTCGGGCACGCCGTCGGCAGGTGACACGCTGAACGTCGTCGAAACCGAAGCTTCGGCGCGGGAAATCGCCGATTACCGGATCAAGGCTGCGAAAGACAAGCGCGCCGCTGCCGGTGCCGCGACCACGCTGGAACAGCTGATGGCGAAGGCCAAGGCTGACATGGACGTGGCCGAACTGCCAGTTCTGGTGAAGGCCGACGTGCAGGGGTCTGCCGAAGCCATCGTGCAAGCCTTGGAAAAGGTTGGCAACGAAGAGGTGCGCGTGCGCGTGCTGTCGTCGGGCGTGGGCGCGATCACCGATACGGATGTGTCTTTGGCCGAAGCCAGCAAATGCCCGATCATCGGTTTCAACGTGCGTGCCAATGCCTCGGCCCGCAACTCGGCCCACCAAAAGGGTGTCGAGATCCGCTATTACTCGATCATCTATGATCTGGTGGATGACATCAAGAAAGCCGCCTCGGGCCTGCTCAAAGCCGAGATCCGCGAGACCTTTATCGGTTATGCGCAGATCAAAGAGGTGTTCAAGGTTACTGGCGTTGGCATGGTTGCCGGCTGCTTGGTCACCGAAGGTGTCGCCCGCCGTTCGGCTGGCGTGCGTCTGTTGCGCGACAACGTGGTGATCCACGAAGGCACGCTCAAAACGCTCAAGCGCTTTAAGGATGAGGTCAAGGAAGTCATCTCGGGTCAGGAATGTGGCATGGCGTTTGAACGCTATGAAGACATTCGCGCCGGTGACGTCATCGAAATCTTCGAGCGCGAATCGATCGAACGCACCTTGGCCTAAGGCCGCAAAGATCCAATCAAAAAGGGCCGGGGTTATCCCCGGCCTTTTTCATGGCGCGACCCGGATCAGGCGGCGCGAACCACGGGAACGGGCACACCGACAAAGGTCTTGTCATCGACCTTGACCATGATCTTCCCATCGGACGTGTGCCCGACCATAAGTCCTTGAACCGAAACGCAGCTTCCGACAACAATCGTGCGAAGCATGTGCCAATCCCCCAATCAGCTGAGCTGGGGTCAATCTAGGTCTGATTCGTCAAAAAAGAGCAACAATTTCGCGGCACCTGCGGCGGAATCCCCCCGGTGTTTTCACCGGGTCTTGGATCAAAGCCAGTCGCGCAGGATCGGAATCAGCGGGATGTCTGCGGGCGGCATCGGATAGTCGCGCAGCTTCTCGGGCCGCACCCAAGCCAGCGTCTGCCCCTCGCGCCCGGTGGCGATGCCTTCCCAGCGGCGGCAGGCGAACAGCGGCATGAGCAGGTGGAAGTCGTCATAGCTGTGGCTGGCAAAGGTCAGCGGTGCAAGGCAGCTGGCCTTGGTCTCGATCCCCAGCTCCTCGCGCAGCTCCCGGATCAGCGCGGCCTCGGGGGTTTCGCCCGGGTCAACCTTGCCGCCGGGAAACTCCCACAGCCCGGCGAGCGATTTGCCCTCGGGCCGTTGGGCCAAAAGCACGCGGCCATCGGGGTCGATCAGGGCGACGGCAGAGACAAGGACGATCTTCACGAGCGATAATCAGCGTTGATCGCGATGTATTGGCTGGTCAGATCACAGGTCCAGACCGAGCGCGCCGCCTTGCCCAGCCCCAGATCGACATGGATCAGAAGTTCGGGGTTCACCATGTAATTCGCCCCGTCCTCTTCCTTGTAATCGGGATGCCGCCAGCCCTTTTCGGCCACAAGGATTTCGCCAAAGCGGATGGCCAGCCGGTCACGGTCGGCCTCGGCGCCGGATTTGCCGATGGCTGCAACAATGCGGCCCCAGTTCGGATCTTGCCCAGCGATCGCGGTCTTGACCAAGGGCGAGTTGGCAATCGACATCGCAACCTTATGGGCATCGCTGTCGCTGGCCGCACCGGTGACGCGGACCTCGACAAACTTGGTCGCCCCTTCCCCGTCGCGCACGACCTGATGGGCAAGGTTCATCATGACCCCGTGCAATGCCGCCTCAAAGGCCTTGGCCACCGGGCCTTTGACCACGGCGGCGGTGGATTGGCCGGTCGCAGCGACAAGCAGGGTGTCAGATGTCGAAGTATCGCTGTCGACCGTGATCGAGTTGAAGGTCGCATCGACGTGGCGCGACAGCATCTTTTGCAGGTTGGTCGCCGAAATCTTTGCATCGGTGAAGATATAGACCAGCATCGTGGCCATGTCCGGCGCGATCATGCCCGAGCCTTTGGCGATGCCTGAAATGTGGATCGGCCCGCCATCGCCCTGGACCACGGCGGCGGCACCCTTGGGGAAGGTGTCGGTGGTCATGATCGCCTCGGCCGCGCCTTGGATGGCGGCTTCGGACAGTTGACCGGCCAGAGTGGAGATCACGGTGGTGATCTTCTCAAACGGCAGCGGTTCCCCGATCACGCCGGTTGAGGAGGAAAACACCCGAGAGGCGGGAAGGCCCAGCGTCTCGGCCACACCGCCGGTCACGGCGGCCACGGCCTTGTCACCCACTGCGCCGGTGAAGGCGTTGGAATTGCCCGAGTTCACGATGATCGCCGCGCCCGCGCCCTCTGGCACGCGCGTGGCCAGTTTGGTCTGGCAATCGCGCACGCAGCCTGACCGCGTGGTCGAGCGGGTGAAGGCCCCGGCCATCGTGGTTCCCGGGGCAAGCCGGACCAACATGACGTCCTTGCGGCCTTGATACTTGATCCCCGCGCCGATGGCCGCGAATTCGGCGCCTTTGATGACCGGCAGGTCCGGGAAATGCGCTGGAGCCAGCGGCGAGACGGGCTTGGCGGCCTTTGCGGTGGCCGCGCTGCCTTCAGCAGACGGGGTGCTGCCGCGCAGCGCTTTCAATGCGTTCTTCAGCGCCTTGGCCTTAGCTTTCCAGTCTTTCTTTCCCATCATTCACCCCCTGTTGCCCGTTTACTTGTCCAGCAAGCTAAGATCACCCAGCAGCGCCGGGTCAATCCCCTCGCCGGGCGTTTCCACGGCCGCCGCCGCTGTGACCTCGGTCACATGGGCTTCGATCGCCTGCTGTTCAATCTCGGTCGCCAATTCGTCACGGATGTCGTCCAGTGTCGGCTGAGCAGCGACGCGGGTTTCCTTGACCAAGATCAGGTGAAAGCCGAAATCCGACTGCACCGGGCCTGCGACCTTGCCCACTTCGGAAGCCACCACGGCCTCTTCAAAGGGTTTGACCATCATGCCAAGCCCAAACCAACCCAGATCGCCCCCGACGGCCCCTGACCCGGTGTCGGTGGAATTGGTCTTGGCCAGTTCGGCGAAATCAGCGCCTGCTTCAAGCTCGGCCAAAAGCTCTTTGGCCTTGGCCTCATCGGCGACAAGGATGTGGGCGGCGTTGTATTCGGTCTGCGGAGCGGCATCTTTAAAGCGGGCGTCATACGCGGCTTGCAACGCCGCATCGGTGACGGCACCACGAACCACGGCTTCCAAGGCGCGGGCCGAGACATAGCCGCGTTCTTCATTTTCCAAGTGCAGCGTGTCACGGCGCGTGAGCTTGCCGTCCATCGACTGTTCCAGCGCGGTCTGCTGCACCAACTGGTCCAGAATCCCCTTGAACAGCACATCCGGCGGCAGGGCCTTATACTGGTCCGGCAGCGCCTCGCGGGCCATGATCATGTGACCCAGCGTGATGGCGGTTCCGTTCACTGTGGCCACGACCGTGTCTGCGGTCGGCGCATCTTCGGCCCAAACCGGAGCGGTCAAGACCGGCAGTGCCAAACCTGCCATCAGTGCAGCACTCGCCAAAAACCGCATCGCTTTTGCCATCTCACTTACTCCTGATCGTGCCGCGGCCTTGCGCGACGTTGACTATCCCGGCCCTTCCCCTTACATCGCGACAGTCGCGTGCGACAGGGCCGCCCGGCCTTGACTGTCCTTCTAGGGAAGGCCGGAGGGGCGGGCAAGGCCAGAGCCTCACACGATCCGCGGAAACAATGACCAGTCGGAGATAACATGCTCGGTTTTGGGGCTCTTACGCGCAAGATTTTCGGGACGCCGAATGATCGCAAAGTGAAATCGGTGCGGCCTTTGGTGGCGAAGATCAACGCACTCGAGGCCGAATTCGCTGCCCTGTCGGATGAGGGGATCATCGAAAAGACCCGTGAGTTCCAGCACCGTGTGCAAGAGGGCGGTGAGGCGCTGGACGCGATCCTGCCCGAAGCCTTTGCCAATTGCCGTGAAGCTGCCAAGCGTGCCCTTGGCCTGCGTGCCTTTGATGTGCAGCTGAAAGGTGGGATTTTCCTGCATCAGGGCAACATCGCCGAAATGCGCACGGGTGAGGGCAAGACGCTGGTTGCGACCTTCCCGGCCTATCTGAATGCGCTGACCGGTAAAGGCGTGCATGTGGTGACGGTGAACGACTACCTCGCCAAGCGCGATGCGGATTGGATGGGCAAGGTTTACGGCCAGTTGGGCCTGACGACCGGTGTGGTTTACCCCTATCAGGGCGACGCCGAAAAGCGCGCCGCCTACCGCGCCGACATCACCTATGCCACCAACAACGAGTTGGGCTTTGACTATCTGCGCGACAATATGAAGGGCTCGATCGAGGAAATGGCCCAGCGGGGGCATTTCTTTGCCATCGTCGACGAGGTGGACAGCATTCTGGTCGACGAGGCGCGCACGCCCTTGATTATCTCAGGCCCCAGCCAGGACCGCAGCGATCTTTATCAAAAGGTCAACGCGCTGATCCCCCAGCTCGATGAGACGCATTTCAAGATCGACGAGAAAACCCGCAACGTCACCTATACCGAGGACGGCAACGAGTTTCTGGAGCAGGTCTTGCACCAGTCGGGTCTCTTGCCCGAGGGTCAGAACCTTTATGATCCCGAAAGCACCACGCTGGTGCACCATGTCAATCAGGCGCTTAAGGCGCACAAGCTGTTCCACCGCGATCAGCAATACATTGTCCGCGATGGCGATGTGATGCTGATCGATGAGTTTACCGGCCGCATGATGAAGGGCCGCCGCTTGTCGGAAGGTCTGCATCAGGCGATCGAGGCCAAAGAAGGCGTGACGATCCAGCCCGAGAACATCACTTTGGCCAGCGTGACCTTTCAAAACTACTTCCGGCTTTATGAAAAGCTGGGCGGCATGACCGGCACCGCGGCGACCGAGGCCGAGGAGTTCATGGAAATCTACGGTCTTGGCGTGGTCGAAGTGCCCACCAACCGCCCCGTGGCCCGGATTGACGACCATGACGCCGTCTATCGCACCGTCCGCGAAAAATACGAAGGCGTGGTCAAGTCGATCCACGAAGCCCATGCAAAAGGCCAGCCGATTTTGGTTGGCACCACCTCGATTGAAAAATCCGAACTCCTCTCGGGTCTTTTGAAAGAGGCCGGGATTCCGCACAGCGTGCTGAACGCCCGCCAGCATGAGCAAGAAGCCCAGATCGTGGCTGATGCCGGTAAGCTCGGTTCGGTGACCATCGCCACCAACATGGCCGGTCGCGGCACCGACATCAAACTGGGCGGCAACGTCGAATTCAAGGTGATGGAGGCTTTGGCCGCCAATCCGGAAGCCCACCCCGACGAAGTGCGCGCGCAGATTGAAGCCGAACACAAAGGCGCCGAAGAGGCCGTCAAGGCAGCCGGTGGCCTCTTTGTTCTGGGCACCGAACGCCATGAAAGCCGCCGCATCGACAACCAGCTGCGCGGCCGTTCGGGCCGTCAGGGCGACCCGGGCCGGTCGGCCTTCTTCCTGTCGTTGGAAGATGACCTGATGCGGATCTTCGGATCGGACCGGCTGGATTCGGTTCTGTCCAAGCTGGGGATGAAGGAAGGCGAGGCCATCGTTCACCCGTGGGTTAACAAATCGCTGGAACGGGCGCAGGCCAAGGTCGAAGGCCGCAACTTTGACATCCGCAAGCAGCTGTTGAAGTTCGACGACGTGATGAACGACCAGCGCAAGGCGATTTTCGGCCAGCGGTTGGAGATCATGGAGGCCGAAGATCTGGGTGAAATCACGCGGGATATGCGCCATCAGGTTTGCGAAGATCTGATCGACGCCCATATGCCGCCGAAATCCTATCCTGATCAATGGGATGTGCCCGGTCTGGTTGAATCCGTCCGGGAAAAGATGACGATGGATCTCCCTGTCGGGGCTTGGGCTGCCGAAGAGGGTGTGGATCAGGCCGCCATGCTGGAACGGCTGGTGGCGCAATCCGATGCAATGATGGACGAAAAGCTGGCCGCCTTTGGGGCCGACGCCATGCGGTCGATCGAAAAGCAACTTCTGCTGCAGACCATCGATGCCAAGTGGCGCGAGCACCTGCTGAAGCTGGAGCACCTGCGGTCTGTCGTCGGCTTCCGCGGCTATGCCCAGCGTGACCCGCTGAACGAGTACAAGACCGAAAGCTTTACGCTCTTTGAATCGATGCTGGACTCGCTGCGCCAAGATGTGACGCAGAAGCTGTCACAGATCCGCCCGATCTCGGCCGAAGAGCAAAAGGCGCTGATGGAGCAGTATCAGGCACAACTGGCCGCCCATCAGGCCGCTCAGGCCCAAGCGCAACTCGCCGCTGCGCAAGCGACGGCTGGGGCGGTGGCCGCGGCTGCGACGGGGTTTGTCGAAGCCGATCCCAGCACTTGGGGCAACCCAGGCCGCAACGACCCCTGCCCCTGCGGATCGGGCGAGAAGTTCAAGCACTGCCATGGAAAACTGTAACCTCCTGATGTTGCGCGGCACCATCAATGCCGCGCACGCAGAGGGATGTGCCAAACTGGCGAGCCTTACTTCGTGGGGGCGCGGCTGTCTTTCGACGGAGCGAAGAGCGATGCGAGCAGGATTGAAACTCTGCGTGGACGTCCATGGGCATATCGCCCTGCCGTTGCTTTAATCGCAACTCTTAGGGTCTGGCGATGCGGTGCTCAGATGTCGCGACCCAAGGGAAAGGCCAAGAGTTTGGCTTGTTGAAAT
>Ga0315905_10008958_pt1 | contig 10137 bp, 8 predicted proteins | sample LakEriMetagenome_5_FD_203522 | JGI IMG/M metagenome (GOLD analysis project Ga0315905, IMG submission 203522) | Freshwater fungal communities from buoy surface, Lake Erie, Ohio, United States - Buoy 4 MA121 | ecosystem: Environmental > Aquatic > Freshwater > Lake | place: USA: Lake Erie, Ohio... | reverse complement strand
CCGAACAACAGAACAACTTTGGGAACAAGGTCAGGACAATGCGCGGAGGAGGCCGGCTTTTTCTGGTTGGGACGGGGCGGAGGCTGTTGGTGGGGGTGTTTGGGTGGCGGATAGGACCAGGCACGGACGCACCGGAAAACCAAAGCCGGGAATTCACTCGCAAGTAGGTTGTGGACATGTTGAAGAAGAAAGAAGCAGCAGGGTGGAAAATGGTTTTTCTGAGTGCGGACCTGGGCGGTATTAACGAGGCAGGGGGTTTTCTTTGCCCGCAATATGTCTTTTGACAAAACCGCCAAGGGCACCGCGGACGGCCTTGGGCATTTAGCGCGAAACTGATGGTTTTGGGGAAATGCGAGGGGAGCGACATTGATTTCGATGCCTTGGAGCGGGCCGGGTAGGACAGTGAAAGAAAGCGTAAAACTTTTTGAATCTGTTTGGATATAGGCCCCGGAATCCAGCTCCTTTGATCCCCTTCTCGACCTAAGTTCCAGAGGAGGGTATTATTTCCCCATCGGGGTTTTTGAATCCCGCAGTATTGCCTGAACCTATTCCATTGCCTGAACCAAATCCATGGGATTCCCTTTTGCGATGCAAGCGTTCCCCATAGAACCCGGGTCGATCAAGGGCTTGGGCCTTATCGGTCTGGTACTTTTAGTGGTGCTAGGCGTTGTGGCCGCCCTGATTGGAGCCTCCTTATGGAGCGCCCGTTCCGCCCTTTTTGAAGTGAGCGAGGCGGGGCTTCGCTTGCGCGGTGATTTGTACGGCAGGCTGATACCTTTCGAATCGATTCAGGTGGACCATGTGCGGGTGGTGGACTTTCTACAAGAACCTTCCCTTCGGCCCAGTTGGCGAACCATGGGCACCGGCCTGCCGGGATATCAGGGAGGGTGGTTTCGGCTGAAAGACGGCTCCAAAGCCCTTCTGTATTTGACCGACCCCTCCAAAGCCGTGTTTATTCCTACCGACTTGGGTTTTGGGGTGCTGCTCAGCCCCCAGGATCCGAATGGGCTGGTTGAGGCTTTGAAGGGAGTGAAAAAAACGGGGCCGTCGCCAGCATGAGTCCAAAAGCTTAGTTGGGCCGCCATCAACTAACTGCATGTCTTAAATGGGCAGGTTTTGGTCGCGTTTTATGAGAGTTGGTATTGCAGATTTTAAATTCGTTCACACACTCCTTCGCCAACAAGCCCTCCGGGAGTTAAAAGTGGAAATTCTGCTTTTTTGATAGGGTAAATGAGCGCGATTGGTCTGGTAGGTCGTCTCCACCCGCCGCCAGTTGGTGGATCTACCCGTCGAAGAAGTGACATGGGTGGTAACTAAGTATTGCAAAGATGGCAAAAATGCGCTGATTTGGGCTAGTTCCCTGTTTTTTCCTGGACGGCTTTTTTCATGTTTTTTGAGGCCATGGCCAGCAGCATGGCGTGGTGGGTTTGGGCTTAGTGGTTCGGGGTCATGCTGACAGCGAATGCTGGGTAAACGCACCTGCAGTCGTCATCATGCTTCATGGGTGGGCCGCCGCATTTCAAGCAATTCCAAGCGCCATCGGGCTTATCCAGAGTCCACTGGGGTCGAGGGCCTGCCGGGTGATAGGGCGCAACTTAGCCGGTACTGGCATTGGCCAGCGCCATGGTGGCGGAGGTGGCTACTACCTCGGTGTCCCAACGGGGCGCATCACCCCTTGCCGCCCAGGTTGCCAGTTTTTGATGCGCTCCACGAAGAAACGGTTCGCCTCGGCCAGGCTGTACCCGGTTGGTTCGCCACCGCCGGTCGAGCTAGCAAATAGGGGTAGTTGGTGTGGCAGGCGCCGCACTGGCGCTCGCGGGTGCAGGGCAGGGAGGGAGAATCGAGGGTTCTGGCGGCCATTTCCCGCGAGAATTCCATGGTCAGGGGGTATCGGGGGTGATCTGGCCGGGTTTGGGAACCTAGTGCGGCGGGCGGACAGGGTGGCCATCAGGGCCGGGATCAGGGCGAGGGGAAGGTTCGCAAGGGAAATTTTCTGGAAACTATTCGACCAACGAATTTTGAGCGCAGTGAAATCCCAGGAAAAAACGCGGAAACACGCACATTTTTGCGAATTGGAAAAATTCCATGTCCGAATCGGGGCCGCCCGGAGCATTAAACGGTACGGGACGGGACAAACCCGGACCTGAAAGGAAAAACCAAGGGCAGGAGACGCGGCGATGAACGGTAAGAACCAAAAGAGGCGGCTTGGTCTTGAGCAACTTGAAACGCGGGCCACTCCCGCCGTGGCCAGCATCGCGCTGAACGCCGGGGTGCTGGATATCCGCGCCGACAACACGCAGTCGGACATTACCCTGACCACGATCCTCAATCCGTCGGGCACCACCTCGGTGAAGGTGGTCGAGGGGGGCACGACATGGAACTATACCAAGGTGACCCGCATCGAGTTCCGTGGGGGCAGCGCAAATGACACGGTCACCAACAACACCTTTGGCATGCCGATGAGCGCATGGGGCGGCGAGGGTAACGATACATTCCAGGGCAGCTCGGGCGCGGACTACCTGAATGGCCAGGGTGGCCATGATTTGCTTCAGGGCGGGTTGGGTGCCGACGAGATCTGGGGCGGCGACGGCAACGACACGCTTCAGGGCGGAGGTGGCAACGACCGGATGATGGGAGGCGAAGGATCGAATATCCTGTCCGGAGATGGCGGAGCGGATATCCTCTTTGGCGGATCCGGCATCGATTTCCTCTACGGCGGCGATGGCAACGACATGCTGGCGGGTGGGCTGGGTGACGATAACATGGACGGCCAGGCAAACGATGATACCCTCATTGGTGGGGACGGCAATGATTATGTCACAGGTGGGAACGGGAACGACCAGCTTTATGGCGACGATGGCAATGACCGGCTGGAGGGCGGGTCGGGCAACGACACCCTGAGAGCCGGCGCCGGGGATGACACGCTGTTCGGCAACAACGATACCGACACCCTAATCGCCGGTGATGGCAACGACTGGCTGGAGGGTGGTGCGGGCAACGACACCCTGTACGGGGAGAACGGACGCGACCGGCTTTACGGCGGCACGGGCAATGACTACTTGTCCGGAGGTGATGGCAACGACGGGCTGTACGGCGGCACCGGAACCAACACCTACTACGGACAGGACGGGGCGGACCGGTTCCTGATCATGTCCGGTGAGCGGATCATGGACTCAGCAGCCATGGATGCGACGATCACTTTCGTCAACCTGCCGGTCACCACCATCAATCTGACCGGGTTCGGGTCCTGCACCTTTGCGGCAGGCGCCTGGAGCGACGCCGAGATCATGACGATCGACACGGCGCTGAACAACCTGCACAGCCACACCAACAACACGGTGCTGCTGGAAACGGCGACCGGGGGCGCCGTCACCTACCAGCGCGCGGGTGCCCAGACCTCTGGCAGTGGCACCATCGGGGGCTGGAATTCCGGAGGGGGAACCATCGCCTTCACGAACGCAGGTTTCTCCAACGAGATCTGGACCTGCGAGGTGGTCTACCATGAGATGGGGCACAACTGGGACACCCAGGGGGAGAACCAGTTCATCAATGATTTCCGGGCGCTGAGCGGTTGGGTCAACCAGGCATCCTCCCCCGGGGCCCAGTATTCCGCCTCCAGAGCTTCGGGCGACTCGTGGTGGTACAACACTGCCCTGGCTGGCTTCGCACGAAATTATGGGCGTTGGAACCCGATGGAGGACTATGCCACCACCTGGGAGACCTACTTCCTTGACAAGTACCATGGCACCACCAACGGCAACGCCGCCGTGCAGGCGAAGTACGACAATCTCGACCGGCTATTTGCCTCGGTTCGGACACCGGACCCATCCGCCCTGGCAAACCTGCTGGCCGCGCAGGACATCTCGCGGCTGTTGACGCGATCCTGGAGGGGGAACATCGGCGACTTACAGGTTCACATCTGATTGGTCGCGCCTCGGGCGCCTTCTGAAGAACACCGAACCGGGCGGGGCCATCCCGCCCGGTTCGCGTTTGTGGGGTCCGGTTCGGGATTTCAGAATGTCGGTCAGGGAAAGGCATTTGGATCGCAGGGTGAAATGGGTAGACCGACCATGCCTGCCGTGGCGGAGCCGGAAGCGCATCCAAGCGCATCGCCTGAAGCGGGCCGGGAAATCGGTCCGCTGGAGACTTATGCTAACTAACTGCGACTTCTGGCCCGGATGAACCTGGGCAAAGGACTGGGCGGAATACTAGACGCCTCTGATATTGCTCAGCAGGCATTGCTGGTCGCCCACCGGGAACGGGACCAATTAGAGGGTATGCCGAGGGGGAGTGGCTGGGGTGGCTGAGGGCCATTATGGCAAGCACGGTGGCTAGCAATCTGTGGCACTTCAGCATCCAAGGCCGAGACTTGGTCCGGGAGCGGTCGTTGGAAGGGGCTCTGGACCAGTTGAACGCCAGGATTGGCTTGAAAATAGATTGCCGGGTGGCGCTGAAAAAAATGGAAAGTTTTGTCTGCACTAGCACCCGGGCACTTCCGCGCCCGGCTCGCCAATTAAGTACTTGGGGGGGGCGCAGATGAAATTTGCGGGGTTTTGTTTGCACCAGCACCCGGGCACTTCCGCGCCCGGCTCGCCAATAAAGGGTCCTTCCGGGAATTTTTTGGGTTATTGCCAGTTGGTGTTGAAGTAGCCGGTGGCGAGGATGCCTTCGGGGCCTTTTTGGAGCATGGATGTGTCGTGGATGAAATAGTCTGGGAAGGAGCTTCCGGAGACCCAGAGGGAGAGCCTGTGGGTGAGGCGGATGCCTTCGGGGCCTGTGCCGCCTTGGATAACGATTGAGCCTTCGGGGTCGTTTGGCATTGGGCGGACGAAGACGGCAGACAGGTTTGGGCCCGCTTTGGTGCCACCGGGCCATTGGATTTGGTTGGCGCGCACATGGATGGGGGAATCTTTGAGCAGCAGGGCCATGGCCTTGTTGTTTTCCTCGTTGCCTAGGAGCACGAGATTGCGGCCTTGGAAGGCTTTGGAGTTTTGAACCCAGTCGGTGTCGGTGTGGATTTGGATGGCGCCGTTACCGCGATAATAGAAGACCTCGGAATCGAAGCGGGCTTTTGCCCAGTTGGCTTCGGTTTCTTCTGGGGAGCCGGAGGTGCCTACCAAGTAGACCATGTTGCGTTTGAGGGCCTCTTTGATAGGGCCGGCGCGGCCGGGTTTTTTGGAGTTGGCGGCGATCGGGGAATTTTGCAGTTTCCAGCTATTGTCGGTGCGCGTGAAGCGAATGGGTTTGTTGTTTTCGAAATTGGGGACGGAGAGGGTTTGGCCATCGAGTGCGATGGACCAGGTGGCGGTTTCTTTCCAGCCTGGGTTGTGCAGGGACAGGCCGGTGACATTGGTTGAGGTGGCGGTGATGGTTTTGGTGGTGGGGTTTGCCTTGAGTTGGATGGTGGACAACTGGCCCCATTGGTCTTGGGATTGGATTTCGGCCCACGCCATGCGGGAGGAGATGCCTGGGTGGTAGGTGCGGAAATCGATCGAAAGGGTGGATTCGTTTGCAGGTCTGGGATGTTCGGACAGGTAGTGGGTTAATGGAGGCCAGTCGACGCAAGCGTTGCCCCACCAGTGACCGGCGCCGGGTTGCTCGCGGTAGGCGAAATCGGGGTGGAATTCGGCCAGTTTGGTGCGCATGGTGCGGGCTTGGTCGACAGGGACATTGTCATCGGCGTCGCCATGAAGGATGTAGACGCCACGGGTGGCCAGGTTGCGGACGAGGCCGAGGGTGTCGCTGAGGTTGGTGGCACGGTTGAGTATTTTGCCAATTTCGGACTGGGATTCTGGGCGTTTGACGCCGGCGTAGGAGAACATGCTGATCCAGCCGGCAGAGGGTGCGATGGCGCCGAAGCGGTCTGGGAAGGTGGCGCCGATATGCCAAGTGCCGTGACCGCCCATGGAGTGGCCTGTGAGCCAGGTTCTGTCGGGGTTGGTGTTGAGGATTTTTTGGTTGAGGTCGAGGACCTCGAGGGCATCCATGCGGCCCCAGTCTTCCCAATCGAAGCCGTAGGGGCGGCGGTTGGTGGGGGCGACAACATGCGCCCAGGTTTTGGGGGAGTAGGTGGCGGCTTGGCCGATGCCTTCAACACTTGCGCCGTGCAGTGAGAGGATGAGGCCGGGTTTTTCTGGTTGGGACGGGGCGGAAGCTGTTGGTGCGGGCGGTTGGGTGGCTGCTGGGACCAGGCCGTAGTATTGGGCTGAGCCTTCGATTTGGCTGATGAAGGTGGATTTGCGGGTGGCGGAGGGTGGTTTGACTTCGAGAGTAAGGGTGGCCTTTGCGGTGGACTGATTTTTGGGGCTATTAACCAGCAGTTCCAACTTGGCTTGGCCTTTAGGCAGGGCGGGGTGTTCGAATTGGAATGGGACTTTGTGCATGCTGAATGGGAGGATGGTAGGCACCTTGGTGGATTGGGAAACTCCCTGGATGGTGGCGGTGAATAGGCAATCGTTGAGTGGGGTGGCGGTGCAATTTCTAACGACCACGCCGGCTACAGGGGTGCCGGATTGGTTTTCGACCAGGTCTGGGAGTGTGGCATCGGCGGGGGAGAGCTCCAGCGGGCCGGAAGGTGGGCGGAGTTTGGGGGTGATGGCGCCCCTACCGCCGGCGAAGAGGAACTCGTTTGTGCCTTTTTTGAGAGCGACGGGCAAGGCGAGGTAACCGTTGCCATAGGGATCGCCTGGGCGGGGGTGGCCGTTGACATAGACGAGGCCGTGACCGCGGGCTTCGAGCACCATGGTGCGGTCGGTTGGGCTTTGCACAATCCATAGGGCGTAGCCGCCCCTGAGGGCGCGGTGGGAGATGGAGCCATCTTGGGCGGCATCTGCCTTTTCCCAAACTGCATCGGTTTGAGGCAGCTTTTCACCGGGGATTGGGGTTTTCCATGTGCCGGAAACGATCAGTGCCTCGACGGGATCGGTACGGACGGGTGTGCGACCGGATTTGGCGGCGGCGGCGATGAGGAGGAATTCTTTGGGGGTGATTGTGTCTGGCTGCGGGGGGAGTTGGGCAGTGGCAAGTAGCAGCAGGGCAAGCATTTTGGAAAATCCATTTATTGTGGTGGGACCGGTGAGGGCTATTTGAACAGCTTAACTGACTGTGGGTTGGATTGGGAATTGAGATAGGGGGTGGGGTGGTTTGGATGGGCGGGTGTGGATTTGAAAAATAGTGGGTGATTTTTAGTTGAGGTTCTAGCTAACCGAGGGGGGGCCAGAGGGAGGGCCATGTTCGATGGCATGGCTGACTTTTTTGTTTTTGTTGGTTTTGGTTGGCAATAGGGATTAGGCTGTAGCGATTGGACCTTATGAGGGAAAAGCATGGCCCGCCTTATTTTGAGTGTTTTTGCCACGACTTTTTTGGTTTTGCCCGCCTTAGGGCAGGAGGTGGCCAAGCTGGGCCCTATTAGCCCGGATGAGCCGGTGGCCAAGGAGTTTTCGGCACCATTGGCGGCTAGGGCGTTGGATTCGGCATCGGTGCATTGGACACGGCAGCGTCAGTGCGGGACGTGTCATACGAACTTCCCTTATCTGCTTGCACGACCGGCGTTGGGTGATCAGGCGGGCGGTAGCCTTGCTGAGGTGAATCGTTTTTTTGAGAACCGGGTGAAGAATTGGGACAAGGGTGGGAAGGGGGATGCGCCGCGCTGGGACACCGAGGTGGTGGCGACGGCTGCCACCCTGGCGCTTGCTGATGCGAGGAATGGCAAATTGCGCCCTGAGACACGGCTTGCCCTGGACCGGATGTGGACTTTGCAGAAGGCTGATGGCGCGTGGAATTGGCTGAAATGCAACTGGCCGCCCATGGAGCATGACGACTATTACGGAGCGGTTTATGCAGCTTGGGGAGTTGGGATGGCGCCCGAGGGGTATGCGAAAACAGCGCAGGCGATGGCGGGGTTGGATAAGCTGAGGGGGTATTTTGCAAAAAATGCCCCGCCTGAGGCGCACCATGCGCTGTTGTTGGCGATGGCCTCGACCCGTGTTGAGGGTTTGATGAGTCAAGACAAACGCAAGGAGCTGATTGGCAAAGTGCGGAAGGACCAGCGAGCTGATGGTGGTTGGAATCTGGCCTCATTGGGGCGGAGCTGGAAGGGGAATGATGGCCGCAAGCCGGACATTGGGTCGCCTAGCGATGCTTATGCGACCGGGCTGGTGGTGATGGCTTTGTCGGCGTGCGGGTCTGAAGGGGATTTGCAAGCGATGGTGAAAGGGGCGGACTGGATACTTGCCAACCAGAGGCAATCGGGCCGTTGGTTCACCCGGTCGTTGAACAATGACCAGCATCATTACATAGCCAATGCCGGCTCGGCGTATGCCATTTTGGCTTTGGAGGCGTCGGGCAAACTTAATAGTGTCGCAAATGGTTGGGATGACTAAATTGGCTAGCGTTTGGGGGCAGGGGCGTGGGGGTCGATCTGTTCGCCCCAGCGTGGCAGGATGCCGAGATCGATATCGAAGAGGTCGAGCAGGCGGCAAGCGGTGTTGGTGATGGCCTCTTCCAGCGATTTTGGGTGGGCGTAGAGCATTGGCACTGGTGGCGCGACGATGGCGCCGGCCTCGGTGACCGTGACCATGTTGCGCAAGTGGATGAGGTTGAGGGGGGATTCGCGCACAGCCAAAACCAGGCGGCGGCGTTCTTTGAGAGTGACATCGGCGGCGCGGGTGAGCAGGTTTGAGGCGATACCGCAGGCGATTTCGCCCAAGGTTTTGACTGAGCAGGGGACGACAATCATGCCCTTGGTTTTGAAGGAGCCGCTGGCGACAGCAGCGCCTATGTCGTCGATGGGGTACCAGGCATCGGCCAGGTCTTTCAGGGAGCGGTTGCCTGAGGGCAATTCTTGAACGAGGGTGCGCTCGGCTGCACGGCTGACGATGAGGTGGGTTTCAATAGGTGTGGGGCGGAGAAGTTCCAGCAGGCGTAACCCGTAGGTAACGCCGCTTGCGCCGCTAATGCCAACAACCAGCCGCTTGCTGCTTTCCATGATTTAGTCTCCCAGAAACATAGTAGCGAATGGGGGCAGGCGCAGTCGGTGCAACCGGCTAGCGCCTGCGGGGAGGGGTATGGATTGGTTGGATTAGGTGGGTTTAGCGCACGGTGAAGTGATTGGCCCACTGGCCCGTGTAGGGGTTGTAGGCTTGGTGTTGATTGATGAGGCGGCCCGTGTAGGGGTTGTAGGCTTGCTGGGAGGCCATTCTGGTGCCTGTGTAGGGGTTGACGGCCATGCCACCGCGCCATTGGGCGCCGTTGTAGGGATTGATGGCTGCACCCATGGTGCCGACATTGCCTGTATAGGGGTTGTAACCGGCAACTTGGCGATTGAAAGTTCCAGTGAAGGGGTTGTAGCCCTGATTCCAGCCAGTGACTTGGGCCCTAGCGGGGATGGTGAGGGCGAAACATGCCATGGCGACAAGGAACCACTGTTTTTTCATTGGGGAGCACTCCTGATTTGATTGGGCTTATTTTTGTTCGACAACTTCTGCTTTCTTTGGCTTGAGGACGGGTTTACCCACCTCGTTGAGATCGAGTGAGCCACGGAGCTTGAGGTCGCTGCCGGGTTCTTTGCCTGGATCAACGGTGTAGAAGTGGATGAGGTTGGTGCTGTTATCGACAACGAGCAAATTGGTGATATCCGTTTGGACGACGGTGTAGCGGGCGGTGGATGTGGCCAGTTGGGCGCGCACTTCGGACTGGCGCAGGAGTGCGAGCGTGCCGCCAGCGATGATGCCGACGAGAAGGATGCGGCCGATCCAGGTGAGGGTCTTGTTCATGGGAATATTTCCAGGTTTTATTTGGCCAATTCAACGGGGGTAAGGGAAGCGCTTTTGATGTTGAGCTGTCCCGTTTTTCATTCTAATGAATGGGTAAAAACAGACAATCTGTCGGTTGAGCATGTTGGTGGAAGAAGGAAGAGATTTTTAATTGGCAGCTACCAAATTTTGCCCCTCATTCATGTTTTGCCAATTCAAAAATAGTATTTGAACGCTTTGTTTTACCGCTGTGGGCCAGTCTGGGCATAGAATGTGAGGCCCTCGAGGAAGCCCTGTGATTACCTTCCATTGCCTGAATTTAGAGTGTGGGAGGCGCTTGAAGGCTGCTGAAAAGGCGGCTGGCAAAACCTTGGCCTGCCCCAAA